>Ga0335073_10006509_pt1 | contig 16418 bp, 8 predicted proteins | sample Lox_Sample_22_FD_207093 | JGI IMG/M metagenome (GOLD analysis project Ga0335073, IMG submission 207093) | Soil microbial communities from Loxahatchee National Wildlife Refuge, Florida, United States - Lox_Sample_2.2 | ecosystem: Environmental > Terrestrial > Soil > Wetlands | place: USA: Florida... | reverse complement strand
GTATGCCGCATCGCAAGCTGGCGTGCATGCGATCCCGCCATACGTGGAGGCATTGAGCAGCAACGGCAAATGGGTTCGCGTCATCAATGACATGGGCTTCCCGGCCGGCGGTCCGCGCACCATGACCGCGGACCTTGCCGGCAAGCTGCCCCTGGGCACGCAGCAAATTCGCATCACCACGAATCTGCAAATCTATTGGAACAGCATCCTGGTCGACCGCACGCCACAGAGCGCGACACGCGAGATTCCTCGTCCCGCTAGTGAAAGCGCGGGACTTCGGAATGATGCCGACCCCGTAGCTGGGCATCATTCTGAGCAGAGCCGTTCTTCAGGCGGAGCGAAGAATCCCGCGCGCAGTGGCAAAGAACTTCGCCTCACGCCCCTCCCGCTGATCCGCGCCGATCTCGAGTTCCACGGCTATCCCTTCAAGATTGAAGGCGCGCCGCCGGGCAATGTGAACTACATCTACGAAGAGACGAGTGCCACCGGACCCTACACGCGCCCCGCCGGCAATTACACGCGTTATGGCGACGTGCTGCCGCTTCTGACCGCAACCGACGACAAGCTGGCGGTATTCGGATCCGGCGATGAAGTGCGGCTGGACTTCGATCCCTCGAATCTGCCTGCACTTCCGCAAGGCTGGGTGCGCGACTACTTCTTTGCCGCCAACGGCTACGAAAAAGACATGGACTTCTACGCCGCCGACGGCAACTACGTTGCTCCGCTGCCGTTCCTGCGCATGGGCAACTATCCGTATCCCGGCAAATCATTCCCGCTGGATGATGCCCACTTGCAATACCTTCTCGAATACGACACGCGTCACATGTCGGGAAACGAGCAGCGCGGATACTCGTTCAACTATGGACCGAAATGACGGTCGGTCGTAGGCGGGCCGGTTCTCCCGCACCGGAAACTCACCCATGGAATCGTTTGAATATTGACATTTTCCATGGATTCATAATCCAATAGCCGGACTCATGGAAACCTCCACCGACGCCTCTTCCCTACCGCGCCTCAAACGCACCCTCACCCTGTGGGACCTGATTTTCTACGGCATCGTTCTCATTCAGCCCATCGCGCCCGTGCCGCTCTACGGCGTGGCCCAGAAGCTCTCCGATGGCCATTTCGTCACCATCATCCTTATCGCGCTTTTTGCCATGCTGATCACCGCGGTCAGCTACGGACGCATGGGCACGCTCTACCCCAGCGCTGGTTCTGCTTACACTTATGTCGGCAAGGGACTCAACCCCCATCTGGGATTTCTCGCCGGCTGGGCGATGATCCTCGACTATCTCCTGCAGCCGCTTATCAACACCGTCTGGATCTCGACCGCTTTGCACGAGCGTTACGTGCACCAGGTTCCATACGTCATCTGGGCCTTGCTGATTGCAGGAGTCATGACCGTGCTGAATCTCATCGGGGTCAAGGCTTCTGCGAACGCGAACAAGGTGCTTCTCGCGGTCATGACCGTGGTCGTGGCCGCATTCGTGGTGCTGGCATTGAAATACCTGTATAGCGGCGAGGGATGGGCCGGCCTTTTCTCGTTGCAGCCGCTCTACGACCCTGCCACCTTCAACTGGGGAAAAATCAAAGTTGCGACTTCGTTTGCCGCGCTGACTTATATCGGTTTCGACGGCGTCACCACGCTCGCCGAAGACGTAGAGAATCCCAAGCGCAACGTGCTGCTGGCGGTTGTACTCACCTGCATCTTTGCCGGCACCTGTAGCGCGTTTGAGGCCTATCTGGGAGCGCGCGTGTGGCCCGACTGGCGATCGTTTCCGAATCTAGAGACCGCGTATATGGATATCTGCAGCCGGGTTGGCGGTCCGCTCCTGTTCAATGCCATGGGGGTAATCCTGATCGTCGCCGCATTTGGAAGTGGACTGACCGGAACACTGGGCGCGGCCCGGCTGCTGTTCGGGATGGGACGTGATGGTGTATTGCCCAGAAAGTTTTTCGGACGGCTGAAACCCGGCACCAGCACACCCACCAATAATATTCTGCTGATTGGCGCGCTCGCTTTTGCCGGGGCGGAGATGCTCTACCATATCGGCAACGCCTATGAACACGCAGGGGAACTGCTCAACTTCGGCGCTTTTCTCGCATTTACCGGGGTGAACCTCGCTTGCTTTTGGCAATTCACCGTGAAGGCGCAGGAAAAGGGAATGAAGTGGCGACTGCTGCAGGATGCGGTCCTGCCCCTGATCGGCTTTTTCGTTTGCGGCTACATCTGGTGGAACCTGAACAGTCTGGCCAAGACCGTGGGCGGAATCTGGTTTGCCGTGGGCGTAATCTACGTCGGCTATAAGACGAACTGGTTCCGGTCTGCGCCGGTCATGATCGATTTCAGCGATCAGGAAGCCGGCAGTTGATCAGGTCTTTAGTTCCCAAATTCGCGAATGCGTTGCATCGCGGCGGAAACTCAACTCTTACTCCACATTCCAGCCGCTCACGGCCACCACTGCGTTTGGACGTCCAAAGCGGTTTGTGCCCACTTCACTCGCCCGATACGTAGCTGTTACTTCGCGTTTTTCTCCCGGGAGCAAAGAAAAATAGTTGTCCTGCCAGATCACAGGCAGGATTTCGTCTTCGCTGCCCTCGCGCTTCACTTGCAGGCGAATGAAGAACGCCAGGCTCTTGCTGTGGTTGACCAGTGTGACGTGGGTGACCGCATTCTCGCCCACGATCTCCGTTCGGCTCGACTCGCTTAACTTGACCTTCGGCAACTGCGCCAGGGCGGTATAGTCGGCATAAGATTCGGTCGGCGTCATGTACCACGTTGACTTCGCCCAATCCAGCGTCTCCGGCTTGGTGGAGAGCCAATAAAAATTCGAGCCGACTGGTTTGCCCGACGAATCCGTCAGCCGCAACACCAGAAAGTATGTCGGACTGAGATTCTGAATCTCAGGCAGCGTGAAGACCTTCTTTGTGCTGTCGGCCCCAGCGTCGAGAGAATCCTCGCGCGAAAATTTCTCCTTCATGTCGAGGTCGTAGACCTTGGTGGTCAGTTTCAGGCCATTCGCGTCCGTATACTGGCTGCTTACCACCCAGATCGAGTGGTCGTCGTAGCCGTATAGCGGATGCAGCATCTCCATGGCCTTTTTTGCGCCAAAATACCCGCCACCAGGCCGCAGGTAGTAGTCGTACAAGTGCCAGATCATGGAGGGCCAGGCATTGTTCAGCATCCACTGAATCACGCCCGTCGATTCGTACTTGTTGCGGCTATACGCCTCATACATGGCCCGCACGCCTTCGTAGGTCTGCATCTGCGATTTGGCGGCGAAGTCTTGCACGTTGTCGGACTGGCCGTAACGCTTGGCCAGCGCCTCGCTGAAGACCTGAATCGTTTTGAATTCGCCGCCGCCGGCATGGAAATTCCAGAAATCGTCGATCGGCCACAAATGGTCGTTGCCCACCATGGCCCGAATGCTCTCGACCGGGGGGACCGCCGGGCCCATGCTGGTTTCTGTGTTGAAGCCATAGGCTCCGCCGCAGCCACCCAGATTGCATTTTGCGCGCCCCGGCTCCCCCGCCGGCGTATCGTCTTCCCAGTAATCGGGTGCGACGTACTGGTACGGCCCGGTCATCTTTACGCCGCTGTCTCCGGTAACGCTGGTTTCTTTCCCCGTCGCCGACGAGACCACGGGGTTTGGCCACATCAACTGCTTTTCCACATCCAGATACATCTGCTCGACGTCCGGCGGCGGAGGGTTGTCGCTGCCGTTCAGCCACATGAGCAGGCTGGGATGGCTGCGCAGGCGATAAATCTGGTCGCGCAGCGATTCCTTTGCGATTACGTAATCCTCCGGCTTCCACCGCTGCCAGCGCTCCCAGAAATCGCAGCAGCACCATCCCGCCATCACCAGAATTCCCTGCTGATCGGCCAGGTCAAAAAATTCCTTCGTCTCTAGCTTGCCTTCCAGTCGAATCGTGTTCAGACCCATGTCCCGAACGTAGCGGAATTCATCGTGCAGCCGCTGCGAATGCTCGCGCAGCATCATGTCGGGGGACCAGCCACCGCCGCGAATCAGGATGTTTTTGCCATTGATGTGCAAGGCTCTGCCGCCGACAGAGTTGAAGTCGGAAGTGATCTGGCGGATGCCAAACTGAGTCTCCGAACGATCGCTGACCTTCCCGTCCACTTCAAACTCCAGCATCAGTGGATACAGATTCGGCATTCCCATCTGTGCCGGCCACCACAGCCGCGGGTGAGCAAACACCAGTTGCGGAAACTGCTCCGGCGTAAAACTGACGTCTTTCATCTCGTTCGCGGCCAGCTCGACCGGCTGCTCGAACTTCACCCCTTCGATCTGTCCTCGCAGCGTGCCTTTGATGGCGGCGTTGGTTGCGTTCTTCAACTGGGCGGTGACGGTGAGCTGGGCCTGATCCGTCGCCGGCAAATTCAGCTTCGAGATCACCGTTGCATAGCGCACGGCCACCGGGCCGCTGGTCGTCAGATAGACATCTCGCCACAAACCCATGTCCTTATCCGGGGGCGCAGGATTCCAGTCGACGAATGTCATGGCGAGCTGACTTTCCGTCGGCGCCCATACCTGCACCGCCAGCACATTTTCCTCGCCCGGCTTGATCGCATCGGTCACGTTGAATTCGTAGGTTCGCCATGCCCCGGCAACGTCATTGGAGTTGGCAATCTGCTTTCCGTTCAGCCAGATGTCGGCGCGGTAATTGATGCCGTCAAACTTCAGCCAAATCGTCTTGCCCTGGTAAGACGCGGGAGCGTCAAACTGCTTGCGATACCACCACGAGACCGCATAGGGGCTGTCGGTCTGCATCGGAATATTGGAAAAGTTTCCTCCGATCGGATAGGTCACTCCGGCAAACTGCCGCAGATTCATTCCGAAATATGGATCGGGAAGCGTTTTATCCTTCACCAGGGCGGCTACCACGGTCGTGGGCACAGTTGCCTGGTGCCATCCCTCGGGCGAGAACTGTGGGGTGGAGATCACATCACCCTGCGCCTGCACCTTCGCTGAGGACTGCAAAGTCCAGCCATCCCGCAGTGCCAGCTCTACTTCATTTGCCGGTGCGGCACTTCCCTGCGCCGCGTAGGCAAGCAGCGGAGTCACAAGCGCCACCAGAAACGCCAATCCCACTTCACATCCGCGAAATCGCCGCACTCCTGAGTTCATCATGTTTCCTTCGATCCGCCGTCCCGTGTTCCGCCGGCGCCCTTTTCTTTTGTTCGAGCTGTTTTGCCCAGCCCAGCAATGGGATATCACGTCTATTAATTCGTTTCAATAGCGGATTCTCAGCCTGACACATCGCAGGGGAGAATTTTGTGCCGCGCGACGGATGAAATCTCGCTAAAGTGCTAGCCTCTCGCATCCGCGGCATCGGGTTCCGTAGCCCTGGTTTATAATTGAGTTCACAGCCAGCATCTTCGGAGTACTTCAACCAACATGATTCGATTTCTGCAAACCGAAGGACCGATTAAGAAAATCGTCCTCAGCGGCATCCTCCTCGTAATTTGCGGCGCCATGGTGATTGCGTTCGTGCCCGGCGGTCTGGGTTCGGACTTGATGGGCCAGCCGGGCAAGGGAGTCGTAGCCAAGGTGAGCGGCGAGGATATCACCGCTGATCAGGTGCGCCAAACCGCCCGCCAAATGTTGCAGCAGGAAGGCCAGCGGTTGGGACCGAATGCCTCGATGCTGCTGCCGTTCTTCGCGCAACGAGCCGCCGACCAGTTGATTACCCGCCAGGCCCTGATCGCTGAAGCGGGGCGTCTCGGCCTGAAAGCCACGCCCGATGAGATCAGGGACGAACTGCAGCATGGCCGTTATGCCGAGACTTTCTTCCCGAACGGCGTCTTCGTGGGCGAGACTGCCTACGAGGATATGCTGCAACGCGCCAATCTCACCCCGGCAGCCTTCGAGCAATCCGTCGGTCAGGAGATCCTCATCGATAAGCTGCAGGCTCTGGTCATCGGCGGCGCTGCGGTCGGTGAAAACGCGATTCACCAGGAGTTTATCAAGCAGAACACCAAGGTGAAATTCGATTACGCCGTGCTCAAGCAGGACGACCTGCGCAAGGGACTGCACCCCACGGATCAGGAGCTCAAAGCCTTCTACGACAGCCACAAGGCCAGTTATGCCAACTCGATTCCCGAAAAGCGCAAAGTCAAGTACGCGGTCATCGACATCGGCAAAGTTCTGGCGGGTGTGCACATTTCACAAGAAGAATTGCAGGCCTACTACGACGCGCACCGCGATCAGTATCGAGTGCCTGAGCAGGTAAAGGTCAGCCATATCTGGATCAAGATGCCGCTGCCCGGTCCTGACGGCAAGGTTGACGAGAAAGCGGTTGCGGCCGCCCAAAGTCGCGCCGAGGATATTCTGAAGCAACTAAAAGCGGGTGCCAAGTTCGAAGATCTTGCCAAGAAATACTCGGAAGATCCAGGCAGCGCCAATGTTGGCGGATCCCTCGGATGGATTGGCAAAGGCCAGACCAGTCCTGAGTTTGAAAAGTTTGCCTTCAACGCCGCCAAGGGAGCGATCAGCGGCGTCGTCCAGAGCGCCGACGGCTTTCACATCATTCGCGTTGATGAAAAACAGGAAGCGCACATGAAGACGCTCGACGAAGTGAAAGCCCAGATCGAACCGATTCTGAAGCAGCAAAAGGCGCAACAGCTGGCAGAGCAGGACGCCGAAAAACTTCGCACCCAGGCTCAGTCCGAGAGTCTGGATGCGGCGGCGGCGGCGCAAAGCCTGCCCGTGGTCACCTCAGATTTCTTCGGCCAGAAGGATGTCGTTCCCGGCCTGGGCCCATCGCCGCAGTTCATGGACGCTGTCTTCACCGCAGCCGAGAAATCCCCGCCCGACCTGGCTCCAGTCTCGCAGGGTTTCGCCGTTTTTCAATTGTTGGCGATACAGCCGCAGTCCACGCCAACCTTTGAACAAGTGCGGGCCAAAGTCGAGGACCAGTTCAAGAACGAGCGCTCCAACATTTTGCTTTCGCAGAAGACCCAGGAGCTTTCCGACCGTGCCAAGGCTGAACATGACCTGAAAAAGGCCGCCAAGGAACTGGGCGCCAGCATGAAAACCAGCGACTTCGTAGCCCCCGATGGTCAGGTTCCGGATATCGGGTCGATGACCGGCCAGGCGGCGGTTGCCTTCACCATGAAACCGGGAGAGATCAGCGGTCCCATCATCAGCGGCGACGATGGCGCCGTCATCTCGCTGCTGGAAGTGCAGCCCCCTCCGGAATCCGATTTTGCCGGCAAGCGCGACCAGATTCAGGAGGCCCTGCTTCAGTCCAAGCAGCAGGAGCTTTTCGGTTTGTTCATCACCAACCTGCGCGATCAGATGGAAAAGTCGGGAAGGATCAAAATCAACCAGGATGAAATGAAGGCGCTGACCAACACGGGAGGCGAAGAAGGATACTGAGTCAGGTTCTCCGGCATGTCGCTTCCACGCGCCGCAGGCATTCTGTTGCATATTACCTCGCTGCCCTCACGCGGCGGGGTAGGTGATTTTGGTCCGGCCGCATATCAGTTCGCCGATTTCCTTGCTTCTGCCCGTCAGGGCCTGTGGCAAGTCCTCCCGCTGGGTCCGCTGGGCTATGGCAATTCTCCTTATTCGGCCACGTCGGCATTTGCCGGCAATCCGCTTCTCATCAGCCTGGAACGCCTGGCCGCTCAAGGCTGGATCGAGTCTCGCAAGCTTGACGACGCCAAGTTTCTCTCTCCTGCATCGGAATCCGGGTTCGTAGAATATGATCGGGTCTTCGCGGCCAAAATGCCGCTGCTGTTCGAAGCCGCGAGGAATTTTCTGCGGACGGCTGCAGGCAGCGCCCGCCAGCGCTTCGCCCAATTCAAATCGGAGAATTCCTGGTGGCTGGACGATTTCGTTCTCTTCGACAGCTTGCGGGTCCGGCAAAAGCTGCAAAGCTGGAACCGCTGGCCTCGGGCGCTGGCGCGCCGCGATCCTGCCGCACTGGAGAAAGCGCGCACTGATTCGGCGGATGATCTTGAGGTTCGGCGCGCCATCCAGTTTGCGTTCTTCGAGCAGTGGCAGTCTCTGCGTCGCTATTGCGCCGAGCGTTCCATTCGCATTGTCGGCGATGTCGCCATCTTCGTGAACTATGACAGCGCCGACGTTTGGCTGCACCCTGAACTTTTCCGCCTCGATGAGGATCTTGCTCCTCAGGTGGTCGCCGGCGTTCCCCCTGATTTCTTCAGCAAAACCGGACAGCGCTGGGGCAACCCTCTTTACCGGTGGGACGTTATGAAATCCCGAGGTTACGCCTGGTGGATTGAGCGCATGCGCTGGGCGACCCGGAATTTCGACTACATTCGCCTCGACCACTTCCGCGGCTTCGATCAGTTCTGGGAGATTCCCGCCTCGGAAGAGACCGCGATCAACGGCCACTGGGTCGATGGTCCCAAGGATGACCTGTTTCACAAGCTGCGCGAGGCTCTCGGCGGCCTGCCGTTTTTCGCGGAGGATCTCGGCTACATTACTCCGGATGTCATCGCCCTGCGCGACCGATTGCAGATTCCGGGGATGGCCGTTTTGCAATTCGGATTCGGCGACGAAGGCGCACATGTCTACCTTCCCCACCGCGCCGCAGGAAAAGTCATCTACACCGGAACCCATGACAATGACACGGCTGAAGGCTGGTGGCGTTCCGGCGCTTCCGATCATGAACGCCGCGCCGCCCTTGCCTACGTCGGAGAGTCCCAGGACGGCGTTCACTGGGCATTCATTCGCGCTGCTGAGACCTCGCCCGCCTGCATGTGCATCATCCCTCTGCAGGATATCCTCGGCCTCGGCAGCGAGGCTCGCATGAATACTCCCAGCCTCCACGGCGGCAACTGGAAATGGCGTTTCGCTCCCGATGCGCTCGCACCCCACTTCGCCTCCAAGCTCGCCCTGCTTTCCGAAGTCACCGATCGTTTGCCGCAGCCCGTACAGATTTCCGCCGCCGAAAACTTCGCCGCCTGAGTCTCTTCTTTCATCCTGAGCGCAGCGAGGAACTCTGCATTTCGCGGCCTGCCATCCTCAACGTGCGAGATTCCGAATCAGCCGCTTTCCCGCTCCTCGCTTATCGTGTATACGAATTACGGAGAGATTTTGCCGTGACCGAGTCCATCATCGAAGCGCGGGCTATCGAGAAGTCCTATCCCCAACCCGACGGCACGCGTGTTCAGGTTGTCGGATTGACCGATCTCACCATCGAACCCGGCAAGATCGTGGCCCTGCTCGGCCCCTCCGGCTGCGGCAAATCCACGCTCTTGCGCATTCTGAGCGGTCTTTCACAGCCCTCGTCCGGCGCGTTGTTCTGGCACGGTAAGCCGCTCAATGGCCAGACGCCGAACGTGGCCATCGTCTTCCAAAGTTTCGCACTCTTTCCCTGGCTCACGGTCCTCGAAAACGTGGAGGCTCCGCTCGAAGCCCGCGGCACTGCAGCGGTCGAGCGCCGCAAGCGCGCCCTTCGAACGCTCGATACCGTCGGCCTCGATGGTTTCGAAACCGCCTATCCCAAGGAACTCTCGGGCGGCATGAAACAGCGTGTCGGTTTTGCCCGCGCCCTCGTGGTCGAACCCGAAGTCCTGTTCATGGACGAGCCTTTCTCCGCTCTCGATGTGCTGACCGCCGAAAACCTTCGCGGTGAACTGCTTGAGCTTTGGCTCAACAAGAAGATGCCCACCAGCGCCATCTTCATCGTCACCCACAATATCGAAGAAGCCGTTATGCTGGCCGACCGCATTCTCGTGCTCGGCCGCAATCCCGCCCGCGTGCGCTCCGACTTCGAGGTCAAACTATCCCACCCCCGCGACCGCAAGTCGCGGCGTTTCACCGAACTTGTCGATTTCATTTACAAGGTCATGACCGAACCCGACGTCGAGCACGTTCTCACACAGGAGGAATCCGGACTGATCGCCGTCGCCCCTCCCGCTGGCAAAAACCAGCCGGCCAAGGCTTCGCGTTATCAGCGCCTTCCCCACGCCCGCGTCGGCGGTATGGGCGGTTTGATCGAACTGCTTCACGACCGCGGCGGCCGCGAAGATCTCTTCCGCCTCAGCGAAGAACTGGTCATGGACGTTGAGGATCTGCTGCCCATCCTCGAGTCCTGCGTCCTGCTTGGCTTCGCCACCCTGCGCGAAGGCGACGTCGAACTCACGCCCTCCGGCGCAGTTTTTGCCGACGCCGACATTCAGACTCGCAAGGTTCTGTTTCGCCAGGCTGCGCTCGAGCACGTCACCATCCTCAGGCAGATTGACAGTATCCTGAAGCGCAAATCCGATCATGTCATCGCCGACGAGTTCTTCCACGATATTCTCGATGAACACTTCAGTGAGGACGAAGTCCAGCGCCAGCTCGATACCGCCATCAACTGGGGCCGCTACGCCGAAATCTTCGATTACGATCGCGAGACCGGGCAGCTGGTCCAGACCGAGGCTCCGCAAACTGAAGGCCAGGCCAAACCGGCGGCGAATGAGGCCGAAATCGCCAATCCTCCCGCGCAAAAATCGTAAAGCACTGAAGAAAGAACCGCCGCCGATGAAACCAGTCCGCCCATGAAGAGAACCACCGGATTCCGAGGCTTCTCCGCCTACCGGCTGTGGACCCAGCTGCCGCGCTTTGAAGTCTCGCACATCCCCGATATCATCATGTTCGCGGCCGCATTGGCTTTGTTCTATGCGGTGGCCAGCGTTGGCCGCTCGTGGTTCGGCCCCTTCACTCCTGAAGTCGAAATCTCTCATAGTCCGCTTGCGTTGCCTGCTTATGCCGGATATTCCCTGCTGCGCATCACCATCGCATACTTTCTCAGTCTCGCCTTTACCCTCGTCTATGGCTACATCGCCGCCTATAATCCACGCGCCGAGCGTTTCATGATTCCTCTGCTCGACGTGCTGCAGTCAATCCCCGTTCTCAGTTTTCTTCCCGGAGTCATGCTGGCCATGGTGGCGCTGTTTCCCGGCCGTCAGCTCGGCGTCGAGGCGGGAGCCATCCTGCTCATCTTCACCGGCCAGGTATGGAACATGGCCTTCAGCTTCTATGCTTCCCTGAAGGGCATCCCCAAGGATATGCGGGAGGCGGCGCGCATCTACCGCTTCAGTTGGTGGCAGCGTTTTATCCAGATGGAACTGCCGTTTTCCGCCATCGGGCTTGTGTGGAATTCCATGATGTCGGTCGCCGGCGGCTGGTTTTTCCTCATGGCCTGCGAAATGTTCGTGCTTGGCGCGCGCGATTTTCGCCTGCCCGGCCTCGGCTCCTATCTGCAGACCGCAGCCAGCGCCGGGGACACTCCCGCAATCTTGTGGGGCATCGGCACCATGATTGCCGTGATTGTGCTGATCGACCAGCTGGTGTGGCGCCCGGTAATCGCCTGGGCCGAGAAATTCAAGGTTGAGCAGGTGGAAAGCTCCGACGTTCCGCATTCGTGGGTTCTCGATCTCATCCGGCACTCTCGCGGGCTCTCGCGCATTCGCAAGAAAACTTTGGAGCCCTTGAACGAAGACCTGATTCTGCATTTCGCCCGCCGCCACGGTCGGGATTCCTCTGAGACTCCCTCTCCGTGGCGACTCTGGCTTTTCCGCGTACTGGCGGTTGCGATTCTGGCAGCGACCGGCTACGCCGTTGTGCGTGTGGCCATGGTTCTGAGCGGCCTGCAGCCCGCCGAACTCCGTGAGGCCGGCATCGGTTTGGGTGCAACGTTTCTTCGAGTGAATCTGGCTTTGCTGATCGGCGCTTTGTGGACCGTTCCCGCGGGAGTTGCCATCGGCTTCAACCCCAGGCTGGCGCGCATCGCCCAGCCTCTGGCCCAGATCGCGGCATCGGTTCCTGCGACCGCGCTCTTTCCGGTTGTTCTGCTGCTGCTGATCAAAGTGGGTGGCGGTCTTGGTCTCGGGTCGATTGTGCTCTTGCTGCTGGGCACGCAATGGTACATTCTCTTCAACGTCATCGCAGGCGCGATGGCCATCCCCACCGACCTGAAGGAATGTTGCAATGTCTTTAAGCTATATGGTCTGGAGCGCTGGAAGAAACTGATCCTTCCCGGAATCTTCCCCTACCTTGTCACCGGCCTCGTCACCGCCTCCGGGGGAGCGTGGAACGCCAGCATCGTTGCCGAATATTTTCACTTCAAGGGTCACATCTATACCACCACGGGCCTGGGTGCGGTCATCAGCCAGGCCACCGACCATGGCAACTTCCCTCTTTTGCTCGCCGCCACCATGATGATGGCTGCGGCCGTCGTCACCATCAATCGCCTGGTGTGGCGTCGTCTCTACGCCTTAGGCGAAACTCGCTTTCGTCTGGAAACCTGAGACCGGCCCGCGTTGTCATTCTGATCGCGTTCAGCCCTGAGGACCTCGGTTTCCGCGCACGAGTCGAACCACGCCTTCCCTTGCGCAGGTTACTTTCGTGTTACCTTTCCAAACATTTCACCAATTCTTAACCTTCCTTTCATCCTCTAGAAAACTATTTGCGGCAAATTTGTAACATGCCGATAGATCATTCGCAGCGCGGGCAGGCACAAGACGGCGTGTTGTCGCGGATCTCGGCTTTCCCGGGCTTGGCGGGAAAGTTCGCGCCGGTGGAGCGCGTGCGCGATCTCTATCGCCGCGTGCGCCAGTCTCCCCACGGCTTCCGGCTGGAAAATCTTTTGGCGGAGATGCAGATCGAGGTGTGCATCGATCCCGCCGATGCGGCTCGCATTCCCGTCAAGGGTCCGGTGGTGGTCGTAGCCAACCATCCTTTCGGGGTGCTTGATGGCGCTATCCTCACGGTATTGCTGACCCGCGCTCGCTCCGATGTCAAAGTGATGACCAATGCCCTTCTCGGCGACATCCCCGAACTGGATCGTCATTGCATCTTTGTCGACCCCTTTCAGACCGACCGCTCTATCGACGTCAATCGTCGCGCTCTGAAGGAAGCCCTCGCCTGGTTGCGCGAGGGCGGCATGCTCGCCATTTTTCCCTCCGGTGAAGTTTCTCACTGGCAACTTCCTCACGCTCAGATCGCCGATGCCGCGTGGAACGACACCGCAGTCCGCCTGATCCGCCGTACCGGAGCTTCGGCGTTGCCGGTCTACTTCTGCGGACGCAACAGCGTTGGTTTTCAACTGCTCGGCATGATTCATCCCCGCCTGCGCACCGCATTTTTGTTGCAGGAATTCCTGCAACAGGAAGGCAAGACAGTGGAAGTGCGAGTGGGCAGCGAGATTGCCAACGATTCCATCGCCAGTTTTGCCGGCGGGCGCGATGGTGATCGCGAGGCGATCGAATATCTGCGCAGCCGTACCTACCTTCTAGGCCAGCGCAATCAGCCCGAAAGCGCGTGGCCGGCCGTGGTTCGCTCCGTCAAGCTGTTGCGTCCGCAGGAAGCGATAGTCGACCCAGTCCCACGCCAGCAACTCGGCGAAGAGATAGCCGGGCTTGCTGAAGATCGTCTGCTGGCGCGAAACGGCGATCTGCGTGTCTATCTGGCAAAAGGCGACGAAACTCCGCAGTTGTTGAACGAAGTGGGCCGTTTGCGCGAAGTTACCTTCCGTGCCGCAGGTGAAGGCACGGGCAAGCGCATCGATCTCGATCGCTTCGACCAGTATTACTGGCATCTGTTGCTTTGGCACGCGCAGAAACAGGAGTTGGTCGGCGCCTATCGCGTGGGCAACACCGCCGAAATCATAGCGGCGCATGGCATCTCCGGCCTCTATACCAGCACCTGCTTCCGCTACGATCCTGAGCTTTTTCAGCGGCTGGGTCCGGCATTCGAGCTGGGGCGCTCGTTTGTGCGCAGCGAGTACCAGCGCGAATATGCGCCCCTGCTGCTGCTATGGAAGGGCATCGCCCAACTGGCCGCAGCTCATCCCGAGTGCCCGGTTCTTTTCGGAGCCGTCAGCATCAGCAACACCTACAGCCGCGTCTCCCGCGAAATCATCTACCGCTTCTTCGAGGCCCGCCGGCAGAATGATGAACTCGCCGGACTCGTCGAGCCTCGCCAGCCCTTCCGCGCCAGCCTTCTGCGCCGTTGGGATTGCCGCGCTATGTGCCAGGCGCTGCGCGATCTTGACGACCTTTCTCAGCCGATCGAGGACGTGGAATCCGACGGCAAAGGCCTTCCTGTCCTGCTTCGCCAATATGCCAAGATCGGGGGCAAGTTGCTCGGCTTCAACGTCGACCGGAAATTCTCCAACGTCCTGGATGGCCTCGTCCTTGTCGACCTGCGGCAGACTGATCCCGCAGTTCTGGAGCGCTACATGGGCCGGGAAGCCGCCGCCCGCTTCCGTCAGCAGCACGGCCTGTAATCTTCTCAACTTCCTGCTGTCATAACCCGCCGTGGAAATACCGCGCCACGTCAAGGCTGCAAAATCAAATAGGGCTTTAGCCGCTGCGCCCTGTGACCTTCGTGCGCCTTATGGCACGCCCGTGCCATTTACGGTCTCACGGTTCTGCCCTACTCTGTCTTTGAGCAGCACTTGGGGGAGGGCTGATCAACAGACGTCCCAAGACTCAAAACAGAGTCTGGGGCGTTTTGTTTTGCAGCCAAAAATTGCCCCCTCACGCGCTGGTGGGGGCAAACTTCAGCTTTGACTGTGGCTTTCCCGCCACATGGGGTGCTGGCATATCGGCACCAGGCCGTCATGCATCAGAAAAATAAGCAGTTATGAGACATTAGCTGCTGGCTATAGTCGCCCTTCGATGCACACTCCAAAATCGCATCAGTGTTCCGTGCGGAACATTTTGTTCGGCACGGAACACCTGGGTTCATCATTCCGTAACGGCCGTCTCTGTGGTCTCGCTGGCCGCCGGGCGGACGGTGAGCCAGTCTGTCCGCACTCGTTCCCACTCCTGGATCAGCACGCCGTTCGCCTCAAAGAAGCTGCGAATGCGCGCTCGCTCCCACCCCGCCGCTTCTTCCAGAATCGGGGCCAGAACGGCTACCGCGCTCGTGCTCAGCACGGTGCGCTTCGCTACTTGCGAGACATCGGGCGATTCGGAGACAGCGATGGTCAGCCCGTCGCGGGCGTTCACGTGCAGCATGACATGAATGTCAGAACTGCCATCGCCGCTGTAGATCACGTGGTCCGGCCCCACCACCTGCTGCACCAGTAACTGGTCGAGGACCGCGACCTTGCCGTAGCCGGCCGTGGCTCGCACGATGGTATCGATTTCGCCTGTAGGCAGGTAACGGAATTCCGTACCATAAATATGATCATGCGGCACGATATCTTCCAGCGCCGAGTGAATCACCTCCACGGGCGCCGCCGAGAGCACATAAAAATCGAAGTAGTGGCCGTCGATCCCGGTTTCCAGCAACTGGTAGAGCAGCTTGATTCCTTCCTTCAGCCGGATGCGCTTGCCCACTTCGTACAAATGTTCCTTGCGCACCTTGGCTCGGAATTCCGGATCGTGGAGCAGCAGGTAAGCCAGCTCCGCTCCCTGTTGCACCAGATTGATCTTCGCCATGCCCTTGGCTTTGCGCTCAAACTCTTCCGTGGGAATGCCCACCAGTTCGGCCAGTACGTAGCCCGAGTCGTTGAACGTCAGCGTCTGATCGAAATCGCTGGCGAAAATATATCGTCGCAGTGGATTGTCGGTCATAGCGATTAGACTTCCTCCCGTGGCCGCCAGACCCATTAAAAAGATTGATGGCGATTATATGCCGCGTGCGTTATCTCGCTGTGAACAAAGACTGCAGCCGCTCGCTTGAAATGTTTCTGACTGGGACGTACCTTTAGCTTTCGCGTCCTCTCTGCTTTACACTGATCGTTTGGACACCGGGATCCAGACGTGGATATCGCAGCTTCGCGCCGGCGACAGCCGAGCGCTCGCGCGGGCCATTTCCACCGTGGAAAACCGGACGCCGGGGTGGTCCGGACTTCTCAAGGCTTTGTTTCCTCATACCGGAGGGGCGCGCATCATCGGGATGACGGGCGCGCCGGGCGCGGGAAAAAGCACGCTGGTCGATCAGCTCGTGCGGCTCTACCGCAAAGAAAATCTCACGGTGGGGATTATTGCCGTCGATCCCAGCAGTCCTTACACCGGCGGAGCGATTCTTGGTGACCGCATCCGCATGCAGGAACACTTCTCCGACCCGGGCATTTACATTCGCAGCATGGCTACACGGGGCTCGCTGGGCGGGTTGGCCCGCACCACCGCCGATGTGGCCACGGTGCTCGACGCCTCCGGGCGCGATCTGGTTTTAATCGAAACCGTCGGTGTCGGACAGGATGAAGTTGACATCGTACGTTTGGCCGAGGTCACGATTGTGATTCTCGTGCCCGGCATGGGCGATGATGTGCAGTCGATCAAGGCCGGCATCATGGAGATCGCCGACATCTTCGTGATCAATAAGAGCGACCATGCCGGGGCGGACCGTGTGGAGCGCGAGATTCGGGCGCTGCAGTCGCTCTCGACGCGCCGCGACGGCTGGACTCCGCCCATCGTCAAG
>Ga0335073_10006508_pt1 | contig 16419 bp, 23 predicted proteins | sample Lox_Sample_22_FD_207093 | JGI IMG/M metagenome (GOLD analysis project Ga0335073, IMG submission 207093) | Soil microbial communities from Loxahatchee National Wildlife Refuge, Florida, United States - Lox_Sample_2.2 | ecosystem: Environmental > Terrestrial > Soil > Wetlands | place: USA... | reverse complement strand
TCTCGTTTTTATGGTCATAGTGCGCCCAGTATTGAGGTCCTTTTTCACGCTTCATTAATGGGGTTTTTTTATGAGTGGAGTGCTGATGCGCCTCGAGGTTCTGAGCTTGCACTTTCCGTCGTTCGGCGCATGCTTTACAGATCTAGCCAAGAGTTGGAGCAACTCGCCCTGGCTGGACAATCTCTTGTGGAAGGAACCCTGGATTCACAGGCACCTAATCTTCTAAAATTACAGCTTCTTCGGTGATACTTCCAAGCAGCATAGTCATCTACTTCGCCCATGTACACAACTACAAATTCTGGCTCGCCGCCTGTCTCCGCTTCCATTGCTTCTCAGCCTCAGTGTCCTCATTAAACCTCTTAAAAAAGAATTTCGGACTCTCGCTATATCCTTGTTTCTCATAAAACCTATGTGCACCGACTCTGCGTTCATGACAATGCACTTCCTCGACAATCAGCCAAAATGAGGTACCAAACTCACCATCCTATCACAGCCTCGCTTACGAGATAGTTCCTCCGCAGTGGATTCTAATAATTTCCCTATACCCGCACGATGCAGGTTCTCGGCCACTACGAAGAAACAGATATGGCATATATCTCCTGCTAGGCCTAATTGTGGGATAAACTGTATGGAGATAACACCGGCAACTTGATCGGTGGTTTTGTGAGCGGCGACAAGTAGTACAGCATCGGGAGTTTGTAGGATTCGAGAAAGTCGTTCTTTAATTGCAGTCGTATCGGTAGGATATCCTAATGACGATAGTAATGGACAAAAAGCGTCTGCATCATTAATCGTTGCAAGACGAACTTCATAATCCATCTCGTTAATCAGGACCGATCTTTGGGTGGCGGGCTGTTAAATGGCTACGGGCCGACGCCCGCCGAAATTCGGATTTTCGGATTGGCTGTTCGTCCGACCGCTTTTGGAGTCTTAGGCCTTGGGTTGCGGTCGCTCCGCTGTTGATCTCGTGCACAACTTAAATACCCCTCCTAGCTTGCCACCACGTCAGAGGCCACGTAACAGCTGAACTTGCAGAACATGACTTCAATTTTTTCAAAGCTTTGTCTAAGCGATTTTTTCAGAGGACATGTCTGTTCAATTCCCTCCGATGCAGCAGATGGACAAGTAATCCCTCGATGTCATCATGAGAAAACACCTCTCCGTCAAAAAGAGGAATTCGTATGGTATTTCGTAAGCGACCACTTCTTTCTGAGTGTTGATGCCTAGGCATTTGGTTCGAACTTAGCGAATTCCACTTTTTTGGGGAGGAGAAAACAACAACCGTTGAAAACTATTCAGGCTGTTGCTCCTGGATATATATTGCGATTCGATATACCCGGACTTCCATATCAGGAACCTGCGTTTTCGAGTATTCGACAAAGGTTTTCCGGAGAGGAGGATCCCGATGTTATCGGGATTGCATACCTTCTCACTGGGGAGGAATATGAACGGCTTCTGCAAAGTGAAGGTGGACGTGATGGAGGGTATCTTGAAATTGACATTGAGGTTAAACCACTCGCTGACCTCACAAACGAGAATGCTGAAACGATAAAGTGTAAATCACTAAGCACGAAAACGCCACGGGAAAATCCATGTCCATTACCTTCTGCCAGGTATATGTCTCTGATTAGAGGCGGCGCTGCAGAGCACAAATTTCCAGCAGAGTATCAAGAGTATCTGGCAAACTTGCCCATTTATACTATTTCATCGTGGAGGACGGAGATTGGAAGGATTTTGTTTTTGTTGGTTTGGGCGCCTATTGTCCTTCCTATATTTGGATTGCAAGCTGCATTTGGAAAAGGCGGAAAAGTTCCTGGATGGATAAGGTGGTTACAAATAAGGGTATTTAAGGCAATGTGGTTTGCACATGATAAAGTGTTTTCGCCGCTCTTCGGGCCAGGCGATATCACTTCTGAAAAGGAAAAGTTATTACACACTGTATCAAAGGGAAGCTGAGGGACGCATGGCGAAGGAAGATGTATTTTAGGGGAGAGAATACTAGCATCTAATAATCCAATTTAACTCACATGCAACAATAAATTCGGATTATCTTTTCCATCTTTGCTTGAGCCTCCACCTGGGACATACATAACTCCCGGTTTGGCAGCCAGTGTTGCTGCAATCTGGGAATTAAAATTACTCACCGAGATGGGTCAGTACCTCTTTACTAGCTTCGATACTTCGGATTTTGATTAATCCGTCGCCTGCTCTTTCGATTGCTTTGGCAATCATATCGGCAGACTCGGCTTCACCTTCTGCACGAATAACATTTGCTTGACGTTCTTGTTCAGCTTTTTCGACAGTATAGCGTGCTCTTTCGGCGTCTTGTTGAGCAATTTGTTTCTGTTCAACTGCACGTGTGAATTCCTGCCCGAAGGTCATGTGTGTAATTGACACATCTTCAAGTTCAATGTTAAACTCAGTCGCTCGTTTCAACAAATCATCTCGGATTCTTGAAGATACCTAGGAATCAGCATTGACCGTTTCACACGGTGCAGATGGTACAATTTCTCGTTGCGTGATTAGTTCGGCTGCATCGAATTGTGCAACAATCGATTTCAACACTTCATTTCCAATAGATGGTAAAACTCTCTCGTCATAATCCAATCCGAGATTCTAAGTCCCCGTCAACACAAAGTCCATGTTACGATATACCTGATAAATTCTCGGAAGTTCGGTGACGTTGGGACGATGTAAAACTCTCAATGTCAAACTCACCATTTGTAAGTCCTTGCTTCCGGTTGTGGTGGAGATGTTTCGAGGTTTTGTCCTGACGTCGTAGATAATAGCTTTTTGCAGCCATGGAATGAGAAAATGGGTTCCTTCTCCAATGACATCATGTTTTACCCCCGACAACCTATCGAAGATGACAATTTGTTCAGTAAAGTCAAGACAAAATGGGCTTACCAGCTCGAGTACCTCCTTTGACATCATAGAGTGCACTTTTGTTAGCTAAATTGGACAATGGAAAATACCTTTGGAGTCCAATTAGGCCAAGGGAGATGGGAATGGCGAGACGAGCGCCGAGGTTGAGAACTCTGTCCATTGACAACGGCGATGAGAGGATTTGCAAAGCAGATGAAGTTTGAAGTGCATCAAAAATCGGTCGAGGACAAAAGAATTAGGGCCATTGCCCTAACGAGCGCTTCAATAAAGCTGGCATTTCTTCCAAATTTGGAATTTAAGCCGTGTCTTCTTAAAGCAGGCAGGAGCAAATAGCTGAGGGATTCTTTGCAAACCGCCGATCCTTTTGCCCACCACCATAGATCTTGCTTTCTGCCCACTTCTCCCCAAAGCCTGCAGTGGAATTACGCAGTCTACCCCTGCCGTGCCTTCAGACTGGCAACTGCTTTATAACTTCAGTGGTTACTCTAAGGTTCGCTACATTGACTTCTGCATCTGCTTTTGGACAGTCCCTCGACCTTACTCGATATTCAACCTAAAGTTTTAAGTTTCGCGTCCTGGACTTCTCGGCCTAGATATTTGCCGCACGTGAAATCCCCAAACTCACACCCCAACCTCCCCTAAACGAGAAAGAGATATACCTATTTGGTTCCAAAGATGATCATCGCTTACTGAGAAGAGCACCCAAACGTGATGGAACCATCAGCGGTGATACCCCATTATGAGCAACACTTTCAATCGTTCCGACGTCCTTCAAATTTGGCTCTGTCATTCGATTCCTCAACAACTCAATCTCCCGAACCGTCACCCACACGAACTCGTTTCACACGTGAGCCAAGCGAGACTTCGCTTCCGCAGTCAACTACACCTTCGCTCACCTCAAATGATATTGTTAAGGGGCCATTTCGATTTGTGGGACCTGAAAAACAAAGATATCATGCGTCACGATTGGAAGCACCGTATCCTCTTCCCTGTGGATTAGAAGAATTATCGAGGATGAATATGTTACATTACGTTCTGTATCATACTTTTGGAAAGCGGGATTGGATTACAAAGTTTGATGAAGGTAAGTGGCCGAAGAGAGTGTTGGATATTGGTTGTGGCACTGGAATTTGGATTCATGAGGTTGCGAAAGAATGGAAAAGGCTGGGTCATGCTGATGTCGAATTTCATGGAATTGATCTTGTTCCAATTCAATCTCCAATGGTACCGTTACTCCGTTTCTTCGGTCTCCGAGTTTGGAACTAATGATAGGATGACGTGAATGTGAAATTCTACATTTTGAACTTTTTGAGTGAGGAATTACCGTTTGAAGATGGATACTTTGATTATGTGCATATTCGATGTGTTGCTGCTGGAGTTCCTGAGAATTGCTGGTTGGATGATCACCAATCTGCTTCTGGTCTTCTGGACAAGGCGCTACGAGTCCTACGCGTAAATGGCTACTTTGAAATGATGGAAAGTACTATACCCTTCCTTCCTCCCAGCGCGACGAAGGCTAACTGGGTTTGTAGTGAATTTGCTGTTCTCTTACTTTGATACATCAACAACACCGCCTAGGCAACTTCCTCCAGAACAAGTCTTCTCAAAAGACGACACTGTTGCACCGGTACTGCAAAAAGTCTTCACGGAACGAGAACACGCATATAACCAGTCTCAACACATAAAATTAGGCATAAATCCGTTTCCCCTCTCAATATTATCTGCCGTTTTCACCTTTTTGCCTTTGACACATGTCCAGATGGAACGACATTTAATGCCTATCGCACGGTACAATGTTCCGCTCATCAAAAAGGAAGACGACTCAACCTCCTCAACAGGAAGCGTAACTCGTATTTCTCCTGACACAACACAAGTGGATGTAGAAGATAGTGTAGCTCGTTTAAATGGCTACCTTGCTGCCATGGAAACTTATTCCTCGTTGAAACCCGCCCTCCTACACATCCTTCAAAAAGAGGAACGAGCGAATCCCTATTTGGAATTCCGAAGGATCGAACATCGGTCACATAGAAAATGGTTAGGCATGGATATTCCTGAATTTGATGATGATCACGAGACTTCGACGCTTCGATCCCAGGGAAGTATTTCTACAAGTGGTATTGGTGGAGCAGCTGTTGAGAAAAGGAAAAGTGTGCATTCGGAGGTGAGTAAAGGGAGTGGCAGTGGGAGTATGGAGGGACCGGTTCCGATTGTTGAACGGGAGGAGGGGGAGATGAATAGAATCCAGTTGAAGAGGGAGGTTGCTGCTTGGTGGGGGAGGAAGAGCGCTGATTGAACTTAATGTATTTCTATTTTTGTGGTGAGATTGGTGATGGATTGCATGGATTGGGAAATTTGTTTGAGTAAGGATATCACGCTTTCATTTGATGTAAAAGCACGTTTTGCTTCCATATTGTACCTCGTAAATGTACAACTACTACTAATAATAATGAGTATAAAGAGGAATCCAAAGGAAACTATTATCCTACTGATCTGACCTGTCTGAAAGATCGTATGGTTTGTTACGTAAGATTTGTTAGACACTGCCACTCATAGGCCATAGCGTTCATGTAGCAATTGTAACCAGGCTCACCGGTTCAAAGCTTCGCTCTTGTGACCGAGCCCAGCGAAAAAGTGAAAAAGCCTTTTACATTCAACCACAAATCACGCAAAGTCTTCATACGAAAAGCGAACTTCCTTCACCTTTGCCTCTCTTGACAACCAGATCACTGCACCGAATACTGCTATTACAGCTACTCGCTTCAGCTGCAACGCTACGACAACACAAAACCGCCATTAGCCGAGTACCAACTACGTCTGTGCGCTTTGATCCACAGTTTTATTGTTCAGAAAAGGGATCCTCCTTCTCCTTGCGTCTCAGCCGCAATTTCGCCAACCACCAGAATACCGCCTCATCAACCAACTATACTTATACCACCACAACGACGGCTCCTCCAGATCGAGCATCAATGTCTATATCTATTCCAACCTCACAGCTGCTGCTACTCCTCGTCTGAATTGCTGCCGCTAATACCATTACCATCATCACCATCGTCATCACGCCCATCAATATCCCCACAATTACTACCCACACGATAACTGCATAGAGGATGTCCGACCATCACCCACGGACATCAACGATGAGCAATTCACAATGGATCCCCTCCCTAGTCTCCTCTTTCGACATCTCCGGTCGTGGATCCCCCTCAAAATCTCTCTACCGAGCAACTCGCTCTGGAACAACTTCTGGTCCCGGAGTCATTTCCAAACCGAACACGCCGTCACCAACCCATTCTCCCGGTCCTGGCTCGCCATTATATCACCATCATCCCTCATCACATAATAACATGGGGAACTACATGCATGCCCTCCAACAGTCACAACACGCAGCACAATTCAAAACTCCTGGATCACGGAATGGAGTTACATCGTATGGAGCAGCTGCAGATGTTTATTCGCAACAGGGAAATGGGAATACAAACGGACCTAGCGGATGGACTGATACTCGAACAAGTCTTTATCAAGTTTCCAATAATGATGTTAAAATCAATACCGAGTTGATGTATAAACAACTGCAGGCTGCGGAACAATCTCGACAGTCGAATTCTCCTCATTATTTCAGTAGAGTGTTTGCTGTGCAGGCTAGGACTGTGAATAAAGGATTCACTGATCCTACAACCAGTCCATCAAAGAATCCAATATCAAATGGATCGACGAGGAAAGAAACTGCGTCAACGCAACCGGAGGATAATAGTCTTGCGTCTGGGAGAACGAGACCCGGACGGCCACGCAACACTACCATAAAAGACGACAATCAATCTTGGACGACATTGGATTTCAGTGGTATTGGATTATCGAATTTAAATCGAGATGTCTGGAGATTCAATTTCCTGACATGCATCTATTTGAACAATAATCGACTTACTCATTTACCCAAGGAATTGGGATTGCTGAAAGGACTGACCAAACTCGATGTCTCAGGGAATCAGCTTACTTCTATACCTCCACAATTCGGCATGTTAACGAACCTGAAAGAGTTCCTTCTCTTCGACAACGATATTCAAAGCCTTCCAAGTGAACTCGGCACGCTCTATCAACTAGAATTGATAGGACTGGAAGGCAATCCTTTGATGGAACCATACAAAAGTGTATTTCTGAAAGACGGCACGCAAGGCTTAATAACATACCTGCTGGAAACGAAGCCAGTTGGGAGAGGACCGATTGAACGAGACTGGAAACAAATACAGGACCCTCCACCAACCGATCCGGAACAAGGATTGTTCTCAATTCTTTGTTACAATGTCCTTTGCCAACCATACGCCACTACGTACATGTACGGCTATACCCCGAAATATGCTTTGACATGGGAATATCGAAAGAAACTTATTCTGGACGAGTTACTGAGTTACAATCCTGACATCGCATGTCTACAGGAAATAAACTCGGAGAGTTTCGCGGAGTTTATGACTGGCGAGCTGGGTACTGGAGAGAATGGTAAGGGAGGGTACACAGGATTCTTTTTCCCCAAGACACGAGCTGGTCATATGGGTAGTGATGAAAGTCTTAAAGTGGACGGTTGTGCAACATTCTTCAAAGCCGATCGGTATCCTCAACCCTCAAAACATAAATACTGACGCTATAGATTTGAATTACTGGACAAAAAGTTGATTGTGTTTACTCAATCCGCCTTGAAACGCGAAGACTTCAAAAAGACCGAAGATGTATTCAATCGAGTCATGAATCGAGACGATATCTCTACCGCCTGTTTATTCCGTCATAAACAAGAAGGATACCGCATCATCGTCGCCAATGCTCATTTAGTTTGGGATCCTGCCTTCTCCGACGTCAAGTTGATCCAAGTCGCCATGTTAATGGCAGAACTCGAAGAACTCTCTGCTAAATGGAGTAAGCGGAAAGACGATAAAGCTACTGATGGTGGCAAAATCCCTCTCGTCATTTGCGCAGATTTCAACTCAATGCCCGATTCTGGTGTCTATGAATATATGAGTAAAGGAACTATCAGCGGCGATCACCCGGACTTCCAAGGCCATCGATATGGAAAATTTACCGAAGTTGGAATGTCACATCCGTTCAGTCTGAAGAGTGCGTATGCACAGGGACCTGGCGGGAAAGAAATATTGCCATTCACAAATTATACACCAGGATTCCAGGGCGTGATTGATTATATTTGGTATGGAACGTCGACGTTGGGTGTGGAAGCTGTGATGGATGGACCTGATCCTGATTACATGGAAAATGTGGTTGGATTCCCGAATCCACATTTCCCCTCAGAGTATGGCCCCTGCTCCCCTATCTTGGGTACATGTGCTGATCGGTTCTAGTCATATTGTTATTTCGGCAAAATTACGTTTGAAAGATACGTCCTCGACGGACAAGAAGAAAACTTCAACGATAGACTAGCGTGTTGTGTGGGATTCTCCTTTCAATTTTTTATTGCTTTTATTTTTTTTTTGGTTTCCTTTTTTCTCTTTCTGTCAGATCACTAGGGATTCGTATTTATTTTCTATGTTTTTGTGCGTGTGGAGATGCTTGAGAAGGATGGAGAGATATATTGTTACTACATATATTTGTGTTAGTTAGTGCTTAGTTGGTGGGCATGGAATGGGTGTATGAAAGAGCGCTGCTATGAGTTATTATGTTTGTTGTTTTTGTGCTAGTGTTTCTGTTTTCATGTACCCGGATTGTCCTGTTTGCAAGGGTGTTGTGCTTGTTGGGACCATGAGATGATGGCGTGCTTGTCACTTGTGATTCTTCTGTACATAGGAACGACGAAAGTCGATGAAATGAATATTTCTGTCTATCAAAATAAACGAAGAAGTCTTCTATGGTGATGAGGAGACATAAGAGTCGGGATTATTACCTTATTGGGATAGGGTAGTGAAACGCGCTCTGCCCTAAATTAATGACTATGTAGGAGGTCTGTGCTGTGTCACTACGCGCTCAACGCCCACTTTCTGCAGCTCACGTTAAACTTACCACACCAGCCTTCACTCTCTCTTCCTCTCTCTTTTACTCATTCCAATTACTCTTCCTCTCTCTCGTCCGTGACATCTTAATACCTACTACAGCTACACCCATTCCGCCATGGGAAAGCTGGTCCAAATCGAAGTATCAAACTTCAAATCATACAAAGGCCATCAAACCATCGGCCCTTTCTACGACTTCACGTCGGTCATCGGTCCCAATGGCGCAGGTACGTCCCTCCCCCTTTCACCTTTGCGCTAACGAAACAGGCAAATCAAACCTCATGGATGCCATTTCCTTTGTCTTGGGGATCAAGTCTAGTCAACTACGATCGAGTCAATTGCGCGATTTAATATACCGCGGGAGAATCTTGAAGGAGTCGAATGGGATTAATGGACGTGATGAAGATGGCGAATATGATGATGATGACGAATTGACGCAGACTCAAACTCAGCGGACGAATGGTGAGGAGGAGGAGCGTGGGCCTAGGCGCGCTTGGGTAATGGCAGTTTATAAAGAAGATAATGGGCGTGAAATAAGATATAAGCGAACGTACTTTCCCTCCCCCTTCTTTGACGCTTGCGTTGAGGATGGTGTACTGATTTGTCTAGGATTACACCTGGCGGCGGGAGCGAGTATAGGATTGATTCAAAGGTTGTAAGTGCGGTGGATTATCAAACTGCTTTGGAGAAACATAATATCTTAATCAAGGCGCGAAATTTCCTTGTATTCCAGGTTCGCGTCATACTACTGGTAAGGCTAATGAAAGGGTGATGTAGAAACGATTGCCTCACAATCGCCAAAAGATCTAACTCGTCTCATAGAACAGATCAGCGGGTATGCACCACATTCCATGGACTTTGATCTGATGTGTCTAGATCCCTTGAATTGAAAGAGGATTATGAAAGACTGAAAGAAGAATCTGAGCGCGCTGCCGAAACATCGACTTTCAATTACCATAAACAGAGGGGTATCAAAGCTGAAATCAAACAATACGAGGAGCAAAAATCTGAAGCAGAGCGATATGAGATGACTGTCGAAGAGAGGGTAGGCCACCTTTATCGAGGGGGGAATTGATTATAGGATGAAGCCATTGTCATGTATACGCTATGGAAGCTATTTCAACTCGATTCGTCCATCGAGTTGAATCGTGATTCTCTCGGAGGTGCATCTCGGCAAACTGAACGTCTTAAACGTGATCTTGCAACTGCTGAGGAAGCCCACGAACAAGGGAAAAAGGAACTTGCTTCCTTGCACAGAGACCTTCTCAAAGACGAACGTGCCTTAAAGAAGAAGGAACATTCCATTGAAGATAAGAAACCTTCTTTAGTCTCTATCGATGAAAAGATCTCACATACCGAACGATCTTTACAAAACCTCAAAATCAAGAAGGAAGCTGTTGAGAAAGATCGAAAAAATTATGAGAAGGAGGTGAAAAGTTACGAAAAGGATCTGGATACAGTTCGAAAAGCAGCTGCGAAGTTCGAAGATGATCAAAAGAAAAAGGCTCAACAAAGTGGCGTCATGTTATCTGATGCCGATCTAGCTGAATACCGACGTCTGAGGGAGGAAAGTATCAAACAGGGTGCCTCAGAGAAATCGAAATTCGAAAACATCAAGAGACAATTGCAATCTGAGAAGGAAGTGCGGGAGGATTTGAAGAGTAAAGAGGATCAAGCGGATATGAAAAAGAAATCCATTTCCGAGGAAATTCGAATTCTCACTGAGACTCATGATAATTGGACTTCCAAAGTCAATGATTTGACTGCAGAGATTGCTGGGAAGAGGAAAGATTTGGATGGTCTCAGATCAGATCGGACGAGAAGGGAATTGAAGAAGACGGAATTGAATGAGAAACTTCAGCAATGCCTCAACAGGATTCAACAGATGAATTACGACCTCAGAGAAACCGAGCGAGAGAAGCAACAACGTGAAACACTTGCTACTCTGAAACGTGTATATCCTGCTGTTCGAGGACGAGTGAGCGACTTGTGCAAACCAACTCAGAATCGATATACGCTTGCTGTTGAAACTATTATTGGACGACATATGAACTCCATTGTCGTTGATACTGAAAAGTGCGCTACCGAATGTATTCATTATCTCCAATCGGCTAGACTACCTGTTCGAACATTCATTCCCCTCGATACCATCATGACGAAACCTGTCAATGCGAACCTTCGATCTATTCACAAAAACGCCAAACTAGGAATCGATGTTGTCAATTACGAACGAGTTCATGAGCGTGCTATGGCATATGTATTCGGAAACGCAGTCGTGTGCGATACTTATAATGTTGCCAAAGAAATTACAGTGACGCGAGGCAATGAAGTCAAATGCGTTTGTCTTGATGGAACCGTCATCAACAAGAACGGCACTATCACCGGAGGTCAAAGCAAACAATCTCGCACGGGACATCATTGGGAAGAACAGGAAGCCGAATCCCTAGCCAAAGTTCGCGATGATTTGATTGCTCAACTTTCAAATCTCGGATCTGATGCCGTTGGTCGCGAGGATGAATTAAAAGCCGATGTCGAGATTCTTGATTCCAGTCTCAAACATGCTCAGCAACAATTGGCAGCGACTCAAAGAACGCGATCTGGGAAACAGGAGGAATTGAAGCATGTTGAAAAGGAAATCAGCTCCCTCAAACCACAAATCAAAAAATCGGATACTGAAATCACAAAGTTGCAAAAGGAATTGACTGCAGCGGCAGATGCTTGGCATAAAGTCGAAGACAAAATCTTTGACCAGTTCTGCAAGAAAATCAAAGTCGATAATATCCGTGTCTATGAGGAGCAACAAGGTGGTCTTGCCAAGGAAACAGCGTCACAGCGAAGTATGTATTCTCGTCAAATCTCCGTGTTACAAGGTCACCTCACTTTTGAGCAGGAGCGATTGCAAGAAACTAATGAACGACTTAAGAAGCTTACTGCTGGAATCAATCGCGATAAAACTCAATTGGTCGAATTGAAGTCTGAAAAAGAGCAGATTGAGGAAGATATCCGACAGAGTCAGGAAGAACTAGCTGCACTTAAAGTGGAACACGAAAAAGCTAAGGCTAAATACGAGACGTTCCAAGGCAAAGTCGGTAAACTCAAGAAGAACGTCGATGCTGTACGGACTAATATCGATAACCAAATGAAAGAAATTGCGGTCCACGAAACGGAAATTGAACGTGCAGCTACGGAACGATACACTCTCCTACGGAAATGTAAATTGGAAGAGATTGATATTCCTCTTGCTCAAGGTTCAATCGATTCTGTCCCTATCAATGCCGACTTTTTGATTCGTGGCGACGATCCTGATAGCATGGATGTGGACGATGATACTATGCTTCGAACCGAGATTCCGGACTGGGGCATTGAGATCGATTATGATTCGCTTTCGGATTCCATGAAGAAGGATGATCCGGAGGAATTGGAACGAGAGTTATTGAAGAAGGTCAAGGATTTGTCTGATCAACTCGAACATATGGCTCCAAATATGAAAGCCGTCGACAGGCTCAACACCGTTACAGATCGTCTGAAGGAGACAGATAGGGAATTCGAAGAAGCCAGAAAGAAAGCCAAGACTGTGAAGGATCGATTCCTGGCCGTGAAACAGGAGAGGTAACAATTTGTCCTTTGCCATACTAACAATGTAGATACGATAAGTTTATGGAAGCGTTTGAACATATCAGAAACAAGATCGATCAAATTTACAAAGAATTGACGAGGTCTGAGAACTTCAAACAGGGCGGTTCGGCCTATCTCACGCTTGAAGACAGCGACGTAATTGCTTTCTTTAGAACTATCTGACGAGTAGGAACCATATCTCGACGGCGTCAAATACAATGCCATGCCGCCGATGAAGCGATTCCGAGATATGGAACAACTTTCGGGAGGAGAAAAGACGATCGCAGCCCTCGCCTTATTGTTCGCTATCCATTCATATCATCCTTCCCCTTTCTTCGTTCTTGATGAAGTTGACGCTGCATTGGACAATGCAAATGTTGCCAAAGTGGCTAAATATATTCGAAATAATGCCCGTCCTGGATTCCAGTTCGTTGTGATCAGTTTGAAGAGCAATTTGTTTGTCCAAAGCGAGGCGTTGGTGGGAATATATCGGGATCAAGAAGAGAATAGTTCAAAATGCTTGACGTTAGATGTACTACCCCCTCGCAAAAGTTGTTTGCTGACTTGTCTAGCTTACGGAATATCCTACTCAGGTTCCTGTAAATGGTCATTAATGTGTATGTTAGTCGCGGGTACGATATTGCTGTATAATCAATATTACTTTGGTCAGATAATGCATAAGTACAGCACCTTTGAACTTTTTCAACAATCACTTTATGGGTATCTGCGGATTCAATCATACATGCGCTGTAGAACCCGTCTTTCCTTCACAGCAGTAGAATCTAAATTCTTTCCCATCCATTCGATTGCTTGCTCCGATGCAGCACGGAATTGAGGACTTGTTTGCCAATCAGAATGTTCGTACTCGTGAATGACAAGGAAGTTAGGTCCGTCTCCAGCCGTCTTCTCCCAGCGCCTAGCTCCAAGCCACCCAGGATTCTTCTTCACCAACGGAATATGTTCCTCTACATACCATTTATTAAATGCCTCTTCAGCGCCTTTCTGCGGACTGACAGCAGCATACACAATAACCTTGGCATTCTTCTGCCCTGGATTTCCATGAGTGCTGAGTAACTTGTACTCTCGCCGGGTCAAGTAAATCTTATCGAAAATCTTAGCCTCCCTCGCAGAACGCTCTTTGAACAATCTTTTGTAGGCATCTGTCTGCAATACACCAGCTTTATGTTCGTAGGCTGCTGCAAAGCGGGGGATTTGGCCGTCGATGGCTTTGTATCGAACGCCGCTGTAGAAACCGTCCAATTCGAGACGAGGAGGCAAATGCTCGTTGTCGTACCAATCGTGGTATTCTTCGTCTGAGATCTCGGTTAATTGAGGATCAGAGAAGACGAATAGAAGGCGCAAGTCTTGATCTTTTGACATGATGGTGCAATTAAGATGGGGTTGAAGATGTGCGGGTTCTGTGCCCGCTGCCGTTGGCTTACCTTACTTATGGCGATCGGCAGCCCCACATTAGCGGCGAAGCGGATCGGGACCCTTCCGGGTGAGCCGTGCTTAATAACTAAGAAGGGAGTCGTTTGCGCATTCAATGTCGGTTACTCAATTGACTGTACCGTTGAGGGGCTATAAAGGTTTGCATAGAGACGGATTAAAGCTGCATTGAGAGGAACGGATTATATTAGATATATGGCATCTCACCCTAGGGCTCACGCATATACTGCGCTCAGGCTGGTTGACCGAATCTTCACAGGCTGACTGAAGCTTTCAAATTCTATTTGCAAATGGAATTGCAGCAGCGAATTTCTCTTTCGTGATACTTTTGTGCGGATAGGCATTTCCACAGCGTAATCGTTTTCATTCTGAGGCTTATCTGTCCCACAATCTCGGATCCGATTCGTCAGGATTGCAACTGATAGCCCTGCAAGCTAATTTGCGGGGACCACCACAGCTCAAACCCGCCTATATATCTGTTCATCTAATCTCATCGGTCGCTGGCATCTCACTGGAAAATGCATTGGAATTACTATCAGAGGGCAATTGCAGCGTACCTTGCATTTTCCAATGCTTTCAAACCTGTTGAAGCACATCAGCAACAGCCGATGATACTTCCTGGAGATGGAGGTATCTGCTTATCTTTGGAAGTGATAATGATGAAATAGGTACTCAGGCGGACAGTGTTTTCTCAGGAATTGCGACCTTCGGTCGTATTCCTTACAGGGAGTGTTTCGGAAGAGATAAGCATGAGAAGTTTGATATTGCTATTCTCGGTGCTCCATTTGATACGGGCACGTCTTACCGGTAATCCTCGTAATTTGACGTGCCTGACTGATAGACCTGGCGCACGGTTTGGACCTAGTGGAATCCGTCAGGGTAGTCGCCGATTGAATCTCTAGTATGTCTCTTTCATCGATTTTACTAATGAAATAGTGGTGGCTATAATGTTCCTATGGATACCAATCCTTTCCACTCGTGGGCTACTCTCATCGACTGCGGAGATGTTCCAGTGACTTCCTACGATAACGCCTGGGCAATCAAACAAATTCAAGACGGCCATCAAGAATTGTTACATCGCGAGCCAGCTTACAATCCGAAAGGCGGAAAGGGAGTAGGAATGAATGGCAAATTGCATCCACGAATCATTACTTTGGGAGGAGATCACACTATTGTCCTGCCATTATTGAGATCTATTAACAGCGCCTATGGACCGACTACTGTGATCCATTTCGATTCTCATTTGGATACTTGGAAGCCCAAGGTGTTTGGCGGTGCCATTACCAAACAGGCAGCGATAAATCATGGAACCTACTTTTATCATGCTAGTCAAGAAGGTATATTCCTTGACTGTCCCATCTGACGACTAGGCCTACTTGCCAACAATACCAACATTCACTGTGGTATTCGAACCACTCTCTCTGGACCTAGTGATTGTATGAGCAAAATCATCATGTCAATCTGACAGTAGATGAAAATGACGGCGACTGTGGATTTCTACGAGTAGAAGCCCGCGAGATCGATGAAATCGGCACCGAAGGAATAATCAAAAAGATCTGGGAGCGAGTGGGAACCAACCCCGCATATCTTTCAGTAGACATCGACGTTCTAGATCCAGCCTTTGCTCCAGCCACCGGAACACCAGAAACAGGAGGCTGGAGTACGCGTGAACTTCGAACTATTATCCGGGGTCTGGATGGAATGAAATTGGTGGGCATGGATTTAGTTGAAGTTGCCACTCCTTACGACACTGCATCGGAATTAACTACAATGGCTGCAGCAGATGTGATTTATGAAGTTTTATCAGTGATGGTGAAGACTCCTTTGTCATCATAAATTTGCTCGTCACTGACGTACATGATTGGTATCCTCTATGTCCATAGTTTACTCATACATCAAATAATCCTTCCACTTACTTATCTCCGAGTTGCAGAGTGTCAAAAACTGATTTCCTCTATGCCTGCAATGATACTATCCCCGCCTGGCACAGTTGAGAATCGTGTTCCGTTGAGTCCTGGGTTTGTGGGTGCTTGTTGTCGTTCTCGTTCTCGCTCATTGATGACTTGCTCCATGCCTAATTTCTGGAATCTGTTCAGAGCGGCGATGAAGTGTTGGCCAGCCTTTTGTTAGATGGAAAGAGAGAGGAGGTACGGGATGTTCTTCGATTCTTTCAAAGAGATCGACTACTGCGAAACGCACTTTCTTGTAAGGATGGAATAAACCAAGGGCAAGAGGGGTTAGTCCTCCTTGAGCCACTGGCATTGTAGATAATAACTAAGCTTAGTGACACTTCCAACCTGATCTTACCAAATTCAGTTGATCATAATTTCGTATCTCACTGTTTAACGCGAGATAAATCAAGGCAGATTCATCCTGTGTAAGTGCCTTTGAGATTTTCAATCGATCAATCTGATGATGCACATCCATCGTCGTAACCACATCCGTCGAAAACACAGTGGCCCGATCCTACAAATAGCATCAGCCT
>Ga0335073_10006507_pt1 | contig 16421 bp, 20 predicted proteins | sample Lox_Sample_22_FD_207093 | JGI IMG/M metagenome (GOLD analysis project Ga0335073, IMG submission 207093) | Soil microbial communities from Loxahatchee National Wildlife Refuge, Florida, United States - Lox_Sample_2.2 | ecosystem: Environmental > Terrestrial > Soil > Wetlands | place: USA... | reverse complement strand
CTTTTACTATGCTTTCCCAAAGCGGCTGCACTTATATGCTTTGGTCGGACCAAAACTATGAAGCATTTCATCAGCCCGCGCCAAACCCCGACTTGCATCTTTACGAATCCAAAAAGCAAGGTGACATCCTCGTGGTTTACAAAGAACAATCCGAACACACCGAACGTATCCGCACGCGCTCTTATTGGTTGAACAAAAATCAAATTCGCGTGACCGAACAGGATCCTCCATTTTTTATAAACAAGAAGGCAGCCCAAAATTTGCCAGCCGTTCCCATTCTTGATTCATTGCCTTTGAACGCGCAGCGCATTCAGAGTTATTATGCTCTTTCCGGAACCAATCAATCGTTCACCCTCTTTTTTGGAACACGTCAAATGGGCTATTATAATTTGCCGGCCTACGATGCGGGCCGGCCGGCCGCTGAAAAGATTGCGCTGACCCCGATCACGATGACTGCCGACGCGGCAATTGCCGGGATTGCGATCATTTGCCTGCAAGCATCGTCAAATTGAAGCTGATTCAGAAAATCAAGAGTCCGCCCTGGCGAACCATCGTGCCGGGTTGCGCCCTTCTTCTGGCGATTGTGGCAGTTTATCTCTTGTGGCCAACGGGTTTGGATATTCAGGACGGGCGCGATGATCGAAACACCAATGGGATCTGGATTGGACATCAGTGGTTTGCCGCAGATTCGTGGTTTCAGAAGTACGGCGAAAGCAGTCGGATGCATGCATACCGGGACCCACATGAAATTCAAAACCTGGCTGCTTTGTTAAAGTCAAACCATATCACGGATGTCTTTCCCCATTTATGTCCCGCAGATCCGTTTGGCAAATTGCCTGAGAGCGATCCGCAACAAATCGAGAGATTTTTGAACGCATTCGAAGGGTTTCGCGTAATGCCGTGGGTTGGCGGGCCAAACGGAGTGCAGGCGCGCGTTGATGACGCAAAGTGGCGGTCAAAGTTTATCAGTTCGATCACAAATTTAATTAAGGAACATTCGCGGCTCGCCGGAGTTCACATAAACATTGAACCCATGACCAGCGGCGACCCCGGATTCCTGCGTCTTGAGGAGGAATTACGGGCCGCGCTTCCAAAGGGAAAAATAATCTCTATTGCAGCCTATCCGCCCCCAACATTTTTTCAACCGGGCGATGATATTCATTGGACCCAAAAATATTTTAGGCAGGTCGCGCGGCACTCTGAGCAAATGGTGGTGATGATGTATGACACTGGCCTGCATAGACGGAAACTCTATCAATATCTGATGTCTCAGTGGACCCAGGAAGTGTTGGCCTGGAGCGAGGATTGCAAGATCCTGTTGGGATTGCCAGCCTATGAAGACAGGGGAGTCGATTATCATGATCCCGACGTGGAAAATTTGAAAAATGCCCTCATGGGAATCCAAAAAGGATTGGCCGATTCTTCTTCGTCAACCAACTATCAAGGTGTAGCAATCTATTCCGAATGGGAGATGAACGAGGGAAAATGGAGGTACTTTGAGAATCATTTTTTGAAAAAATGAAGTCCGCGCTCTTACCCGGCGGCAAACAGTTCCTTGACCACAATTTGGAATTCAGGCAGCAGTTTTTCCGAGAGGATTTCGCTGCCCGCAAGGATGCCTTTGAGTTGCAGGCCGAATTGGGTGCTGTGATAGACCTCCACGTTGTCGTAACGCGGGTCCACCATCCAAAGACGGGGCACGCGAATTTGCTCGTAAATATCCTTTTTGATGACCGTGTCCGCCCGATGATCGTCCCGGCTTACGATTTCCACTGCCAGGAACAGTTTCCCGGTCGCGGTTGTGATGAGAGCCAGGTCGGGGCGGAAGGCTGTGCACCGTGCCACCTCGATGCTCGTGCGCGGCGCAAGCAATTGCGTCGACGAAACGTTCGATACGCTCGCGTTCATCGTCGCGTGCAAGCGCTCGCAGATGGCTTCGTGACGGGGATCCGGCGCAGAGCGGGGTAATGTCTCACCGGCCAGGATTTCCTCGTAAGGATGGCTCACCCTTTAAGCTTCGAGCTTTCGGTTGTGGGTTTCAAGCCTGGAATTCCCTTTGGCGGGAAAGGCGCTATTCGAATCCGTGTTGCGTATTACGTGGCGCCTCAAGTATAGCCGGACATCGTAATCCAATACTTGTCGCACCATGGACCACGGACCACGCGACAAAAATCCGCTTCAACGTAACCATTGCCCCGTTAAAAAAAGGTGGTAAGGTTGTTAAACAAAATGACAACGAGGAAAGAATGAAATTGAGCGCCCGCAACGTACTGAACGGCAAAGTCAAAAACGTGGAAACCGGGCCCATTAGCAGTCTGGTCACGTTGGAAATTGCGCCCGGCGTCGAAATGACTGCGTCGATCACCACTGAAAGCGCCCGTGACCTAAAGCTGAAAAAAGGCCGGACCGCCTTTGCCATCATTAAGGCCTCAAACGTGATGATTGGCGTGGATGAATGATTTTTTGAGTCAAATGGCAATGGAACGTCCGTTGCAGAGGATGGCGTTTTATTCAAAAACAAAGCTTGCAAAAAACAGCGGGCCTGATATGTTTCGCGTCCTTTTGTAATATATATGGCAGTTAAAATTCGCATGAAACGGGTCGGCACCAAGAACATGCCGGCATTTCGCATCGTCGTGGCGGACAGCCGGAGCCCGCGCGATGGCAAATTTATCGAGGAAATCGGCACATACAACCCCCTTAAAAAGGGAGAGAATTTCTCAATAAAGTTGGACCGTGCCCGGTATTGGATCGGCAAGGGCGCCCAACCCAGCGACACTGTGGCCAGCTTCATTAAAAAGGCCGGCAAAGCGCCGGCGCCGGCGCCGACGGCCTAAAGATTTATCCATGCAAGAGTTCCTGGAATACGTCGTTAAAGGACTCGTGCAAAAGCCCGAAGCCGTGAGCGTTAAGCCGGTTGAGCGGTCGGGCATGACGGTTTATGAATTGCGGCTGGACCCTGGCGACGTCGGAAAGATTATCGGCCGGCAGGGCGTGACCATTAATGCCATCCGGTCGCTCCTTTTGGCGGGCAGCGCGAAGAAGGGGTTGCGTTGTTCATTGGAAATTGTTGAGGACAAACAGTAACTGCCACCGTCATCGTCATAAGCCGGTTTGAAGATGAGGATGCGCCTGACCCGGTGAAAATTAACGTGCTGACTTTGTTTCCGGCGATGTTCGCCGGGCCGCTGGATGAGAGCATCATCAAGCGCGCGCGCAAGAAAGGCTTGTTGGATTTGAAGGTGCACGATTTGCGCGATTGGACGCATGACCGGCACAGAACTGTGGATGACCGGCCTTTTGGCGGCGGTCCAGGAATGCTGATGAAGCCCGAGCCGGTTTTTGAAGCGGTCGAGAGCCTGCGGCAGCGCGACGAAACAAAAGTCATTTTTCTTTCGCCCGCCGGCAGGAAGTTTGACCAGCAAATCGCGCGAGAGCTGGCGCAACAAAAAGGCCTGCTCCTGGTGACCGGCCATTATGAAGGCTTTGATGAACGCTTGCGGCGGGCGCTGGCAGACGACGAATTGTCCATTGGCGATTACGTTTTGACCAACGGCGCGCTGCCGGCAATGGTTGTTATTGACGCGGTGACGCGCCTGTTGCCGGGTGTTTTGGGCGATGACGAAAGTTCACGGGACGAATCGTTCAGCCACGGGCTCCTGGAGTATCCGCAATATACAAGGCCCGCGGAGTTCCGGGGAATGAAGGTGCCGGAGGTCTTGATTTCCGGCAACCACGCCGAAATCGAAAAATGGCGGCGCGAGCAGGCGAAACTGCGAACAAAAGAACGGCGTCCGGATTTGCTAAAGCCGGACAATGCGAATTTATGAACCAGATATTACAAAAAAAGATTGAATCCGAACAATTTCGGAAGGACAACGCTCAATTTGGCGTCGGCGATTCGGTGAAAGTGCACACGAAGGTCGTCGAAGGCGACAAGGAGCGCATCCAGATTTTCTCCGGCGTCGTGATCGGCAAGCGGGGCGCGGGCTTGAACGAAACGTTCACTGTTCGGCGCATCAGTTACGGCGAAGGTGTCGAGCGCGTTTTTCCTTTGCACTCGCCGCGTGTGGACAAGATTGAAGTCGAACGCCACGGCTCAGTGCGCCGGGCCAAGTTGACCTATCTGCGCAAACGCCTTGGCAAAGGGGCGACACTGGTGCGTGAAAAAGAAGAAAAAGCGCCCGCCCAGCCCGCAGCCAAATAAGCCGCTCAAAACTCCATTGATCCGCTGGCTGGAAGTTTCAACGCCAGAGGCTTTTTACAGTGCGCGAATGAACACGCCAAAGGCGTGTTTTTCCTCCCAAATTTATCCAATAATCCATCGAGCCAATGGATTATCGACGCCGTTCGCGCATGAAGGACTTCAACCTGAAGAACAGCGAGGCCCCCACACGCGCGCCGTTAAGCGCGGCGTTGACCCAGGAACTGGCGGCATGAGCATGATTTTCAGCCGATTCCGGACCTTGCGGCCGCCGCCGAAAAAATGCCGCGGTCGTCGCCAATATTGCGGCCGACGAAGCGATTGAACCGGCATTGCGCAAGTGCTTCTTGACGCGATTGGTCTCAATTTTGAGCGCGTCCCAATCCTTGAGCAATTCAATGCGGTTGACCTCGCTTTCGGCCAGAAGCGCCTGCTTTCGGCTTTCAAGCATTTTTAAATAACTCTTTTTCCCAAACATTCGCGGTCTCTGTCAAACTGCTCTCGCGAGCGTGTAAACGTATCCCAATGTTGCAGCATGCGCGACAATTTAACATAAAAAAACAGCGCGCCGATGCAATAAAATGCGGCCAGAATCCCCAGCGTCAGGAGCAAATGACTGGCACAGGCGCAAGCGATCACCGCCGTGACGGTGAGAGTGGCCAGCATCCCAAAAACAGCGACGCCCGCGCTCAGAAAAATGATCGCCTGAGCCCGGGCGCGTTCTTCCTGCATCTCGACCATCAACAATTCCACACGGTTGTGGCCGATGGCTATCAGCCGCCATAGGACTCGTTTGACCGCGCCAGTTAAATGTCCGTCCGTTTCAGGCGGTGTGTCCATGACGGTAACTCACGATCATGAACGGCGCGCCATGAGAATCCCCAGCAACGCTCCGATCCCAAACGCAACGCCGATAGACTGGTAGGGGTGGTCCCGAATGACTTCGTCGGCTACTTTGGCCTGCGCGGTGCAGCGGTCCTGGATATCGCCCCAGGCTTCCTTGCCCCGTTCCAGCGCGGCCTTTAGGCGCTTGCGCGCTTCCACTACTTTTGTTTCAGCCATGCCGGCCGTGGCGGCGAGCAGTTCCCGCGCGTCGTCCGCCAGGTTCGACGCGCTCTCTTCCATGTCTGCGGTGTTTTTCATATCAATATCTTCTTTCGTTAATCCGCCCCATTTGCTCTAGACATTTCCCGCCTGGATCAATCGCTCGACGAGCAGAATGACGGCCAATGCCAGGAGAATGTGAATGACTCCCTCCATGCGTCTCTGAAATGAATAAAGCATGTCAGTTTTTATTCCGCCGGAATAAGACACTGGCGCCGGACCATGAGTCCTTTGCGCCCGGAATTATTTCCAGCCCCGTTTTGAAAGCTGACTCCGTGCCGCGCTCATTTTTGCTGGATTTTTGAACAATAGCCGTTCGACGCGCCGAAGGCGATGCAACTTGCAACCCGCCGAAACGGCATCAGTTGCAGTTTGCAAAAATAAAACTAATAATCATCCCAAAACAAGGTACGCTCAAACTAATCCAGGGAGCAAAACCGAACCGGCATACGGGCTGCTAATATTTCTGACTTAAAGGATGACTAAATACCAGACCAAAGGGACAAACCTCTTGTCAGACAGGGTTCGAGACTAAAATTTATGAACCAGAAATTCAATTGGACAAAACGCGGCAGGGCCGGCGAGGCCGTTTGGGGCATACCCGTTCGGTTCGGTCCCGGCTTTGCGTTCGATATCAAGGTCAAAAAATCAAGCGGCAAGAGCCGTCTGCCGGATTTAGAGCCGCCCTTGGTCCCGGAATTGTTTGATTTGCATACTCGCGGCGGCCGGAACCACGCGCTGAGACCATTGCCGCTGTATAAAAGAGGCCCCGCGATCACTCCGGGGTCGCTGGGGGAAAGAGCGTTGGATCAGCGCCGTCTGGAAGCTGTTTTCAAATCGAGCCGGAAAAAGCGTTGTTAAGGCAAAGATTTCCAGGCCATACCAATCAGCAAACGATTTCGGAGAACCCATTCTCAGGTGTTCCAGGAATTTTCCGATAGAGGACCGCTCATGCATCTCACTCTTGTACCGGCACGCAGAGGCATTTTGCCTGTCGCGACAGGCCGTTTGCCGCCGCGTCTCGGAGTCTTTGCTCATGGTAAATTCAATGGTGCAAGAACAGGTCAACGGCTTCGTGCGAAATGCAAAAGAGGTAAAAGCAACAGAGCTCATCGTTTGCCCTAAAGACCTAAAATAAGCGAAATAGGCTAATCCAGGCCATGGCATGACACGAGCTAACAGGAGCGAAAGGAGACGTTTATGATGAAAGAGATGTATATATCAGGGATTATTGCAGGGATAGCTGGTTTGGCTCTTTCTGTAAACGCGCAAACATATATTGCGCAAAACAACTATAACGCCCCGGAGCAAGCGCAGACTGCGCCGCCGGAGCAGGACAATTGGCATCACTGGGATCACGATCACTTGTATCACGCATGCGAGCTGTCGGTGGACATGTTCGGCGTGGGTTATTTGAATTCGCATGACTTTAACAACGGTTACGTCGCCAGGCATAATTTGAGATTTGGCGGTGGTGCAGGCGTGAACTATTTCTTAACAAGGTGCCTCGGTATAGGCGGGGACTTTGGTTCTATTACCTTTAAGCATCAATTCGTGGACACGACCACCGGCAACCTGATCTTTCGGTTTCCTATAGCCGACACGGGAATAGCGCCGTACATCTTTGGCGGAGCCGGGTATCAATTTCAGGGCATTAATCAGATCGTTGGCGGGGGAGGCGCGGGCATTGAATTTCGCCCCTGTCCTCACTTCGGCATTTTCGTCGACGCCCGGTATTTGGCGGCGGTTAAAACCGATGGCTTCGGCGAGGGCCGCGCAGGCGTACGCCTCAGCTTTTGAGGGACACAAACAATAAAAAACAATGAGGAAAAAAGGAAATTATGAAAAATAAAACAAAAATCATTAGCATGGTCTTGTCTCTGGGTTTGTTGGCCACAGGGGCGGTCGGAACGCTGACCGGTTGCGCCGGAAATTCAAATACGCGCAGCACCGGCACGTATATTGATGACAAAACGCTCGAGCACCACGTGCATAGCGCGCTGGGCGACAATCCCGAATATAAGTTCGATCAGGTCAACGTCGACGTTTATCGCGGCACCTGTCAGTTGAGTGGCTTCGTCGATACGGAAGCGCAAAAGAGACAGGCTGGTGATATTGCCAAAGGTGTCCAGGGTGTGACATCGGTGGACAATAACATTACGGTCAGGTCGGCCGGAAATCAGCCATGAGGTTGTTCGTTGTACTTCTCCTGGCTGCGTCTCTTGTGTCGCTGGCCGGTTGCGGGAAACAGTCGAATCCAAATCCGACTGCCGCTCCGGCGGCGACAAACGCAGCGCCGATGCAGCCGGAAACAAACGCTCCCGTGAAGTAGCCGGAATCAGGGGTGTATGACGCGCAACGTCAACACCCGGGGAGCGCAGGCGCTGGACGTGGCCGCGCAGGGACGGGCTAACGAGGCCCAGGGGATTTTTTTGCCCGCGCGCGAGGCCGGCCCGCGCCGGCAAAACAGGCTTCAGTGCCGTGAAACGTTTCGTTCCACGGCATCAGCCAATTTAGCGCCCGTTCGCAAGAGCTTTTCAACTGAGACGCGGTTTTTCGCTTCAGCGTAGATTCGCAAAATCGGCTCCGTGCCGGAGCCGCGCAACATGAGCCATGACGAATCCCGCGCGACGAATTTGACCCCGTCGTAAGCCTTTATTTCAACCAACGGCGAGCCCAAAAGCGCAGCCGGAGGATTCCGTTGCGCAAATTCCATCAGTGCAGGCCGCTTTTCCAATGGAAAATGTGTGTCAATTCTGCCGTAACAATGAGGGCCAAATTCCTTTTCCAGCCGGGCTACGATGCGCGTAATAGAAATTTTTTCAACCGCGAGCAGTTCCAGGAGCACGAGCCCGGCGGCGATGCCGTCGCGTTCCGGAATATGACCCGGAAAACCAATGCCGCCGCTTTCCTCGGCGCCCAGGAGAACGCCGCCTTTGAGCATTTCCGCGCAAATGTATTTAAAGCCCACACCCGTTTCCACCAGCGGCAATCCATAGGCTGCGCACATTTTATCCACCATCGACGTCGTCGTAAGCGCTTTCACTACGCGCCCTGTTTGCCGCCGATTCACGTATAAATGCCTTAACAGCAGGCAAATGATCTGGTGGGTCGTCACATAATTGCCCCGGCCATCCATGCCGCCCACGCGGTCGGCGTCGCCATCCGTTACCAGGCATATGTCGTGTGGATGCGACCGGAGAAATTTCTGTGTCGGACCGTAATTTTGCAGAACCGGTTCAGGATTGATGCCGCCAAACATAACGTCATGCCTGGCGTTGAGCGTCGTGACGCGGCAGGTCGTGCGGGCCAGAATCTTCTCAAAGCAGCCCGCGCCGACTCCAAAGAGCGCGTCATGGGCAAAGCGTAACCTGGAGTTTGCGATTAAATTGAAATCCACGAGCTTCTTTATGGCCGTAAAATGCGCGGGGCGAAGGTCCTGGACGGTAACTTTTCCTTTGTTCATCAGCGCATCCAGCCTGGTGCGCTGGACCGGGCTTTTATCCAATAAATTTTCCACGGCTTTGCACGCTTCGGGACTGCTGGAGCCGCCATAATATGATTTGAGTTTAAATCCATTGAAAGCAGGAGGATTATGGCTGGCCGTGATCATCACGCCGCCAATGGCCTTCAGATGTTCAACGGCGAAGGAAACCGACGGGGTTGGCGACGGCTCCGGAGTGAGAACGACCGTAAATCCATTTCCCCCCAAAACTTCCGCCGCGGTTTTAGCGAATTCAGCCGAAAGAAATCGGCGGTCGTAACCGACGATGACTTTCAATTCGCGTCCAAAAATTCCTGATTGTGGATTTTTAGTTTCCGATTTCCAGAACTCGGCCGCCGCCTGGGCGACGCGAGCAACATTGGTGAAAGTGAAATCCTCCGCGATAACCGCACGCCAGCCGTCCGTTCCGAATTTAATTTGTGACACCCGCGAAGTGTGGCAAAGATTCGTTCGGTGTCCAGCCCCGCATTGCAGGTCGGTTCCGGAGACATCGGGATCGCTTATCCGAAAAACGGCCAGTGCTTCGCGCAGCCCTTTGCCCCGGCTCAGAAATAGCGAAACTCGGAGCGGGGACTTTGCGTATCGGGTTCGGGATCAAGTGATCCTCCAAGCGCCAGATAGGTTTGCCACAATTTTTCGCTTTCCAGCCAGCGTTGAATCGGGCTCAGCCGATACCATTCGGCCCATTCCGCGCCGACTAATTCTTCCGCCTGAATCATGTAAAGAAACTCCCACGAATACGCAATCCAACAATCCATTAATCCACCAATCCAGCCCTCAGGTCGGCCATCGCCGGATCATTGGCATTGACCGCTTTGCGCATTCGGGTCACGGCGGCTTTCAGGTTCCGCGCGCCAAAGAGGTGGGTGCCCGCCACAAACGTGTCCGCCCCCGCGCGGGCGCATTCGGCCGCCGTCTGGTCGTTGATGCCCCCGTCCACGCTGATGCGGTATGGCAACTTCCTTTCCCGGCGCCAGGCGTCCGCCTGCTGAATTTTAGGCAAGGTTTCGTGAATAAATTCCTGGCCGCCAAACCCCGGATTGACCGTCATCACCAGCAACAAATCAATCTTGTCCAGATACGGCTGGGCCAGTGAAATCGGCGTTGGCGGATTGACCGCGAGGCCGGCCTTTTTTCCCAGCTTCTTTATTTTCCATAGAAGCGTCTCAACCTGCCCCTCCAGCTCCACGTGAATAATCATTTCATCCGCGCCGGCCGCGGCAAACGGTTCAAGAAGGATTTCCGGCCTGCTGCACATGATGTGCACGTCGAAGAACAAACGGCTCAATGGACGCACAGCTTTGACCACCTGCGGTCCAAACGAAATGTTCGGCACGAAATGACCGTCCATAATGTCCAAATGCAGCCATTCCGCGCCGGACTTTGAGGCGCGAACGGCATCTTTGCCAAAGGCAGCGTGGTTTCCTGCGAGCAGTGAGGGCGCGATAATCATTTAAAGCCTCCAATTTAATCCTCAGCTTCAAAACATAAAACCAAAAATGCCACATATTTCGCTATTATCAAAAAAACGAACTTGCAACTGGAGCCGATATAATTTTACTTAAAGTTAACAATTGATGTTGTACGAACGCTGGCAGAAGGTGGTCGAGGAGAAACGCAATGAGGTCGCGATGCTGGATTTGGCATCCGGCCAATCGTGGACTTTTTCCGAATTGAGCAGGGAAAGCCAGGCGCCATTGCCCGATAATAACGGCATTATTTTTCCGCAAGGCAATACTCCGCAATTTGTTATAGCCGTTTTGAAGGCCTGGCGCACTCAAACGGTCGTTTGTCCCCTCGAAACGCACCAGCAACCGCCCAGCCTCCCGCTTCCGCCCAAACCCTGTTGCCATCTCAAAATCACGCCCGCTGGAACCGGCGCAGGGCGCGTGGTCGCCTTCACCGCGGAACAACTCGCAGCGGACGCGGAAAATATCGTGGCCACAATGGGATTGCGCACGGATTGGCCAAACCTGGGCGTGATTTCGCTCGCGTATTCCTACGGCTTTTCGAATCTCGTGCTGCCATTGTTGTTGCACGGGATTCCGTTGTTTCTGGCGCCGTCGCCCTTGCCGGTAGCATTGCGTTGCGCCGCTCATGCGCAATGGAACCTCACTGTGGCCGCCGTGCCTGCGTTATGGCACGCATGGCATAAGGCCGGCGCCATCCTGAGCAACGTCAGGCTCGCGATTTCAGCGGGCGCCCCTCTGCCGCTGTCGCTCGAGCGGGAAGTCTTTGCCGAGCATGGCGTGAAAATCCATAATTTCTACGGCTGCACCGAGTGCGGCGGCATTTCTTACGACGCCGCGCCCAAACCGCGCGCCGATGAGTCATCGGTTGGAAAGCCCGTACAAAACGTAAAAGTGGAAATCGGCGACGACGGTTTCCTTCGGGTGCGCAGCCTGGCGGTAGGTCAAACATATTGGCCCGTGAGGGAAGACGCGCTTGCGCCGGGCATCTTCCGAACCGGCGATTTTGCGCAAATCAAAGACGGCGACGTTTGTCTGCGCGGCCGTGCCGATGACCATATCAATGTGGCGGGAAGAAAGGTGTTGCCCACCGTTATAGAGGTGGCGCTGCTTGAACATGAAGCGGTCAATGATTGTGTCGTGTTTGGCGTGCCCAGCGGAAATGCCGATCGCGTGGATCTCATCGTTGCATGCGTCAACGCCAGCCGGGACGGTGTGAAGGAAGAACTAAAACAGTTTCTGCTGCAAAAACTGCCGGGTTGGCAGGTGCCGCGTGAGTGGTGGTTTGTGAATGCGCTCGAAAGAAATGGCCACGGAAAATTCTCACGGGCGGAGTGGAGGAAAAGCTTTCTGGAATCGCGCAAACGTTAAAGCGGCCATAGTCGTTCTCGTCCTCGTTGTCGTCCTTGTCCTCGATTGCCGCGCTGCCGTGAACCGTGAAATGTGGACTTGGATAAAAAATTCTTGAACATTTTCTCTATTACTTGTCTAATTTTAGAAAATCGTTAGACGCCTTTCGCTTATGATGGTTTTATTCGCGTCTGCGCACGCTGAGAAAAAAAGCTGGCAAATGACATGATTAAAGTTCGGGATTTAACAAAACATTTTGGTACAAAACGCGCCGTTGATGGGATTTCTTTTGAAGTGGAACGTGGCGAAGTTCTGGGCTTTTTAGGCCCAAACGGCGCGGGCAAATCCACCACCATGCGGATGATTACCGGGTTTATCACTCCCACGAGCGGCTCGATCACAGTGGGCGGATTCGATATGCTCGAAAATCCCATCCCCGCCAAAAAAATTATCGGTTACCTCCCCGAAAACGCCCCCGCTTACACGGACATGACCGTCCACGGCTTTTTGAGTTTTGCGGCGGAAATCCGTGGTTTGCGTGGTGAGGCCAGGGTAAAAGCCGTCCGCCGCGCCGCTGAATCGTGCTTTCTGGAATCGGTGCTGTATCAGAGTGTGGACACACTTTCCAAAGGTTACCGACATCGCACCTGTTTCGCGCAGTCCATCATCCATGATCCGGACATACTGGTTCTCGACGAACCCACCGACGGCCTTGACCCCAACCAAAAGCACGAAGTGCGGCAGTTGATCCGTAAAATGGGTCAAAACAAGGCGATCATTTTTTCCACCCACATTTTAGAGGAGGTGGACGCGGCCTGCTCGCGCGCGATCATCATTGATCGCGGAAAAATTGTCGCCAATGGCACGCCGCAGGAACTCCGCCGCAAGTCCGAATGGGACGGGGCGGTCACGTTGCGTGTAAACGGCGTGTCGGCGGACGCAGTGCAGCAAAGGTTGAAGAGCCTGCGGTCAGCGAAAAAAACGTCGGTGACCGTTGCGGGAACGCGTGTGACAGTGACCGTTTTCCCGCGCACAGCCGGTGACGGCGACTTGACACGCGAAGTGATCGAGGCCACCAACGGCTGGCAGGTCGACGGATTGCGGACCGAAGAAGGCCGCCTGGACGATGTCTTTCGAAACATCACCATGCCGGATACGAAAAATTGATCTTTAATATGAACAGTTTGGGCAACATCAAGACCATCACAAAACGGGAGCTTCAGGCGTATTTCTCTTCTCCCGTCGCTTATGTGTTTATCGTCATATTTCTTCTGCTCAATGGATTTTTCACGTTTATGCTGGGGGGATTTTTCGAGCGTGGCGAGGCTTCCCTCACAAACTCGTTTTTCGTCTGGCATCCATGGTTCTATCTGTTTCTTGTGCCGGCCGTTGGAATGAGATTGTGGGCGGACGAACGGCGGGTCGGAACGCTCGAGCTGCTGCTGACGATGCCGATCGCGCCCTGGGAAGCCATCGTTGGCAAGTTCGTCGCCTCCTGGCTCTTTCTTGCCCTGGCGCTGGTGCTCACGTTTCCGGTCGTGATGACCGTGAATTATCTGGGCAGCCCGGACAATGGGGTGATATTTGCCGGTTACGTTGGCAGTTGGCTCATGGCTGGCGCCTATCTGGCCGTCAGTTGCATCACCTCCGCCATCACTCGCAGCCAGGTCGTCAGTTTCATCGTTTCCGTGGTGGCGTGTTTGTTCCTTATCCTGGCCGGCTTTCCCCCGGTGATCAATTTGCTCCAGGGCCTGAATTCGCACTGGCAATGGCTGGTTAACCTCGTCACGTCCTTTAGCGTGATGACGCATTTTGAAGGATTCCAAAAGGGAATTTTGGATTCGCGCGACGTTATTTTCTTCCTGTCGGTGATTGGGTTCTCCCTCTTCACAACCAGTGTTATCCTGCGAACGCACAGGACCAGTTGATTAAAGTGGAGACATGATGCAAAAGAAGTCGTTTCAATCTATCCTTTATTCGTCGGCGGGCGTCGTCGTGGTGTTCGTTCTTGTCATCGCGCTGAACGTCATTTTCGGCGCGCATCCGTTTCGCGCCGATTTGACGCAGGAAAAAGCCTATACGCTTTCCGCCGGCACAAAGGCCGTGCTCGCAAAACTCGACGGCCCCGTCACCGTCCGTTTCTATTGCACACAAGGGGATACTGCCACACCCGAGATGGTCTATCTAAAGGATTACGCCCGCCAGGTCGAAGACCTCCTGCACGAATACAAAATGGCGGCCGGCAAAGACCTGGTCATTCAAAAATTCGACCCCGAACCGGATTCAGACGCCGAGGATTCCGCCCGAATGGATGGCCTGGAACCGCAGCAGCTTTCTGACGGCGACAACTTTTACCTGGGCCTGTGCATCAGCTTTGCCGACCAGCGCGTGGCCATTCCATTTCTCCAGCCGAACCGCGAAAAATTATTGGAATACGACATCACACGGGCGATTACCGAGGTTCTGGAACCGCAGAAGCCGACAGTCGGAATTATGAGCGCATTGCCGGTGTTTGGTGAACAGCCAAATCCCGAAATGCAGATGCAGATGCCCAACCAGCAGGGGACGCCTCCCTGGACGCTCGTGCAACAGTTGCAGCAGGACTTCAACGTGCAGCAAGTCCCGATGGACACGGACAAAATTGACGACAGCATTGGAACACTCCTCGTGATCTATCCCGCTGCCATTTCCGACAAAGCGCAGTATGCGATTGATCAGTTCGTGCTGCGCGGCGGCAAATTAATCGCGTTCCTGGATCCGCAATCCACTTTAATGGCGCGCCAGCAGCAAAATCCCATGATGGGCGGCGGCCAAAACACCAGCGCCTCGCTGGACAAACTATTAAGCGCGTGGGGGATTCAGTTCGACACCAGCAAAGTTGTCGCAGACCTGGACTTTAAGATGGAACTCGAAGGGGATAACGGCCAGACCATTGAAAATCCGGCCTGGCTCGCCCTCACTCCAGACGGCATCAACCAAAACGATGTCGTCACCAGCGAAATTGACAGCCTTTGGCTTCCGACAGTCGGCGCATTTACCGGCCAGCCCGCGCCCGGCATCAAAGAAACCGTCTTGTTGCACAGCTCGAAAGACGCGGAACTAACGGATGCGATGATGGCCGGCATGGGGGCGGACGCCATCATGAATGGTTTCAAGGCTACCGGCACCAATTACGCTCTGGCCATCCGGCTCACCGGGAAATTCAAGACGGCTTTCCCGGATGGCGAGCCCAGGGACGAATCGGCTGGAACCAACAGCGTTGCAAAGGCTGCCGATAATTCATTGAAGGAATCGAAGACGGAAACAACCGTTGTCCTCGTCGGCGATTCCGATATGTTGGCTGACGATTTTTCGCTCCAGAAGCAAAATAGTCCCTTCGGCGAAATGGTCAGCGCTCTGAATGCCAATTTGAATTTTGCGCAGAACCTCGTCGAGCAAATGGCCGGCGACAGCAATCTGATTGGCTTGCGCAGCCGCGGTTCGACAAGCCGTCCCTTCACCCGCATCAAACAGCTCGAAGCCGCGGCGGAAGCGAGCGGCCAGAAGCAAATTGACGATTTGCAGCAAAGCCTGCAGGACACTGAACAAAAGCTGAACGATTTGCAGCAGCAAAACCCCAACAATAAGGACCAGAAACTCATCCTTTCACCGCAACAACAGGCGGAGATTGATAACTTCCGGAAGAAACAGGCCGAAGTCAGCCGCGAACTGCGCCAGGCGCAAAAGGACCTGCGCCGGGAAGTTGTCTCCCTTGAAACGCGCCTCACATGGCTGAATATCCTGGCCATGCCGTGCGCGATCACCCTGGCGGGTGTAACGACGGCGCTGGTCAAGCGGCGAAAAACTTCTGCAAAATGAACGGCAAACAATTCACGGCTTTGGTGATCCTTGTCGTGCTGGTGGGCGCGGCGGGCTGGGTCATTTATCAACGCGGCAACAGTTCCTGGCAGAGCGCCGATCAAACCATCGGCGGCAAATTGCTGCCGAACCTTCCGATAAACGACGTCGCGCAAATCAACATTTCCTCGGGCACGAATCAACTGACGCTGGCGCGCAACAATGACATCTGGGCCGTGCGCGAACGCGGTAATTATCCCGCCAACTTCACCCAGATTAGTCAACTCTTGATGAAGCTGCCGGATTTGAAGACGGTTCAGCGCGTGGATGCCGGGTCCTCCGAACTGCCGCGCTTTAACCTCTCGCCGCCCGATTCGGGCACGAATGCCGGCACGCTGCTCGAACTGAAAGATCAAAGCGGCAAGACCGTCGCCTCGCTGCTCCTGGGCAAAGACCACATGAACCAGCCCGCCAACGGCCAGGGGTACCCGGATGGCCGCTACGTTATTGCCAACAGCAATAACTCGGACGTGGCAGTCATTTCCGAAACATTCGACAACGTCACCGCCAATCCCTCCGATTGGCTCGACAAAGACTTTTTTAAAGTGTCCAATCCCAGCTCCATCGCTGTGACGTTTCCGGTGGAAACGAATTCGTGGAAAATCGAGCGCGCTTCCGAAACAAACGATTGGAAACTCGCCGACGCCCGTTCTGGCGAAAAATTGGACTCATCCAAAGTGGATGACATCACCGGTTCGTTCGATTCTCCCAGTTTCAATGACGTCTCACCCGGCGCAACCGCGCCCGCCAATGCTGACACCGTAACAATTGACACATTCGATGGCACCAATTACGTCGCGAAAATATGGTCGTCCGGAGACGACAACGATTCCATGACCATTGACGTTAATCCCGCGAACCATCAATTTGCCGATTGGACGTATCAAATTCC
>Ga0335073_10006506_pt1 | contig 16425 bp, 12 predicted proteins | sample Lox_Sample_22_FD_207093 | JGI IMG/M metagenome (GOLD analysis project Ga0335073, IMG submission 207093) | Soil microbial communities from Loxahatchee National Wildlife Refuge, Florida, United States - Lox_Sample_2.2 | ecosystem: Environmental > Terrestrial > Soil > Wetlands | place: USA... | reverse complement strand
TCGTAGTCCTCGCCGTACTGAAAAATGACGTTCGCGGCAATCACTTGTCGCCCCTGTGTCGCGCCCTGCCGGTGACCAGCGGCTTGACGATCGCCGGCACCGCACGCCACTTCGCGTGGGCGAGCCGGTCCACCTCCAGCCCGCGCGCCTGGATCAACTCGACCGTCGCCCGGTTGCACCGGCACCCCTCGGCGAACCGCTGCCAAGGACCAGCGAGCCGGTCCTGCCACGCGGCGAGCCTCGGCGACTCAGAGCGGACGTGCTCGATGAAGAGGAGCTGCCCGTCGGGCCGAAGAACGCGAGCGATCTCCCGCAGTGCGACATCGGGCGAGTCCACGGTGCAAAGCACGAGCGTCGAGACGACCGTGTCGACTGAGTCGTCGTCGAACGGCAAGCGTTCCGCGGGCGCCCCGATCACTTGCGCGTCTCGTCCCCTGCGGCGAACCTTCCGCGCCAAGCGCTTGCGCATCGGCGCCTCGGGCTCGGTGAGGATCAGCTCCTCCAGGTCTTCGGGATAGTGCGCCAGGTTCAACCCGGTACCGCTGCCGAGCTCGACTGTCCGCCCGCGAGCGTGGCGCAGCAGCTCCTTGCGACGGCCTCGCATCCCTGTCAGCTCTCCGATCCACAGGGAGGGCTCGTAGATCGCGGCGAACGCGCGGGCCCACGGGTCGGGCGATGAGGGCGCCGCGGCTGACCGCGGCGCTGATGGTGATGTTGTCTGTACGTTGATTTTGGTCATGGTCGCGACGATACGGGCGTCCGTGCCGGCCCGCATCGCCTGCCGAGGCCATCTTCGCCGGATGGCCCGTGCGGGCCATCGGCCTCAGATCAGGCCCAAGCGCGCGGCCTCCGCAACCGCCGCGGCACGCGAGCCGCGGCCGAGCTTGTGCCGGATGTTCGCGACGTGGCGGTGCACCGTGTGCTTGCTGAGCACGAGTTGCTCCGCGATCTCCTGCTCGCTCAGTCCGGCCGCGACGAGCGTGAGCACCTCGCGCTCGCGCCGGGTGAGCAGCGCCGCCGCCGGCTCGGCCTCGACTCTCTCCCGATCCGCCGCCGGCGCGAGCGCCGAGCGCAGCGCGCGGGCGACGGGCTCCGCCTCCCCTATCCACGGCATATGGGCGCGGCCCTCGAGCGCGATCAGCCTCGCCCCCGGAATGCCCGCCGCCAACGCCCGTCCCTGCTCGTAAGGAATCGCCCGGTCTGCGCGCCGGTGCACGACGAGCGTCGGCGCGCGCACCCGCTCGAGCTCGCCGCGCACATCGAAGCTGTAGATCTGCTCGAGCAGCGCCGCGGCCGTCTCCGCGCTCGCCGCCGCGCGCTGAACGCTCACGAAGCGCTCTCGCTCCTGGGCGTCCGCATCGCCGATGAACACGTCAGCCAGAACGCGTGAGCCAAGACCCCAGTGCGAGCGCACCGCCGCCACCAGCGCGTCGCGGACCTCGGCGGGCGCAATCGCCTCGCCCTCCGCATACGCGCCATACAGCAGCAGCCGCTCGACGCGCTCCGGGAAGCGCGCCGCGAACGCGATCGAGGCGCAGCCCCCCGAGGACCCGCCGACGAGCGCAACCCGCTCCAGGCCCAGCTCGTCCAGCACGGCTCCCAGCAACGCGACCTCACTCTCGAGCGTCCGCCCGCGCGGCTCGACGTCGCGATCGGACATGCCCACACCCGGACCGTCGTAGCGCACGAGCAGGTGCCCCTCTGCCACGGACTCCCAGAACGACCGGTACGCCGCGTCGCGCCAGTTCAGCTCCACGTGGCTCGCCCACCAAGCAGGCATCACCAGCGCCGGCCCTCCCCCACTCACCGCATACGCCACGTCGCCATCGCCGAACCGCAGGAACCGGATCTCCGCGTCGCGCCCCACGAGCTGCGACGCTACAGCGGCCGAAGGCCCGACGCAATGCCTGAGACCCGTAAGAGATGAGACGCGAGACGCACGGTCGCTGGCCGCTGCTCGCCGCCGCCGGAGCGCTGCCAGTATCCGCGCTCGCGATCCGTCGCCCGGCTCTCCGGCCGTGGGCTGCGCTCCTGCTGCATCAAACCGAGGAGTGGGTCTGGCCCGGGGGGTTCCTGCCATGGATCAACCGCGAGGTCCTCGGCTCGCGCGAGGACGAGTTCCCGCTCGACCGTCGGCTCGGGTTCGCGATCAACGTCGTTCTCGGCTGGGGGTCCAGCCTCGCGGCCGCGGCCGGCCCCAGGGGAGCCGCACCAGCCGCACTGCTCTACTCCTCCAACCTCGGCAACGTCGCGCTGCACGTCTCCTGGGCAGCGCGTAACCGGCGCTATGACCCAGGAGTCGTCACCGCCGTCGCCACGCTTGCGCCGACCGGCGTCGCGGGACTCAGATCGCTGTCGAGCGACGAGCGCGTCCCGCGCAGCGCTGTGTGGAGCGGGATCGCGGCAGGCTGCGCGGCATCCGTGCTCCTGCCGCAGCTTCTCAGGCGCCGGGTCCGGGGAAAGGCCCGGCGCTGAGCCACCTCATTGGCCTGCGCTCAAGAACGCTTCGTACACCATCGTCGGGTTCAACTGTCGGGCAGCCGGAGCGCGACACTCGGAACACAGCCGAATGCGTACGAGCGGCCCACGACGCCCACTGTTACGGATTTGCGCGATGGGTTGACTTCAGATCTTTGACACGTATAGCTTGGGCGAACAAGCCAGTCACCAACATATGAGGAGGCTGTGATGGTCACGCGTAGGGGGGGTCGGCCTCGCGCCGACAAGTTGACCGGCATCTCGCGGCGGTACGTGAAGGGGGCAAGCGTGACCCGCACGCTGCTCGTGACCGCGCTGTGCGCCCTGGCGCCGGCCCTGACCCTGATCTGGGGAGTGGCCGCCGCGAGTGCCACCGAAGGGACGGCGGCAGTGAGCTGGGGAGAAAATCTGCAGGGCCAGTTCGGCACGTTCTACCGCACTAACTCCGAGGCGCTGCCGATTGGCGTCGAAGAACTCGGGAACATCACCTCGATCGCCACGGGCGGCAGCATCGACTTGATGCTGCTTGAAAACGGCACGGTGCGAGCCGCGGGCGACGATCAGGAAGGCCAGCTCGGCGACGGCGAATGGGAGGCCACCTGGGAACGGGGTCTCAACCACGTGACGGTCAGCGAAGCGAGCGGTCCGCTCACGAACGTCAAGCAAGTCGCCGCGGGCAACGCACACGCGATGGCGCTGCTGGAAAACGGCACGGTGAAGACTTGGGGCACGAACCAGAACGGGAACCTCGGCAACGGCACCTCGGGCTTCGAATACGCAGCCGAAGAAGAACAGCACCGGCCGAAAACGGTCACAGATCTGCAGGAAGAACCGGTCGAAGTGGTGGGTATCGCCTCCGGCGCCGGGTCTGATTTCGCGCTGATGAGCGATGAAACGCTACGCGCATGGGGCGGTGACGAGGAAGGCGAACTCGGCATCGACCTCAAAGGATGCAAAAAAACCAAACCCGAAGCGGAAGCTGAAGTCTGCGAATCGCTTGGCTTCCTGTGCCACGGCGAGATCATCGAACTATGTAGCCCACATCCCTTGCCGGTGATGGATGGCGCACACGAGCTCGAAGAAGTCGTGGAAGTCGCGGCCGGCGGTAACGCCTCATATGCACGCCTCAAAACCGGCGAAGTCAAGTCCTGGGGCGTGAACTTGAAGGGCCAACTCGGCACGGGCGAATCGACCAAAAACAGCAGGCTCTCGCCCCCGAAACTCGTGAAGATGGGCGGCGAAACGCTGACCAACGTCAAGGCGCTCGCCGCGGGCTACAACCACGCCCTCGCAATCCGCGAAGGCACCGAAGGCCGCGAAGTAGTGGGCTGGGGAAGCAACGAAAAGGGGCAGCTCGGCAAATGGCCGGCCGAAGGCGAAGAATGTGCCCACAACCCCTGCTACACGACGGCTGTCCCGATCCCCGGGCTGCCCAGCGGGGAACCTGAAGCGATCGCGGCCGGCAACGGCTTCAGCCTCGTGTTGATCAACCACAAAGTGTGGGCGGTCGGCTCCAACTCGAACGGAGCCCTCGGCAATGGTGAAACGAAAGGACCCGAAGACTGTCGCACGGCAGAAGAAGTCGAAGCGAAAGTGGAAAGTAAATGGTGCGACCGCACGCCGGCAATGATCACGATGCCAGGGCCGGTGCGGAAGATCGGTGCGCAGGGCTGGCACTCCACGGCGCTGCTCGAAACCACAACGCCGCCGGAACCGCAGATCACGCGGACGGCCGGAAAAGAAAGCCTGACGTTCTCATGGTCGGCCGCCTACACGCTGGAAGCTCAGAAACTGAGCTACCGGCCCTTTGAACGGCCGGAATTCGAAGGCGAAGCCTCGGGCACCGGCGTACCGCCGGAAAACGGAGCGCCGTTCAATACAGTGCGCCCGCACGCCTCGCCCCAGCTCGATGCGGAGGTGGGCGACACGGTGAAAGTCAGCGGGAAAACCGGTACATGGACCGGTGAACCGGCACCAACGCTCGCAATCAAATGGCAGCGCTGTGCGGCAGCCGCCGAACCGCAGTGCAATGACATCAGCGGTGCGACGGGCGAAACGTACACAATCACCAATTCGGACCTCGGCGACACGATCCGCGTGAAGGTGACCGGGACAAACGAACATGGATCGGCGACGGCCTACTCGCCACCGACCGAAGAAGTCAAGCCCGAAGGGTCGACCAAACAGACGAACGCGGAAAACGTCTCGATCAAAGGGAAATCGACCCTGACGTTTAACAAATACGAAGGCGCGAAACTCTCGTCACGGCGCCCCTACGAAGTGAAAGTCAACATCGGAGCAATTCCACGGACAACGGTGATCTGGCCGCTGCCATAGTTGCCCGCCCAGGCGCGGGCATCGTAAGCACTAACTCGGGGCGGGACGCCGTTAGCGTCCCGCCCCGAGCGGCATCTCGACATTGACGTCAGGAACCGCTGTTCACGAGTGCCTGATAGGGCCGGCAGGGCTCGTTGCGCAGACTCGGGCACGCGGGCAGCCCCGTAGGCACGCTCACGTTCTTGACGATCGGGAGCGTAACGTCCGAAGGCATCGTCGGTGAGAAGGCGATCGACTCCAACGCCGTGGCGCCTTCGGGCTTCGTGTGCTCGAAGGACCAGATCGGCTGCGTCCCGTTCGGCGCGGAGATCGTGACCCTGACGCGCGAGCCCGCGCGGTAAGCGTGGCCCTCGAAGTACAGCGGAATCGTCACCGGTACGTATTCGTTTGCGGGCATCGGTTCCACGTCGGATGCGAGCATCGTCGAGATCGGCTGCAGCAGCGTCGGCTTCTGCTTGAGGATGTTCTTCGAGCTCGTCGCGAGCTTGCGCTCGCTCGCCCGGATCCAGCCATTCTGGACGAAGGTCTCGTTGCCGTCGGGGCGCACCTCGCTGACGGTCGCCTGCAGGTCGACATCCGGACTGGAGGACTTCACCCACAGGTGGACCGCTCCGCCGCCGACCGCGACCGCATCGCTCGCGAGTGGCGCGGATACATATGACACCGCGGAGCCCGCGGGCGGCTGCACCCAGTTCCATTCCCACTGCGAGGCGTTGCCCCAGAGCCCGCCCGAGCCCGTCTTGGGCCCGAAGTCCGTCGGCGGCGTCGCTTTCGCGTCGGAGGTGTAGGAGTCGCTTCCTTCGCCGCCCGGCTGCTGTTCGCCAAGCGTCCCGTTCGGCCCCAGGTACCAGGTGCGCGCCTTCGTGCCGGGGATTGGGAACTTGGCGAAGGACTGTTCGAAGCCGGGATAGGGGTCGCCGGCCGTGGTGCTGCCAGTGGGCGAAGTCCCCGCACCGTTGTCGAACAGCACCCTGATCTCGGGTAGTTTTTCAAACGCCGCCAACGCCGATTCATACGTCGGCTGCAATTGGATCGGGTCCGAGGGAAGCGTGACAAGATCGGTTTTCGGCAGCCCCATCGCTTCGTCGTAGACGACTGGAGCAGTTGCTTTCACCACCGCCGAGTTGACGATCGGCGCCTGATGAGCAACGTACAGCTCGAGGAAGTCATACATTCGATTGTAAGTCTCAGGGTCGAGCGAGTCGATGTGGGCGCCGTTTGTAAAGGTGAACCACTTCTTGTCGGTTCCGGTGAGGTGCTGCGCCAGATCGGCACAGTGGCCACCGGTCTGCTCGTCCTCCCACTGACATGCCATGAAGGTCGGCACGTCGATCTTGTGGACGAACGTCACGGGGTCGAGTTCGTCTGCGACCGCCGGGTTGTAGGTCGAGTTCGCTTCGATCTTTTCCATCAGGTTCGCGGCCTCGCCGTGCAGCGCTTGATTGGCCGCACAGGTCTGATCGCCTTCTTCGATCTGCTTCGTCGCCCATGCCTGCCCGTGGCCGGGGCTGGCGGGTTCGGCGTTCTGCTGTCGCTCCGCGGCCCATTCCACGGCGAACCCGTCGTTGCGGATACCACCTGGGTAGAGCGTCGTCGCCGTAGCATCGATCACCGACAGCGGTGCGATCGCGGCAAGGTCCGGCGGGCGCAGCTGCGCCGTGAACAGCTGGCTGATCCCACCATAGGAGATCCCCATCATCCCGACCCTGTGGCCGAGCACCCACGGCTGGTTCGCGATCGTCTCGATCACGTCATAGCCGTCGAGGTTCTGCAGCTTTTCGAAGAAGTCGTAGGCCCCGCCCGAGCAGCCGGTCCCGCGCATGTTCACGTCGACCACCGCAAAGCCCATCAAGTTCGCGAGGATCGCGATCCCGTTTTCGGGGCCCGCCGGGTTCGCATAGCCGTAGCCGGAGTACTCGATTAGCGTCGGGTACGGCGGCGTGTAGCTCAACGCCGGCAAACCGAACTGCGAGAACGACGGAAGGTGGATACTCGACGGCACACCCGGCTCGCCCGCCGGAGCTGTCGGCGGGTGGACGTCGATCGACAGTTCCGTGCCATCGCGCGTCTTCAGATACGTGTAGCCGCTTTCGGGGATCGATTGGCTGCTGTAGATTTCGGGGTCCCACGGCGCTGCTGCATCCGAGTGAACCGTGATCGGTTCAGAGGCTTCACCCGTGGAGAGGACGCGAACCTGGTAGCGCTTGCCCGGCTTCACATTGCGGAACAGCAGCCCACCGAGCGAGTCCGCGTTCTGCGTGGACACCGTCGCGCCTTTCGCGTTCAACAGCGACGCTTCGGCATTGGCGCCCAAGCCCGTGACGTCGACTTGTTCCACGCTCCCCTGCACGGTGAGCGCAGACGCACCGCTCGCAGCCGCCGCCAAGACGACGAGCGCCACGAACATCGAGGCGACGCTCATCAGCGTCGCCTTACGCCTGCCCACATCACGCACGACCCGACGAACTGCGCCCACGCCACCGCTGCTCAACATCCCCACCCCACTTGCACGCTCGCGAAACTTGGTCACTTGCCCGGACCGGTCCCCTGCCCCGGCACCAGTACGAATGGGCAGCTATATACCCACGTGTTCACAAGATGAAACGGAACGCTCCGGCGCCTTAGGGGAACCGCTGTGCCCAAGGCTCGCGCTCGACCCCCACGGCGTTGATCACGTAGGAGATCAGCCTGTACCAGCCAGCGACGACCACCAGCTCCAGCAGCTGATCCTCGCGAAACCGCGCCGCAAGCCGTGTCCAAAGGCCATCGGGGATCGTGTTTGTCTCATACAGCTCGTCGGCCGCCGTGATCAGCTGCGCGTCGTCGTCTTCCCAAGCGGGGTCGTCAGCTGCGCCCCGCGCCGTCGCTGCGATCTGCTCGTCGCTTAGCCCGAGTGCTCGCGCGAACGCGACGGCGTGAACGCCCCACTCGTACTCAGCCCCCGCTCGCGCGCATGTGCGCAGGATCAGCAACTCGCGCTCGCGTGGGTCGAGACGCGGGTGTCCGAGCAGCCCGGCGCCCAGCGGGCGCATCCGAGAAAAGAGACCGTCGTGCACCGCGAGCGTGCGAAACAGCGCCAGCGGCTCGACCGCCGCTCCCGGCGGCATCCACTTCGCGAGCATCTCCGCAGTCTCGGGCTCGTATGGCGCTTGCAGTGGGGCGATCCGGGGCTCGGGCATCGGCTAACCTTTCGCTTCGATATCCAAAGCAAGGAGTCTAGCTTCTGTTTTCGCAGCGCTCAAGCGAGGGGCGATCGGATAGAAAAGAGGAGGCCCGACGAGATGCCGACTCACCGTCGCCCGGCGGATCGTCGGCACCCCGCGTACCCGTACCCGGCAGGGCCGCCCGCGGCTCGCGCAGCGGTCGCCCGATCATGGCCCTGTTCGACCTGCTCGGCCGGCGCTGGACGCTTCGCGCGCTGTGGGAGCTGCGCAGCGAGCCGCTTACGTTCCGCGAGCTACAGATCCGCTGCGGCGGGATCTCATCGAGCGTGCTGAACCAGCGCCTACGAGAGCTCCGCGCGGCCGGCATCCTCGAGCGGGAGCGCGGCACGGGCTACCAGCTCACGCACGAGGGCAAGGCGCTGCTCGATGCTCTGGTGCCGCTGCAGGACTGGTCCGAGCGCTGGGGCGAGCGGGCCTAAGCTCGGGCTTTCTTTTCCTTTTTGTATTTGAAGCGGTCGCCCTTGACGATCAGGCTCGTGCCCGCTGAGCTCTGGACCCTCACGTCCACCGTGCCAACCGCGCCCGGCGGTGAGACCGCGGTGATCGTCGTCGAAGACACAACCGTAACTTCGGTGGCGGGCGTTGAACCGAACAGCACGGTGACCGATCCCACAAATCCCGTCCCGGTAACCGTGATTGAGGTGCCCCCGCCCGCAGGTCCGGATTTCGGCTTGACTTTCTTAATCGTCGGCGGCGGCGCGGCGACGCGCTGCTGACACCCCCCGGCCTGGTTGCTCCACATCTGCTGATACCAGTAGAGGTCGCCGTCGATCACCTCGTTGTAGTTCGAGCCGTTCGACGCTTTGCCGAGCGGTTCCCCGAATTCAGTCGCTTTGTGGGTGCGGCACTTGTCGGCGACCTCTTCTTCCTTGGAGTCAAACCAGGCGGTCAGCTCGGGGTCCGTGACCGACTCACTGTGCTCGTGCACCAAGCCTCCGCCGAGCGTCGCGTCGGACGGATTGCCGTTCGGATGTTCTTCGCCCGTGTCGCAGTTCGTGCCGTTCATGTACGGCGTGTTCGCGTATACGAGCGGTCCAGCCCCGGTCGTGATGAAGCCGTGGTAGGCGCAGTAGACCGGCTTTTTGCTCCCTGCCGAGCAGGAGTGCCCCGCCGCTTCAAGGCAGCTTTCCACGCCAGGTGGCACGAGCAGGAAGTACTCGTGTTGCAGATCGGTCGGCAGGTGCAATTCGCCCACGTAGCGCGTCAGCTCCGTTCGCAACTGGGCGTCGGTGAAGCAGACCGGCGCCTGCGAGCAGCCATTTGCTGGATAGGCGTGCGTGTCAAACAGTGGACCACCGAATTGAGATGAGTACAGAGCAAAGTGCCCGGTGGAATCGCCGTACTGAGCCAGTATCGAATCCGTGTTCTGGATCCCGCCGCTGTCGTGCGCGAGGTCTTCGAAGTAGCGATCGATCCCTGAGCTGTAGCCACTTGGGTATGCCGCCGCACCCGACGGAGCCCAGTAGATCGCGTAGTTCATATTCGACGGCATGACCGGTCCGCCGTGATATTCGAGCGGCCTGACCGAAGCGCCCTGCTCCTTCTGGACCGCGGCCGGGGCCGATTCCGACGAATCGGCGCGCAGTGGCTTGTAGCTGACCCGCGCGCTGCCGGCATTCGTGATCAGGGCCGACGCACCAGGAGCAGCGAGTGCCGCTCCGGCCACGAGCGCCGCAAGCGACGAACCGACCGCGATCCATCGCGCCACACGAGGTCTCATCCGCCCGAGCCGTGCCTTTCTTCGCGTTCTGTTTTGCGTTCTTCGCGCCTACGTTCGTGTTCTTCATGCAGTTCCTGGCGTTCCTGGGGCGTCCGCTTCGGCGCACCCGACATGCCGACTTCCGGGACTTCTTCGCTCGGCTGTTCGTCCGATCCGTGTTCGTGTCGCGCTTTGCGTTCTTCGCGCGCCCGTTCGCGTTCGCCACGCGCGAGTTCGCGTTCGCGGCGGTGCCGCGCGTGCTCTTCGTCATGCGGCGGCTTCGTCGGAGCCGCGCTCCAGGCTTCGGCGCTCGGCGTCTGCGACCCCGTGCCCGAATGCTGATCGGCGGGCGCGGGGCCGGAGGGCGACGGTGGCACCTGGCCTTCCGAGGACCCTACGATTGGTCGCGCCGCAGGCTCAAGACCAGGCGTCTGGGCTTCGTCGTTAGTCCCCGGCGAGGCCGCCGATCCCGGCTGTGCGGCCGACCGCGCCGGCGAGAACCTGATGTTGTGCTCGATCGCGGGGGCTGCCTTGGGAGCGAGTGAAGCTGCCGCGAGGGTCTTGTTCGTTGTCGGGCTTGCACCGACCTGCGCGCTTTCGCCTGAAGCTCCCAGCGATCCGTGGGAGGCATTCGTCGCTTTGAGCACTGACATCCCAACCTCGGCCGTAGCCCCGATCGCGATTACGCCCGCGGCAAGCTTCGCGGCAAGGGCTTTCATGCCGCCTCCCGCCAGCTCCGCGATTGCTCCCGTGATCGCCGAGCCGATCGCCGCGCTTTCCGCATACGACGTCGGGTCAGTGACGCCGACGCCGAACAGCTGCTCCAGTATTCGGTACTTGAGTCCCAGAGTCGGCGTCACCGGAAGCAACGCGGTCAGCTGGCGCCGCTGAGAGCGGACCGACTCGGCATAGGCCCTGCAGCCATCGCACGAGCGCGTGTGACGGCGAATCCGCGAGCGGCGAAGCGCCGGACCGTGCGAGCTCGCGAGCTGCTCGCGGATCTCCGCGCAGTCCGCTTCGCGCGCCCCCCGCTCTGCAATCAGGTTCGTGCGGGCCTGGTACATGTAAGCCTTGACCTGGTCCGCGCGCACGCCCAGGATCCCGCCGATCTCCGCTTGACTGAGCCCGTCGACCTCCGCCAATACGAGCGCGGCGCGCTGGCGCTCGGGAAGCCGGCGGACATCTTCGACGACCCCCTGCACCTCCTCGCGCAGCGCCAGCGACCTCACCGGGTCGCCGGTCATCGCGGGCTCGCCGTTTAGCTCCACGGTCGGGCGACGCTTACGCAGGATGTTGATGCACTCGTTACGCGTGATCGTGAACAGCCATGGGCGCACAGCCACCTCGCGGCGACGTGACAACAACGATCGATGCGCGGCCGCAAACGCGGCCTGGACCGCGTCCTCGGCATCGTCACGCGATCCGAGCATGTAGATCGAGAAGGCCAGCAGCCCGCGTACGTGACGCTCGTAGAGCACCTCGAACGCCGCGGTGCCTACCCGACCGCCACGGTGCCTTACCAGGGCGACGAGGTGCTCGTCCGTCGCGAGCCGCAGGCTGACGCGCGAGACGGGCGAGATCAAGTTACTGCCGTTCGCCAACGCGCCCTCCCTACCCCGGTCGATCCCTTCATAAAGCTACGCGTAGCTTCGCACTCCCAAAGCGATTTCGGGGTCACTTCGAGCACAAAAATATTTCTCGATACCCATCCAACCTTTGGCTCCTTGACACGTTGCATCAAACGACACACCGCAAGGCGCGGCACTGCCGCGCGCCGGGCAGATTTCCTCACGGATCAGCGCTCGAAGGTGCGGCGCTTGCCGGGTCTGTGACGGAAGGCTGCGAGCGAAACCACCAGCACGAGCGCGGCGTTCGCGGCACACAATGCGCCGATCGCGAGTGCAAGGCAGTTCAGTGTCGACATGGCGAATAGAGAACGGACTGTCTTCAAGAGAAGCCCGCCACCCCGTTAAACGCCGAACGCGAGGCAAAGGTTGGACGCTCGCGTGAAGTCGATTACGCCGCCCCTAGGGCGGCGTTTCTCTACCTAGAGGTAGTCGACGTCCGTCACGCTCAGCGCGATACCCAGACCGCGCAGCGACACCCGTCCGCGCTCCGGGTAGAAACACATGTCGCCCGGCTCGCGAGTTCCGTAAGCCAGATAGATGAGACCGCTCTGGCCCGCGCGGAAAGCGTGCGCCACCCCGCTGCCCGCGGGGCAGGCGATCACATCGCCCTCCGCGAGAGAGTGCTCCTCACGCTCGCCCCTCTCCCACAGCTCGATCACTCCGTCGCCTCCGAGCACCACGAACGCCTCCTCCTCCAGCGAGTGGCAGTGTGCCGGCGCGCCGGACTCCCCCGCCGCAAGCTTCACGTGGTTTAGTCCCGTCGCCCGCGCTCCCGCCGCACGCGCGAGAGCATGCATCCGACCGCCGAACGCCGCAGGTGCCTCCTCGATCGAGACCACATTCGCCGGTCGGTCCTCGCTTGGTTTCGGGCATTCAGGCGGACCTACCTCGGCCTCCTGCTCAAACGGCCCAACACCCGTGCCGAGCTCAAGCCAGCGTGGCCCCGACCATGCGATCCCCGCACGCGGGAGCGCCGTCAGCGCCGGGTCCAGACGCTGCCCGAACGCCAGAACATCCAGTCCTCCCTCCCCCGCGCGCAACGTGTGCACGCCGCGCAGTGGCCGATGCACGACGCAGTCGCCCGGCGCGAGGCGATACGTCTCCCCGTCCTGCCACAAAAGGCCCTCCCCGCTGAGCACGAAGAAGATCTCCTCCTCTACCCCATGCTGGTGCGCAGGCGTCGAGAAATGATCCGGCGCAATCTCGATCCGGCGCACGCCGATCGTACGCGTGCCCGCTTCGCCGCCAAGCTCGTGCCACACGCCTTTGATGTGGCCTGCCGAGCGCTCGCCCACCCGACTACCCGTATACATGTTCCCGCGCCTCACGATCGCCGCGAAGTTATCAGCGCGGGCTGCGAGGCTCACAGGCGTAGACTCGATGACCCCGATCGCGTCCCCAGCGAGGTGTTGCCATGAAAAGCCAGCTGCCCCCCGGACCGCGCCTGCCGAGCGCGCTTCAGACCGTCGGTTGGTGGAGCCGACCCACCGCCTACATCGAGCGCTGCCGCGCGCGCTACGGCAAGCGCTTCACGATCCGCCTCGTCGGCCAGTCACCCTTCGTGATGATCTCCGATCCCGAGGAGATCAAGCAGATCTTCCAGGCCCCGCCCGAGGTGCTACATCCCGGCGAGGGCGCACACATCCTCGAACCCGTCGTCGGCCCCAACTCGGTGATCCTGCTCGACGAGGGCCCGCATCTGCGCCAGCGCAAGCTGCTGCTACCCGCGTTCCACGGTGAGAAGATGCAGGCACTCTCAGGGCTGATGAGCGAGCTGGCCGAACGCGAGATCGCTTCCTGGCCGCTTGAGCAACCAATCGCTCTACACCCACGCGTTCAGCGACTCACGCTCGAGATCATCCTGCGTGCAGTCTTCGGTTTGGACCGCGGCGCCCAGCTTGATGAGCTGAGCGGCCTGCTCACCGATGTGCTCGCCTTTGGCGAGAGCCCCATCTCACTGTTGCCCATCGCACAAAGACTGCTCAAAGGGCGCGGTGCCGTCGGGCGCATGGAAAGGGTCGGGGCACGCGCCGACGAGCTGATCTACGAGCTGATCGATGAGCGTCGCCAGGACAGCGCAGATCGCGAGGACGTGCTCTCGATGTTGCTCGGCGCGCGCGACGAGGACGGCGCGCCGATGACCGATGTCGAACTGCGCGACGAGCTCGTCACGGCGCTCGTCGCCGGGCACGAGACCACCGCCTCACAGCTCGCGTGGGCATTCGAGCAGATCGCACGCTCAACCGAGGTGCAGCAACGCCTGCACGCCGAGCTCGACCAAGGCGAAGACGACATCTATCTAACCGCGACGATCCACGAGATCCAGCGCCGGCGTCCGGTCGTACCTAACGCCGAGCCACGACTAGTCAAGCAGCCCATCGAGATCGGCAGTGTCCAGTACCCGCCCGGCGTCGTGCTGTTTGCCAGCGCTTACCTCGTCCACCACGATCCCGACATCTACCCAGAGCCCTATGCCTTTCGCCCCGAGCGCTTCCTTGAGAAGCCACCAGGCACCTACACCTGGATCCCCTTTGGCGGCGGGCGGCGGCGCTGTCTCGGCGCGAGCTTTGCGCAGCTTGAGATGAAGCTCGTGCTGCGTGCCGCGCTGCAGCGCCTCGATCTGCATCCCGCGTCGGCCGAGCCCGAGGTCTCGAGCAGACGCGGAATCACGTTCAGCCCCTCCAAGGGAGGCCGCGTGATCCTCGCCCGGCACACGCCCGCTCCGTCCCGCGAGCCCATGCTCGCCGCCGCCGAGCCGGTTCCCGCCTGACGCTCGCGCCGAGCCTCTCGCCGATCGACGGCTCGCGGACCCGTCGTCTGCGGCCGAATCGTGGCACGGTCCGCGAGCTAATCAGCGATCGGTTCGCGTGCCAGCTGATGGCGAATGCGGTCGCGTGATTCTGCGTAGCGGATCGCCTCGTAGGCAATCAGCGCCGCCAGCAGCCCCGCGAGAATCCCCAGCGTCGTCAGCGCCGGGAGCCGCACCGCCGCGGGGATCAGCGCGAGCAGCACACCCGCGCACAGAAGCCGCCGCACGCTCAGCGTGTGAACATTGCGCAGACGGAACGCCACGTGCGCCAGGAGATAGAGCGCCGCGCCGCCAAGCAGTGCCGTCGCCGGGACCACCTTCAGCTCGTCTCCGACATGAGCGATCGTGATCTTCAGCCCTACCGCCAGGAGCGCGATCCCCGCGATCATCGGGAAGTGCAGATAGGAGTAAGAGTCGCGCGCGATCTCGTTCTGCTCGCGTCCCCGCGACGCTTTCGCCAGCCTGCGCGCCGCCACGATCGAGGTCACGTCGAAGTACACCCACCACAACGCAGCCGCTACGACGACGCCCAGCACCGCTGCCGCCACGATCCCGGCATCCAATGAGACCTGCGCGCCCACCCCGATCGCCACGACCGCCTCGCCCAGCGCGATCAGCACGACCAAGCCGTGGCGCTCGGCGAAATGGCCCGGCACGAGTTTCCAACCGTCCTGACCAAACAGATAGGGGCCGCCCGCGTCGAGCAGTAGCGCCGCCCCCCACAGCCCCACGCGCAGATCGCCTGAGGCCGCCGCCGCCGCGAACAGGAGTCCGACGCCGATCGCGGTGCTGACCGCAAGCGAGATCACCGAACGGCGCAGCAGCTCGTCGTCGCGGCTCGCCAACATGAACAGCACGATGTGCGCTGCACGGACCACCGCGTAGGCGCACGCGAACGCCAGAGCCTCGGAGCCGAACGCCCGGGGCACGCACAGCGCCGCCACCAGGAACGCCGCCATCGCGGCGAACATGACCAGACGAACCTCACCCTCCTCCGGGTCGAGCACGCTCGTCAGCCACGCATACCCCACCCACGACCACCACAACACACCGAGCACCAGCACGCCCTTGAGCACGCCACCCCACGTCGGCGTGTGCGCGATCAGCGTCGTGCACTGCGTCAACGCGAGCACGAACACCAGGTCGAAGAACAGCTCCAGCGGCGTCACCCGCTCGTCTTCGCGCATCACCGCCGAGCGATGCTCCGAATCGTTGGAGCGTGTCGCGCTCACCCGCGCATCTTCGCAGCCGGGCCGCCCGGCGCTCGCGGCGAATGGCCGGCCGCACCGACTGCGGGCGCAGCCTGGGCGCCGGGCATCGCGCCCGGCGCCCAACTGCAACCTGGTTGTTATTTCAGCGACATGTTCGGCTCGCCCGCAGCGTTCAAGCCCGTGCCTGACATCGTGCAGGTGCCGCCTTTCGGCGTGCCCGCGTTGTACGCCTGCGTGAAGCAGTTGCGTAGCGCGAGCTGAGCCCAATAGTTCGGGTGGATGTCTTCCTGCAGTTCGTAAGGCCCGAAGATCGCTTCGAGCGTGCGAATCTGGTTGAACCACTCCGTTTTGTCGACCGCACCGGCCGCTTTCCAGTTCGCCAGGCCCTTCTCCTCGAGCAGCCCGACCGTGTTGTCACAGAGCCTGCGCGCGTTGAACGCCGAGCTCAGTTCCATCGTCTTGACGTTCGAGAGGCCCGCGGCGGAGGCCGCGCCGAGCACCGCGTTGTCGATCGTCGGCAGCATCGTCGCATTGGCGTAGTTGGCGTCTTTGTTCCAGAAGCCGCAGCCGCCTGTCGTCTGTCTGCTGTATCCGCTCTGCGTGTAGCGGAATTCCGATCCGTTCGGGATCGGCGAGGGGTAGTTCTGGACGAGGATCGTGTACTGCGAGCTCGTGTAGCCCGCGTTCGTCATCGCCTGCGCGACGTTTTTGATCGCCGTCGTGATTTCACCCTTGACTTTGTTCACGTTCGCGGTCGTGAAGTTGTTCGTCACCGAGCTTTCTTCGCTGCAGTAGAAGTCCCAGAAGATCGTCGACTCCAGGAAGTCCTCGACGCACGTCTGCACGATCCCCGCGAAGTTGAAGTTGTTGCCGCCGATCGACAGCGCGATCAGCTTCACGTTGTGCGTCGCGGCGAAGTGCTGGAGCATCAACGCCTGACCTTCTTTGCCGCCGGAGCTGTAGAAGTCGATCCCCGGCTTGAACGTTTCCCCTTCGCTGAACGTGTACGTCTTGGCGCCCGAGCAGGCGAGATTCTCAC
>Ga0335073_10006505_pt1 | contig 16425 bp, 12 predicted proteins | sample Lox_Sample_22_FD_207093 | JGI IMG/M metagenome (GOLD analysis project Ga0335073, IMG submission 207093) | Soil microbial communities from Loxahatchee National Wildlife Refuge, Florida, United States - Lox_Sample_2.2 | ecosystem: Environmental > Terrestrial > Soil > Wetlands | place: USA... | reverse complement strand
GCTTCGAGCTGTCGGTGAACCGCTTCGTGGCCCACCACGAGTGGCTCGCCCAGGTGATGGACTACTACTACGCGACGCTGCACTTCATCGTCACGCCGGCCTGCCTGATCTGGCTCTTCCTGGCGCACCCCCGGATCTACCGCGGCGCCCGCACGGTGCTGCTGGTCACCTCACTGATCGCGCTGGCCGGCTTCTGGCTCTACCCGCTGGCACCGCCGCGGCTGCTGCCGCAGTACGGCTACATCGACACGCTGCTGAAGTTCCACACCTGGGGCTCGCTGGCCGATCCGAAGATCGCCCAGCACTCGAACCAGTTCGCGGCGATGCCGAGCCTGCACATCGGCTGGGCACTGTGGTGCGGCGCCGTGATCTACTACTGCTCCCGGCGGACCTGGCTGCGGGTGCTCGGTGTGCTGTACCCGTTCTGCACCCTCGTCGTCATCGTCGGCACCGCGAACCATTTCCTCGTCGACGCGCTGGCCGGCCTGGTCACCTTCCTGCTCGGTGCCGGGACGCAATACCTGATGTCCGGACGCAGTGCCTTCCGAGAGGCGGAGGATTCGCCGGGCGCGACGCCGACGCGCGCCTGAACCGGCTGCCGCAGGCCGCGCGGTAACCGGCCACCGCAGGGCGCGCGGTAACCGGCCACCGCAGGGCGAGCGGGGTCAGCCCTCGTAGAACACCGCCTCGACCACCCGCCGGGCCCGCCGGGCCGCGCGCCGGTAGTCGTCGAGCAACTGGCCGGCCTCGAAGCCGGCCGGATACCCGAGCACCTCGCCCACCGCCTGCAGCGTCTTGCCGGGCTTGGGCAGCTGGTCGCCGGCCCGGCCCCGCACCAGCATGACCGCATCGCGGCCCCGGCTGCCGAATCGCCAGGCGGCCTCGAGCGCCGCGGCCGAACCCGCCTCCAGCAACCCGGCGACCACGGCGGCCCGCAGCGCGGCCAGCGTCGAGGTGGTGCGCAGCCCCGGCACGTCACCGCCGTGTTGCAATTGCAGCAGCTGCACGGTCCACTCCACGTCGGCCAGGCCGCCCTTGCCGAGCTTGAGGTGGGTGTTCGGGTCGGCGCCCCGGGGCAGTCGCTCGGCGTCCACCCGGCCCTTGATCCGCCGGATCTCCAGCACGCCGGCGCTCGGCAGGCCGCCCGGCGGGTAGCGGGTCGGCTCGATCAGCGCGACGAACCGCTCACCGAGTTCGGGATCGCCGGCCGCCGGCCGGGCCCGCAGCAGCGCCTGGGCCTCCCAGACCGAGGACCAGCGCTGGTAATACTCGGCGTAGGAGTCCAGGGAGCGGACCAGCGGCCCGTTGCGGCCCTCCGGGCGCAGATCGGCGTCCAGCTTGAGCGGCGGATCGGCGGAGGACACCGAGAGCAGGGTGCGCAGCCGCTCGGCGATCAAGTGGGCCCGCTGCGCCGCCTCGCTCGGATCGGCGCCGTGCTCAGCCCGGTAGACGAAGAGCACGTCGGCGTCGGAGCCGTACCCGATCTCCCGGCCACCGAGGCGGCCCAGCGCGATCACCGCGAACCGCAGCCCCAGCTGCTCCGGCCGGCAGCGCAGCTCCACCGCGACCAGCCGGCGGGCGGCTGCCACGCCGGCCGACAGGGTCGCGTCGGCCAGCTCGGACAGGCCCGTCCGGATCTGGTCCGGCCCGACCACGCCCAGCAGGTCCGCGAACGCCAGCCGCAGCAGCTCGACCCGGCGCAGGCTGCGGATCGCGTGCGCGGTCTGGGCGAGCTCGGCGGGCCGGCGCGCGGCCGTCGCCATCAGCACCTCGAGTTCGGGCCGCCGGCGCGGCTGCAGCAACTGGTCGTCGGCGAGCAGCTGCAGCGCCTCGGGCGCCCGGACGAGCAGGTCCGCGACGTACTTCGAGGTGCCCAGCACCGCGGCCATCCGGGAGGCCACGGCACCCTCGTCGCGCAGCAGCCGCAGGTACCACGGCGACTGCCCGAGCGCGTCCGACACCTGGCGGTAGGCGAGCAGGCCGGCGTCCGGGTCCGGCGCGTCGGCCAGCTCCGAGAGGATCACCGGCAGCAGGGTGCGCTGCAGCCCGGCCCGCCGCGACACCCCGGCGGTCAGCGCCTCCAGGTGCCGCAGCGCACCCGCCGGGTCGGCGTAGCCCAGCGCCTCCAGCCGCAGCCGGGCCGCGTCCGGTGTCAGCCGCAACGCGGCGGTCGGCACCCGGGCCACCGAGTCGAGCAGCGGCCGGTAGAACAGCTTCTCGTGCAGCCGGCGCACCTCGCGGGCGTGCAACGCCCACTCCGACCGCCACACCGCCACCGCGTCGCCGCGGGCGTCCGGACGGAAGCCGAGCGCCCGGGCCAGCCGGTGCACCGCGTCCGGGTCCTCGGGCACCAGGTGCGTCCGGCGCAGCTTCACCAGCTGCAGCCGGTGCTCGGCCATCCGCAGGAACTCGTACGCATCGGCCATGCTCACCGCGTCGTCCCGGCCGACGTAGCCGCCGTCGCGCAGCGCGGCCAGCGCGGCCAGGGTGGCGGCCACCCGCAGCGTCTCGTCCGCCCGGCCGTGCACCAGCTGCAACAGCTGCACCGCGAACTCGACATCGCGCAGGCCACCCGGGCCGAGTTTCAGCTCCCGGTCCAGCACCCCGGCGGGCAGGTTCTTGACCACCCGCCGGCGCATCGCCTGCACGTCGGCCACGAAGTCCGGGCGCTGGGACGCGGTCCAGACCAGCGGCGCCAGGGTGTCGACGTACTGCCGGCCGAGCTCCGCGTCCCCGGCGATCGGGCGGGCCTTGAGCAGCGCCTGGAACTCCCAGGTGGATGCCCACCGCCGGTAGTAGGCCAGGTGGCTGGCCAGCGTCCGGACCAGCGCACCCGACGTGCCCTCGGGCCGCAGCGCCGCGTCCACCTCCCAGGCCGCCTGGCCGCAGATCCGGATGGTCGCCGCGGCGAGCCGGGTGGCGACGGCCAGCGCGGCCTCCTCGTCCGCGGCCCCGGCCGCCTGTTCGCCAACGAGTCCGGCCACCGGTTCGGCCACGAACACCACGTCCACGTCGGAGACGTAGTTCAGCTCCCGGCCACCGGCCTTGCCCATCGCGATGACCGCCAGCCGGCAGCCGGCGGCGTCCGGCGGCAGGTCGGCCAGCGCCACCGCGAGCGCCGCGCGCAGCACGTAGCCGGCCAGGTCGGCCAGCACCTCGGTCACCGCCTGCAGGTCGAGCTCGCAGGCCAGGTCCGCCGCGGCCACCCGCACCAGCTCGGCGCGGTAGGCCGCCCGGAGCGCCCGCACCGCGCCCCGGCCGGTCACGGTGGCCGGCTGCCCGGCGGTCCCGGTGGCCGGACGCGCCGGGTCCGCCCCGACTGCCTCGGCGATCCGGACCTCGGCCCCGGCGACGGCGGCGGCGTCCAGCGGCTCGCGGAGCAGCAGGGCGTCGTCCGGGTGCAGGACCAGGTGCTCGGCCAGCGCCTCGGACGCGCCCAGCACGCTGAGCAGCCGGACCCGGAAGTCGGCCGACTCGCGCAGCTCGGCCAGCACGGCGGGACCGGTCTCGGTCCCGGCCAGCCCCGCCAGCCCGGCCAGCGCCCGGTCCGGGTCGGCGGTCCGGCCGAGCGCGGAGAGGATGGCCGCGGCGTGCTCGTCCACCGCACCGTCCCCGGCCGGGTCCCAGAGCGCCAGCGCCGGCGCTGCCAGCAGCGCGGCGGCGTCCTCGGGGGCCGCGAACCCGATCCGGCTGAGCCGGCCGGTCAGTCGCGCGACGTGCTTCGGATCAGGCTTGGTCACTGCGAGGGCGGCCGGTGCGCGGCCTGCATCTCCGCGGCGAGCGCGGCCCGGATGGCGGCCGGGTCGGTGATCGGGGCCGCGGTGCTCACCGCGCGGCCGGCCAGCGGCAGGTTGCGGGGGCCGCCGGCCGCCGCCGGGTCCCGGGCGATCTCGACGAACCGGGCCGCGACCGGCGCCCAGACCTCGGCCAGGTCGGGGTGCACCGCCACGCAGCGCTCGACGATCCCGTCCAGGTCGTAGCCGGCCAGCTCGGCGGCATCCTCGGCGGCCCACTGCCGCACGATCTCGGGCGTGGTCTCGATGTGGAACTGGATGCCCCAGGCGCACCGGCCGACCCGGAACGCCTGCTGCTCACAGGCCGGCCCGGACGCCAGCTGCACCGCGTTCGGCGGCAGCGCGGCGACCTCGTCGGTGTGCCAGTGCACCACGTCCGGGGTGATCGGCAGCTCGCGCAGCAGCGGGTCGGCGGCCGCCGCCTGCCGCTTGGCGATCAGCTGCGCCCCGTACTCGGGGGCGGTGCCGAGACCGACCCGGCCACCGGTCGCGGCGGCGAGCAGCTGCGCGCCGAGGCAGACGCCCAGCACCGGCAGCTCCTCGCGCACCGCGGTGGCCAGCAGGTGCCGGGTGGCCGGCAGCCACGGGGCGCGCCGGTCGTCCAAGGCGTTCATGCCGCCGCCCATCACCACCAGCGCGGAGTAGCCGCCCAGGGCCTCCGGCAGCGACTCGCCGCGATGCGGCCGCCGGACGTCCAGCTCGGCGCCGGCGTCGGCCAGCCACTCGCCGAGCCGGGCCACCGGGGCGTTGTCCGCGTGCTCGATCACCAGCATGGAGGTCGCCATGACTGCAGGCTAATCGGCGGGTACCGGCTACAGCCCGGGCAGGTACCGGCGCAGCTCGAACGGGGTGACCTCGGCCCGGTAGTCCACCCACTCGGCCCGCTTGTTGCGCAGGAAGAAGTCGAAGACGTGCTCCCCCAGCGTCTCGGCGACCAACTCGGAGCCCTCCATCGCCCGCAGCGCCTCGGCCAGGTTGTGCGGCAGCTCGTCGTAGCCCAGCGCCCGGCGCTCGGTGTCCGACAGCGCCCAGACGTCGTTCTCGGCGCCCGGCGGCAGCTCGTACTGCTCCTCGACCCCCTTCAGCCCGGCCGCCAGCAGCACCGCGAAGGCCAGGTAGGGGTTGGCCGCCGAGTCCAGCGAGCGCACCTCGACCCGGGTCGAGTTCGCCTTGTTCGGCTTGTACATCGGCACCCGTACCAGCGCCGACCGGTTGGCGTGGCCCCAGCAGACGTAGGTCGGCGCCTCGACCAGCTGCCCCGGCGCCGACCAGCCCCAGAGCCGCTTGTAGGAGTTCACCCACTGGTTGGTGACCGCGGTGATCTCGCGGGCGTGCCGCAGCAGGCCGGCGATGAACGAGCGCGCGGTGTCGGAGAGGTACAGCTCGTCGGAGGGGTCGTGGAAGGCGTTGCGGTCGCCCTCGAAGAGTGACAGGTGGGTGTGCATGCCGCTGCCCGGCTGGTGGCCGAACGGCTTGGGCATGAAGGTGGCGTGCACCCCCTTGGCCCGCGCGACCTCCTTGATGATGTGCCGGAAGCTCATGATGTTGTCGGCCATCGACAGCGCGTCGGCGTAGCGCAGGTCGATCTCCTGCTGGCCGGGGGCGACCTCGTGGTGGCTGAACTCGACCGAGATGCCGACCGCCTCCAGCGCGGTGATGGCCGAGCGCCGGAAGTCGTGCGCGGTGTCGTGGCTGGTCATGTCGAAGTAGCCGCCGTCGTCGATGGGCAGCGGCTCGCTGCCGTCCGCCGGCCGGTTCTTCAGCAGGAAGAACTCGATCTCGGGGTGGGTGTAGAAGGTCAGCCCGCGCTCGGCGGCCTTGCCCAGCGTCCGGCGCAGCACGTAGCGCGGATCGGCCCAGGACGGCGAGTCGTCGGGCATGGTGATGTCGCAGAACATCCGCGCCGTGTCGCTGGGCCGGCCGTCGTCGCCGGGCAGGATCTGGAACGTTGCCGGATCCGGTCGGGCCAGCATGTCGGACTCGCTGGTCCGGGCGAACCCCTCGATGGCCGAGCCGTCGAAGCCGATGCCCTCGGCGAACGCGCCCTCCAGCTCGGCCGGCGCGACCGCCACCGATTTCAGGTAGCCGAGGACGTCGGTGAACCAGAGCCGGACGAACCGGATCTGGCGCTCCTCGAGCGTGCGGAGGACGAATTCCTGCTGGCGATCCACACCTGAGAGTCTGCCCGGTCAGGCCGGGCAGGCGTCACTCGACCCGCCGGTCAGGCCCGGGCGCCGGTGGAGATCCACTGGGCGAACGAGACCGTCCAGAACCCGGAGTTCCACTCCTGCAGCTGCCGGCCGGTGTTGCGGACGTCGACGATGTCGCCGGGCAGCGAGTAGTGGTAGAACCACCAGGCGTCGTCCGGGGAGACGTTCAGGCAGCCGTGCGAGGTGTCGGTGTTGCCCTGCGCCCAGATCGACCAGTCGGCCCAGTGCACGTACTCCCCGTCGTAGCTGATCCGGACGCCGACCGGCACCGTGGTGCGGTAGGAGTTGACGCCCTTGCTCAGCCCGAACGAGGCCGAGTTCATGTCGATCTTGGTCTCCCCGTCGACGACGACGTGCGGCCCGGAGTTGGTCCGCAGGTCGATCGGGCCCTTGTCGCCCGGGATGCTGGTGTGCTTGCCCATCGAGGTCTTCATGACCTTGACCAGCTTGCCGTTGGTGTAGACCTTGACCAGCTTGGTGTTGTCGTCGGCGATCGAGATGTGGCTGTCGCCGACCTTGAACCAGGTCGAGGTGTCGGCCTGGCCGTAGAGGCCGTTACCGAGATCCTTGCCGTAGACCTGCGCCGCGATGGTGACCTTGGTGCCGGGCTTCAGGTACTCGGCGGTCCGCCAGTACAGGTCCGTGCTGCTCAGCCAGCTGAAGCCGCCGGTCTGGGCCGGTGTGGTGGTCACCTTGACCGCGGCCATCGCCGCGGCGCGGTCCGGGATCGGCTCGTCGAAGTGGATCCGGATGACCTGCCCGACGCCGAAGGTGACCCCGGCGTTCACCGCCCCGCCGGCCGCGGTCTGGATGTAGGGCATGGTCTGGTTGTCGGGGGTCAGCGTGGTGAACGAGCTGGAGCGGGTGGTGAGCTCACCGGCCCGGTTCGCCGCGACCGCCTTGATGTTGTACGTCTTGCCGTAGCCGAGGTCCTCCGCGGAGGCCCAGCTCGACTTGTCCGAGGCCAGCGCGCCCTTGACCACCTTGCCGGCCTCGTTGGTGAGCACGACCGAGGAGAGCGAGCCGTCGGCCACCGCGACCTTGACCGGCACGACCGGGTTGACGCCGGTCGGGTGGGCCGCCGTGCTGAAGCTCACGGCGGCCGGGGTGTTCTGCGGCGAGGGGGTGCTGGTGGCCGCGGCCTGGGTCGGCCGGGAGCCGCCGAAGGCGTTGGGCGATTTCTTCGCCGAACACCCGGTGAGACAGCTCGCCAGCGCCACCACGGACGCCGCCAGCACCACGGCAGTGCGCCTGACAGTCACGTTGGACAGCTCCTTCCCCCCTAGCCAGGCAGCGCCGACCGCTCGCTGCCGCCGACCATTGTTACCCACGAGTGCCCGAAAGGCCGCATCGGCCGATGACGAAACAGCGTCGATATGATGAGATTTCCACCTCCCCGCGGCTGCCCGCACCGGTGCCCGGCGGCTCCGGCAGACTGGAGCGGTGAGCGTGCTGCGCATCGGACTGGCCCAGGTCGACCTCGTGGTCGGCGACCTGGCGGCCAACGCGAGGATGGTGCTGGACCGGACCCGGCAGGCCGCGGCCGCCGGCGCCCAGCTGGTGGCCTTTCCCGAGATGACCCTGACCGGCTACCCGCCGGAGGACCTGGTGCTGCGGCGGTCGTTCCGGGCCGCCTCGGTCGCCCGGCTGACCGCGCTGGCCGCCGAGCTGGCCGAGGCCGGGCTCGGCGAGGTGGGCGTGATCGTCGGCTATCTCGACGACGCCGCCGACGACCCCGGCGGCCCCGCCGCGCCGCGCAACGCCGCCGCCTTCCTGCAGGGCGGCCAGGTGGTGGCCCGCTACTTCAAGCACCACCTGCCCAACTACGGCGTCTTCGACGAGAACCGGTACTTCACCGCCGGTCGCTCGCTGACCGTGGTGCGGTTCGGCGGGGTGGACGTCGGCCTGACCATCTGCGAGGACGTGTGGCAGGATCGCGGCCCGTTCACCGCCGCCGCGCTGGCCCGGGTCGGGCTGCTGGTCAACATCAACGGCTCGCCGTACGAGCGCGGCCACGTCGACGGGCAGCCGCGGGGCAAGGACGAGGTCCGCGAGCCGCTGGTGCGGGACCGGGCGGTCGAGGCCGGTGCCGCGGTGGTCTACGTCAACCAGGTCGGCGGCCAGGACGAGCTGGTCTTCGACGGCGGCTCGTTCGTGGTGGGCGCCGACGGCGGCCTGCTGGCCCGTGCCCCGCAGTTCCAGGAGGGCGTGTACTGCGTCGAGCTGGAGCTGCCGGACGCCGTCCCCGCGGCCCCGGCCGGCGTCCGCGCCCCGGACGGCATGACGGTGCGCCGGCACGCCGCCCCGCTGCCGCCGCCGGCCGCGACCGGCCCGCTGGCCGCGCCGCTGGGCATCACCGATCCGCGGCCGGATCCGGACGAGGTCTGGCAGGCGCTGGTCACCGGCACCCGTGACTACGCCGGCAAGAACGGCTTCGGCTCGGTGGTGATCGCGATGAGCGGCGGCATCGACTCGGCGGTGGTCGCGGCCATCGCGGCGGACGCGGTCGGGGGCGAGAACGTGCACGGGGTGGGCCTGCCCAGCGCCTACTCCTCCGAGCACTCGCTCGCCGACGCCGCGGACCTGGCGCACCGGATCGGCGCGCATTACCAGGTGATCCCGATCGCGGACATGGTCTCGGCTTACCTGCACAACGTGAAGCTGACCGGGCTGGCCGAGGAGAACCTGCAGGCCCGAGTGCGCGGCACCCTGCTGATGGGCCTGTCGAACCAGCACGGGCACCTGGTGCTGGCCACCGGCAACAAGAGCGAGCTGTCGGTCGGCTACTCCACCATCTACGGCGACGCGGTCGGCGGCTACGCCCCGATCAAGGACGTCCCCAAGTCGCTGGTCTGGCAGCTGGCCCGGTGGCGCAACGCGGTCGCCGCCGAGCGCGGCGAGGTACCGCCGATTCCGGAGAACTCGATCAGCAAGCCGCCCTCGGCCGAGCTGCGGCCCGGCCAGCTCGACTCGGACTCGCTGCCCGACTACGAGCTGCTGGACCGGCTGCTGGCCCGCTACGTCGACGCCGACGCCGGGGTCGAGGAGCTGCTGGCCGAGGGCTTCGATCGCGAGCTGGTGACCCGGGTGGTGCGGATGACCGACGCCGCCGAGTGGAAGCGGCGGCAGTACCCGCCGGGGCCGAAGATCAGCCTCAAGGCGTTCGGCCGGGACCGCCGGCTGCCGATCACCAACCGCTGGCGGGAACCGGCTCCGGACATCCGTAACGGGTGAGACATCTCTCCTCACTGGCAGATGCGCCGGTGGGACGCTGCGGGCACCATGGAGGCGTCCATCAACCGCCCGGGGACCGGCGAGCGCCGGCCTCGAGGAATGCAAGGGGACCCATCATGAGCGAATCGCTCTACGGCGGCGCCACGAACCGCCGAGTGACCATCCGCGACCTGCAGCAGGCCAAGCAGTCGGGTGAGCGCTGGCCGATGCTGACCGCCTACGACTACTCCACCGCGCAGGTCTTCGACGCGGCCGGCGTGCCGGTGCTGCTGGTCGGCGACTCCGCCGCGAACGTCGTCTACGGCTACGACACCACCGTGCCGGTGAGCATGGAGGAGCTGCTGCCGCTGGTGCGGGGCGTCGCCCGCGGCGCCCGGCGGGCGCTGGTCGTCGCCGACCTGCCGTTCGGCAGCTACCAGGCCTCGCCGCAGCAGGCGCTCGACACCGCGGCCCGCTTCCTCAAGGACGGCGGGGCGCAGGCGGTGAAGCTGGAGGGCGGCGCCCGGATGGCGCCGCAGGTCGAGCTGCTCACCGCCGCCGGGGTACCGGTGATGGCCCATCTCGGCCTGACCCCGCAGTCGGTCAACACCCTCTCCGGCTACCGGGTGCAGGGCCGCGGCGAGGAGGCCGCGCACCAGATGCTGGAGGACGCGCTGGCCATGCAGGCCGCCGGCGCGTTCGCGGTGGTGCTGGAGGTCGTGCCGGCCGACGTGGCCAAGAAGATCACCCACGAGCTGCGGATCCCGACCATCGGCATCGGCGCGGGCGTCGAATGCGACGCGCAGGTGCTGGTCTGGCAGGACCTGGCCGGGCTGCGCGGCAGCGGCAAGCCGGCCAAGTTCGTCAAGCAGTACGCCGACCTGACCGGGGTGCTCACCGAGGCCGTGCACCGCTTCGCCGACGAGGTGCGGGGCGGCATCTACCCCGGAGCCGAGCACAGCTACCACTAGGCACCGTCAGCGGGTTCGGGCCCGGGTCGCCTCGGCGGCCCGGGCCCGATCACGTCCTCAGCCGCCGTTCTCCCAGGCAGCGTCCTCGGCGTCGTACTTCCGCTCCCGGTCGGCGATGGTCTGCAGCGCCTGCGCCGCCTCGGCCTCGGTGTCGAACGGACCGATCCGGTTGCGGCTGCCGCAGCCGTCGAACGGCTCCACGGCGTGGTGGTCCACGCAGAACCAGAACGTCCCGGTCAGGTCCTTCGAGCTCATCCGCACTCCTCGTGATCGTGGGCCGGCTGAGCCCACCCTAGCCGCGCGGGTTCACTCCTATCCGGCAGGCAGATTCGCGAACGTTCAGGCGGCGGACGAGTCGAGTGGTAAGCCGGGTTCTGTCCCGGCGGAGCACGCTCCGCCGGTGGCGGCCATCCATCTCGGCCCGCCGTTGCCGGCGGGCTCCAGCGGTCCACCCGCAGGCTCGGGCGGGCCGCCCTCGAACGCCTGCGCAGCGGTCCGGCGAACCGGACCGCCTCTCGACCTTGCTCCGGGTGGGGTTTACCGAGCCGCACCGGTCACCCGGCACGCTGGTGGTCTCTTACACCACCGTTTCACCCTTACCGGCCGGTGCGAACACCGGCTGGCGGTCTGCTTTCTGTGGCACTGTCCCGCGGGTCGCCCCGGGTTGCCGTTAGCAACCACCCTGCCCTGTGGAGCCCGGACTTTCCTCGGCGGTTCCCTCGCGGGAACCGACGCGGCCGCCTCCTCAACTCGTCCGCCGCTGGCGACATCGTATCGCCCGGCGGCCCTGCCGGATGGCCGGACGGCCCGGCCTCCGTACTGTGAAGCGGGTCGCGCCGGTGGCCGGCCACTCCCCGTCCACGCGGATTCTCGAGGATCGCGGTTGAACCTGCAGCTGCTGCTCGGCCTGGTGTTGATCGTCTGCTGCCTGGCCACCGCCGTCGGGCGGCCGTTCGGGCTGAGCGAGGCCGCGGTCGCGCTGCCCTGCACGGCCCTGGCGCTCGTCACCGGCGCCGCCACCTGGCCGGTCGCCCGGCACAGCCTGGCCGAGCTGGCACCGACCGTGGGCTTCCTCGCCGCGATCCTGGCCTTCGGCCAACTGTGCGCCGCGGACGGGGTGTTCGACTATCTCGGCAGCCTCACCGCGCACCTGTCCCGCGGCCGGCCGCAGCGGCTGCTGGCCCTGGTGGTGGCGCTGGCCGCGCTGGTCACCGCGACCCTCACCCTGGACGCCACCGTGGTGCTGGTGACCCCGGTGGTGCTGGCCACCGCGGCGCGGCTGCGCATCCCGAACCGGCCGCACAGTTACGCCTGCGCCCACATCGCCAACTCGGGTTCGCTGCTGCTGCCGGTCTCGAACCTGACCAACCTGCTGGCCTTCACCGCCAGCGGGCTGAGCTTCGGCCGGTTCGCCGCCGCGATGGTGCTGCCGTGGGTGCTCGCCTGCACCCTGGACTGGCTGTTCCTGCGGGCGGCCTTCGGCGCCGATCTGCGCACCGGGAGCGCGCAGCCGCTGCCGGTGCCGGCCGTCCCCCGCTACGCGCTGACGGTGCTGGCGCTGACGGTGGCCGGTTTCGTGCTGACCACCGCGGTCGGCATCGCGCCGGCCTGGGCGGCGCTGGCCGGCTGCCTGGCGCTGGGCATCCCCCAGCTGCTGCGGCGCCGGACCACCCCGGTCCGGTTGCTGGCCGCGGCCAGCCCGGGCTTCTGCGCGTTCGTGCTGGGCCTGGGGGTGCTGGTGGCCGGCGTGCTCGACCGCGGCGCCGGCGACCAGCTGCGGCACCTGATCCCGGCCGGCACCGGGCTGCCGGCACTGCTCGGGCTGGCGTTCCTGGCCGGCGCGCTGGCCAATCTGGTGAACAACCTGCCCACCACACTGGCGCTGCTGCCGCTGGTGGCCGGCTCGCCGCTGGCGGTGCTGGCGGTGCTGGTCGGGGTGAACCTGGGCCCGAACGCGACCTACCCCGGTTCGCTGGCGACACTGCTCTGGCGGCGCAGCCTGCCCGAGGCGGACCGGCCGCGGGCGGTGGAGTTCCACCGGCTGGGCCTGGTCGCCACCCCGGTGCTGATCCTGGTGGCCACCGCCACGCTCTGGCTGGTGGCCCCGCTCCTCGGGATGTAGCCCTGCCGTATAAGGGTGTTCGGGGTTGCTGAGATTGGTTCGAACGGTTGTGGCCGCGCCCGGCGAGCGCGCCCCGCCGCCCGAGGCGCGGGGTAGCTGTACGGGCATCAGCGGTCCGACCGCTGACGCGTGGCGAGCAACCTACCCGTTCGGCGGCCGTCGCGGCGGTCAGCCGTCGAGGTGGGCGGTCTCGTTGTAGCCGCGCAGCGACACCGCACCCTCGGCGTAGTAGTCGATGGTCGAGATGCCGGCCGGTGCCAGGTACATCCGGTGCACCGCGGCCTGGGGTGCGTCCAGGGCGAGCCGGACCAGCTCCTTGATCGGCGTGACGTGGCTGACCACCGCGACCGTGTGCCCGGCCTGCTGCCGCAGGATCCGGTCGCGGGCCTGGCGGGCGCGGCGGCCGGCCGCGTCCAGCGACTCGCCCCCGGGCGGCGCGACGGCCGGGTCGGCGAGCCAGCGGGCCAGCTCGGCCGGCCAGCGCTGGGAGATCTCGTCGATGGTGTAGCCGTCCCAGTCGCCGAAGTCGGTCTCGATCAGCCCGTCCTCGACGGTCACCGGCAGGCCGAGCCGGCGGCCCACGATCTCGGCGGTGTGCCGGGTGCGCAGCAGCGGCGAGCTGTAGATCGCCTCGATCCCGGCCAGCTCGGCGATCCGGCCGGCGGCCTGCTCGGCCTGGCGCACGCCGTCGGCGGTCAGGTCGAGGTCGGACCGGCCGGCGAACCGCTTCACCACCGAATACTCGGTCACCCCGTGTCGCAGCAGCACCAGCCGGGTGGCGGCCGAGCCGGCGGCGATCCAGGCGGCGTTGTTGTTCTGCGACTCGATCGCGGTGGACGGGCTCGCCGGCGTGGGCTCGGCGGCCGCGGCCGGCACCTGGCCGGCGTCCATCGCCTGGTTGGCCAGCCGGTCGGCGGCCGCGTTCTGCGCGCGCGGGATCCAGCCGTAGCTGATCCGCTCGAACCGGCCGGCGAGGGCCCGGGCCTCCGCGGCCAGCGGGCGCATCGCCGGGTGCTTGACCTGCCAGCGGCCGGACATCTGCTCGACCACCAGCTTGGAATCCATCCGGACGGTGACCTCGCCCGCCCCCAACTCTGCGGCCGCGGCCAGGCCCGCGATCAGCCCCCGGTACTCGGCGACGTTGTTCGTGGCGACGCCGAGATAGCCCATCCGCTCGGCGAGCACCGCGCCGGACTCCGCGTCGCGCACCACCGCTCCGTAGCCGGCCGGCCCCGGGTTGCCCCGCGAGCCGCCGTCGGCCTCGACCACGACCCGCGCGCCGGCCGGACCGCCCGTCACAGCCCCGACTCGTCGGTGCGCACCAGGATCCGGCCACAGTTGTCGCAGCGCACCACGTCGTCCGGCTTGGCGGTGCGCACCGCGGACAGCTCCGACCCGGAGAGGTCCAGCCGGCAGCCCTCGCACCGGCGCTGGCGCAGCATCGCCGCGCCGACCCCGCCGCTGGCCTGGCGCACCTTGTCGTAGAGCGCCAGCAGGTCGGCGGGCAGCCGGCCGGCCAGCTCGGACCGCTCGGCGGCCCGCTTGGCCTCGGCGTCGTCCAGCTCGGCGAACACCTCGTCCCGGACCGACTCGGCCGCGGCCCGCTCGGTGAGCACCCGCTCCAGCGTCCCGGTCAGCTCGCGCGCCCGGTTGTCGGCGCCCTCCTGCCGCTCCATCAGCTCCAGCAGCTCGTCCTCGAGGGTGCTCTGCCGCCGGGCCAGCGAGGTGACCTCGTGCTGCAGGCCGGCGATCTCCTTGGCCGGGACGCCGCCGGCGGTCATCCGCTGCTGATCGCGCTCGGCGCGCTGGCGCACCGTCTCGACGTCCGACTCCAGCCGGCGCTGCTCGGCGCCCAGGTCGGCCCGCACGGTCTCGGCCTCGACCAGCTCGCCGCGCAGCTCGGCCGCGCGGCGTTCGCAGTCGGCGATGGCCGCCAGCTCCGGCAGCGCGCGGCGGCGATGCGCGAGCTGGGTCAGGGCGGTGTCGGCCTGCTGCAGGTCGAGCAGCCGGAGTTGGACGAAGGGATCCGCTTTCACGCAACCAGCTCTCTCACGGCGAAGGTGGTCAGCCCAGTGTGACAGTCAGTGCTCGTGCAGCGTCCACGGGTCGGTGACGATCTCGGAGACCAGCACCTGCAGGCCCGCGAACCGCTCCCGCAGCCGGGCCGCGACCAGGTGCAGCCAGGGCGCCTCGGTGGCCCAGTGCGCGGCGTCGACCAGCGCCAGCTCGGGCTGCCGGCCGGCCGGCTCGTCCACCAGCTCCGAGGTGCTGTGGTGCTTGGCGTCGGCGGTCAGGTAGGCATCGGCGCCGGCCCGCCGGGCGTCGGCGGCGTACCCGGTGCCGGACCCGCCGCACACCGCCACGGTGCCGATCGGCTGGTCGGGCCGGCCGGCGGCGCGCACCCCCCAGCTGGTCCGGGGCAGCCGCTGGGCGGCGTACCGGGTGAACTCGGCCAGCGTCATCGGCTCGGCCAGCTCGCCCACCCGGCCGGTGCCGGTCGGGCCGGGCAGCGACGGCTGCTCGGTCAGCTCGAAGGCGACCTCCTGGTACGGGTGGGCGGCGCGCATCGCGGCCAGCACCGCCGCCCGCCGGGCCCGCGGCAGCACCATCGACACCCGGTTCTCCGGGCCTGAGTGCAGCTCGCCGACCCGTCCGGTGGCCGGCTCCGCGCCCGGCTGCGGCCGGAACCGGCCGGTGCCGGTCAGCAGGTAGGCGCACTCGGTGTAGTCGCCGAGCGACCCCGCGCCGGCCGCGGCCAGCGCCGCGATCAGCCGCTCGGTGTCCGGCACCGGGACGTAGACGGCGAGCTGGTCCAGCGCCGGCAGCGGGTCCGGCCGCAGCGGCCGGGGGTCGCGCAGGGCCAGCCGGCCGGCCAGCGCGTCGGACACCCCGTGCACCGCGACGTCGGCGTTGGTGTGCGCGGCGAAGTGCGCCACCCGGGCCCGGATCATCCGGTGCAGCAGCGCGCCCTTGCCGGTGTCGGCGGCCACCGAGTGCACCCCGGACAGCAGCAGCGGATGGTGGGTGAGCAGCAGGCCGGCGCCGATGTCCACCGCCTCGGCAACCGTGGCCGGCACGCAGTCCACCGCGAGCAGCACCCGGTGCACCGGCTCGTCCGGGTCGCCGCAGGTCAGGCCGACCGCGTCCCAGGATTCCGCGGTGGCCGGTGGGTACCAGCCGTCGAGGGCGCCGATCAGTTCGCCGAGGGTGGGCACCCCTGGCACGCTACTGCAGGAGTTCGGCGATCCCACCGCACCGGGCGCCGCGGGTGTGACAGCATTCCGCCCGGCGCGCCCACTGCCCGCGAGGAGGACCGGTGCTCTACTTCGACGGGCTGTTCGGCCTGCTGATGCTCGGCCTGTGGCTGTTCTGCATCTTCGACGTCATCACCACCGACGCGGTGCGCTGCCGGAACCTGCCCAAGCTGGCCTGGCTGGCGGTCGTGCTGATCCTGCCGGACGTCGGCTCCGTCGCCTGGCTGGTGGCCGGGCATCCGTGGCAGGCGCGCGGCCGCCTTCCCGAGCACGACCGGCCGGGACGCCAGGTGCCGGTCAACCCGGACGACGACGAGGCGTTCCTGCAGGCGCTGCGCGACCGGGTCCAGCAGCAGCGGCGGGACCACCGGGCCCAGCAGGAGCGCGATCGGCGTCCGGAGCAGGAGCCGGACCAGCCGGGCAGCGACGGCTGATCCCGGTGAGCCGGGCCTGAGAGCGATTTCCGGCACCTCGAAACGATCAAGTGTTCCGGCCAGCCGCCGATCAAGCCACCGACGTGCGTCCTCGGCAACCTCAGGAGCGAAGGTGGCACAACCGGCTGCACCGGCGCGGCGGGCACGAGCATCCCGCCGTCGGGTGATTCTCACCGCGCTCGGCACGCTCGCCGTCGTGGTCGCGGAGTTCGTGCTGCTGTACGGGGTCTACCAGCGGTCCGGCCCGGTCGGGCGGGCCGAGGTGGTGGTGGCCGGCTACGACGGCCAGCTGCGCGCGGCCACCCCCGGCCAGGCCCGGGCGCTGGCCGGCCAGGCCCGGGCGGTCGCCGACCGGGCCGCCGCGAACGGCGCGGGCCGGGCCGCGGTCGGCTCGCTGCGGGACGCGGCCGGCAGCGGCGCCGGCGAT
>Ga0335073_10006503_pt1 | contig 16428 bp, 14 predicted proteins | sample Lox_Sample_22_FD_207093 | JGI IMG/M metagenome (GOLD analysis project Ga0335073, IMG submission 207093) | Soil microbial communities from Loxahatchee National Wildlife Refuge, Florida, United States - Lox_Sample_2.2 | ecosystem: Environmental > Terrestrial > Soil > Wetlands | place: USA... | reverse complement strand
CGGCCGCGCTCGCCGGCGAGGTCACCGCCGAGATCGCGACCGCCCTAGCCGGCGCGCGGCGCCCGCTGGTGGTCACGTCCTACCTGGGCCGGGACCCGGCCGCGGTGCCCGAGCTCGTCGGGCTGTGCGAGCTGCTGGCCATACCCGTGCTCGAGTCGATGGCCTACCACGTGAACTTCCCGGCCGACCACGAGCTGCACGCCGGCTTCCAGTACCACACCGTGGCGCAGAACCCCGTGCTGGCGCAGGCCGACGTGATCCTGGCCATCGACAGCGACGTGCCGTGGATTACCGCGGTGAACCGGCCCTCGGCCGGGGCCGCCATCTACTGCGTCGACGTCGACCCGCTCAAGGCCTCGATGAACATGTGGCACGTGCCGGCGCGGCGCTTCGCCGCAGCCAGCGCCCGGGTCGCGGTGGCGCAGATCGCCCGGTTCGTGCGGGATCACGACCTCGCCGACCCGAGCGTGGTCGAGGTCCGGCGGGAGGCGGCGGCCCGCGCCCACGATCAGGAATTGACCGAACGAACTGGGCGCGAGCAGCCGCGTGACGACGGGACCATTACCTCCGAATACCTCACCGCCTGCGTGCGGCGGCTGCTCGAAGGCGAGGACGCCCTGGTCCTGACCGAAGTCGTGACGAACAGCAAGGTGGTCGCCGAGCACCTGCGGCCGAACCGCCCCGGGTCCGTGATCCACCATGGCGGCGCCGCGCTGGGCTGGGCGGGCGGCGCCGCCGTGGGCGCCAAGCTCGCCGCGCCCGGCCGGACCGTCGTCAGCCTGGTCGGGGACGGCTGCTTCCTGTTCGGCGTGCCGTCCTCCGCGCAGTGGGTGGCCCGGCGGTACGGGACGCCCGCGCTGACCGTCATCTACGACAACCGCGGCTGGGCGGCGCCCAAGTTCTCCACCCTCCAGGTTCACCCGGACGGCGCGGCGGCCGCGGCCGGGGATTTCGGCGTCAGCTTCGAGCCCGAGGTCGACCTGCCCGGCGTCGCGCGGGCGGCGGGCGCCTACGGGGTCACGGTGTCGGACCCCGCGGAGCTTCCCCAGGTGCTGAAGGACGCGCTAGCCGTCGTGCACGGCGGCCGGTCCGCCGTGGTCAGCGTGCAGCTGCCCCCAGTGTGACGGCGGCCCGCGCTTCCGTTCCGGGAGGTCGCCGCCGTACTATGCCACCCAATGGAAGATGAACGTGCCTGACCGCGGCACCCTCATCCGCGGCAAGCGGCCGCCGGAAGGTGAGCCGGTGGTGGACCGCGCGCTGTCGCTGCTGTCAGCGTTCGATGCGGGCTGCCGTCGCCTGACCCTGGCTGAGCTCAGCCGCCGCAGCGGCATGCCGGTGAGCACGACCCTGCGCCTGGCCACGCGGCTGGTCAGCTGGGGAGCGCTGGAACGCGACGAGCGGGGACGCTACTGCATCGGGCTCCGGCTGCTTGAGGTCGCGTCGCTGGCACCGCGCGGGCACGGCCTTCGTCAGGTGGCGCTGCCGTTCATGGGTGACCTCGCCGAGGTCACGCGGCAGCACGTCCAGCTAGGTGTCCGCGACGGCACCCAGGTCACGCTGGTCGAGCGGCTCTCAGCCCATCAGGCCACGCCGGTTCAGTACCGTGTCGGCGGCAGGCTGCCGCTGCACTCCACCGCGCTCGGCTTGGTCCTGCTGGCCTTCGCCCCGCACGAGGTGCAGGAGCAGTTGCTGGCCAAGCCGATCTACCGAGAGCCTGACAATGTGCTGATCCCGGCCGCCGTCATGCGCCGCACCCTGGCCGAGGCGCGACGGGAACGGCTGGCCATCTACCGGCGCCAGGAGGACCCGGGGGCCCAGACGGTAGTGGCCGTGGCCGCGCCGGTCTTCGGGGAGGACGATTCGGTGGTCGCCGCGCTCGGCGTCCTGCTGCCGGAGCAGGGCGCGCAGCCGCGTCGCATCGGGCTGGCCGTGCTCACCGCGGCGCAGGGGATCTCGCGCGCACTTGGCGCCCGGGCGCCTCGCTAACCGCGCGAAGGAACTCGATCGAACGGTGCACGATCGCGGCGACGTCGCTCGCGCCGTTCCAGAAATGCCCCGCCCCGGGCACTAGCTCCAGCTCGACGTCGGCGCCCGCGCCGGCCAGCGCCTCGGCCAGCCGGACGCTCTGCGCCGCCGGTACCATGTCGTCCGCGGCCCCGTGCATGAGCAGGATCGGCGGCGCCCCGGCGCTGGCGTGGGCTACCGGACTGGCCTCTCGCGCCACCTCCGGCATCGCCGAGGCCGGCCCGCCGAGGAACTGCGCCTCGCGCGAGTCGGGCCCAAGGTCGGGCGTCCCGCCCGCGGCTGCGATGTCGCCGGGAAGGCCGACCAGGTCAGTAACCGGGAACCAGGCCACCACGGCCTGCACCTTGGCCCCGGTGAGCCCGGCCAGCAAGGCCAGGTGGCCGCCGGACGAGTCGCCCCACAGGAATACCCGGCCAGCGTCCAGGCCGTACGAGGCGGCGTTGTCCCGGGCCCAGCCGACCGCGGTACGGACGTCCTCAAGCGGCGCCGGGTAGCGCGCCTCTCCGCTGAGCCGGTAGTCGATCGCCGCCACCGCGAAACCCTGGGCCGCGATCTGGTCATAGAAGCCGGGCCCCAGCGCGGGCAGCGGATGGCGCCGTGACCCGCGCCGCCACCCGCCGCCGTGGATGTGCACGATGACCGGCACGGGCGTGCCGGATATGGACCGGGCGTCGGGCAGATAGAGGTCGAGTTCGAGCGGCCGGTACCCGAGCACGTCGCCGTACACGACGTCCGGCAGCCGCCGGGCTGGTGCGGTCATGCCGCCGCGAGACGGCCGGCCCGCTTGCAGAACGCGCCGTTCTGCATGATGGCCAGCAGGTTGCCGGCGTCCTGCAGCACGGTCACGTCCGCCGTGGGGTCGCCGTCCACGACCAGCACGTCGGCGAGGTAACCCGGGGTCAGCAGCCCGACCGGCATGTCCATGACCTGGCCGCCGTACTGCGTCGTGGCGCGCAGCGCCTCGGCTGGGGAGTAGCCGAACAACCTGACGAACAGGTCTAGGTCCCTGGCGTTGCGCCCGATCGGGTTGTTCGGGAAGCCGTAGTCGCCGCCTGGCAGCACCCGCAGCCCGCGCTTGCGCAGTTCGGGGTACAGCTCGGTCATCGCGTGCAGCGACTTTACCGACCCCATTTTCTCGGCCATCGCGGTGTCGATGCCATACTCGGCGCCCTCGTACACGTTGGCCCACATGATGCCGACGGCGGGGGAGAGGAAGATGGACTCCTTGTGCTCCTCCAGCAGGTCGATCGCCTCGGCGTCGGCATAGCTGCAGTGGTAGATCGACCGGAATCCGTTGCGCACGGCCAGCTTGATCGACTCCGGCGCCTGGGCGTGGCAGTTCAGCCAGACACCGGAATCGTCGGCCTGCTCGCCTGCGGCCCGGGCCTCCTCGGGGCTGTACTGGGTGATCATCGAGCCGCCGTCGACGAACACGTCGTCGTTGCTCATCAGCAGCTTGACCGCGTCGAAGCCGATCGCGGCCTGCTCACGGATGAATTCGCGCACCGCGTCCGGGCCGGTCTTCTTCGGGCGAGGGCCGTCCGGGCCCATTTGCACCGGGTTGTTGTCTCGCTCGAACGACGCGGCCCGCATCCGCGGACCCGGTACCGTGCCCGCGGCGATTTCGTCGCGCAGCCGGACCTCGGTGGGCACAGGCGTGAGCGAGCCTGCCGAGTATGCGCTGGTAAAGCCCTGGTCGAGCATGATCTTCGCGTTGCGCCTGGCGATGGCCAGGTGCTCGTCAGGAGACGGCATGTGCCGGAAGAAGCTCACGTCGACAGGCGGGTTGAACGACGGGTCGATGTGCCCGACCGCCGACGGGAACGTCAGGTGCGCGTGGGAGTCGACCATGCCGGGCATGACGGTCGTTCCGGTGCAGTCCACCACCTGGTCACCGGGCTCGGGCGGGGTGCCGCCGCCGGGCCGCACGCTGTCGATGCGCTCGCCGCGGACGACGACGTCGCCAGGTACCGCCGGAGCGCCGGTACCGTCGAAGACCTGTCCGTTGACGAACAGGATCCGGTTCTCGCTCATCGCATTCTCCTCGGTAGCGTCACCTCACAGTGAACGTCTAACCAGCTGAGTGCGGCAACGAGCCTTTCATTGAATGGCACAAGCCGTGCCCTGGCCCGCGCAACCGGGGAGACTGGCTGCGTTGCCCCGATCGCTGAGGAGATAGTCATGGACGTTGGACTGGGACCCACCATCCGGTATCACCGGGACCGGCCGCGCCCGCTGCCCGAGGTGTACGACGAGTTCCTCGACGAATTCATCCTCGGGGACGAGCTCGGATACAGCCACTTGTGGCTGCCCGAGCATCATTTCGCCTACGACGCGCACAACCCCTCGGCCCTCCCCATCCTCGCGGCCCTGGCCCGCCAGACCCGCCGTATCAGGCTGGGCACGTACATCCTGCTGCTGGCCTTCCACAATCCCATCCTGGTCGCGGAGGACGCCGCCGTGGTGGACATCTTGTCCCACGGACGCCTGGACCTGGCCGTCGGAGCCGGGCCGATGGAGCAGGAGTGCGAGGTGTTCGGTGTGCCACGTAAGGAGACGTTCGGCCGTACCTACGAGGCGCTGGAGGTCATCCAGAAGTGCTGGACCGAGGAACGGTTCAGTCACCAGGGCAAGTACTTCCAGTTTGAGAACGTTGCCGTGACCACGAAACCGGTCCAGCAGCCGCATCCCCCGATCTACATGGCGGCCCTGGGCCCGCAGAGCGCCACGCGCGCGGCCCAGCGGGGTTACCACCTGGCCATGGGCATGGGACCCTCGCACGACGTGTACACCTCGGCCCTGCGGGAAGCCGGTCGCGATCCCGCGGACTACCGGTTCGTGTCCGGCCCGATAGGCATCCACCTCGCCGACACCACCAAGCAGGCCTGGGACGAGGCCGAAGAGGCGTTGCACACCTGGGTGAGCTTCTACGTGGACCGCGGATCACCAGTCGGGAACGGCCTGCCTCCGGTAGGCGAGCTGCGCGAGAAGAACTTCGCGTTCGGCGGGATGCCGTTCATGGTCGGCTCGCCTGACGAGGTCGGCGAGAACATGCGGAAGATGTTCCGCCACGCTCCGCTGGATGAGCTCGTGCTGTACTTCCACCCGCCGGGCATGCCGACTGAGGTGGCCCGCCGGGCCATGACGATGTTCGCCGAGCAGATCATGCCCGAGGCGCGGGACTGGGGGAGCGCCAATTAGGAGCAGGACCAACCAGATGACAGGGGCATACGACGAACTGATCGGCCAACTCGACATGGCCGCGAAGGTCCGCCTGCTGACCGGGGCCTCATTCGCGACCTTGCATGGCCACGAGGGCATCGGCCTGGCGCCGTTGACAGTCTCGGACGGGACATCCTTCCCGCTACGGGCGAACTGCTGATCGCCCGCGGCCTCGGCGACATACGCCTGCGGCTTCCCGTCCCGTCGGTTAACCGGTAGTAGGTCGGTGCATCAGCTCGACGAGGTTCCCTTCCGGGTCGGCGACCCACGCCATCCGGACCCCGTGTTCCGGTGACGGCCCCGGCGGCACGACCGGACGGGCCCCGCGGGCCACGGCGAACTCGAAGGCGGCGTCGAGGTCGGTCACGTCGAACGCGATGTGCCCGTACCCCTCCCGCAGCGAGGCCTCGCCCGGATGGGCGGGCTTCGCGGAACCGGCGGCGGTATCAGGCCGGTGCAGCAACTCCAGCCGGTAGCCGTGCTCCGGGTGGATGAGCATCTCGATGTCCAGGTCCAGCGCGTCGACCCGCAGCGTCAGCTCCGGCTCCAGCCCGAACACCTCGCAATACCACGCCCGGGCCGCCGCCAGGCCGGCCACGGCGAGGCCCGCGTGGTCCAGCCGGAAGCCGATGTCAGGCATGCACGTTCAGTCCTTCGGGGTCGGACGTCAGGTACGACGCGAACCGGCCGGACGGATCCCGGCCGGCGCGGATCTCCTCCAGGCGCCGGTAGGCCGCCTCCGACAGGAACCGGTCGTTGCGCCGGGTGAAGTCGGTGTCACCCAGATACACCCCGGCGCCGTGGGCGGCCAGCTCGGCGGTCCGGCGGTGGACCCACTCGGAGTAGCGCGCGTCGTCGGCCGGGTCGGTATAGATGGTGTACGTCGCGATGTACACCTCCGCCTCTACCGAGAACGCCATGTCCGGCAGGTCCCGCCGTGGCGCCCATCCGTACCAGATGGAGAACGAGTGCTCGGTGTCTAGCTCGCTCCACATCGTGTGCAGCGCCGGAGCCAGCACCGTGGCCGGGGCGTCGGTCCAGGTACAGTCGACGGCGTACCGGTAGCCCTCGGGGTTCTGCGCCGCCTGAGCCAGGTTTTCCTCGGCGATGCTGGTCCGGCCCTGGACATGCCCGAGCTCGCGGGCGGCCAGCGGACCGTCCTGGAGTGGCGCGAGCGCCGCCAGGGCGTCGTCGTCGGAGTCGGCCATCACCGTGGTGTGCAGTAGCAGCAGCGTCCCAGCCGGACGGGCCGTGCCGTCGCGCAGCGGCACGTCCGGCAACCTGGTCGCGGCCACCACCGGCTCGACGCGCCGGTCCAGCCGGGGCAGCACGCCGTGTAGCCAGTTGAGCAGTTCGACGGCGTCATCCAGGCGGAACGTCCACGTGTCGTGCCACATGACGGTGGGCGCTTCGTACGTCTGCAGGTAGAACCGGGTGACCACGGCCGGGAAGCCGGGACCGGCGCCGCGCGCCGCCCACAGCAGATCGGGGTTCTGCTCCGCGTCGGCGTGCACGAGCTTGCCGTCGGCGGTGACCGCGTCCAGCCCGACCACGCTCTGACAGGCCCACCCGCGTGCCCGGCCGTTCCAGCCCTGCCCGCCCTGCAGCAGGAAGCCGCCGACGCCGACCGACGGGCAGTGGCCGCCGGGGAACGCCCGGCCCCGCGCGGCCAGGAACGGCGCGAGCTCCTGGCCGCCCTTCACCGCCGGCCGCACCGATACCACCCCGGTCGTCTCGTCATACCCGATGTCGCGCAGGCCGCCGAGGTCGATCAGCAGGGCGTCGTCGCGCAGGCTCCACGCCGCCCACGAGTGCCCGCCGGACCGCACGCTGACCGGCCACCCGTGCTCGGCCGCCAGCCGCACGCCCTCGATCACGTCCTCGTCGCTCTCGGCCAGCAGCACCGCCGCCGGGAACCGGTCCGGCCGGCGCGCGTTGAATATCCGCCCGGTGCGGGCCTGCTCGTACCGCGGGTCGCCGCGGAGGATCAGGCGCCCGGCCAGCCGATCGGGCCGCGAGACCGTCATCCCACGACCGCCGAGCCGCCGTCGACGGGAATGTTCGCCCCGCTCACGTGCCGGGCCTCGTCCGAGGCCAGGAAGAGCATCGCGTGGGCGACATCTTCCGGCTGCCCCCACCGGCCCAGCGGCACGCGCGCGGCGATGCTCCCGGCTGGCCCGTTGGGGTCCCGCAGCATAGGCGACGTGTGCGGCGTCTCGGTCATCGCCGGGCTGACCGCGTTGACCCGGATGCCGTGCGGGCCCCCCTCGATGACCAGCTGGTAGGTCAGCGCGAGGACCCCGCCCTTGGCTGCGCCGTGCGCGTTCTGCGGCATGAAGAACGCGCCGCGCGAGGCCGAGATGGACGCGACGTTGATGATCGACCCGCCTCCGGCGGCGACCAGGTGCGGCCAGGCGGCCTGCGTGCACAGGAAGACGATGTCCAGCTCGTGCCGGATGGTGAACGACCAGTCGGCAAAGGACAGCTTGTCGATGGGGCCGAACCGGATCGCCGACGCGTTGTTGACCAGGATGTCGACCCCGCCGGCCAGCGCTACCGCGTCGTCCACCCACCGCCGGGCGCCTTCCTCGGTGGCCAGGTCGACCGGCGCCACCGCGTCCATCCGGCCGCCACTGGCCCGGGCTAGCTCCACGGTCTCCTTCGAGGTACCCGGGTCGAGGTCGCACCCCACGACGTGTGCGCCCTCACGCGCGAACAGCAGGGCCGTCGCCCGCCCGATCCCGCCGCCGGTGCCGGAGATGAGCGCCCGCTTCCCGTCCAGCCGACCCATGCGCAGCTCCTCCAGCCCGTTCCTCGCCGCTGTCTGTACTCTCACTCTATGGAAGTTATTATCTCATAATGAGAGTAGATTGGACAAGGGCCGCAAGGAAGGACGTCATGGCGCGGCCGCGGTGAAGCGGTGTCCGCCTGGCCCCGCCTCGGCCGGCTCCCCGCCGGGCAGGACCACGGTGGCCGTGGTTCCCGGCGGCACCTGCACGTCCAGTTCCAAGGTTCCGTCGCCGACGCTCCAGGCCGCTTCGATAGGACCGAACGGTCCCAGGTGACGCGCCCGGGCCCACGTGATCCCGCCACCCGGGCGGGGACGCACCTCGAACCGGCGGTACCCCGGCTCGATCGGGCGCAGCCCGGCCACGTAGCGGTGCAGGAAGCTGGCCACCGCGCCCTTGCTGTAGTGGTTCAGCGACATGTGCGGGACGCCGCGGGCATCCACGCCCTCCCAGTCTTCCCACATCGTGGTCGCCCCCCGGTCGATCATGGTCAGCCAGGACGGCGGCGTGTCCTGCAGCAGGAGTTCGTACGCCGTGCCCAGGTGACCGGTGTCGGCCAGCACCGGCAGCAAGTAGCCCGTCGACAGGAAGCCGGTCGCCAGATGGCCTCCGGCCTCGCCGACCAGCTCGGCCAGCCGGCCCGCCACCACGGCCCGAAGCTCCGCGGGCACCAGCCCGAACGCCAGCGCCCGCACGTGCGCCGCCTGGGTCGGCACGGCCAGCGTCCCGTCCGGCCGGATGAACTCGCGCTGCCAGGCGTCCAGCGCACCGTCTGCGATCACCTGATACCGGTGCCGCTGCTCCGCGGGACGCCCGAGCACCTCGGCGATCCGGGCCACGGTCGCCGCGGAACGGTACAGGTAGGCCGTGGCCACCTCGGACTTGTCCGCCCGCGCGAACGCGCCGAAGTCAGGTATCTCCATCCCGGGCTCCAGCCATTCGCCCCAGTGGAAGCCGGTGTCCCACAGGTACTTCTCATGCGGCGCGGGTTCCGGCCGGGACGCGGCCCGGCCGGGATGCCGGCCGCCGGCGGCGGCCTCCGCCGCGAACCGGACCCAGGCCGTCATCGGCTCCCACATCTCCCGCAGCAGCGCGGCGTCCCCGTACGCTTCGTACAGGTCCCAGGGCGCGGACACGGTGACGTCGCCCCAGCCGGCCGAGCCCTGGAGCCCGGCGACCGGCCCGTGAAAACCCTCGGCGGGCGGGGAGGGCGACATGTTGGCCACGCACCCGTCGGCGCGCTGGTCCAGCGTCACGTCGCCCAGCCACTTGCGGGTGAAGGCGAGCACGTCGTACAGGAACGCGGCCGTCGGCGCGAAGACCTGCCAGTCCCCGGTCCAGCCCGCGCGCTCGCGCTGCGGGCAGTCGGTCGGGACCTCGCAGACGTTCGACCGCAGCGACCACACCACCGCCTCGTGGAGCCGGTTGACGCGATCGTCGCTGCAGCTGAACCAGCCGGTCCGGCGCAGGTCCGAGTGCACGACGATCCCGGTGAGGTCGCCGGGCCCGAGCGGGCCCGGGTGGCCCTCGATGCGGACGAACTGGAATCCGTGGGTGGTGAAGCGCGGCTCGAACACGTCGCCGTCGCCGCCCGACACCACCTCGTCGATCTGGCCGAGCGGCATCGGCTCGGGAAGGATCGGGAAGTCGACGTCGAGGTGCGTCGTGGTCAGGTCACCCTCGGAGTCCAGCCACTCGCCGTGCGACAGCGTCAGGTGCGTGCCTTCCGGCCCGGGACTCCTCAGCCGCACCCACCCGTTGAAGTTCTGCCCGAAATCGGCCACGAACGCTTTCCCGTCGCGCACTGGCCGCACCGCCACCGGCCGGATCTGCTCGACCCGCCGGACCGCAGGCGCGATCGAGCGGACCACCGCGACGTCGACGTCACGGGGCCGGGCCGGCCGCCACGCGGCGTCGTCGAACGAGATGTCGTGGACGTCCGGGCCGAGCCGCCGGTGGTCTTCCCGCTGACCTCCGATGAGGTCGGCCACGGTGATGTGGGACGGCCCCACGCGCCAGCCCGGGTCGCTGACCGCGGTCACCCGCCAGTCCGGCCCGGCCCGCATCTCGAGCTGGACCCGCAGCGCCAGGTCCTCGCCGAACTGGTCCGCCACCCGCGGCGCTCCGACCTGGCCGCGGTACCAGCCGTCGGCCAGCAGGACGGCCAGCACGTACCTCCCGGGCCGCAGCCAGGACGTCACGTCGTACGCCTGGTACTGAACCCGCGCCCGGTACTGCGTGTAACCCGGCGCGAGTTCGACGTCGCCGACGCGGCGCCCGTCGAGGAAGGCCTCGTACAGGCCCAGGGCCGTGACGTACAGCCGCGCCTCGTCGGCCTTCGGCACGTCGATGACCGTCCTGAGCCAGTAGGCCGGCCGGGATCCCTTCGGCGGCCGCTGGTCCTCTGCGACGCCGATCCACTGGGCCGACCAGTCCGTCTCCTCCAGCAGGCCGGCCTCGAGCCGGACCGGATCGCTCCATTCGCTTTCGCCCCGGTCGGTCCAGACCTTGACCTGGGCCGCGGCCGACCGGCGGGACCGGTCGAAGACCGGCACCGGCACGAAGGACTGGTCCGGGCGGTCGACCCGGCCGGTGTCGAAACCGTCGTCGCTGCGCACGCGGTAGGCGCGCTGCACCGACGACCCTTCCGGCAGCCACCAGCACATGGCCGGCTCGCTCCCGCGTCCCAGCGCGTCCCCGCCGGTGACTTCAGCCCAGACCCTGGCCGGCTTCATGTTCCTCCCTGAAGGGCGACGTCCAGCCGCGGGTACACGCGGCGGGCGTTGAGCTCGAAGACCTTCTCCCGGTCGTGTGAGGGCAGGCCGAGCGCGTCGACGTAGCGACGGGTGTCGTCGAAGTAATGGCCCGTCCGCGGGTCGATCCCGCGCACGGCGCCGATCATCTCCGAGCCGAACAGGATGCTATCGACCCCGATGACCTGGAAGAGCAGGTCGATGCCTGGCTGGTGATAGACGCAGGTGTCGAAGAAGACGTTGTTCATCAGCGACTCGTCCGGGGCCGGGCGGCCGAGCATGTCGGCCAGCCCGCGGAATCGGCCCCAGTGGTAGGGGACGGCCCCGCCGCCGTGCGGGATGACCAGCCGGAGGCCGGGAAAGTCGGTGAACAGGTCGGCCTGGAGCAGCTGCATGAACGCGGTGGTGTCGGCGTTGAGGTAGTGCGAGCCGGTGGCGTGGAAGGCCGGGTTGCTCACCGCGGATACGTGCACCATCGCGGGCACGTCCAGCTCGCACATGGCCTCGTACAGCGGGTACCAGGACCGGTCGGTCAGCGGCGGAGACGTCCAGTGGCCACCGCTCGGGTCGGGGTTGAGGTTGCAGCCCGCGAAACCGAGCTCGAGCACGCAGCGGCGCAGCTCGCCGGCCGACCGTTCGATCGGGACGCCGGGAGCTTGCGGCAGCTGACAGACCCCGGCGAAGCGGCCCGGGTACAGCCGGACGACGCGGGCGATCAGGTCGTTGCTTACCTGCGCCCACCGGGCGCTGACGGCCTCCCCGCCGATGTGGTGCTCCATGGCCGAGGCGCGCGGGGAGAAGATGGTCAGGTCCACGCCCCGCTGATCCATCAGCGTCAGCTGGCTATCCTCGACCGAGGCGCGGATGTCGTCATCGGAGATGTCCGGGTACGGCGGCGGCGACACGCCAGCCGCATAGGCGTCCTTCTGCGCCTGGCGCCAGCCGGTGTGCGCCCGTGGCGCGGTGGTGTAGTGGCCGTGGCAGTCGATGATCACGCGGCCGCACCCGGCCTGGTCACGGCACCGGCTCCACGGGCGGGGTGCCGTGGGTGTGGAACGACTCGATGGTCTTCAAGCCCCAGGCCTGGCCCTTTGCCCGTTCGGCCTCGGTCCAGTCGACGGGCTGCCAGTCCGGGGCCAGCACCAGCCGGGCGCCGGCGTTGCACAGCTCGATGCGGTTGCCGCCAGGCTCGTACACGTACAGGAAGAAGGTCTGCTGGATGGCGTGCTTGTGCGGTCCGGTCTCGATGAACACGCCCTGGTCCAGGGCGATGTCAGCGGCCCGCAGGATGTCCCCGCGGGTGTCGGTGGCGAACGCCAGGTGGTGCAGCCGGCCGGGCGTGCCGGTCCAGTCACGGGTGTAGACGGCGTCGTATCCCTTGCTGGTGAAGGTCGTCCAGGTGCCGGCGACCGTGCCGTCGTCCAGCACGATCTGCTCGGTGACCATGGCGCCGAGTACGTCACGCAGGTAGTCGCGATCGCGCACCGGCTCGACGCTGAGGTAATTGATGTGGTCAAGCCGCCGCACGCTGACACCGCGGGCCGGGTATGCCTGGGCCTGGTTCTTCAGCGACGGCCTGAGCTCCGCCGGCGGGATGTACCACTCGGACTCGTAGTACAGGCCGAACTCGTGCCCGTCCGGGTCGGTGAAGATGTACACCGGGCCGTAGCCCGGGTCACCGTCGGTCCAGCCGGCGCCGCGGCCGGACGCCTCGATCGCCTTGACGAGCCGCTCCAGCGCCTCCGGGCTGGCGGCGCGCAGGTTGGTCCGCCCGGCGCCGGAGGTCTCGTGCGCGGTCAGCTTGATCGTGGTCTGCTCATAGTCATCCCACGCCCGCAAGAACACCGAATCCCCGGCCGAGCCCGTGGCGGTCAGGCCCAGATAGGACGTGAAGAACTCCAGGCTCTCCTCCGGCATCGGGGTGCGCAGCTCCACATGCGCCAGGTGGGCGATCTCGTGCGTCGGGGGCATCGGAACTCACGCCGCGAACATGGACGGCCGGGCGCCGGTGATCCAGCCCACGAGCTGATCGTTGTCGGTCTTGTCGGTGGCCACGTCGGCGTACTTCCGGCCGCGGTTCAGCACCACGATGCGGGTCGACACCTCCATGGCCAGCGGGAGGTTGTGGGTCACCAGGACGCACCCGATGCCGTGGCTGGCCATGCGCACGATCAGCGCCTCGACCTGCCTGGTCTGCTCGTAGCCGAGGGCCGCCGTGGGCTCGTCAAGCAGGAGCACGCCGTTGCGCTCGCCGGACACCCGGGTCGCGCTCCGCGCCAGCGCCACGACCTGGCGCTGGCCGCCGGAGAGCATCTCCACCGGCCGGGTCATCGCCGCGGTCCGCACGCCGAGCCGGTCGAGTTCGGCTTGCGACCGTTTGCGCTGCGCCTTCTTGTCGACGAAGCCGAGCCAGCCGAGCGGAGGCTTGCGCAGGATCTCACGCCCGAGCGTCAAGTTGGTGGCGATGTCCTGGGCCTCGACCAGGGCCAGGTCCTGGTACACCATCTGGATCCCGGCGTGGGTGGAGTCGGTCGGCGAATGGAACTCCATCTCGCGGCCGTGCACCCTGATGGTGCCTGCGGTGGGCCGGTGCGCGCCTGACATCACCTTGAGCAATGTGGACTTCCCGGCTCCGTTGTCACCAAGCAGCGCGACGACTTCGCCGTTGGCGACGCGGAAGTCGATCTGGTCCAGGGCGCGGACGTAGCCGTAGTGCATGTCGATCCCGCTGAGCTCGAGCGCGGGCGCTGTGTCGGTCAACGGAATCACTTCTTCCCGCTATGGACGGTGGCCTGAGCCGCGGCCATCAGGCGCCGCTCCACCGAGGTCTCGACGCCCTTCTCCATGCCGAGGGCGGCCAGCAGCAGCAGGCCGGTGACGATCGTGCCCCAGTACGGCTGGATGCCCTTGATGGTCAGGGCGTTGGAGATGGTCGCCAGGATCAGGGCGCCGACCAGGACCCGGGGCAGGCTTCCCCGCCCCCCGGTGAGCGCCACGCCGGCCAGGGCGACCGCGGTCAGCGCGGTGAAGATGATGCTGGGGTCGGCGGCCGGGTTAGCCGAGGTGTCCACCGCGGTGGTAATCAGGCCGCCGAGCGCGGCGCAAAAGCCGCTGATCATGAAGCCGAGAACCCGGTAGCGGTTGCTCTGGATACCGGACCGGCGCACCGCCTCCTTGTTGCCCCCGACGGCCATGAAGCGGATGCCATCCCGGGTCTGGGTGAGGAACACGGTGAGCACGATGTACAGGGCGATCACGATCCAGACCGGCGCCGGGATACCCGCGTAGTGGCGGGTCCCCATGAAGGTGAGCTGGTTCAGGCCGGTGATGGTGTACCCGCCGGCCACGACCGCCGCCAGGCCGGACGTGGCCGACAGCGTGCCGATCGTCACGATGAGCGGGTTGAACCCGCGCAGCGTGATCAGGCCGTTGACCACGCCGATCGCCAGGCCGATCAGCAACGCGACCGCGATGCCGACCACCACGGAAACGTGGTGGGTCAGCAGCCAGCCGCAGGTGACCCCGGCCAGGGCGGCCACGCCCGGGAGCGAAATGTCCAGGGCGCCGGAAATAGCGCCGGCCGCGACTCCGGCCGCGTACACCGCGGTCAGCGCCGCGGCGTTCGCGATCAGGACGGCATTGCTCCATTTGGCGAAGAACGGGCTGGCCCAGATGGAGAACACGATGATGAGCAGGATCCACAGCACGACGATGCCGCGGTCGCGGGTGAAGATGAGCGCCCGGATGCCGAGGGAGTCCTTGGTGTGCTCGTCGGGTGCGGCGCCGGCGGTGTCCTCCGGAGCCAAGGACACCGCGCCACCTGGATTTGCAGGGACTGTCATGATCTGCTCACTGACCTGCGGTGATGACCTGCTGGGGGACGGTGAGCTGCGCGCCCACGGCCTTGGGGTTGGACTGCATGGCGGCCAGGGCGTTGAACGACTGAACCATGTCGCCCTGGAAGTTCAGGTGAATCGAGGCGTAGACCTGGCCCGACTTCACCTGGGCGAGGACCTGGGCGTCGCCGCCCTGATCGGTCAGGCACGGCAGGTTCTTCCCCGCGGCCGCGAAAGCGCCGAGGGCGCCCTGCGTGGCTTCATCGGTGGTGGACATGACCGCGTTGATGCCGGGGTGACCCTGGAGCGCGTTGCCGATGTCGGTCTGGGCGGTGGCCTGGCTGGATTCGACCAGGGTGGAGACGATCTTGGCCTTGGGGGCCGTCGCGTGCAGGGCGGCCACCGCGCTGCTGTCGATCTCCGCCTTGCCGGCCGTGCCGACCGTGGAGGTGGCGTACAGGACTTCCGCGTTGCCGCCCAGCTTCTTGTTGATGCAGGCGCCGGTTTGCTCCCCCAGCGCCGTCCCGAACGCCTTGTAATCGATGACGTCGAAGATGATGCCGGGCTGCAGGCCGCTGAACCCGTAGTCCGACGGCACCCCGTTGGTCAGCGCCGGGATGCCCTTGGATTGCGCCGTCCGCAGGCTCTGGCTCAGCGCTGACGGCTGCACCGCGATGATCCACAGGGCGCCGGCCACGCCCGAGCTGATCACGTCGTTGAGCTGTGTCGCCTGCGTGTTCGCGCTGTAGTTGGGGTCCTGGACCTGGATCTTCCAGCCTTTGGCCCCGCCGTAGGCCTGCACCCCGGTCGAGAGCTGCTTCATGGCGGGGATCGCGAGCGCCAGCGGCGAGAACACGAGGGTCTTGGGCAGGGTCCCCGAGCTGCTCCCGGCCGTGCTGCCTGCCGTGCTCCCGGCGGCGGCGGTCGAGGAGGAGCCGGATGAACTGCACGCGGCCAGCAGCAGTCCGGTGACAGTGGCCAGGGCCACCGCGATAGAGGCGCGTCTGCGGCGCCCAGGGCGAATGTTCACGAGGGACTCTCCTCAGCGACTAGGCCAATAGCTCTCACATCGTGAAAGCTACTTTCAAACTTTCCGACAGGTTACGTGATCCGCAGTATCGTTGTCTACGGTTTGCCCAGGCGAATTTCGCCCCGCCTGCGGCTAGCCCGACCAGGACCACTCCAGGCCCTTGACCAGCGCGACCATGCAATCGTGCAGCGGTGTGGCGATTCCCGCGCGGCGCCCCTCGGCGGCGATGCCGCCGTTGAGGACATCGATCTCCGTCGCCCGCCGCGCGAGGACGTCCTGCAGCATGCTGGGCTTATGGTCGAACGCCTCGGCGATGGCCTCGGCCACCGCTTCCCGTGGCGGCCTGGTCAGGACGACGCCGGCCCGCCCGCAGACCTCCTCCGCCTCGGCGATCAGCCGTTCGACCTGCTGGGAGAGCAGGGCGTCAGTGCAGACGCGGCCCACCGGGAGCCCGGTCAGCGCGGCGAGCGGGCTGGTCGCGGCGTTGAAAATGACTTTCGTCCACTGCGGCCCTCTGGCGTCCTCGAGTGCGTGCGTGAGCAGCCCGCCCTCGGTGAGCAGCCGGGCCAGCCGCGCCACCGTGGCCATCGGCGCCGGGCGGGGCTCGAACGGCCCGAACCACGAGTCTCCCGGCGCGTCGTACCGCACGACACCGGGCGCCACGATCGCCCCGGCCGTGACGATGCTCCCGCGGATGACGCGCGGCACGTACTCGGCGATGACCTCTTCGTTCCCGAGCCCGTTCTGCACGCTGACCACAGCGGCGCGGGCCA
>Ga0335073_10006502_pt1 | contig 16428 bp, 15 predicted proteins | sample Lox_Sample_22_FD_207093 | JGI IMG/M metagenome (GOLD analysis project Ga0335073, IMG submission 207093) | Soil microbial communities from Loxahatchee National Wildlife Refuge, Florida, United States - Lox_Sample_2.2 | ecosystem: Environmental > Terrestrial > Soil > Wetlands | place: USA... | reverse complement strand
GCCGCGCGCCCTGGCGATCTGCACGGCCAGGTGGCCGACTCCCCCGGCCGCCGCGTGGATGAGCACCCGCTGGCCCGCGGAGACGTTCGCCGTGTCGGCGAGCGCCTGCCACGCGGTGAGCGCGGCCAGCGGCAGCGCCCCGGCCTGCACGTGGTCCGCGTTGCCAGGCTTGGCGGCGAACGCGCGGGCCGGCCCGGCGACGTATTCGGCGTGCGAGCCCACGCCGAACGGGTACGGCAGCATGCCGAACACCTCGTCGCCAGGTTTGAAGATGGTGACCCCGTACCCGACCGCCTCGACCACGCCGGAGACGTCCCAGCCGAGGGTGAAAGGCGGCGGGCCGAGGAAGACGCTGTGTGCCCGGTGTTTCCAGTCGGTCGGGTTGAGCCCGGCCGCGTGCACCCGCACGAGGATCTGGCTGAGGCCGGCCTGTGGCCGCTCGACCTCGGCTTCGTGCAACACCTCGGGACCGCCGAGCACATCCTGGCGGATCGCGCGCATCGTTGTCGTCATGCCCCAAGCCTGCCCTGCCGCGCCTGTGCGGACAACGGCGGTCCGGGGAGACGCCACGCTTCGTTCGGAAGAAAAGAATTTAATGATCCCGAACGGACCGTGGCGCCTCTTGGCTCGGATGGGAGAACTCTGGTGGTGTTGTTCAGGCGCGGCATGCATTTCGGGTCCTACGGCAGTGTCGACGACGGCCCGGCGGTGTTCGACCGGCTGTGCGCGGCGGTCGCGGCCGCGGAGGAGGCCGGGTTCGACGCGATCTCGGTGCCGGACCACGCGCAGCAGAACCGGGTCGGCGGCGGGCCGGACTCCCCGATGTTCGAGGCGCTCACCCTGCTCGGGGCGCTGGCGATGCGGACCACGTCGCCGCGGCTGCTCACGCTCGTCAGCCCGGTGACGTTGCGGGCGCCGTGGCTGCTTGCCAAGGCGGTGACCACCCTCGACGTGCTGTCGCGCGGGCGCGCCGTGCTCGGCGTCGGCGCCGGGTGGGACGTCGCCGAGCATGAGGCCTACGGGATCGAGTTTCCCGTTACCGGCGAGCGGATGGACCGGCTCGACGACGCGCTGGCGATCTGCCGGGCGATGTTCCGCGACAGGCGGTCCACGGTCATCGGGACCCACTACACGGTTTCCGACGCGCCGAACTCCCCGCGGCCCGTCGCGGGGACCATCCCGATCCTGGTCGCCGGGGGCGGCGAGCGGCGCACGCTCGACCTGGCGGCCAGGTACGGCGACGCGTGCAACGTCGCCGGCGACCCCGCGACCGTGCGGCACAAGTTCGAGGTGCTCGCTCGGCATTGCGAGCGAGCCGGCAGGGACCCGGCGTCGATCACCAGGACCGTATTCGTGTTCGGCACCGATGACCTGGCGGAGCTTGCCGCTTACGCGCGCGCTGTCGCGACGGCGGGGGCGGACGGGATCGTCGTCGTCGGGCCAGACGATCCGGGGCGGATCCCCGGGATCGGGCAGGTGCTCGCCGACGTGTTTCCGGGCTGAGGACAGCGTTGCCGGCTAGGTGAGCCAGGCGCGGGGTCGATGACAGGCGCGAACAGCGGCGAGCGATTGGACGGCAGGCAGCGGACGGGCCGTCGGGCCCTACTGCTCCTGGACCACCATGAGCTGGTTCTTGTTGTTGTCGCGGAAGAAGAACATCAGCGGCACCCCGCCGCCGCCCATCATGTCCGCGTCGACGTCGACGCCCTTGGCCGCCAGTTCGTCGTGGTCGGCACGCGGGTCGGCCGAGCCGGGCGAGACGCCGGTCATCCTGCCCGGCTGGTACTCACCCCGCGGCGGCACGAGGGCCAGCGCGGGCCCGCCGCCGGGCGGCGCGACCTCGACCCACCGGTCGCCCTGACCGAACGGGACGTCGGCGGCGAGCGTGAAGCCGAGCTTGGTCGTGTAGAAGTCGATCGCCGCGTCCTGGTCGGCCACGGGCACCATCACCCGTCCGATGCGCGTTATCTGTGCCATATCTTCCCCTCCGGTCAGGTGCGCAGCTGACGCCCGCACTTTAATCGGCTACCCCGGATCGCGCTTAGTGGAGATGCTGGTGGCAAATTGGGACTAGTCCCGGGCTGGCCGCGCTGGGGATGGCGGTCTCGGTCCGCGTCCGTGAACATCACCGGGCACGGCTGTCACTGGTGCCCCGCTGACGGGCCGGCCAGGACAAGATCAAAAGATCGGGGATAGTAAACGTAGCCAGGGCTACCCGGAATATCCCATGATCTTGCAAACCGGCTGTTTACCGGGGCAGGCGCCGTCATCGCGGACGACAAGCGGCGCGAATTCACCACCAGGATCGGTGGAATCAGCCTTGTGGCCCCCAGAGATGGCTCTATTGACCTTGTGGCCCCAGAGCTGATACCGGGGTGCCAGGCGCTGCCGCACCGGGCAATGCGCAGGGGAACAGAGTAGAGATCGTGGTCCTTGTTGCGCTTGTTAGCTGGCCCGGGCGGATAGCCACTGGGCGACGGTGGTGTCTATGAACTCGTCGGTCGCCTCGGTGCGCTCGAAGAAGATGCGGGCAAGGACCGGGCCGGTGAGCAGCGCGTACTCATCCGGGGCGACCTGGGTGCCCGAGGGCCCGAGTAGTTCGTTGAGCGCGGCGAGGCGGTCCGCGGTGAGGCTGGTCAGCGCCTGGGCGCAATCGGGGTCGGTGTCGGCCTGGGCGGTGACGGCCAGGACCGCCGCGCGCCGCGCCTGGTCGCGCAGGCCACCGCGCAGGCTGGCCAGCCACGCGGCGGCGACCTTCGCGGGGTCTGTGCCCGGCTCCGGATAGCCGTCGCCGGCGCCCTCGAGGATCAAGTCCACGAGCAGGCCGGAGCGCGCGGGCCAGTGCCTGTACAGGGTCTGCCGCGTGACGCCGGCGCGCTCGGCGAGAGCCGAGTACGTCAGCCCGGCCGGCCCGGCCTCGGCGAGCAGGTTCCGCGCGGCGGCCAGGACGCGATCGCGGGTGCGCTGGACGCGCGGGTTGGCGACGTCCGGGGTCCGGTAAGGCATGGCTGGTCACGACCTCCATCATACAGGTTGTGTGATGCAGATCACGGCAATGAATCATCCAGTCTGCATGATTCTCGGGAACATGAATCATACAGGTTGTGTTATCTGGGCTGTCTGTGGTTCTCTACCTCACTCAAGGAGCAAGCAATGTCCGCAGCGATCACCTACGCCCGTTACGGCGGGCCGGAGGTACTGTCCCTCACTTCCGCCGAGATCCCGCAGCCAGGGCCGGGCCAGGTCCGGATCCGGGTGCGGGCGGTCAGCGTCAACCCGATCGACGTGAAGATCCGCAGCGGCCATCTGGACGGGGTCTTCCCGGTCCAGTTCCCGGTGCTGCCGGGCTGGGACGTGGCCGGCGTCGTGGACGCGGCCGGAGACGGCGCGAGCGCGGCGGTCGGCGACGAGGTGTTCGGCGTCGCATCCGCGGGCGGCTACAGCGACTTCGCCCTGCTCGACCGCCCGGTGGCCAAGCCCGCGGGCCTGTCCTTCACCGACGCGGCGGCCATGATCACGGTCGGCGAGGCCGCGTTCCGCGTGCTCAAGCACCTCGGCCTCAAAGACGGCCAGACGCTGCTGATCCTCGGCGCCGGCGGGAGCGCCGGCACGATCGCGGTCCAGCTCGCCGTGTCGCGGGGCGTCACCGTCATCGGCACGGCCGCCGAGGGCGACCGCGAGCGCCTCGCCGGGCTCGGCGCCGTCGCGGTCCGGTACGGCGACGGCTGGGCGGAGCGCGTCCGCGCGGCGGCGCCGGGCGGCGTGGACGCCGTGTTCGACACCAGCGGGGCGGGGCTGCTCGCCGAGGCGGTCGCCCTGGCCGGGGATCCCGGTCGCGTCCTGACGATCGCCGACGAAGGCGCCGCGGCGCACGGCGTGCGGTTCACCGGCCAGGACCCGGCCGACCGGGCGCCCAAGGCGCTGCCGGAACTCGCCGCGCTGATGGCCGAGGGCAGGCTCACCGTCCCGGTCTGGCGGACCTACCCGCTGGCGCAGGCCGCGCGGGCGCACGCCGACCTGGAGGCCGGGCGCAACCACGGGAAGATCGTGCTGCTGCCGTGAGCCTAGGCAGATGAATGGCCCATTCAGCTTGCCCTGGGCAGATGAATGGGCCATTCATCTGGAAGTGGGTGGGGGTCACCACCACGGGCGTTCAAGAGCGCGGGCGGTGCCCTTCGTCTTGTCGAGGGAGTCGAGTTCGGCCATGTCCGCGTCGGACAGGGTGAAATCGAAGAGCTGCGCGTTCTCCTCGATCCGCTCGCGGTGGGTCGACTTGGGGATGACCGGGATGCCGCGCTGCACGCACCAGCGCAGCAGCACTTGCGCCGGGGTCCGGCCAAGCCGGTCAGCGATCCGGCGCACGCTCTTGTCTTTCAGGTGGCGGCCGGTGCCCAGCGGGCTGTAGGCCTCGGGCGCGATGCCGAGGCGCTCGCACGCCTCGAGCAGCGCCCGGCGGTACTGGACCGGGCTGAACTGGATCTGGTTCACGGCCGGGACGACCGTGCCCGCGGCGACCACCTCGTCGAGTTCGCCGACGCTGAAGTTCGACACGCCGATGGAGCGGGCGAGCCCGCGCTCGCGGGCGCGCTCCATCCCCGGCCACGCCCACGTGGCGCCGCCGCGCGGCCAGTGGATGAGGTACAGATCCACGCGGTCGACGCCGAGCCGCTCCAGGCTCCGCTCGGCTTCAGCCATGGGATCGCGGTGGCCGGGATAGAACTTCGTGGTGATGAAGACGTCCTCGCGCGGCACGCCGCTGTCGCGCAGCGCCCGCCCGACACTGCCCTCGTTGCCGTACGCCTGGGCCGTGTCGATGTGCCTGTATCCAAGCTCGAGCGCCCAGCGCACCGCGTTCACGCAGGCCGGCCCGTCCGGCACCTGCCAGACGCCGAGGCCGAGCATGGGCAGCTGATTGCCGTCCGCGAGGACGCGGGCGCGCCCGTCCGCGGTGACTGCGCCGGTCGTCATGCGTGGCTCCTGTTCGTCGGGTGTTTCCTCCTGTGCATTCAACCGCACCCCGGCCTGTGCCCGCCGGCACCGGGTGCGCCCTGAATGCGAGTAGCTTGTCGGCTCAGGTTCCGGACGCGCGGATGGGAGGGCCACGATCATGGCGTACCAGCCGGGCTTGCGGCATGACTTCGCGATCACGGTGGCGACCCTCGCCGGGGCGCTGACCGGGCTGCTGTTCGTCGCCGTGTCGCTCAAGAGCGAGGTGCTCGGCCGGTCGCGCGGCCTCGCCTCCCGTGCCGCGCAGACGCTCACGCTGTTCATGACGTCGGCCATCGCGGCGATCTTGCTCGTCACCCCGCAGCCGCGGCTGGCCCTCGGCGCGGAACTGCTCGCGGTGCCGGCCGTGTCCGGCATGGCCATCTCCGTCTTCGACCGGCGCGCGGGCCATAACCCGCAGAGCCGGCTCGAGCGCTACCTCGAGGTGGCCTCGCCCAACCTGGTCACCGACGTCCTCGTCGCCATCACCGGCCTGACCCTCATGCTGCAGGCGGGCGGGGGCCTGTACTGGATGATCCCGGCGGCGCTCGCCAGCCTCACCAGCGGCGTGATCAACGCGTGGCTGTTCCTGCTGAAGGTGCCGGCCAGCTAACCCGCCTGTGACTTCACGGCCGCCCGGTCTACCGGTATGGCCAGCTCGAATGTCGAGCCAGTGCCGACCTTGCTCTGCACGCGGATCGACCCGTCGTGCGCTTCGGCGATCGCGGCGGCGATCGACAGCCCGAGCCCGAACCCGCCGACCTCGCGGCTGCGGAAGGGCTTCGCGCGCGCGAACCGGCCGAAGATCCGCTCCAGGTCCGCTTCAGGGATGCCGCAGCCGGAGTCCGTCACGGCGAGGACGACGCTCCCGCCCTCGGTCCGGGCGCTGAGCTCGATGCGGTCGTCTGCCTCGGTGTGCGCGATCGCGTTCTCGAGCAGCGCGTCCAGCGCGACCGACAGGCGGTCACGGTCACCCTGCACGGTCACCTCGGCCACCTCCCCCAGCCGCCACCGGCGCGGGGTGTAGCCCCAGCGGTCGAGCGCGTCGATCAGCACGGAGTCGACGCTCACAGGGGCCAGGTCGAGGAAGCCTGGGCTGCCCGCAGAGGCGAGCAGCAGCAGCCGGCTCGACAGCCTGCGCAGCCGCGCCAGCTCGCCGACGACCACGCGGGCGTCCTCGGCGACCACTTTGTCGGTGGCCGCCTGCTCGATGAGCTCCGCATGGCCAAGCGCCACCGTGATCGGCGTGCCCAGCTCGTGCGAGGCGTCGAGCAGGAACAGCTGCTGCTGCTCGAGCAGGCGCATGTTCTCGCGCGAGACGCGCTGCACTTCCTCCATCGCTTTCAGCCGCTGCTCAAGCGCCGCCTGGCGCCGCCGCCCGTGCCAGACCATCGCCACGAACATCAGGGCGACCAGCGGGACCTCGATGAGGTAGTCCGCTTCCTGCTGACCGTCCACGACCTGTTCCAGGATGATCCCCCCGGTCGCCAGCGTCACCACGCCTACCGTCAGGAGGGCGGGCTGCAGCCGCCACATCCGGAACCCGTACACCACGGTCAGGCTGACCCAGATGACCAGGAAGGGGATCGTCGACCAGTCCCCCATCGCCTGCATCCCGGCCAGGTTCACCCCGACGAACGCCACCCAGGCGATGTCTATCCACGACGACCGAGCCCACCGGAGCGCACGCCTCAGCCCTGTCCCCAGGGACAGCTGTCCCCGCATGATCCCGCCTTCCCACCGCCCACGGCACCACACCTGGCCACGCTGACTGCGTGGCTACTCCAACGTAGGGGTTAACCAGCGCCGAAACCAGATAATGCGCGCGAAAAGGGGCCTAACAGGTCGATGACGGGAACGCGAGCCAGCGGACGACCTGACCGGGCAACCGCCGCAGGAACGGCTACCCGGTCGCAGCCGGCCGGGATCGTTCGGGATAACGGGTTTACAAGAGCGTGGTTACGGCCTTGACCTCCGTGTAGGCCTCGAGCACCTCGTGGCCCATCTCGCGGCCCCAGCCGGACTGCTTGTACCCGCCGAACGGCAGCGAGGCGTCGAAGACGTTGTAGCAGTTGATCCAGACCGTGCCGGCCCGGATCTTCTTGGCCAGCGCGTGGGCCTTGGAGATGTCCTGCGTCCAGATGCCGGCGCCGAGGCCGTAGTCGCTGTCGTTGGCCGCGGCCGCGATGTCGTCGAGGCTGCTGAACGGGGCGGCCACCACGACCGGGCCGAAGATCTCCTCGCGGACGACCTTCATGTCCGGGCGGGTGTTGGTCAGCACGGTGGGCTGGACGAAGTAGCCCTCGTCACCGTGCCGCCCGCCGCCGGTGACGGCGGTGGCGCCGTCGGCCAGGCCGGACTCCAAGTACCCGGTGACGCGCTGCAGCTGCTCCGCGGAGACCAGCGGGCCCATCTGGGTGCCGGACTCCATGCCGGGGCCGAGCCTGATCGACCTGGCGATCTGCGAGACGCCCTCGACGACCTCGTCGAACCGGCCTTCCTGCACGAACAGCCGGGAGCCCGCGACACAGCACTGGCCGTGGTTGAAGAAGATCGCGTTGGCGGCGCCCTCGACCGCGGCGGGCGAGGCGTCGTCGAAGACGATGTTGGGCGACTTGCCGCCGAGCTCGAGGGAGACCTTCTTCAGGTTCCCGGCGGCGGCCTGGACGATCAGCTTGCCGACTTCCGTGGATCCGGTGAACGCGACCTTGTCGACGTAGGGGTGCGCCGCGAGCGCAGCGCCGGCGGTCTCGCCGAAGCCGGTGACGACGTTCACCACGCCGTCGGGCACGCCCGCTTCGGCGATCAGCTCGGCCAGCTTGAGCGCGGTGAGCGGCGTCTGCTCGGCCGGCTTGAGCACGACGGTGTTGCCGGTTGTCAGCGCGGGTCCCAGCTTCCAGGCGGCCATGAGCAGCGGGAAGTTCCACGGGATGATCTGGCCGACCACGCCGACTGGCTCGCGCAGCGTGTAGGAGTGGAAGTTCGCGCCTGGCATGTAGGGCACGGAGATGTTGATCGTGTTGCCCTCGATCTTCGTCGCCCAGCCGGCCATGTAGTGGAACAGGTCGGCGGCCAGCGGCACGTCCGCGGCCAGGGCGACGGGGTACGGCTTGCCGTTGTCGAGCGACTCGAGCTGTGCGAGTTCTTCGGCGTGGGCGAGGATCAGGTCGCCGATCCGCCAGATGATCCGGCCCCGCTCGGAGGGGGTCACGCGGCCCCACGGGCCGTCGTCGAATGCGGCGCGGGCGGCGCGGACTGCCCGGTCGATGTCTTCGGCGTCGCCTTCGGCGATGTGGGCCAGGGTCGCTCCGGTGGCCGGGTTAGGCGTCTCGAACGTCTTGCCCGACGCGGCCCGCGCCCACTGGCCGTTGATGAACAGCTGCCTGGGTGTCCCTGTGAAGTCCTCGACGCTGCGGTCGACGGTCACTGTCATGAGTACTTCATCTCCCTTGCCTGCCTTGCCGCGCGGCGGAGACAGCCACCCCGTTGCGGCTGGCCTCGCGGAGGCCGCGCTGGCCGCGGCGGCGCTCGTGCGCGAGCCGGGCCTCGACGTAGTCACAATGAGACTACAAGGCATGGCCTGAGACAAGGCCGGGTCGCTGGCGTTAGCCGTCGTTACCCGTCGTTACGCGTCGTTACCCGTCCGCGGGCCTGGCGGCGGGCCTGCGGGCCGCTGACGCCGGGATCTCGACGGCGACGTTGGTCGCCTTGACAGCGGCCACGGCCAGCATGCCGGGTTCAAGCGCGAGTTCGTCGGCGGCCTCACGGCTGAGCAGCGACACGAACCGGTGCGGGCCGGCCTGGATCTCCACCTGGGCCATCACGGTGTCCTTGACCACCCGGGTGACCAGTCCGGTGAACCTGTTGCGGACCGAATGGGCCGCCACCGGGGCGTTGTCGGCGATGGCGGCGGCCTCGGCCCGCTCGCGCGCGAACTGGGCAAGGATGGCGCCGTCCACCGCCAGGCGGCCCGCGGCGTCCGTGGTCTTGTCGATGCGGCCGCTCTCGGCCCACCGCAGCATCGTGTCGTAGCTGACGCCGAGCAGGTCCGCGGCTTCCTTCATGCGGAAAACGGGCACGGTGCGAGCGTAACGCAGGCATCGCGCGGCGTGACGCGGCGATCGCATGTGCGGGCCAGAATTGGCCGGCGGCACGCACATGCTTCGGCTTGCCTGACAATCTCAGGAATCTGCATGATGGACCCATGCCCTCAGGATCGCTGCCGCCCGAGCCACGAGTCACGACAGTCGGACGCCGGCAGTGGTCGATCGCGGAGACCAGGGAGTTCTTCGCCGCCCGGGCCGCCACCTGGGACACCAAGTTCGGCGACGACATGCCCGCTTATGCCGCGGCCATCGCGCAGGCCGGCATCCCGCGGGGCGGCGTGGTGGCCGACGTCGGGTGCGGCACCGGCCGCGCCCTGCCTGTCCTGCGCGACGCGGTCGGACCGCGCGGCGCCGTGCTCGCCATCGACATCACGCCGGAGATGCTGCGGCAGGCCAGCTGTCAGGGCCGGGCCGCGCACGCCGCGCTCCTGCTCGCCGACGCACGGCGGCTGCCGCTGGCCGACGCCCGGGCTGACGCGATGTTCGCGGCAGGTCTCATCATGCACCTGCCCGACACCGACGCCGGGCTGCGCGAACTCGCTCGCGTCACCCGGCCGGGCGGGCTGCTCGTGCTCTTCCACCCTTCCGGGCGAGCGGCGCTCGCCGCCCGGCACGGCCGCGTGCTCAGTCCGGACGAGCCGCTCGCCGAGGGCCCGCTGGCGCGGGCCACCGCGGCGGCGGGGTGGCGCCTGAACGATTACGACGACGCCGTGGACCGCTTCTACGCGCTGGCCGTCCGCCAGTAGCGGGGGCGCGGCGCGGCTGCTGGTGCTTAGTGGCCGCGCGGCGTCTGGTAGGACGTGAGGGGCACCGGATGACTGGTCCGGTACGCGGCGGCTGTGGGCTGGCCCCGCTGGTGATGGCGGTCTCGGGCCCGCGCCCGTGAACATCACCGGGCACGGCTGCCACTGGTGCCACGCTGACAGGGCGGGCATGGGCAAGATCACACACGGGAGCCGGCCTGATATTCACTGCGGCGCACTTGGCGTACTTTTCGCATGGACATTCCGGGCATATTAGGACAAGAAAACGTCACAAAGTACGCCAAGTGGGCAGCAGGGGCTCGTGTGACTGGCGATGCCGGCGCCGGACGGGGCGCGCGCTCGCGGCCGGCAGCGCGGCCAGACGGAACGGACAAAACGGCGCCCACAGTGGTCGGGACATATACAAAGTGGACAGCAGGGGCCGGTGTGACGTGCGGACTGGCGACAAACACGGCTGCGGCTTGCGCTCAGGACGGGTGGGGCGCGGCTTCGGTGATCATGTCGAGGAAGTCAAGCGCGGCCACCGCCGTCGCCTTGCGCCAGGCAAGGAGCGTCGCGTCGAAGCCCTCGACGTCCGGCCGCTTCGCCTCGAGGGCCCGTGCGATCGGTTCCAGGACTTCCCGCTGGCCGCGGAGGAGGTCGGCGGGATCGTCGCCGACGCGGTCGAGCAGCGCGAGCTTGAGCAGCAGCTGCGAGCGGATGTCCCGGACGTGCTCGACGGGGGTGTGCAGCCAGCGCCGCGCCGCGTCGCGGCCGTCCGGGGTGGCGGCGTACACGGTCCGCTGCGGGCCGAGGCCAGGCTCCGTGCCCTCGGGCGCTATCAGGCCGGCCTCGAGGAGACGGCCGATCGCGCGGTAGATGACCGCCTTGGGAATGTGCCAGACGCGCCCGAGCTCACCGTCCGGCGCGGTCAGCTGGGCGACCGCGAAGCCGTGCAGTGACTGCTGGTCCAGGATGGCGAGCACCAGCCACTCAGGTACCGACAGTGACGGCTGCTCGTGCATGGAAGTGAGCGTAGCGGCCCGGGCAGCGTGCCGTGACGCGGCACGCTGCCCGGATCCCCGGCCGACGAGTCAGAACGGGTAGGGCGTGATATCCCCGCGGATCGTGACCCAGCGCGTCTCGGTGAACGCGTCGAGGTTGGCGGAGCCGCCGAAGCGGGTGCCTGACCCCGAGTCGAGGATGCCGCCGAACGGAACGTTGGCCTCGTCGTCCACCGTCTGCTCGTTGATGTGCACGATGCCGGTCGGGATGCGGCGGGCTAGCTCGAGGCCGCGCATGACGTCCCTGGTGAGGATGCCGAGCGACAAGCCGTACTCGCTGCGGGCGGCGATCGCGGCGGCCTCGTCGGCGCTGGCGAACCGCAGCACGGGGGCGACGGGGCCGAACACCTCGTTGGCGTACGCGGGCATGTCCGTCGTGACGTCGGCGAGCACGGTCGGCTGGTAGAACAGGCCCTCGTAGGTGCCGCCCGCCGCGAGCCTGGCGCCCGCGTCGGTGCTGGCGGTGACCAGGGCGTGGACCTTGTCGCGCTGCCGCTCGTCGATGATCGGGCCGAGCGCGACCTGGCCGCTGGCGGGGTCGCCGACGGGCAGGTGGGCGGCCTTGCCGGCCAGCAGCGACACATACTCGTCGTAGATCGCCTCGTGTACCAGGTGCCTGCCGGTTGTCATGCAGATCTGGCCCTGGTGCAGGAACGAGCCCCAGGCCCCGGCCGACGCCGCGCGCTCCAGGTCGACGTCGTCGAGGATGACCAGCGCGGAGTTGCCGCCGAGTTCCAGGTGCACCCGCTTGAGATGGCGGGCGGCAAGCTCGCCGACGCGCCGCCCGGCGGCGGTCGAGCCCGTGAACGAGATGATCCGGACGAGCGGGTCGGTGATCATCGCTTCCCCGGCCGGCACGCCGCCAGGCAGCACGTGCAGCAGCCCCTCGGGCAGGCCGGCCTCCTCGAAGACCCGCGCTACCGCGACGCCGCCGCAGACGGCGGTGCGCGGGTCGGGCTTGAGCACCACGGCGTTGCCGAGCGCCAGCGCGGGCGCCACCGAGCGCAGGGCTAGGACCTGCGGGAAGTTGAACGGCGCGATCACGCCGACGACGCCGACGGGGACCCGCTCGGCGAAGCTGAGCCGGGGCTGCTCGCTGGGGATCAGCTCGCCATAGGGCCGGGACGGCAGCGTGGCCGCCTCGTAGAGCTCGCTGGTGGCGAGGTGCGTCTCGAACTGCGCGGCGGGTGCGATCTTGCCGCTTTCGCGGATGCTCCACCGCTCGATCTCCGCCGCGTTCGCCTGCCAGATCCCGGCGGCCCGGCGCAACAGCGCCGACCGCTCGGTGTGCGGGGTCGCCGCCCAGGCCGCCTGCGCCGCCGCGGCCTGCCGCACGGCGCTGGACATGTCGGACGGGTCCGCGATCCCCGTCCTGCCGAGCTCGGCTCCGGTCGCGGGCTCGATCACGGCCGCGTCGCCGCCGGCCGGCTTCACCCAGCCGCCGGAGTACACCCGGCCCCGCCAGGTCTCTTCGCTGAGAAATGCCATTGGTCCGCTCCTGCCTGCGGTGGTCACACTGGGACTACGCCAACCGTAGCGGAACGGGCCGAGCGCCGTCACGGCCGGACTTGTGACATCTCCCAAGTCGGGCGGCACGCGGCTTGTCAAGCCGGCCCTTGGCGGCCCTGAAACTCGCGCCTAGGCTCGTAGTCACAGTGAGACTAGAGTGCCGACCCGACTGTGCTCATGGCGTGCGGGCGGCGATCGGAGGACACCAGATGAGCCTGGCGGACGAGGTTGCGGTTGTCCCGGTCCAGCACACGGACCGGTTCTTCATCGGCGGACAATGGGTGAGACCGTCGTCCGGCGCCACGATCGACGTCATCGACTCCCACACCGAGCGGGTCTACCTCACGGTCGCGGAGGCGCGGGCGGCCGATATCGAACGTGCGGTCAGCGCGGCGCGCGAGGCGTTCGACAGCGGCCCGTGGCCGCGGCTGACCCACGCCCAGCGTGCTGAGTACCTGCGGGCGCTCGGCGAGGAGGTCGTCAAGCGGTCCGCGGACATCGTCCAGATGTGGCCGCGCGAGTCCGGCGTGATCGCCGCCGTGGCTAACGGCGCCGCGTTCGGCGCCAGGCACACGTTCAACTACTACGCGGACCTCGCGGACACGTTCGAGTGGGAGCGGCCGCACCGGCCGGCGCGCGGGGGCTTCGGGCTGGTCGTCAAGGAGCCCGTCGGCGTGGTCGGGGCGATCATCCCGTGGAACGCGCCGATGGGGCTGATCAGCATGAAGCTCGCCCCGGCGCTGATCGCGGGGTGCACGGTCATCCTCAAGTGCTCCCCCGAGGCACCAGGCGAGGGGTACCTGATCTCCGAGGCGGCGGAAAAAGTCGGCCTGCCGGCCGGCGTGCTCAACGTCCTGACGGCCGACCGCGAGGTTTCCGAGCTGCTCGTCCGCGACCCACGGGTGGACAAGATCACCTTCACCGGGTCCACCGCCGCCGGGCGGCGCATCGCCTCGATCTGCGGTGAGCGGATCGCCCGCTGCACGCTCGAACTCGGCGGCAAGTCCGCCGCGGTCATCCTCGACGACGCCGACATCGAGACCACCGCGCAGTCGCTCGCCATGGCCGAATGCCTGCTGTCCGGCCAGGTCTGCGCGTCCCTCACGCGGATCGTGGTCAGCCGGCCGCGGCACGACGCGATGGTCGAAGCGCTCGCGGCGGCGTTCTCCAAGGTCAAGGTCGGCGACCCGTTCGACCCGAGCACCCAGATGGGCCCGCTGGCCGCCGAACGGCAGCGCACGCGGGTGGAGGGCTACATCGCCAAGGGCATCGAGACCGGCGCCACTCTCGCGACCGGCGGCGGGCGGCCGAAGGACCTCGACCGGGGCTGGTACGTCGAGCCCACGGTGTTCGGCAACGTCGACAACAGCTCCGTGATCGCGCAGGAAGAGATCTTCGGCCCGGTCCTGTCCGTGATCGCGGCCGACGACGAGCAGGACGCGGTGCGGATCGCCAACGAGACGATCTACGGGCTGCACGGCGCCGTCTTCACCGGCGACGTCGAGCGGGCCCGCCAGGTGGCCGGGCAGATGCGGACCGGCGCCATCGGCCACAACGGGTTCAAGTCGGACTTCGACATGGGGCACGGCGGGTTCAAGCAGTCCGGCATCGGCCGCGAAGGCGGCGTCGACGGGCTGCTGCCGTTCCTGGAATCCAAGGCCGTGCTGCTCGACGGCCCGACCGCCGCGTACGCGGGCCACGAATTCTAGCCAGCGACCAAGATCGCTGATAACAGCAAGGGAGAGATAGATGGAGAGTACGCCGTTGCTGATCGCCGGCGAGGAGCGCGCCACGGCCACGACCTTCCCCGTCTACGACCCGGGGCGCACCGGCGAGGTCATCGGGCACGCCGCAGCAGCCTCGGCCGACGACGCGCTGGACGCGGTCGCTGCCGCGCACAAGGCCTGGCCGGCCTGGGCGGCCAGGACCGCCGCCGACCGCGTCGCGATCACGCTCAAGGCGCTTGAGGGCCTCGACGCCGACGCCGACGCGCGCGCCGAGATCCTGTCCCGCGAGAACGGCAAGGTGCGATTCGAGGCCACGATCGACCTGATGGTCTTCGTCGGCCGGTTCCACCAGGCCGCCGAGTACGCGCCCGAGCTCGACGTCGACGAGCACATCGCGGGACCGCCGTTCAGCACGACGATCACCAAGCTCCCGGCCGGCGTGGTCACGATCATCTACCCGTTCAACTGGCCGCTTGCCATCCTCGCCGCGTCCCTGCCGGCCGCGCTGATGGCAGGCAACACCGTGGTCGTGAAGCCGCCGCCCACCACCCCGCTGTCGTCCGTCCAGACGCTCCGGCATGTAGTCCGCAAGCTGCCGCCCGGCGTACTGAACGTGGTCACTGGCGCCGACGAGGTCGTCGGCCCGATCGTGGTCGGCGACCCCCGCGTCAGGCACGTCTGCTTCACCGGCAGCGTCGGCGGCGGCAAGCGGATCATGGCGATGGCCGCGCCGAGCCTCACCAACGTCACGCTCGAGCTCGGCGGCAACGACCCGGCGGTCGTCCTCGACGACGCGCACCTGGACGAGGCGGCGTTCGGCCGGATGAGCGGGGCGACGTTCATGACCACCGGCCAGGTCTGCATGGCGCTCAAGCGGCTCTACGTGCCGCGCCGGCGGTACGACGAGGTCGTGGACGGGCTGCGGGCCACACTGGTGAACGCGAAGGTCGGCCCTGGCCTGGACCCGGCCACCACGTTCGGCCCGCTGAACACGGCACGCCAGCGCGACTACGTCGCCGGGCTGACCGAGGAAGCGCGTGCCGCCGGCGCGGAGGTGCTCACGTTCGGCGAGTGCACTGTCGACGCGGCCAGCGGCAACTACCTGCTGCCCGCGCTCGTCCTCGACCCGGCGCCTGAGCTGAAGATCGTGACCGAAGAGCAGTTCGGCCCCGCCCTGCCGGTGATCCCGTACGACGACGAGGCCGAGGCGGTCGCGCTCGCCAACAACACCTGGTCCGGTCTTTGCTCGTCCGTGTGGTCGGCCGACACCGAGCACGCGATGAAGATCGCCAGGCAGCTGCGCACCGGCGTCACCTTCTTCAACAACCACAACGCCACCGCGGTCGACGAGCGGGCGCCCTTCGGCGGGTTCAACCAGAGCGGCATCGGCCGCGAACTCGGCCGCGAGGGCATGCGCGACTTCACCGAGACCCACGTCATGGCCGTACCGACCGAAGGCTAGGAATCCAGATGTCCATCAGCCACGACAAGCTGTTCATCGGCGGAGAGTGGGTCAGCCCCAGCTCCGCCGCCAGGATCACAGTCCGCAACGCGAGCACGGAAGAGATCATCGGCGAGGTCCCGGAAGCGGCCGAAGCCGACGTGGACGCCGCCGTCGCCGCGGCGCGGCGCGCCTTCGACGACCCGTCCGGCTGGTCCCGCTGGGAGCCCGCCCAGCGGGGCGCCGCCATGGAGCGGCTCGCGACCGAACTGGAGGCCCGGGCCCAGGAGATCGGCCTGCTGGTCAGCCAGCAGAACGGCATGCCGATCGCGCTGTCGCCGATCATCGAGGGCATGACCCCTGTGGGGACGCTGCGCTACATGGTGAGCCTGCTGGCGAACTCCCCCGTCGAAGAGGAAGCATCCCGGTTCCTCGGCGGCGACCTGATCATCAGGCACGAGCCGGTCGGCGTCGTCGGCGGGATCGTGCCGTGGAACTACCCGCAGACGCTCTCGTCCTTCAAGTACGCGCCCGCGCTGGCGGCCGGCTGCACGATCGTGCTCAAGCCCTCGCCCGAGACCGTGCTCGACGCCTGGGTGTTCGCCGAGGCAGTGCAGGCCGCGGACATCCCGCCGGGCGTGATCAACATCGTGCCCGGCGGCCGGGAGCTCGGCGCGTACCTGGTTCAGCACCGCGACGTCGACAAGATCGCCTTCACCGGCTCCACCGCCGCCGGCGTGCAGATCGCCGAAGTGTGCGGCCGCCTGCTGCGCCCGGTCAGCCTCGAGCTCGGCGGCAAGTCCGCGGCGATCATCCTCGACGACGCCGACCTGGATCTGGCGTAGATCGGGC
>Ga0335073_10006501_pt1 | contig 16428 bp, 14 predicted proteins | sample Lox_Sample_22_FD_207093 | JGI IMG/M metagenome (GOLD analysis project Ga0335073, IMG submission 207093) | Soil microbial communities from Loxahatchee National Wildlife Refuge, Florida, United States - Lox_Sample_2.2 | ecosystem: Environmental > Terrestrial > Soil > Wetlands | place: USA... | reverse complement strand
GGATCATGGATTGCGGGCGATCTGGTCGCGCAGGCGGCGGCGCTGGACCTGGCCGGTGGCTTGGGTGCGCGGGATCTCCCCGACAACGGCGACCCGGCGCGGGTGCTTGAACCTCGCCAGCCGCCCGTCGAGGTGGCTGCGCAGCCGCTCGACGTCCGGCGCCTGGCCGTCGGCGGGAACGATCGCAGCGCAGACGATCTCGCCCCACGTCTCGTCGGGAACCCCGACGACGGCCAGGTCGGCCACGCCATCCAGCCCGCGCAGCGCGGCCTCCACCTCTACCGGCCAGACCGACTCGCCGCCGGTGCGGATCAGCTCGCTGGTCCGCCCCGTGAGGTACAGGTAGCCGTCCTCATCCAGCTCGCCGGTGTCCCCGGAACGGTAGACGCCATCCCGCAGCACGGCTTCCGTCTCCGGGCCGAGCCGGTAATAGCCGTCCATCAGCGCCGGGGACGCGAAGCACACCTCGCCGTGGTCCAGCCACAGCGCCCCGGGAAACGCGGCCCGCCCGACCGAGCCGGGGCGCTCGGCGATCTCCCAGTCCTGCAGCGCCGCCATGCGGCCGGCCTCGGTGGACCCGTAGAGCACGGTGGTGGTCGCGCCGGGCACCCGGTCCCTGATCCGGCCGAGCAGGTCCGCGGGCGCGTGCGACGTGCCGGTGTCGGCGTGCCGCAGCGACGACAGGTCGCCCTCCGCCGCGAGGACGCGCTCCCAGACCGCCGGGATGGCGTACAGCGCCGAGGCCCGCCACTCCTCGACGGCGCCGGCCAGCTCGCCGGCGGTGGCCTGGCGGACCAGGTGGATGGGCCTGCGGTTCTGCCACGCCTCCAGGACGTAGTGCCAGCCGCCGTAGTGATACAGCGGAAAGGCGGTGACCACGCCGCCCTCGCCGCGCAGCCCGTGGGCGAACGTGCCGCCGCCCGGTGCCGCTCGCAGCCAGCTGGCCCGGTGGCTCACCAGGACGCCCTTGGGCCGGCCGGTGCTCCCGCTGGTGAGATACACGATGTGCGGCGAGCGGTCGTCGGCGGAGGGCCCGATCCTGGCTCCCGGCGCGTCATCAAGATCACCTCCCGTAACGAGTCGCGGACCCAGGTAGTCGAGCAGGCCAGCGGTCTCGCTCGCGGTCAGGCCGGGGTTGAGCGGTGCGAAGATCGCGCCGAGCCGGGCGCACGCGAGGAAGCCGCTCAGCGTCGGCAGCGAGGGGTCCGCCCGCCAGGCGACGATGTCGCCCTGCCCCACCCCTCGCGCCCGCAGCGCGTGCGCGGACGAGTTGGCCGCCGCGTCGAGGTCGGCGAACGTCCACCGCTCGCTGCCCAGCGTCGCGGCCGCCCCGGCGGGCCGCGCTCGCAGGCAGGCATCGACGATGGAGCCGATCGTGAGGCCGCTCACGCGCTCCGCCCCCGATTCGACCCTCGCTGGCTGCACATCAGGCCTCCCGCCACCCGCACATCGGGCCCTCCTGCTGGCCGCACCTCAGCACATCCACCACCTGCACGCCCTCCTCCCGACAACCCGCACGCGCGTCTTCCCACGACCCGCACGCCCGTCGTCCCACGACCCGCACGCCCGTCGTCCCACGACCCGCACGCCCGTCTTCCCACGACCCGCATATCCGGCCGCCCGCCACCCGCAAGTCCCTCGTCCGAGGCCCGCACATCCGGCCCCCGCTGGCCAAGCAAGCGATTGGTTGGCAGAATGGTAAGCCGATCGGCGAGGGAGCTGCCAGTGCGGGACGAGGTCATCATCACGGGCATCGGCGGCCAGGGGATCCAGCTCATGGCCAAGACGCTCGCGCTCGCCGCCACCCGCGGCGGGCAGCACGCGATGCTGACGTCCGACGTTGGCGGCGAGATGCGCGGCGGGCCGTCGCAGGCGAGCGTCGTGGTGGACGACGAGGGGCTTCGGGCGCTGCCGATCCTGCCGAGCACCGGATCGGTGGTCGTGATGCATCACAAGCACAGCGCGTTCGCGCTCGGCCGGCTCGTGCCAGGCGGCCTGGCGCTGGTGAACTCCTCGGTGGCCGACCCAGCGGCGATTCGCGACGCTGAGGTCATCGCGGTTCCCGCGCTGGAGATCGCGCGTGCCGCCAACGCGCCGAACGCCGCCGGGTTCGTGATGCTGGGCGCGTACGCGACGCTGCGGCGGATCGTCGGCGTCGCGGCGCTCGGCGACGCCATGCGCGAGCTGGTGCCGCCGTACCGCGCCCAGCACGTGGCGGCGAACCTGCGCGCACTCGACGCCGGGGCCGGGACGGTGCTCGCGGCATGACGACGGCCACGACGCGCCAGCTGCTCGACGGCTGCTCGGCGATCACCGAGTCGGCGATCGCCGCGGGCTGCCGGTTCTTCGCCGGGTACCCGATCTCGCCGTTCACCGGCTTGCTCGAGAGCATGTCGCGGCGGCTCCCCGAGGCCGGCGGCCACTGCCTGAACGCGGAGAGCGAGATCGAGGCGGTGAACATGGCGCTCGGCGCGGCCGCGGCGGGGGCGCGGGCGGCAACGGGCTCCTGCGGCCAGGGCCTCGCCCTGATGCAGGAGGCGATCGCGGAGCTCGCGCTGAACGAGCTGCCGCTCGTCATCTTCAACATGGCACGCAATCAGCAGGATTACTTCCAGGCCACGCGCGGCGGCGGCTGGGGCGACTACCGGACGCTCACGCTGGCGCCGAAGGACGTGCCCGAGGCCGTCGAGCACACCCAGCTTCTTTTCCACCTTGCCGACCGTTACCGCGCGCCCGTGATGCTGTACGGCGACCCGTTCATCGCGCAGACGCACGTGAGCGTGGACGTGGCGGCGCGAGACCTCGGCCCGCTGCCGGCCAAGGACTGGGCGCTGGACGGCTCGACCGGCGGTACCGGCCGCTCGCGCCAGATCTGGACCTGGGCCATGGGCAAGGCGACCGAGCCGGGGCCCGGGCCGGACGGGCACTGGCGGGCGGTCGCCGCGAAGTTCGACGGCATCGCCGCCATGGAGGCGCGCAGCGAGACGTACCGCGCCGACGACGCGGAGACGCTCGTGGTCGCGTTCGGGTCGGCCGCGCTGTTCGTCGAGCACGTGGTCGACGAGCTGCGCGCCGACGGGCACCGGGTCGGACTGTTCCGGCCGGTCACGCTCTGGCCGTTCCCCGCCGACGATCTGGCCGCGGCCACCAGGAACGCCCGCCGGGTCCTGGTGTTCGAGCTCAACGCCGGCCAGATGCTGGACGACGTCAGGCAGTTCACCCACGACCGCGCCGCGGTGCACTTCATCGGCGGCGTGAGCATTCACGCATCGGGCCTGAGTTTCGGCCCGCTGCTCGACGTCGCCCCGATCCGCGAGCGCATCCTGGAGGCCGCCGAATGACCGAAGCCGCCCCGCGCCTGGTCGCCCGCGACCGCCCGGAACTGATCCTCGGCGACCACGGGCTCTGCCCCGGCTGCGGCGAGCCTGTCGCGCTGCGCATCCTTCTCGAGGTGCTCGAGGAGCTCGGCATCGTGGAACGCAGCATCGGCGTCGTCGGCCACGGCTGCTACGGCAGCTTCGTCCAGATCATGGACGTCGAGGTGCTGCAGTGCCTGCACGGCCGGGCGCCGTCCTGCGCGACCGGCATCAAGCGCGTGCGGCCCGCCGCGGTCGTGTTCACGATGCAGGGCGACGGCGACATGGTGAACGAGGGGCTGCAGGAGGTACTGCACACTGCAGCACGCGGCGAGAACGTCACGTGCATCCTGCTGAACAACGGCGTCTTCGGGGACACCGGCGGTCATCAGACCGCGACCACGGTGGTGGGCCAGCGGACCAAGACCAGCCTGGACGGCCGCGACCCCGAGACGCATGGTTACCCCATCCCCGTCGCCGAGCTCGTCGCCTCGCTGGCCGGGGTGAGCTACGTGGCGCGCGGCGCCGTGTCCACCGCGGGCGGCGTGGCGCGCACCAAGCGGATGCTCCGCAGCGCGTTCGAGCATCAGCTGGCCGGCGATGGGTTCGGGCTGGTCGAGATCCTCACGATGTGCCCGACCGGCTGGTTCGTGCCGGCTGGCTCGGGGCCGGAGTACCTGAGCGGCTCGCTGGAAGCGGCGTACCCACTCGGCGAGCTGCCGCTGCGGGGGCAGCCGTGAGCCGGGGCACCGTCAGCATCGACGTCGAGCGGTGCAAGGGCTGCGACCTGTGCGTCCAGGCCTGCCCGCCCAAGGTGCTCGAGATGTCCACCGAGGTGAACGGCATGGGATACCGCTTCCCGGTCCTGCATGACGGCTGCACGGGCTGCACCGCGTGCCAGCTCGTCTGCCCGGACTATGTGTTCCAGGTCTACCGGTTCGACGCCGCGCCCGGCGAAGAGGACGCGTCAGGCACCCCGTCAGCCACCCCACCGGGCGAAGGGCGCCCGTCAGCCACCCCACCGGGCGAAGGGCGCTCGTCAGGCACCGCACCCGGCGGACGCCCGCCTGGCCGGGCGCCGGCATCCGGTGGCTGAGGGTTTGGCCTGCTTGCGAAGCAAGCAAGCGCTTGACAGCAAAACGGGTTCCTCGCTACGCTCTGGCGCACCAAGCAAGCGCTTGGTATAACCAGGCGCCGCCGCGTCGATGCTGCGCCAACGTCGGCCCGATGCTGGCGCGGTTAAGGAGATCCTCGATGAGTCAGAGAAAGACATCATGAGCGCTCGGCTTGGCCGGGGGAGAATGCTCGGCACCGTCCTCGTGTGCACCACCGCTCTTGCGCTCGCAGCATGCAGCTCGAGCTCCAGCTCGGCCCCGAAGACCAGCCCGGCGAAGGCAAGCGGCTCCACCTTCCCGGCCGCGACGGCCGCCAACGCGAAGTACGAGCAGCGGCCGACGAGCATCGGCATCACCACGCCCGTGGGCAAGACGATCCCGAAGGGCAAGGTCATCGACTTCATCCAGTGCGGCGTCCCGGCCTGCGTGGTCGAGGGCGACATCCTGGAGAACGCGACCAACCTGCTCGGCTGGAAGCTCGTCCGGATCAACGCGGGCACCTCTCCCCAGCAGATCGCCGACGCCTACCAGCAGGCGGTCACCAACAAGCCGGACGCGGTCATCGGCTCCGGGTTTCCGCGCGCTCTCTTCAACTCAGAAGTGAACTCCCTCTCCTCGATGCACATCCCGGTGCTCGAGGCGTTCGTGGGCGACAGCACCGGAGACGGCCTGACCGGGGTCGTCGGCGGTCCGGTGAACAACTCGATTCAGGGCAAGGAAGTCGCCGACTACATCCTCGCCAACACGACGAGCAAGTCCGCGACGATCGGCGCGGTTGTGCCCAGCGGCTTCCCCAACATGGTCCAGGAGGACTCGGCGTTCGACGCGGAGATCCAGAAGCAGTGCCCCTCCTGCACGGTGAAGCTGCTGACGGTCCCGGTCACCAGCATCGGTACCGACCTGACGACGCGGATCAGCAGCTTCCTGACCGCCAACCCCAACATCTCCTACCTGTGGGACGGCTATGACGACATGGTCACCGGCCTGCCGACCGCGCTGAAGGGATCGGGGATCACGAGCGTCAAGGTCGCGACGATCAGCATGAACGGGACGGTCGCCGCGGACATCAGCCAGAATGACTACGTGACGACCGCGATCGGCACCAGCTTCCCCGAGGTCTACTGGCGCGAGATCGACCTGCTGGCGCGGTACTTCACCGGTGTGTCGTACTCCGCCGACCTCAACGACGCTACGCTGCCATTCTGGACAATCACGAGCTCGGACGTCCCGTCCGACGCGTCGAGCGTGACGTTCGCCAACGTGATCAGCTACAAGGCGCAGTTCGAGAAGCTCTGGGGACTCGGATAGCTCCCCTCCCCCCCGGGGACTGCCCGTCGGCCCAGGCACACTGGGCTCGGCGGGCAGTCTTTTTCGGCCCGAACCATTCCGCCCCGAAGCGCCCGGGTGATCGTGGTAGATTCCGCGCGCATTTGCTCGTCAGCTACCACGACGATGGAAGTTCGCCGCTGACAAAACGCACGAGCCGACCCTGGCCGGGTGCGGGTGGGGTGTACCGAATGGTGTGGGCCGGCACCCGCTCACGCCAACGAGTCAGGCCGCAAGCGCCGGGTGTCAGCCCGCTGACGAGACCTCCGGGGCGATCTGCTCCGGCGGGCGGGGCGTGCGCAGCCGGCGGCCGAAGAGCGGCCTGGCGCGCAGGCGCTTGCGCTGGATGCCGGTGATGCCCACGGCGACGATCAGGACAGCGCCCTGGAAGACCTGCGGCATCCACTCCTGGGTTCCGGCCATCAGCAGGCCGACGCTTCCGGTTCCGATCATGAGCACGGCGACCACGGTGCCCCACGGATTGAACCGGCCGTGCCGGAACTGGGTGGCCCCGACGAACACCGCCGAGAAGGCCGGTATCAGGTACTCGGCGCCCGTGGTCGGGTCCGCGGACCCCAGCTGGGCCGCCAGCGCGATGCCGGCGAACGACCCGAAAAGCCCGGAGAACACCAGCGAGATCGTGCGCAGCCGCGCGACGCGCACGCCGATCAGCCTGGCGACGTCCGGTCCGTACCCGGCCGCGTAGGTCTGCCGGCCGAACACGGTCTGCTCGAGAACGTACCCGAGGGCGAGCATGGCCACGAGCATGTACAGCACGGGCAGCTGGATTCCGGCGATGCTTCCGCTGGCGAAGCTCGAGAAGCTGCCCGACAGCTTCCCCGTGATGATCTGGTCTCCGGACACCCAGATGGTCAGCGCCGCGATGATCGACCCGGTGGCCAGCGTGCCGATGAACGAGTCGATCCGCATCCGCACCACCACCAGGCTGTTGAACAGGCCGATGGCCAGCCCCGCGCACAGCGTCAGCAGGATCGCGGCCACGGCCGGCAGCCCGAGAGTGTTCAGCGACCAGCCGACGAACACGCCGGCGAAGCCGATCGTGGAGCCGATGGAGAGGTCGAAAATGCCCGCCGCGAGCGGCATCACGACGCTGAGCGCGGCCAGCCCGGTGATCGCGTACTGGTTCAGGATGCTCTTGGCGGTCTGTGCCGTCGGGAAGAGGCTGGGCTTCCAGATCGTGAAGATGACGATCAGCGCGAGCCAGACGTACACCGCGCCGATGTTCCGGAAGCTCAGACGGGCGGCCAGCCGGACCGCCCGACGCCTGGTGGGTGCCTCGGCGATCTCGGCACTTGTGACCATACCGACTTCCCTCTTCCCAGCCGCTAACCAAGCAAGCGCTTGGTGTCGCGATCTTAGCGGCGGACTCGGGGGCCAGGCAAGCAGCCGGAGCCGCCAGGACGCGGCCACTCTACCAAGCGCTTGCTAGGATAGCCCTCGTGGATCGCGTGACGGAGTTCCCGGCCGGCATCGACGCCGGGCGCGCCGCTGAATACCGGCGCCGCGGCTGGTGGGACGGGGAGACGCTCGCCGATCACGTGGCCCGCCACGCGGCGGCCCGCGGCCAGCAGCCCGCGTTCATCACGGCAGACGGCCGGCTGACCTGGGACGGCTACGACACCTCCTCGGACCGGCTCGGGTGCGCGCTGCTGGCGCTCGGCGTAAGCCGCGGGGACCGGGTGGCGATCCAGCTGCCGGACTCCGCGAGCGTGCACGTCGCACTGCTGGCCTGCGAGAAGGCGGGCGCCGTCGCGGTCGGTATCGGGGCGCGTGCCGGGGAGCGGGAGCTGCGGCACATCGTCGGCAAGACCAAGGCGACCGCGCTGATCTCACACGCCGAGCACCGCGGCAGCGCGATGAGCGAGGTCGCGGCGTCGCTGCCCGGGATCCGCCACCACGTGGTCGTCCCCCGGTTCGAGCGTGACCCCGTGGCTGCCCCGCAGGTCGACGGCGCCGAAGCCGGGCCCGCCGCCGATGCCAGCGTGCTGGCCGACCTGCGATTCGGGCCTGACGAGTTCTGGATGGTCAACTCGACGTCCGGCACCACCGGGATGCCGAAGTGCGTGATGCACGCCCAGAACCGGTGGCGGTATTTCCACCAGATAGCGGCCGAGGTCGGTGAGCTGGATGCGCAGGACGTGATCATGAGCGTGGTTCCCGCGCCGTTCGGGTTCGGCCAGTGGAGCTCTCACTTCACGCCCACCTATCTCGGTGTGCCGACCGTCGTGACCGAGCGCTTCTCCCCCGCACTAACCCTTGAACTGCTGGAACGCGAGCGGGTGACGGTCTTGTGCGCCGTGTCCACGCAGTTCCGGATGCTGCTCGCCGATCCCGCGATCGAGCGGAGAGATCTGTCATCGCTGCGGGTGATGTTCACCGGGGGCGAGGCCATTCCGTTCGAACCCGCCCGGCGCTTCGAGCAGGTCACCGGCGCGATGATCCTGAATTTCTACGGCTCCAATGAGAGTGGCTTTGCGACCGCGACGTCCGTGCGCGATCCGCAGCACAAGCGCCTGGCCACGTCCGGGCGGCCGCAGCCCGGCACCGAGCTGCGGCTCTACGAGGACGGTGAGGACGTCACGAGCAGCCGCCGGGGCCAGCCGGCCTCGCGCGGGCCGGCGGTGTGCCTCGGGTACCTGGACGACCCGGAGGCCAACGCGGAGCTGTTCACGGCGGACGGGTTCGTGCTGCACGCCGACGTCGCCGACGTCGACGCGGAGGGCTACGTGTCGATCGTGGGGCGCAAGTCGGACCTGATCATCCGCGGCGGCAAGAACATCAGCGCCCGCGAGGTCGAAGACGAGGTCGCCGCCCATCCGCGGGTCGCGCTGGCAGCGGCGGTGCCGGTCCCCGACCCGGTCTTCGGCGAGCGGGTCTGCGTTTACGTCGAGCTGCGCGGCGGCGGCACGCTCGCGCTCCGGGAGCTGACCGGGTTCCTGCTGGCCCGCGGCGTCTCCAAGGAGATCCTGCCGGAACGGCTGATCGTGCTTGACGAGCTGCCGCGGTCGTCCGGGGACAAGGTCGCCAAGTCGGAACTGCGGCGGGAAGCCGCAAAGCTAGCGCCCGCACCCTCGTGACCAGCGTCCATCCGTTCCGCGGGCTGCTTGACCAAGCAATCGCTTGCTCGGTATCGTACCGGCCGTGACGTTCGAGACGGTCGCCGGCGGCCTGACGTTTCCCGAAGCCCCGCGCTGGCATGACGGCGCGCTGTGGCTCTCGGACATGCACGCGCACGCGGTGCTGCGCCTCGGGCCGGACGGGACGCTGACGACCATGGCGGAGGTGCCCGGCTGCCCATCGGGCCTGGGCTTCCTTCCCGACGGCCGGATGCTCGTCGTGTCCATGCACGACCGCCGCGTGATGCGGCTCGACCCGGATGGCCTGCATCAGCACGCGGACCTCAGCGGACTGGCGCCCTGGCACTGCAACGACATGGCAGTAGACGCAAACGGCCGTGCCTACGTCGGCAACTTCGGCGACGGCTCCGCGCCCCCCGCTCCGCCGGCGCCCACCGTCCTGATAGCCGTCGAGCCAGACGGGCGGGCCCGGGTAGTCGCCGACGAGCTGATGTTCCCGAACGGGATCGCCGTCAGCGACGGTGGCACCACGCTGATCGTGGCCGAGACCCGGTCGGTGCCGGGCCGGCTGAGCGCCTTCAGCATTCTGCCGGACGGCGCGCTCGCCGGCCGCCGCGTGCTGGCCGAGTTCGCCGCGGGTGAGCTGCCGGACGGGATCGTGCTCGACGCGGAGGGCGGGATCTGGGTGGCGATGCCGTTCTCCGGGGAGGTCGTGCGCGTCAGCCCGGCCGGAGCCGTCACCGAGCGCATCAAGGTCGGCAGCGCCTACGCCGTGGCGCTTGGCGGGCCGGACGGCCGGGACCTGTTCGTGTGCACGGCGCCGAGCTGGGTTCCGGAGGAGGCGGCCCGGCTGCGCGGCGGGGCGGTCGTGCGGACCCGGGTCGAGGTACCGGCCGCACCAGCCGGGACGCCCGGAGCCTAGGCACCCCCGGAGAGCGCCTGCGCCGATCCGGAGATCGCTCGCAGCACCTCGCCCTCGGAGATCGCGCTGCCGTTCAGCTCCTCGACGATGCGCCCGTCGACGAGTGCCAGCACCCGGTCACAGACGCTGACGAGATCCTCGGTGTCCGAGGAGCAGATAACAAACCCGGTGCCCGAGCTTGCGTACCTGCGGATCAGCTCGTAGATCGCGTTCCGTGCCCCGATGTCGACGCCGCTCGTCGGGTCCTCCATGAACACCACGCGCGGGTCGAGCCCGAACCACTTGGCCATCAGGACCTTCTGCTGATTGCCGCCGCTGAGCAGGCCGTACAGCCGGCCGGGGTCCGGCGGCCTGATGTCCAGCCGCTCGATCCACTCCCGGGCGGCCGCCCGTTCCCGCGAGCGGTCGATCCGCCCCGCACGGGCGAATTGGGATACCCAGCCGAGCGTTATGTTCTCGCTGATCGTGAAGTTCGGGATCGCGGCCTCGGGATGACGGTTGGGCAGTATCAGCGCGAGCCCGAGCTGCCGCGCGAGCAGGGACGTCAACGGCTGCGCAGTCACCCGGTCGCCGGCCACGTTCAGGCTGGCCGTCGAGGGAACCGCGCCGCACACTGCCCCGGCGAGTATCTCGCGCCCGGAGCCGGACAGCCCGGCGATGCCCAGCACCTCGCCCTGGTGAACGTCGAAGTCGATGCCCGTGATCGGCGTGCACCGCAGGTCACGGACCTCGAGCACGGCCCGTTCGCGTTTGGTCTGGGGTGCGGCGTGCGCCGAGGTCAGCTCCAGTTCCTCGCCGACGATCAGGCGGGCGAGCCGCCCGCGGTCGACGGTGGCGGCGGGGATCGTTCCCTGGCACCTGCCGTCCCGCAGCACCGTCACCTGCGAGGCCAGGCTCAGCACCTCATCGAGACGGTGCGAGACGTACAGGATGCTCACCCCGTTCTCCCGCACCTTGTGCAGGACGCCGAACAGCGCCTCGCACTCGGTCGGCGGAAGGGCGCTGGTCGGCTCGTCGAGCACGAGCAGCGAGATATCTCCGGAGCTGTCGTCGAGCGAGCGAGCGATCGCGAGCGCGCTGCGCTCGACCGCGCGAAGCTGCCGCACCGGCCGGTCGACGTCGAATTCGACGCCGATGCGCGCCAGCAGCCGCTCCGCCTGACGTCGCTGGGCGCGGCGGTCGATCCGGGTCGCGTTCGTGGTGAACCCGGCGACGAGGCCGACGTTCTCGGCCGCGGTCAGCTCCCCGATCAGGCCGAGGTCCTGATGGACGAATCGCAGGCCCCTGCGGCGGGCGTCCGCCGCAGACCCGAAGTGGAGGGGGTCCCCGTCCACGAGCACCCGCCCGCCCTGGTCCGGCAGATGGAAGCCTGCCAGGATCTTGATCAGCGTCGACTTGCCGGAGCCGTTCTCGCCGACAAGCGCGTGGATCTCGCGCCGGCTGATGTCAAACGACACGTCTGCGAGCGCGCGCTGCCCGGGGAAGGTCTTGGACAGGTGCTCGATCGACACCAGCGGCGTTGCTGCGGGCTCCGTCATCGCGGTACCTCTGCGTGCAGCCCTTGCCGTGCCCGCTCGCGCAGGTCCCGCTTAAGCACCTTCCCTCCGGCGTTGCGCGGCAGCGTGGTGGCGAACACGACCTCGCGCGGCACCTTGAAGTTGGCCAGCCGCTCCCGGCAGTGCGCGATCACGGCCGCCGCGCTCAGGCTCCGGCCCGGCCGCGTGACCACGTAGGCCAGTCCGACTTCGCCCAGCCGCTCGTCCGGCATTCCCACGACCGCGCAGTCGAGCACCGAATCCAGCCGCATGATCGCGTTCTCGACCTCGGCCGGGTACACGTTGAAGCCGCCGACCGTGAACATGTCCTTCAGGCGGTCGGTGATCGTCAGGTATCCGCGCTCGTTCAGGTGCCCGATGTCGCCCGTGTGCAGCCATCCGTCCGGCTCGATCGCGGCGCGCGTCGCCTCTGGGTCGTCGAGATAGCCCACCATGACGTTCGGGCCCCGCAGCAGGACCTCGCCGTCATCGCCAGGGCTCAGTTCCCGGCCGCCGGCATCAGCGATCCGGATCTCGAAGCCCGCGGCCGCGCAACCGCACGTGCCCGAGATTGTCTCTGCGTCGTCCCCCGGCAGGCACATGGTCACCACCACCGCCTCGGTGAGCCCGTAAGCGGTCAGGATCGTCTCGATGGCCAGTTCCGTCCACATCCGCTCGATCAGCGCGACCGGGACCATCGCGGCGCCGGTCACGACCAGCCGCAGCGAGGAGAGGTCGTGCTGGTCACGCCGCGGGTGCGCGAGGAGTTCGGAGAAGATCGTGGGCGGGCCCGGCAGCATCGTCACCCGCTCTGCCTCGATCTGCTCCAGCACCCGGTCGATGCTGAATGTCAGCTGCGGCACGATCGTGGCGCCGCACAGCAGCGCCACCACCCAGCCCGCCTTGTAGCCGAATGTGTGGAAGAACGGCGCGATGATCATGTACACGTCGCGCTCCGTGACCTGGCCCCGCTCGGCCCACGCCGCGGCGACCGCGATCGTCTGCCGATGCGTCGACACCGCGCCCTTCGGAGCGCCGGTCGTTCCCGACGTGAAGATGATGTCGGCAACGTCGTCGCCCCGCACCTCCGCGGCCCGGGCACGGGCGGACTCCTCGCTGGTTTCGCCCGCCCGGGTGAGCAGGTGCTCCCAGCTCATCACGCCGGGGGCCGGTGCCTGGGCACCGTCGTTCGCCTCGCCTGCGTCGCTCACCTGGGCGCCGTCGTTCGCCTCGCCGGCGTCTGCGCCCTCGACCGGCACCCGGACCGCGAGCGTGAGCCGGTCAAGCCCGCCCACCGGCCCCGCGGTGCAGGGACCCGGCGCAGCCTGGCCGAGCGCCGCCAGGTAATCCTGCGCGAGGAAGCGGTCCGGGAAGAACAGGACGCGGGCGCCCGTGCGCCGCAGCACGTCGGCGGCCTCGTAGCCGGTGTAGCGCGTATTCATCGGGACCAGATGCGCGCCGACGCTCTGCGCGCCCAGGGCCGCGACCAGCCAGTGCGCCGTGTTCGGCAGCCAGACCGCGACCCGGTCACCGGCCTGGACACCGGCCGCCATGAGCGCCCGGGCCATCGCGGCTACCTGTGCCGCGAGTTCGGCATACGACAGCCGCCGGGGCCCGTCGATCACCGCGAGGCCGTCGCCGTACCGCTTCGAGGATTCCTCCAGAAGGGCGCACAGGGTCTGCGGGGGGTTGATCACGATCGTCGCCTCGCCCTCGGGAATCAAGCAAGTGCTTGGTAGCCTACGCCAGCGGCGCGGGCGCCATGCTGCAAAACGAGCATACCAAGCAAGCGCTTGATTGATCTGCACGATGAGGGCGGGTATGCCGAGAAATGTCAGGCGCCCGGGCTACCCCGCGGGGAGGGCGAGGGCGGCAGCACCCGCCGGGAGCGGAAGGAGATCGCTGATGTGGAACAGCTAACCGGCCAGGTCGCCCTCGTGACCGGCGGAGCCCGCGGCCAGGGTCGCGCTCACGCCGTTGCCCTGGCCGCCGCGGGCGCAACGGTCGTGGTTTGCGACATCGCGGCCCCGCTGGCCTCGGTGCCGTATCCGCTGGCCACACCCGGCGACCTCGGCGAGACCGTGCGGATCATCACCGATGCCGGCGGCCTGGCCAGCGCGGCCGTCGCCGACGTGCGCGACAGCGCCGCGGTCACCGAGCTGACCGACCGGATCATCGCCGAGCACGGGCGGCTCGACATCCTCATCGCCAACGCCGGCATCTGCGTGCTGGGCCCGGTGGCAGACCTGCCGGACGACGTGTGGCACGACACCATAGAGACGAATCTGAGCGGCGTGTTCTACTGCATCCGGGCCGCGCTGCCGCACATGACGCGGCAACGGTACGGCCGCATCGTCGCGATCTCATCCGGCGCCGGCCGGGGTGGGATGCGGAACCTGGGGCACTACGGCGCGTCCAAGTGGGGCCTGATAGGGCTCGTCAAGACCGTGGCACTGGAGACCGCGACCGACGGGATCACCGCCAACGTCGTCTGCCCGGCCACCGTCGCCACCCCAATGGTGCTCAACGACTACTCCTACCGGATCTTCCGCCCGGACCTGCCGCATCCAACGGCCGACGACGTGATGCAGCGCCACGAGCGGCTGAGCCCCATGCGTGTGCCCTGGCTCGAGCCGGAGGACGTCACCCGCGCGGTCATGTACCTGGTCACCGACCGTGGCTGCACCACCGGCAGCGTGCTCGAGGTCAATCTGGGGACGTCCGCCAGCCGAACGTGATCAGCTCAGCGGGGTGCCCCGGTCCACTGTGCCCGCGGCGGACAGCACGTACCACAGGCCCATGTCGTCTGCCTGCCCGGTGGCCTCGCCCGGTGCCGTGTCTCCCTGCCACAGGTACAGGGGCCAGCCGTCGTAGGTCTCCTGGAGCGCCCCGTTGCTGCGCTTGACGGTGCCGAGCAGCGCCTTGTCGATGCCAGGCCCCGCCTCCGGCCTGGCGACGCCCCGCGGCAGCACCAGCGGTGGCCACTGCTGCGCACAGAACCCGTAGCAGCGAGACGCGCCGCGGCGGTCGGGAGCGTACATGTACAGCGTGAGGCCCTTGCCGTCGGTGACGATCTTGCCGAGGCCGGGGATGGCGCGGGCCTGGAGCTCATACTGCGGGGCAGCCTGGGATGCCTGGCCGCCGCAGCCGACCGTAGCCATAGCGAGAGCGATCAGGGCCATGGCCGGTCCTGTGCGGCGCCGCCAGCGTCGGGGCCCGCCAGTGTTGCCGGCCATCTGGGACTCCATCAGTCGCGATCCGGGAAGGCCCGCAGGAAGAACCGTAACGCGTTGAGCATGTCGAGGGTGCGCATGTCGTCGCCGCTTGCCGCTCCGAAACCTTGATAGCCGAGTGCCTCGCTCGTGGCATTCACCCTTACGGCGCGGGGACCTCGGCGGCTGGCCGGGAAGTGCGGCCGTTCGCCACGCTCTCGGCCAGGGCCGCCTCGGCGGCGGCGAGCTTGAGGAACGCCGCCGCGCGGTCGAAGGTCTCACCCACGGTGTGGCCCGCGAGCTGCGCCTCATACGACCGGAACCGCGTCATCTCCCAGGCCTGCCCGCGCGCCGGCAGCGACGCGACCTCCGGTTCGGGCACCTTCTTCCACACCCACGCCATCACGCAGCCCCCGCCGGCCGCCTCATCCCCCTTCACAGCGCCCGGATGGCCCTCGGCCGGCTGAATGAAGTCGACGGGATCGAGGTACTGGCCCATCCTGTTGCGCACGAAGCGCAGCCCGCTCAGCGTCGCCTCAATTTGGCCGCGCTCGGGCTGTGCCTGACCCGCCAGCACGGCATCGTAGGTGTCCGGGTGGTATCGCACCAGCGTGGCGTCGACGATCGTGACCCACCACACTGCCTCGCTGATCGCCGCGAACGCCCGTGGCCGGTCCCGCCCGGCGACTGCGGCGAGCCGCCCCGTGGCGTCCTGCATCGCGGTGATCGACCAGTCGAGCGCGCTCGCGCCAGCCGCGGAATCCCTGGCGTTTTCGCGATTCCACGCCACGCGGCAGCGGGGCGAGCAGAACCGGGCGTGCTCACGTCGCGGCGCGAACACGGCGCCGCACTGCTCGCAGGTCCGGGTATCAACCATCGCGTTATGTTACGCGTAACGCCTGACCTTCCCAAACACCGGCCGCCGCTGTGCAGTCCCGCTGCCACGGAAACAGGCTCGTCCCTGGTACTCGAAGGCGTCATGGATCGCCTGGATCGCAGGCCGGATCGACGGCGGTGTCCGGCCGGAGCAGCGCGAGCGCTTCCGCCTGGGAGAGCGCCCGGCCCGCGGCCAGCTCGGCGTCCCATTCCTGCGGCGTCATGGCGGCGCGCGCCGGGGCCAGGAACTCCTCCAGCATGGCGGCCTCCTGCGCGGAAATCAGCATGCCCGACTCATCCCTATTAGCCGCGGCCGCGCCGGCCAGGCGCCCGGCCCGCGGGGCCTCACCAAGCTCGGCGATGATCGCGGCGGCCAGTTCCAGGACGTTCACGAGCAGAGAGGTGTTGCCGGAGGCCATGGCAAAGTCGATGACGCCACAGAGCGTGCCGCGGGCTTCGGCCGGGCGGCCGGAGCGAAGGCTGACCAGCGCCAGAGAGTGCTGGTCGACGGCCACGCCGAACAGGTCGCCCTGTTGCCGGTCGAGGACGAGGGCCTCCTGAAGCGCCTCGAAGGCACGGTCGAACCGGCCGGTGGCGCTTTCGAGCTGGGCCAGGTTGGCGAGCGCGCCGGCCAGGTGGGCGCCGCCGATCTCGCGGTTGAGCGCCACGGCTTGCTCGAGCAGGGACCGGGCGCCGTCGGTGTCACCGGTGTGACGGCGGGCGATGCCGAGGCTGTTGAGCTCGCGCGCCTGCTGGTCCCGGTCGGGGGCCAGTCCCGGCCCGCCGAGCTGGTAGATGCGTTCCGGCGCCTCAATGTCCTTCAGCCGGTGCAGTCCCAGGTCCCGGACGGACGCCCCGGCGGGCATCTGGCCGGCGGCCAGCAGGCGGGTCGGCTCGGACAGCACCACCTGGCCGCCGTGTGCGGTGGCGGCGATCCGCGCCGCGCGGTGCACGTCCATGCCGATGTAGCCGTCCTCGTGCCGGGTCG
>Ga0335073_10006500_pt1 | contig 16429 bp, 14 predicted proteins | sample Lox_Sample_22_FD_207093 | JGI IMG/M metagenome (GOLD analysis project Ga0335073, IMG submission 207093) | Soil microbial communities from Loxahatchee National Wildlife Refuge, Florida, United States - Lox_Sample_2.2 | ecosystem: Environmental > Terrestrial > Soil > Wetlands | place: USA... | reverse complement strand
AGGCCTACATGCGGGTCGCGGCCGAGCGGTACCGGCTCATCATGACGCACGACTGGAACGACGAGATCATCGAGCGGCTGCGGCGGAAGATCAGGTAGCCTCCCCCGCCGAGCCCGCGGGCTCCGTTGATCCCGCGCCCGAGACCGGCTCGCCGGAGCCCGTGTCGGTGGCGGCCGACTCACCCGCCGCGGCCGCGGCCGTGCCCGCTGACGGGGCGGCGGGGCGGATCACGGCGGCGCCGTCGTCGCCTCTCACGGCCAGCGACAGGTTCTTGCCCGAGGCCGGGTCGAACACGTGGATCGACCGGCCGTCGACCCAGAGCTCGGCGTCGTGGCCCTCGCGGATCTGGGTCTCGGCGTCGATCCTGGCCACGATCGTGTCGCCGGAGCCGCTGGCGTCGCCGCGTCCCGCGTCCCTGGCCAGTTCCTCGAGCTCGGCGGAGTTCACGCCCTGCTCGCGCCCGTGGGTGAAGTAGACGAACACGTCGGAACCCAGCGACTCGAGGACGTCGATGTTGGCGTGGAACGTGATCCCTTCCGGGCGGTGGCCCGGCGACACGAACGCCACGTCCTCGAAGTTCTCCGGCCGCACGCCCACGATGACCGAGCGCCCCGAGCCCTCGGCCTCCACCTCACGCCGGAGCCGGTCGCTCATCGTGAAGTCGCCGAGGCTGGTGCGCAGCTTGCCGTCCTCGATCGAGCCGGACAGGAAGTTCATCGACGGCGACCCGATGAAGCCGGCCACGAACAGGTTGACCGGCGTTTCGTACAGATCCTTCGGCGACGCCACCTGCTGCAGCACGCCGCTGCGCATGACCGCGACCCGGTCGCCGAGCGTCAGCGCCTCGGTCTGGTCGTGCGTGACGTACACGGTGGTGGTGCCCAGCCGCCGCTGCAGCCGCGAGATCTCAGTGCGCGTCTGCACCCGGAGCTTCGCGTCCAGGTTCGAGAGCGGCTCGTCCATCAGGAACGCGGCCGGGTCGCGCACGATCGCGCGGCCCATCGCGACCCGCTGCCGCTGGCCGCCGGACAGGTTGGCGGGCCTGCGGTCCAGGTGCTGCGTCAGGTCGAGGATCCTGGCAGCCTCCTCGACCTTCTCGTTGATGACGTTCTGCGGGGTCTTGGCGAGCTTCAGCGCGAATCCCATGTTTTGCCGCACGGTCATATGCGGGTAGAGCGCGTAGCTCTGGAACACCATCGCGATGTCGCGGTCCTTGGGCGATTTCTGGTTCACCACCTGGCCGCCGATGCGAAGCTCGCCCTCGGTGATGTCCTCCAGGCCCGCGATCATGTTCAGGGTCGTCGACTTGCCGCAGCCGGACGGACCGACGAGGATGACGAACTCGCCGTCGGCGATGTCCATCGTGAAGTCCTCGACGGCCAGCGCGCCGTCCGGGTAGCGCTTGGTGACGTGGTCCAGGATGATCTCTGCCACTTCTCTCTCCTAACCCTTGACCGCACCGGACGTCAGGCCGGCAACGATCCGGCGCTGGAAGAACAGCACGAAGACGATGATGGGAATCGTGATGACGCACGCCGCGGCCGCGATCGGGCCGGTCGGGACCGTGAACTGCGAGCTGCCGCTGAAGTACTCCATGGCGGCGGGCGCCGTCCGCGAGCTGATCGTCGACGTGAACGAGATCGCGAACAGGAAGTCGTTCCAGCAGGCGAGGAACACCAGGATGGCCGTGGTGACCATGCCCGGCGCGGCGAGCGGCGCGATCACCCGCACGAAGGCCTGGAACGGCGTGGCGCCGTCGACCTTTGCCGCCTTCTCCAGCTCCCAGGGGATCTCACGGAAGAACGCCGACAGCGTGTAGATCCCCAGTGGCAGGCCGAACGTCACGTAGGGGATGATCAGCCCCGGCCAGGTGTTGAACAAGCCGAGCGCGCGCTCGATGTTGAACAGCGGGGTCACGAGCGCGATCTGCGGGAACATCGCGATCAGCAGCGCCATGCCGATCAGCACGCTCTTGCCGGGGAACCGCAGCCGGGCGATCGCGTACGCCGCCATGGACGCGAACACGACGGCGATCAGCGTGGCGATGATGCCGATGCCGATCGAGTTGATCAGCGGCCGGATGAACTGCGACGTGCTCAGGATCTGGTCGTAGTTCCCCCAGGTCCACTGCGCCGGGATGAACGAGGGATCGAGGATCGCGGCCGGCGTCTTGAACGACAGCGAGGCCATCCACAGCACCGGGATCAGCGCGAGCGCGATCACGACAAAGTTCGCGACTCCCCAGCCGGTCTTCTGGCGGGGGGTGCTGGTTATCGCGGCCATTCGCCAGTCACCTCGTTCCTATGTTCGAGCCGGGAGCCGCGGTGCCGAAGCCCCTGATGAAGACCACGGCGATGATCGCCACGCAGATGAAGATCAGGATCGAGATCGTCGACCCGATACCCAGGTTCAGCGCGTTGAACAGGTTGTCGTAGCCGAGGATCGAGACAGATCCGGTGTTGTTGGCCCCGCCGGTCAGGATGAAGATGTTGTCGAAGATCCGGAACGAGTCCAGGGTGCGGAACAGCAGCGCGACCAGGATGGCCGGCTTCATCAGCGGCAGCGTGATCTTCGTGAAGCGCTGCCAGCCCGTGGCGCCGTCGACCTTGGCAGCCTTCTGCAGGTCCTCAGGCACCAGCGAGAGCCCGGCCAGCAACAGCAGCCCCATGAACGGCGTGGTCTTCCAGATTTCGGCGATGATGATCACGATGATCGCCTGCACCTCGTTGGTCAGCGGCGCGCTGTTGTTGAACGCCGCGGACAGGTAGCCCTGGCTCGGCGTCCACGCGTACTGCCAGCCGTAGGCGGCGGCGACCGTCACGATCCCGTACGGGATGAGCGAGGCCGTGCGAACCGTGCCCCGGGCAAAGATCGTCCGGTGCATGACCATGGCCAGCAGCATGCCCAGCACCAGCGAGATGGAGACCGAGAAGATCGTGATGATCACGGTCACCTTCAGCGCCTGCCACCAGTACGGTGAGCCGAGCACCGCGGCGTAGTTGCTAAACCCGACGAACTTGATGTCTTGCGGGAGCTCCAAGTTGTAGCGCTCGAAGGACAGGAAGATCGCGTAGATCAGCGGGTAGCCGGCCACCGCCAGCATGACGATGACTGATGGCGCGCAGAGCAGGAAGCCCAGCCTGCGCTCGGCGCGTGCGCCCTCGGACAGCGGCGCCTTCCTACGCCTGCGTGCCCCCTGACCGGTGGCCTCGGCGCCGGTCGCCACCTGCGTGCTCGTGCTGCTCATCCGCCCCCTCCTTTCCTCGTGGCCGTGCCGCGGCCCGCGGCCCGGCGGCTCACGGGACCAGGCCCTTCGATTGCAGGGCGTCGTTGATCTGACTCACCATCGACTGCTCGGTGCCCTTCGGGCTGATGCCGGCCGCCGGCTCGAGCAGGTGCGAGATGTCGATGGACACCACCTGGTAGACCGGCGTCTTCGGCCGCACGCTGGCGTGCTCGAGCGCGGACAGGATGTCGGCATGGAACGGGTAGTCGGCGAACAGCTTCGGGTTGCTGTACAGGCTGGTCAGCGTCGGCGGAACGCCGCCGACGTCGGCGTTGATGATCTGGTTCTGCTGGTCCCGCAGGCACAGCGCGGCCTGGAAGGCGAGCGCCTTGTGCTGCGAGTACGCGCTGACCGCGAGGTCGGTGCCGCCGATCGTCACCTTGGCCGGAACGCCGGGCGTGACCTCCGGGTACAGCGCCCACTTGAAGTCCTTGAACAGCTTCGGGTTGTCTTCCTTCATCGCCGGATACACGAACGGGTAGTTCAGCTCGAACGCCGCGGTGCCCGCCTCCATCGCCAGCCGGTTCTGGTTCTCCATCTGCACGTCCAGCGACGGGTCGGCCGCGGCCGAGGTGGCCAGCTGGTGCATGATCGTCAGGGCCTTGATCGCGGGCGCGCCCAGCGTCGGCTTGGTCGCGGCCGTGTTCAGGATGGTGCCGCCCGCGCTGGCCACCATCGTGTTGAACCACACGGTCAGGCCCTCGTACTGTGCGCCCTGGATCTCGATGTAGTGGGGCTTGCCTTCCTTGGCAAGCTGCTCCGCGTCGGCGATCATCTGGGCCCACGTCTTGGGCGGGGTCTTCACCAGGTCGGAGCGGTACCACAGCAGCTGGGTGTTGCTGTTGTCGGGCACCGCGTAGAGCTTGCCCTTCCAGAGCGCGGTGTCCAGGGCCGGCCCGAGCGTGCCTTTCTCGGCCTCTGCCTTGTACGCTCCGGTCCACGGCTCGATGAAGCCGGCCTGGGCGAACTCGGCCTCCCAGGTGACGTCGAGGCCCAGGATGTCCATGGTCTGGTCGTGCGCGGCCAGCCTGCGGACCATCTGCTGGCGCTGGCCGTCGGAGGCTTCGGGCAGTTCCTGGTAGGAGATCGTGTACTTGCCGTGGCTCTGCGCGTCGCAGTTGTTGATGCCCTGCTGGGTCGCGCCGGAGCTGTCCGGGTAGAAGTAGAAGTTGAGCGTGACCGGGCCACTCGCGTTGGCCGCGCCGCACGCGGTCAGGGCCGACGCGGCCAGGGCGACCCCGGCCGCGGCCGCGCCCACCCGCCAGCCCGGCCTGCGCATCACGCCCGGCCCGCGCGCGCGGCGCACCGAAGCTCTCACTCTCCCGCTATCGCTCATGCTCATCCCTCCAGCTAGGGCACCATCGCACCGGGTCGCCGGACGCGGTAAAAACAACTTCCGGCCGCCTCGATCGCGGTCCGGACCATGGCCGATCCGGCGGGCGCATGAGCCTGCCGGACCATGGCCGGCCCGGTTCGCACCGCGCCGGCCGACGACCGGGCCCTTGGCCCGGTCACGTGAAAGCTCGCCGTCGTCGATCGCTGCACGACTTCCAGTCCGAGCTGCTGCCGCAGCGGGCTCACCCGCTCTCCCCGCATCAGCGCGCACAGCCGGCGCGCGCTTTCGGCACCGCTGTCCACCAGCGGCTGCCTGACCGTGCTCAGGCCGAGCAGCGCCGCGGATTCGATGTCGTCGAAGCCGATCACGGACAGCTCGCCGGGCACGCTGATCCCGTACCGCTCGGCGGCGGCGAGCACGCCCATCGCCTGCGTGTCCGACGCGGCGAAGATGGCCGAGGGCCGGTCTGGCAGCTCGAGCAGCTGCGCGGTCAGGGCCTCGGCGCTCGCCGGGCCATGCGGGCCGCGCCGCACCAGCGCGGGGTTGTATCCGACCTCGGCCGCCGCCAGGGCCTGGCGGTACCCGTTGAGCCGGTGCTGTGACGTGACGAAGCCGAGCCCGAGCCGCGAGGCGGCGGCGGCGCCGCGCATGGTGTCGCCAACAAAACCGATCATGCGGTGCCCGAGCGACAGCAGGTACCGGGTGGCCAGCCGGCCGCCCGCCACGTCGTCGGTCATCGTCTGGGGGACGCCAGGCGCGAGCGCGTCAACCGTGACCAGCGGCACCCCGGCCTTCCGGAACGACGCGAGCTGCTGCGGGGACAGCCGCAGGGACACCACGATGACGCCGTCCGCCCGGTGCCTGCTGGTCAGCGCGGACAGGTGGTGGTCGCGCTGCTCCAACGTGTCGACGTTGCAGACCACGGTGTCGTAGCCCTGCTCGTCGAGCACGGCCAGCGCGCCGGCCAGCCGCATCACCGCCGAAGGACGCGTCAGCTGCGGCACGACGATCGCCACCATGCGCTGAGAACCGCGAGAGAGCGAGGCGGCCAGGTGGCTGGGCCGGTATCCGAGCTCGTCGATGACCTTGAGGACCTTCGCCCGGGTCGTCTCGCGCACGTTGGCCGCGCCGTTGATCACGCGGGAAACGGTGCCGATGCCCACGCCGGACGCCGCGGCGACATCGCCGATCGTGGCCCGACGTGATCCCGACATACACGCTCCCGCCGTCCGCTGGAACCGGTTCCACGCGAACGAGATCATCGTCGCGCTGGCCGCTAACCCTCGTCAAGGGCCTAATTTGGGACAGGACCGCCGTGGCTCAGATGCCCACTAAGCAGCGATATATGCGGTGCTACTCGACAATCTTCGAGATCGGGATCTCCAGGATGTCCCGGGCCCCTGCCGACTTGAGCGCGGGAATCAGCGTATTGACGCCGCGTTTGGGCACCACGGCCTCGACCGCGTTCATGTCGCCGCGGGCCAGCGAGGTGATCGTGGGCGACGACATGGCCGGGAGGATTTCGGTCACCGCGTTCAGGTCCGCGGCGGGCACGTTCAGCTTCAGCAGGACGTTGCCGCGGGCCCGGATCGCCCCCTGCAGCAGCAGCGCCACGTCGTCCATGGCCGCCCGCTTGGCCGGATCGGTGAACGCGGCGTGGTTGGCGACCAGCTCGGTGTAGCTGGTCAGCAGCGTGTCCAGGATCCGCAGCCCGTTCTTGCGCAGCGACGAGCCGGTCTCGGTCAGGTCGACGATCGCGTCCACGATGTCGGGCACCTTGGCCTCGGTCGCGCCGTACGACGGGATCACCACCGCCTTGACCCCGGCCGCTTCCAGGTAGCGCCTGGTCAGCGCCGGGAGCTCGGTCGAGATCCGCACGCCCTCCGGCAGGTCGGCCGCTGATTGCCACGGCGAGGCGATCGGCACCGCGAGCACCACCCGCACCGGGTCCGAGGTCGCCTTGGAGTACTGCAGCTCACCGAGGGACGCGACCTCGGCGCCGGTCTCCGCGATCCAGTCCCGCCCGGTGATCCCGAAGTCGAACAGGCCCTGCTCGATGTAGGACGGGATCTCCTGGGGACGCAGGAACCGGACCCGCTCGATCCGCGGATCGTCGATCGACGCGTGATAGTCGCGGTCCGAGGAGCGGCGGACGGTCAGGTCCGCGGCGTCGAACAGGTCGAGGGTGGCTCGCTCCAGCGAACCCTTGGGGAGGACCAGGGAGAGCAACGCGGATCAGCCTTTCCACCTTGAACGCGACGGCCCCTCGACTCTAGCGGCCGGGCACCCGCTCCGGCCGCGTGGTTGACAGTCGCGATATATCTTAACTACTCTGCCCAGAGTATTCGTCATGGAGGTGATCCGGTGCCCGCCAAGAACCGCGCGAACCCGCTGGCCCTGGCTGTGCTCGTGGTCCTCGCCGAGCGGCCCAGCCACCCGTACGAGATCGCGACGACGCTGCGGCAGCGGCACAAGCACGAGACCGTCCGGCTCAACTACGGCTCGCTGTACGGAGTGGTGGAGTCGCTCGAGCGGCGCGGGCTGATCGAGGCGCAGGAGACGAGGCGTTCCGGGCGGCTGCCCGAGCGGACCGTCTACCGGCTGACGGACAGCGGACTGATCGAGATGCACGACTGGCTCACCGATCTGCTCTCAACGCCGGTCAGGGACTACCCCGCGCTTCAGGCCGCGCTGTCGTTCCTGCCCGCCGTGCCACCCGACGACGTGGTGGCGCTGCTGACCGAGCGGGCGCATCATCTCGAGGCCGAGCTCGCGCAGGCGGCCGCGACCAGGGAGCTCGCCTACAAGGCCGGGCTGCCGCGGCTGTTCTGGGTGGAGGCCGAATACGACGTGGTGCTGCGCGAGGCCGAGCTCGGCTACGTGCGGCAGCTGATAGCCGACATCGAATCCGGCGCGCTCGACGGCCTGGAGTGGTGGCGGGGGATCCATGACAGCTCCGATGACCCGGTCGTGCCGCCCCCGATGCACGGTCCATCCGGCGAAGGGACCAGGTAACCCCCGTGGACAACGTGATCGAAACGCTCGACCTGCGCAAGAGCTTTCCGGCGAAAGGCGGGCCCGTCGACGCCGTCAAGGGAGTCAGCATCGACGTGCGCCGCGGTGAGATCTTCGGCTTCCTCGGCCCGAACGGGGCCGGCAAGACCACGACGCTGCGCATGCTGACCACGCTGCTGCCAATCGGCTCCGGCACCGCGACCGTGGCAGGCTTCGACGTTGCGCGGCAGCCGAGGCAGGTGCGCGAGCGGATCGGCTACGTGAGCCAGCTCGGCGGCGCCGACGAGCTCGCCACCGGGCGGGAGAACCTGATCCTGCAGGGCCGGCTGTACGGGGCGGCCCGGGCGCAGGTGGCGCCGCGCGCCGCGGAGCTTGCCCGGCTGCTCGACCTGGCCGAGTTCGCCGACCGCCGGGTGAGCACGTACTCGGGCGGGCAGCGCCGGCGGCTCGACATCGCGCTGGGCATCGTGCACAACCCGTCGGTGCTGTTCCTTGATGAGCCAACCACCGGGCTTGATCCGCAGAGCCGGGCCAATCTCTGGGACCACATCCGCTCGCTCCGCGCGCGGGGCACGACGGTGTTCCTCACCACGCACTACCTGGAGGAAGCCGACGTGCTCTGCGACCGGCTGATGATCATGGACCACGGCCTGATCGTCGCGGAGGGAACCCCGCGGGAGCTCAAGCAGCAGGTCGCCGGCGACGCGATCGTGATCAGCCTGCGCCAGGAGGACCACGAGGCCGAACGCGCCGCGCCAGTGCTGTCCGGGGAACCCTACGTGCGCGAGCTCACGGCCGAAGACGGCCAGGTCCGGCTGTACGTCGACGACGGCGGCGCCGCGCTGCCACAGCTGATCCGGCTGCTGGACGCCAGCGGCATCGGGGTCCGGTCGATATCCATGTCCGAGCCGACCCTTGACGACGTCTTCCTGCGGCAGACCGGCAGGTCGCTGCGCGAATCGGACGGCGGCGACGCGAGCAAGGCCGGCGACCGCCCGGCCACGTCCGAGACCAAGGAGGTGGCCGCGTGAAGACGGCCAGGGATGTTGGCTTGCTCTACCAGAGGTACCTCACCCAGCTGCTGCGCAACCCGGTCTGGGTGATCGTCGGGTTCTCCACCCCGATCCTGTACCTGGCGCTGTTCACCCCGCTGCTCAAGCACCTGGTCGGGTCCCGTGGCCTGCCGACGGGGAACGTGCTCGACCTGTTCCTGCCCGGGATCCTCTCGCTGCTCGCATACGCGAGCGGCATCGGCCCCGGTTTCAGCACGATCTTCGAGCTGAAGGCCGGTGTCATCGAGCGCTTCCGCGTAACCCCGGCCAGCCGGTTCGCGATCCTGATCGGCCCGATCCTGGCCGGCCTGGTGATGATGCTGGTGTTCGACGCGGTCGTGGTGGCGGTCGGCTACGGGTTCGGCTTCTCGGTGCACTGGGCAGGGCTGGGGCTGCTGGCCGTGCTGCTGGCGCTGCTGATGGTGACGACGGCCGCGTGGTCGATCGCCACCGCGCTGGTGACGAAGGAGATCAGCGGGTTCGCGGCGATCGCCAACGGCATCAACCTGCCGATCCTGCTGCTGGCTGGCGTGCTGCTGCCGATATCGCTCGGCCCGGCCTGGATGCGGGTGATCGCGCACTTCAACCCGCTCTACTACCTGGTCCAGGCGTCCCGGGTGCTGGCCGGCGGCACGCTGTCGGGGAGCGCGGTCTGGCAGGCGTTTGCCGTGCTCGTCCCGCTCTGCCTGCTGGTGCTGGCCTGGGCGACCCGCGTGTTCCGCACGGCGGTCGCTTAGCAGCCCGGCTCAGCTCGGGGATCACCTGCGCCGGCCGGCCGAGCTGCAGCGTCGCGTCGGCCAGCCGTTCGGTGGCCATCAGGCGCAGCTCCTCGAGCCTGGACGACTCCAGGTCGGCCCACGGAAGGCCGGCGAATTCCTGGAACGCCGCGCCGCGCCAGGACGCCAGCGAGGAGGCCAGCCGTGCGTGCACGGCCGCCGGGTCATCCAGCCCTGCCGCCCGGTGGACCTGGTCCTCGAAGGACCAGGCGTCAACCGCGTCACCGGGGAGCCGTAACGCGTATCCCGGCGGGGAGGTGACCAGCACGCCCGCGGGCTCCCGGGCCGATCTGCCTGGCTCTAGGGCATTCCGCAGATGCGAGATGTATGACTGCAGCGCCGCGAGCGCCCTCGGCGGCGCCTCCCGGGCGTACAGGTCATCGATGAGCCGGTCGGCGGAGACCACCGTCCCCCGCGCCGCCACCAGCCGGGCCAGCACGCACCGCTGCCTCGGCCCGCCGGAGCGGGGCCGCAACCCCACCGACGGTGACCTCAAACGGGCCGAGCACCCGAACCCCGATCACAGGCACCTCGCTGGGAAAGAAGTCACCACCTACCCTGATGCCCCGGGTGCAGGGCCGCAAGTCAGCGGCAAGTCACCCGCTAGCGGTCCGGCCGACCCTGACGGCATGGCAACCGGCTTACGGTTGCCGCCTTGCTAGCCCGATATCAAAGTGATATCACTTTAGTGAGTGACCGGGTGACCGGCACCACGGCCCAACAGGGAGGCCACAATGACTGGATCCAGCCCATGGGTCAACTACAGCGGCGGCGCCGAGATCGTGCTGGTCGCTATGCTCATCGCGGCGGCAGCGGCTCTTGCCTACGCCGGGATCAGGCTGCCGCTGCCCGCGCGGCTGCGCAGGCCAGGCCGGACAGGAACGATCATCATTCTCGGCGCCTGGCTGCTCGCCATCGTCGCCCTCGTGGCGTGCGTTCACGTCTACCTGACGCAAGTGTCCGAGGCGGGCCTCGAGCACCGCCCACGTCCCGATGACGTCACGCCGGTCACGCTGATCGGCACGGCCGTCCTGTTCGCTCTCATCGCCGTTGCGCAGAAAGCGCGCGGCTGGCGTGCCGCCCTCGGCAGCGCGGTGGTCGGCGCGGCCGCCGGGCCGTGGATCTTCGAGGTCCCGTTCGACCTCATCATCATGCCCCGGACTCATCCCGTCATTGATCCTGACTTGTACCGGGTGGTGCTGTTCACACCGCTGATCCTGACCGGCATCCTGACGGTGGCGCTGGTATCGCTGTCACCGGCCGTGCGGGTGCACCGGGCGACACTGTGGTGCCTGGCGGGAATGCTGGCGGTGTTCGCCGCCTGGGGCCTGATCGGATTCAGCTATCCGTCCGCTCCAGGCCCGCTCACGCTGAACGCGCTGTCCAAGATCCTCGCCCTGGGCACCGCGCTGACCCTGTTCCTGCCACTCCGGGCCCGTGCGGACACACCAGAACCAGCACTGACAACCTCATCAAGAGACAGGGTGTCCCTATGAACGTGGCAGGGGACGAGGATGTGCATATGGAAACGAGCAGTGCGGCGGGCGGGCTTCCTCGCTACCAGGCCGAAACGGACGGGTCAGCGGTCGTGGTGCGCGGGCTGCGGAAGAGCTTCGGCGACAAGGAGGCGGTGGCCGGCATCGACCTGCGGATCGCCGCTGGCTCCCTGGCCGGGCTGGTCGGGCCGAACGGCGCCGGCAAGACCACCACGCTGTCGATGATGACCGGCCTGCTGCGGCCGGACGGCGGGCAGGTGCTGGTCAAGGGGCTGGACGTGTGGCAGAGCCCGCCCGCGGCCAAGGCGATCATGGGTGTGGTGCCGGCCGAGGTGAGGCTGTTCGAGCGCCTGTCCGGCGAGGAACTGCTGGAGTACGCCGGCCGGCTGCGCGGGCTGCCGGCCGGCGAGGCGCGGTCGCGGGCCGAGCAGCTGCTGGACGTGCTGGACCTGGCGGAGGGCGCGAAGCGGCTGGTCGCGGACTACTCGACCGGCATGCGCAAGAAGGCCGCGCTCGGCTGCGCGCTGATCCACAACCCCTCGGTGCTGTTCCTCGACGAGCCGCTGGAAGGCGTGGACCCGGTATCCGCGGACGTGATCCGCCGCCTGCTGACCCGTTTCGCCGCTTCCGGCTCGACCGTGCTGTTCTCCAGCCACGTGATGGAGCTGGTCGAGCAGGTCTGCGACCACGTGTCCATCATCGACAAGGGCAAGATCGTGGTGACCGGCACCATCGACGAGGTGCGCGGCGGCAAGACGCTGCAGCGCGCGTTCATCGACCTGGTCGGCCCGCGCGCGAGCGACGAGGAGGTGCTGTCATGGCTCGGCTCCTCATCCAGCTGAAGCTGCGCCTGCTGCTCAACGCGCTGCGCTCGTCGAACGCCGCCAAGATCAGCTTCATCGTCAGCACGACGTTCGCCGTGCTGCTCGCTGTCGGCACGTTCCTGACGCTGGCCGCGTTCCGCGGGAAGGACACGTCGGTGGACCTCACCGCGGTCATCTTCACCGTGTTCGCGTTCGGCTGGCTCATCGTGCCGATCATGACCTTCGGCGTGGACAGCACGCTCGACCCGGCGACGCTGGCGCTCTACCCGCTGAGCACCCGCAAGCTCGCGGTCGGGCTGCTGGCGGCTTCGGCCACCGGCGCCTGGCCGCTGGCCAACGTGATCGGCCTGCTCGGCGTCACCGTGGGGCTGGCCAGCGGCGCTCTTGGCCTGGTCGTCGCCGTGGTCGCGGTGATCTTGCAGGTGCTCTTCTGCATCGCCCTGTCCCGGTTCGTGACGACGTCCCTGGCCGGCCTGCTCCGCTCGCGCCGTGGCAGGGACCTAGCCGTGTTCCTGGTCATCCCGCTGTTCGCGCTGTACGAGTTCTTCACCCAGGTGGTGCCCAAGGCCGCCGCCGAAGGCAGGATCACCGCGGCGAGCTTCACCGGATTCGACGCCTGGATGCGGTGGCTGCCGCCGGGCCTGGCCGCGCACGCCATCCAGGACGCCTCCGACGGCCGGCCCGGCATGGCGCTGGCCCGCCTTGGCGCGCTGGCAGCCGTCATCGCCGTGTTCGGCTGGCTGTGGGTCAGGTCGCTGAGCCGGGCGCTGGTGACGGCGGATACCACGACCCAGGCGGCACGGGTCCGCAGCGCCAAGCTGCCGCTGGCCGGGCTTGGCCTGCGCGGTGCCGTTGCCGCCAGGTGCTGGCTCTACCAGCGCCGCGATCCCACCTCCCTCCTCTTCTGGGCACTCGTCGCGATCGTCACCGCTGCCGTGTCTGCCAGCTCCATCGTCGGCAAGCAGCACCATCCCGGGGTCATCCTGGCGAGTGCGGTCTTCGGCGCCGCGTTCGCCGGGATCTTCCACGCCAACTCGGCGGGGCTGACCGGACCCCCGTTCCTGCTCGAGTCGACGGCGCTGAGCCGCCCTCGCGACCTGCGCGCCTACTTCTCGGGTCAGAACCTCGTGTACGCCGCGATCGGCGCACCACTGGTCGTGGCCGTCTGCTTCGTGCTCGCCGCCGCGGTCCGCCGCCCGGGAATCGGGCTCGAGGCCGCTCCGGTCGCGCTCGCGGGACTCGGCGCTTCCCTCGGCCTCAGCAACCTCTTCAGCGCCGCGCTGCCCTACCCGATGATCAAGCGGACCGGCACCCCGATGCTGACGGCCGCGCAGGGATACGGTGCGTACCGGATCCTGGGCGTCTTCGGGACCCTTGCGGGAACCGCCGTGGCGGCGGCACCGGTGATCGTCGCGGTGGTGCTGACGGCGAGCGATTCACTGGCGGTCCGGATCGGCTTGCTCGTGCCGGGCGCCGCCGTCTACGGGCTGGCGCTCGCGTTCGCCGGTGTCCGGACGGCGGCGAGCATTGCCGCCGCCAAGCTTCCGGAACTGAGCCAGGTCGCTCTGCACAGCGCCCTGACCTAAGGTGATGACCGGGCTGGCGATGCGACCTTTCACCACGTATACATACCGGTGACCTGGCCTGAGATTGGCCGCCGAATACACCGTCCCATTTCAGCGGGTGCAGGGTTACTCTAGATTCACTTAGAGTAAATGCCCTGCTCAGGGCCCGACCTTGTCATCTCGTCCGGGAGGCAGTCATGACCGTCGGCGCGACCGCCGTGCGGCGCCGGCCGAAGGACCGCAAGCAGCAGATCATGCTGCACGCCCGTGATCTGTTCGTCGAGCTCGGGTACCCGAACGTCTCCATGGCCATGATCGCCGGACGGATCGGCATCACGGCCGGCGCGCTCTACCGCCACTACGCCACCAAGGCCGACCTGCTCGAGGCGGCCGTGCGCGCCGCCTTCGACGGTGTCGCGCCGCCGCCCCCTGATATGCCGCCCGAGGAGGTCATCGACCGCAGCATCGTGGCGGCGCTCGGCCGTCCGCACCTGGCTGATCTGTGGTCCCGCGAGGTGCGCTATCTGCCCGATGGGGTACAGCGAGAGATCCGCGCCGTGATGCGCCGGGCGACCCAGGGCTTCGTGCCGCCGCTCCGGGCGCGCAGGCCCGCGCTGTCCCCCGAGCAGGCGGAACTGATGGCGTGGTCGATTCAGTCGGTGCTCACCTGCCTCGCCCGCGACTCCGTGCGCCTGCCGGCCACCGGCGGCCAGGCGCTAGTGCGCGGCGCCGCCCGGGAACTGCTGGAGGTACGCCTGGACCTGGGCACGGCCCGGCCCAGGACCCGGCGTCCGGCCAGGCTGACCCCGGTGTCCACGCGTGAGCGGGTGCTGATCGCCGCCACGCGCCAGTTCGCCGCGCACGGGTACCAGGAGACCTCGATGGCGAGCATCGGCGCCGAGGCCGACGTCACCGGGCAGAACCTGTACGGCTACTTTGGCAGCAAGTCCGACCTGCTGCGGGCGGTGATCGTGCGCGGCACGCACGCGCTGTGGCTCGAGCTCGACGCCGCCCTCGCGGCGTCCGAGGGCCCGGCCGACGCACTGACGTCGGTGGTGGCCGGATACGTGCGCCTTGCGGGCAACTGGGCAGGACTGCGCCTGGACCTGGCCGGCGATCCGGAACTGGCCGAGGAATCCAGACCCGTGCAGCGCGAGTACGTCGCCGAGTGGGTCGCCCTGGTGCGCCAGGTCAGGCCGGAGCTCCCCCAGCCGGAGGCCCGGGCCCTCGTGCAGATGGCACTGGCCGCGATCAGCGACCTCGGGCGCACGCCGCACCTGGCGCAGCTCCCCGGCTTCGCCGCCAGCGTCACCGCGATCGCGGAGGCGATCCTTACCAGCGCGCCAGCGAGCCCCGCCGTCCCCGCCGCTCCCTCTGCCCCCTCCGCTCCCTCTGCCCCTTGACATTAAGTAAATCGTGAGTAAGCCTCTTAAGCATCACAGTCGGCCGTGCGTGCAGAGGGATCTTGATGAGTCAGGTCGTGGTGGCTGGCGTGGGCATGGTGCCGTTCGCCAAGCCGGGGAAGAGCGAAGGCTATTACCAGATGGGCGAGAAGGCGGCCCGTGCCGCGCTGGGCGACGCCGGCGTCGCCTACACAGCCGTCCAGCAGGCCTACGTCGGATATGTATATGGCGATTCAACGTGTGGTCAGGCTGCGCTGTACGGCATCGGGCTGACCGGCGTTCCGATCATCAACGTCAACAACAACTGCTCCACCGGCTCGTCCGCGCTGTTCCTCGCGCGCCAGGCGGTGGCGAGTGGCATGGCAGACTGCGTGCTCGCCCTCGGCTTCGAGCAGATGGTGCCCGGGGCGCTCGGCTCGTCCTTCCCCGAAAGAGTCAGCCCCCTGTTCCGCCACCAGGCCGTGGAGCGTGAGATTCAGGGGATCGACCCGGCCGCGCCGGGTGCGGCCCAGCTGTTCGGCGGCGCGGGCCAGGCCTACGCGGATGAGTACGGCGTAGACCCGTCGCTGTTCGCGCACATCTCCGTGAAGGCACGCAGGCATGCGGCCAACAACCCGTACGCGGTCTTCCGTGACCCGGTCACGGTCGAGCAGGTGCTGGGCTCCCCCGTTATCTACGGCCCGCTGACCCGGCTCCAGTGCTGCCCGCCCACCTGCGGCGCGGCCGCGGCCGTCGTGTGCTCCCCCGAGTACGCGCGCCGGCACGGCCTGGACGGCAGCGTCGCCATCAGGGCCCAGGCGATGACCACCGACACTGCCGCCAGCTTTGAGCATGACATGCGCAAGGTCGTCGGCTACGACATGGCCGCCGACGCCTCCCGCCAGGTCTACGAGGCGTCGGGCATCGGGCCCGAGGACATCCGCGTGGTAGAGCTGCACGACTGCTTCACCACCAACGAGCTGCTCAGCTACGAGGCCCTGGGCCTGACCCCGGAGGGCACGGCCGAGAAGTTCGTGCTGGACGGCGACAACACCTACGGCGGGCGCGTGGTCACGAACCCCTCCGGCGGCCTGCTGTCGAAGGGTCACCCACTCGGCGCGACCGGCCTCGCGCAAGCCGCCGAGCTCGTTTGGCAGCTGCGCGGCCAGGCCGGGCCGCGACAGGTGGACGGCGTCAGCGTGGCACTGCAGCACAACCTAGGGCTCGGCGGCGCCTGCGTCGTGACCATGTACGAGAAGGTTGCCGCCTGAGATGGCGCTCGACCGCTCCATCATCGGCCGCGAGTGGCCCGGGGAAACCCTCCTGATCACCCGCAGCCGCCTGCGGGCCTTCGCCAAGGCCACCGGGCAGGCGGATCCGCGCTACACCGACGTGGACGCAGCCATCCAGGCCGGGCACCGCGATCTTCCGGTCCCGCCAACGTTCTTCTTCAGCGTCGGACTCGAGGCACCCGACCCGTTCCGGCGGTTCACAGAGCTGGGCATCGACTTGCGGACGCTGCTGCACGGCGAGCAGGAGTTCCGCTACCACCGCATGGCGTACGCCGGCGACGAGCTTGCCACGCGCTCGCGCATCGTCGACGTGTATGAGAAGAAGGGCGGCGAGCTGCAGTTCCTGGTGGATGAGACGGACGTGACCGACCAGGACGGTGCCGCCGTCGCGACGCTGCGCAACAC
>Ga0335073_10006499_pt1 | contig 16430 bp, 15 predicted proteins | sample Lox_Sample_22_FD_207093 | JGI IMG/M metagenome (GOLD analysis project Ga0335073, IMG submission 207093) | Soil microbial communities from Loxahatchee National Wildlife Refuge, Florida, United States - Lox_Sample_2.2 | ecosystem: Environmental > Terrestrial > Soil > Wetlands | place: USA... | reverse complement strand
CGGGTGACTCGGGTGTCGACCGGCCGTGCTTGTCGGATTTCGCCGGCAACCCCAACATCTCCGGTGTCATCTGCCGCGGGATCCCGGACGTGGCCGACGAGTCGGGTGACATCGCCACCAGCTCCTACGACATCTACAGCGACGAGCTGGGCGGCGCCTCGAGCGAGGGCGGGACCAGCCTGTCCTCGCCGTTGATGGTCGGCATGTGGACGCGCATCCAGGCGGCGTCGCGCCGCGGGACCGGGTTCGCGGATCCCGACATCTACCGCGTGGCCGAGAACTCGGCCGACTACGCACAGGCGTTCAACGACTACGAGGCCGGGACCAACGGCTTCTACCAGGCGTTGCCCGGCTGGGATTACGTATCGGGCTGGGGGACGCCGGTGCTTACGCCCTTGATGACGTATGTGGACGGGCGCACGGCGCCGATTCACTGAGCCGCGCGGGATTCTTTAAGCCCAACGGAAGGTTTTCGGCGCCTTGCGCATGCGGAGCAGACGGGCAGGGATGCCCGCCACGACCGCGTTCTCGGGCACGTTCGCCGTGACCACGGAGCTCGTGCCGATCACCGAGTTGTTGCCAACCGAGACGCCGCGCAGCAGGCAGGCGCCGTAGCCGATCCAGACGTTGTGGCCGACGTCGACGTTGCGCTTGTAGATCCCCTGCTCGCGGATCGGCCGCTCGACCTCGACCATCCCGTGGTCGAAGTCGATCATCATCACCCGGTCCGCGATGATGCACTCGCGGCCGATCGACACGTGCTGGTAGGCCGAGATCGTGCACTCCTGGCCCATGACGGATTTAGAGCCGAGCTCGAACTGCCCCTCGTGGACGCGGATCTTGCACTTGTGGCCGATCCACGACCAGCGGCCGAGGGTGACGGTGGCGTTCCGGCCGATCTCAAACTTCACGCCGGGGCAGATGAAGCACAGCCCGTCGGTCTGGAGGCGCCCGCGCCAGCGGAGCTTTAGCCAGACCCAGCGTGCGATCAGGAGCGCATACCCCGGCCGCAGCATGTGATGCGCGCGGGCGAAGCGCAGGAGGGTCAGGGGGCCGCCGTGCAGCGGGGGCGGCCCGGCGCGCACGATCGCCGGGGGTGATTCGGGAACCCGCCCACCCCGCCCACCCGCGATGCGCTCGAGCTGCTCGGTGCTGGCTGACTGCACGGGCGTGATCCTACGAACTCGACGGCCGGCGTGGCGTCGCTGGGGCGATCCCAGCGGCGTGGCTGGCATGATGCCCCAGGGATGCCCGGCGCCGACGAATCGCTCGCACAACGGCTTCTCGACGGCGATCGTCGTGCGCTGGCCCGCGCGATCTCGCTGGTCGAGAACGACGACCCCGAGGGATGGGCGCTGGTGCGCGAGGTCTATCCGCGGACCGGACGGGCCGCCGTGCTCGGCTTCACCGGGCCGCCGGGCGCGGGCAAGTCGACCCTGCTGGCCGCGCTGACCAAGTTCGAGCGCGCCCGGGACCGCACGGTCGCCGTGCTGTCGATCGACCCCACCTCGCCGTTCACGCAGGGCGCGCTGCTCGGAGACCGGATCCGCCTGGCCGACCACTTCCTCGACCCCGGCGTGTTCATCCGCTCGATGGCCAGCCGCGGCGCGCTGGGCGGGCTGAGCGAGGCTTCTTTGCAGGCAGCGCTGCTGATGGACGCGGCCGGGCGCGACGTGATCCTGCTCGAGACGGTCGGGGTCGGGCAGGCCGAGGTCGACATCATCGACCACGCGGACACGGTCGTGCTCGTGCTGATGCCCGGGTCGGGGGACTCGATCCAGGCCTTGAAGGCCGGGGTGATGGAGATCCCCGACGTGATCGTGGTCAACAAGGCCGACCACCCGTTGACCGACACGATGGTCCGCGAGATCAAGAACGTGCTCGCGCTCGGCCCGCAGAAGGGCTGGAAGGTGCCGATCCTGAAGACCGAGGCGGTGCGAGGCGAGGGAGTCGAGGCGCTGGCCGCCAAGCTGGCCGAGCACCAGGCCTACATCGAGGCCGAAGGCACGCTGTCCGAGCGGCGGCGGCGCAACCTCATGAACGAGGTCATCGGGATCGCCGCGTATCGCATGCGCCGCGATCTCGAGGCGTCGGTCCGCGAGGACCCAGGTGTCCAGGAGCTGCTCGACAAGGTCGTGGCCCGTGAGATCGACCCGGCCAGCGCGGCGGCGACGGTGCTCGAGCGCCGGGCCGAAGAGCTCGCCCGCTGACCCGGCGCACCGTGCGACTCGGTCCGGACGGGGTACCTGGCCCCACGGACGCCGAGCTTGCGGAATCCGGCCGCGGTCGGACCGGGGCAACCACCGCTCTCGAGGCCGGATTCCGGAACGAGGCCCAAACTGGGTCACAACCCGTAACTCGCCCTCGTTTCCGCGGTGAATCCCGGTTCAGTCGCATATCTGGGCGCGAACTCGGAACTCGAGCCCGGCGGCGGGACGAGTTACAAGTTATGACCCACCCGGAGCGACCACCCCCGGCGGTCAGGCGCCCAGGGCGCGCGCGATCACCATCTCCTGCACCTCGTCGGTTCCCTCGCCGATGGTCAGGATCTTGGCGTCGCGGTAGAACCGGCACACCGGGTACTCCTCGATGTAGCCGTAGCCGCCGTGGATCTGCACCGCCTCGTCGGCCGCGCGGACGGCCAGGCGGCCGCTCTTGAGCTTGGCCTGGGCGGCGGTCAGGGTGAAGTTCGCGCCCCGGTCCTTGAGATAGGCGGACTTGTAGACGAGCAGTCGCGTGGCCTCGATCTCGGTCGCCATGTTCGCGAGCTTTGACTGGATCGCCTGGAACTTCGCGATCGGCCGTCCGAACGCGCGCCGCTCCTGGGCGTAGGCCAGCGCCTGGTCGAGCGCGCCCTGGGCCAGGCCGACGCCCATGGCAGCGACGCCGATGCGGCCGATGTCGAGCACGTGCAGGAACTGGCGAAAGCCTCCGCCGCGTGGGCCGAGAAGGTTCTCTGCGGGCACGCGGCAGTCCGCGAACGTGAGCGGGCGCGTGTCCGAGGCGTTCCAGCCCATCTTCCGGTACGGCTCGCCCGGCTCGTAGCCAGGGGTGCCGTTGGGGACGATCAGGTTTGAGATCTCGCGCTCGTTCGGCGTGCGCTCGCCGCCCCGCCCGTCCTCGCCTCGGCCCGTGCCGGTCACCGCGGTGATGACGACCACGCCCGAGATGTCCGTGCCCGCGTTGGTGATGAACTGCTTGGCGCCGTTGATCACCCACTCGCCGTCCTCGAGCGCGGCGCGGGTGCGCGTGTTGCCGGCGTCCGAGCCAGCCTCGGGTTCGGTCAGCCCGAACGCGCCCAGTTGCTCGCCGCTACACAGGCGCGGCATCCACTCGAGCTTCTGCTCCTCGGACCCGAACAGATAGATCGGCTGGGTTCCCAGCGAGGTGTGGGCGCACAGCGTGATCGCCACCGAGGAGTCCACGCGCGCCAATTCCTCCACCGCGAGCGCGTAGGCCAGCGAGTCGCTCCCGGCGCCGCCGTACTGCTCGGGGAACGGGATCCCCATCAGGTCGAGCTCGCCCAGGCGGCGGACGATGTCGTAGGGGAAGGCGTGGGTCCGGTCGAGCTCCTCGGCCACCGGGCCGATCTCCTGCTCGGCGAACTCGCGGACCGTGCGTTGCAGCAGGCGGTGCTGGTCGGGTAGATCGAAGTCCATGCCCGGATTCTCACAGCCAGGCGACGGACACGTCCCCGAGGTGAGGCTCGGGACGCTGGCCGAGGGCGGTCTGGCGCCGGCGATCATGGCGATCGTCGAGCGCGGCGTGACCCGGCGGCCCGAGCAGGCGCGGGCGCTGGGAATCGAGGTCGAGCTGCGGATGGAGGAGAGCTATCCGCCGGTGCGGATCGCCTTCGGTTCGGACGTCGTCTTGGTGGAGGACGGCCCCGCGGACGCGCCGGCGCTGCGGATCAGCGGCGCGCTGTCGGACCTGGTCGCGCTGCTGGTGGCTCCGCTGCTGGGTGGGGTGCCGAGCCCGATGGATGCCCGGGGTCGGGCCGCTTTGGGGATGTTTGCCTCGCGGCGGGTCCGGATCCAGGGCGGCCTCGGGTTGATGCGGAGCTTTCTGGGTGTTGTCCGGTTGTAAGCGACGCGTCGGCGCTCCACGACCTGCAAAACCGCGCACTCCGCATCCCACGATGGGACCGTGCGCGTTTATGCAGCTGGGGCAGGGATTTCCGCGCGCCGGCGTTGAGGGAGCCGCACGGATGAGCGTTTTTGCAGGGCCGCTCGCTCAGCGAGCGGCTTCGCGGGCGAGGTCGACCAGGAGCCGGACGCCGAACCCGGTGGCGCCCTTATCGGCGAAGTAGGGGCGACGGACGTCGTAGGCGGTGCCGGCGATGTCGAGATGCGCCCAGGGCACGTCGCCGGCGAAGTGGTGCAGGAACTCGCCGGCGGTCAGCGCCGTCGCCTCGCGCTTGCTGGTGTTGTTGACGATCTGGCCGTAGCGGCCCTTGATCATGTCCGCGTACTCGGGGTGTAGCGGCATCCGCCACACGAGCTCGCCGGTCCGGCTGCCCGCCGCCAGGACATGGGAAGCCCACGCCTCGTCGTTGCTCATCAGGCCGGCGTAGGTCGAGCCGAGTGCGACCACGATCCCGCCGGTCAGCGTGGCCACGTCGACCAGGCGCGCGGCGCCTTCGCGGCGGGCGTAGGAGATGCAGTCGCCCAGCACGAGCCGGCCTTCGGCGTCGGTGTTGTTGACCTCGACCGTCGTCCCGTCGAGCGCGCGCACGATGTCTCCCGGCTTGACCGCAGTACCGCTGGGCAGGTTCTCTGTGGCGCCGATGAGCGCCATCACGCGGACGGGCGCCGTGAGCTCGGCCAGAGCGCCGATCGCCTCGATCACCGCGGCGCCGCCGCACATGTCGAACTTCATCTCGTGCATGGTCCCGGCGGGCTTGAGCGAGATCCCGCCCGAGTCGAAGGTCACCGCCTTGCCGATCAGCGCCAGCAGGGGTGAGTTTCCGCCGCCGCCCGACGTCCCGTCGTAGTCGAGGCGGATCAGCCGGGCGGCCTCATCGGATCCCTGGGCGACCGCGGCGAACGCGCCCATTCCCTCCTCGCGGATCGCTCCCTCGGCGAGCACGGTGTGGCGGAGGCCGAGACGGCCGGCGAGCTCCTCAGAGTACGTCGCCAGCGCGGACGGGGGCAGGTCGTTGGCCGGCGTGTTGCCCAGGTCGCGGGCGCGGTTCTGAGCGCCGGCCAGGATCGTCGCCACGCGCACCGGCTCGGCCACGTCGTGGTGGGCGCTGAGCAGCAGTCGCTGCACCTGGCGTGAGTTCTCGTGGGGTTTGTAGCGCTCGAACCGGTAGGCGTGGACGAGCGTGCCGTTGACGAGCGCCTCGACGATCGCGTCGTCGACGTGATGGGGAACCTCCCAGCACAACGTGTTGGCGCCCAGCTCGCGAGCCCGGCCGTGGGCGACGGCGGCCGCCACGCGGGCGCGCTCGGGGTCAAACTCGTCACGCGCGCCCAGCCCGACGAGTACGAAACGCGCGCCCTCGGCGTGGGTGACCGCGAGGCGCTTGAACTTCCGCTGGGCCTCGCCCGACTCGAGCAGCGCGCTCAGCGCGCCGCCCGGCAGGTCGTGGGCGATGCCCTCGTCCTCGAACACCCCCACCACGATCGTGTCTGCGCCGGTGTCGAGTGGACTCTGGGTGGTCGCCTCGACTTGCACCGGGCGAAAGATACAAGTGGTTCTAGGATTGAGTTCTGACCCCATATCCCCGAGGAGAGACAACGCCATGCCCAACACCGTGATCCTCTCGGCCGCCCGAACGCCGATCGGCAAGCTCGGAGGCGGCCTGGCCAGCGTCGACGCGACCGAGCTCGGCGGAACCGCGATCGCGGCTGCGCTCGAGCGCGCCGACGTCGCACCCGATCAGATCCAGCACGTGATCATGGGTCAGGTGCTCCAGGGCGGACAGGGGCAGATCCCCTCGCGCCAGGCGCAGATCAAGGGCGGCATCCCCAAGGAGATCTCCTCGGAGACGATCAACAAGGTGTGCGCGTCCGGGATCCGGTCGGCCTGCCTGCTCGACAACGCGATCCGGGTCGGCGACCTGGAGGTGGGACTCGCCGGCGGGATGGAGTCGATGTCGAAGGCCCCATACCTGCTCAAGGAGGCGCGCTTCGGCTTCCGCATGGGCGACGGCAAGGCGATCGACGAGATGGTCCACGACGGGCTGACCAACCCGTTCAGCGGCAAGCACATGGCCGCTGAGGCCAGCGAGGTCGCCGCCGAGCTCGAACTCACGCGCCCCGATCTCGACCGCTGGGCGCTGCGCTCCCATCAGCTGGCGGTGCAGGCAACCGACGAGGGACGCCTGCCCGAGGAGATCGTGCCGGTGACGATCAAGGGCAAGAAGGGCGACACCGTGGTCGAGATCGACGAGGCGCCCCGGCGTGACGCCAGCCTCGAGAGCCTGGCCAAGCTCCCACCGATCTTCATGAAGGACGGCACGCACACGGCCGGCAACTCGCCCGGCGTCAACGACGGCGCGGGCGCGCTCGTCGTCGCCAGCGACGAGTGGGCCAAGCGCAACGGTAAGAGCCCGCTGGCCCGGATCGTGGCCCATGCCCAGGTGGCTGACGATTTCCCCTACCTGGCCCGCACTCCGGCCAACGCGTCCAAGAACGCGCTCGCCAAGGCCGGCCTCAGCGTTGAGGATATCGACCTGTGGGAGATCAACGAGGCGTTCGCCTCGGTCACGCTGAACTCGATCCGGATGCTCGGGATCGACGAGGACAAGGTCAACGTCAACGGCGGCGCCGTTGCCCTCGGCCATCCGATCGGCGCCTCGGGCGCCCGGATCCTCGGCTCGCTCGTGCTCGAGCTGCGTCGCCGTGGCGGTGGGCTCGGCTGCGCCGCGATCTGCTCGGGCGGCGGCCAGGGCGACGCGGTGATCGTGGAGGTCAATGGCGGCTGAGGGTTCGCCTCAAGCGGCTTTTTTCGACCTTGACCGCACACTCATGGAGGGCTCCTCGGCCTTCCAGTTCGGTCGTGCGGCCTATCGCGCCGGGCTGCTCAGCCGTCGGCAGCTGATCGCCGACGGCTGGGCGAACCTCAAGTTCCGCTTGCGGGGCGCCAGCGACGAAGACTCGCACGAACTGCGCAACCGGATCTCGAGCTCGCTCGAGGGGACCCGCGTGCGCGACATGGAGCGGCTCGGCGCCGACGTCCTCGCCGGGGTGCTCCCGCGCATCTACCCGCAGGTGCTCGAGCTTGCGTACGGCCACCAGGACGAGGGGCGCCGCGTGTACATCGTCACCGCGGCCTCGCAGGAGCTGGCCGGGATGCTGGCGCGGGTACTGGCCTTCGACGGCGCGATCGGCTCGCAGTTCTCCGAAGTGCAGGACGGCGTCTACACCGGCCGGCCGGCCGGGCTGTTCATCTACGGCGCCCAAAAGGCACTGGCCATCGAGCGCCTGGCCGAGCGCGAGGGAATCGACCTGTCCGAGTCCTATGCGTACTCCGATTCGGCGTCGGATCTCCCGATGATGCGTGTGGTCGGCCACCCGGTGGCGGTCAACCCCGACGCGGCGCTGGGCAAGGCGGCGAAGGAGGAAGGCTGGGAGGTGCTCCGCTTCGACCGGCTCGGCCGGCGGCTCAAGGCGGCCGTCGGCCTGGCGGGCGCCGCGGTCGCAGGGGGCGTGGGATCGGCGGCGGTGGCCGCCCACAACCGCCGTCGTCGCGGGTTGGTGGCCAAGCTGCGGTGAGCTCCCGCCGCCGGGCCTAGACTTGCCGTATGGCCGCCACCGATCACCGTCCGACCGACTCCGACCGCTGGGAGCGCGAGACGTTCCGCGCCGCCCCCGAGCGCGACGCGCCGTTCTCGACGATGTCGGGCGAGCCGATCAAGCCGCTCTACACCGAGGCCGACCTGCCCGCCGGGGTGGGTGGGGACCTGGAAAGGATCGGGTTCCCGGGCGAGTATCCGTACACCCGCGGGGTGTACGGATCGATGTACCGCGGGCGGCTATGGACGATGCGCCAGTTCGCCGGGTTTGGCACCGCGGCGGAGACCAACCGGCGCTTCCGCTACCTGCTCGATCACGGCCAGACCGGCCTCTCGACGGCCTTCGACATGCCGAGCCTGATGGGGCTGGACTCCGATCACCCGCGCTCTGAGGGCGAGGTCGGGCGCGAGGGAGTCGCGGTCGATTCGCTCGGGGACATGGAGACGCTGTTCTCCGGGATCCCGCTGGACGAGGTCACGGTGTCCATGACGATCAACGCCCCGGCGGCGATCATGCTCGCGTTCTACGTGGTGGCGGCCGAGCGTCAAGGGGTGCCGCCGGAAAGGCTCGGCGGGACGATCCAGACCGACATCCTGAAGGAGTACATCGCGCAGAAGGAGTGGTGCTTCCCGGTCGATCCGGCGATGCGGCTGGTGGGGGACATGATCGAGTGGTGCTCTCAGAACATGCCGCGCTGGCATCCCGTCTCGATCAGCGGCTACCACATCCGGGAGGCCGGCTCGACCGCGGCGCAGGAGCTGGCGTTCACGCTGAAGGACGGGCTCACCTATGTCGAGCAGGCGGTGGCGCGCGGGCTCGACGTCGATGACTTCGCGCCGCGCCTGTCGTTCTTCTTCAACGCCCACATCGACTTCTTCGAGGAGATCGCCAAGTACCGGGCGGCGCGCCGGATCTGGGCTCGCGAGCTGCGCGAGACGTTCGGGGCGCGCAAGCCCGAGTCGTGGCGGATGCGCTTCCATACCCAGACCGCGGGCGTGTCGCTGACCGCCCAGCAGCCGCTGAACAACATCGTGCGCACGGCGATCGAGGCACTGGCCGGCGTGCTCGGCGGGACCCAGTCGCTGCACACCAACTCATTCGACGAGGCGCTGGCGCTGCCGACCGAGGCCGCCGTGCGCGTGGCCCTGCGCACCCAGCAGATCATCGCCGAGGAGACCGGGGTGGCCAACACGATCGATCCGTTGGGCGGCTCCTACTTCGTCGAGGCGCTGACCGACCGGATGGAGGAGCAGGCCTACGCGTACTTCGCCAAGATCGATCAGCTCGGCGGCATGGTCCAGGCGGTCAAGCAGGGCTTTCCGCAGCACGAGATCGCCGACGCGGCCTTCCGCTACCAGCGCGAACTCGAGTCCGGCGTGCGCAAGATGGTCGGCGTCAACGCCTACACCGAGGGCGACGACCTCGGCCCAGAGATCCTGCGCATCGACCCGGCGTTCGAGGTCGAGCAGGTGCAGCGGATCCAGGCGGTCCGCGAGCGGCGCGACGCCGACCGGGCGGAGCGGGCGCTGCAGGCGCTGGTCGAGGCCGCTCGCGAGGACTCGCACAATCTGATGCCCCTGCTGCTCGAGGCGGCGCGGGCCGACTGCACCGAGGGCGAGATCGTTAGTCAGCTGCAAACGGTGTTCGGCAGCTACCGCGAGGCGCCCGTCTTTTAGCCGCCGATCCGCCTGCGCTCGATGGCGGCCCGGGTGGCACCTCGACCCCCGTACCAATCTCATCAATAAAATCCCCGCCCCTCGATGCCCTCCACCGAGAAGAAGATCCGCGTGGTCGTCGCCAAGCCCGGACTCGACGGGCACGACCGCGGCGCCAAGATCATCGCGCGCGCGCTGCGCGATGCCGGAATGGAGGTGATCTACACGGGCCTGCATCAGACGCCCGAGCAGATCGTCGAGACCGTGATCCAGGAGGACGCCGACGCGGTCGGGCTGTCGATTCTGTCCGGCGCGCACATGACGCTCGTGCCGCGGGTGCTCGAGTTGCTGCGTGAGCAGGGGGCCGACGACGTCGTGGTCACGCTGGGCGGGACGATCCCGTCCGACGACGTCAAGGAGCTCAAGGAGCTCGGGGTCGCCGAGGTGTTCACGCCCGGCGCCTCGACCGAGCAGGCGGTCGATTTCATCCGCAACGCGGTCCGGGCGTGACGTTCGTCACACGCCGCGTTGCTCCCGAACCACGGCGGGTAGCGACCGATTGACTCGTCAGTCAACCGGGTAATATGCGACTCCGTTTGAACTTCTAGGAGGCCTGACTTGAAGATTTGCGTCCTCGTCAAAGAGGTGCCGGACGCGGCCGTCGAGAAGCGCATTGACCCCTCGACGGGTCGGCTGGATCGCTCGGGCGAGAAGAACCTGAACCCGTACGACACGCACGCCATCGAGGCGGCCATGCAGATTCGCGAGGGCGGCGCCGTCGAGGTCGATGAGATCGTGGCCGTCACGATGGGCCCCGAGTCGGCGACCCGCGCGCTGCACAAGGCGGTGTCGCTGGGCGCCGATCGCTCGGTCCAGCTGACCGACGACGGGCTGGCCGGATCCGACGTGGCCGCGACCGGCTACGCGCTGGCCAAGGTGCTCGAGTCCGAGTCGCCGGATCTGGTGCTGCTCGGCCAGCAGTCCGACGACGGCGAGTGCTACACGATCGGCGCCGTGGTCGCCGACCACCTGAAGATGCCGTCGCTGACGCAGGTGATCAAGATGGACGTCTCGAATGACGGCCTGCGCTGCGAGCGCCAGGCCGAGTACGGCTACGACACCGTGCAGATCAAGCTGCCCGCGGTCATCTCGGTCGGCGACGCGATCAACGAGCCGCGGTATCCGTCGCTGAAGGCGATCATGGGCGCGCGCAAGAAGCCGCTCCAGAAGGTCGGGTCCGGGGACGTCGGGATCGACTCGGCGCTCGTGGGTGCCGAGGGCTCGCGGGTCGAGTGCGGTGACTTCCACGCCCCGGAGGCCAAGGCGGCCGGCAGGGTGATCGAGGACGAGGACACGAACGAGACCGTCGAGCAGATCGTGGCGTGGCTCGAAGAGAGGAAGTTGATCTAGCTATGGCTGACGTCCTGACCTACGTCCTGCATTACGAGGGCGAGTTCAACAAGAACTCGCTAGGCGCCGTGTCGGAAGGCACCGCGCGAGCCAAGGAGATCGGTGGCGAGTGCCACGCGGTCGTGGTCGGCGGCGATGACCTGACCGACGAGCTGTGTTCCTCGCTCGGCGCGTACGGCGCCACCAAGGTGTTCCGGGCTCGCGGTCCGGAAGGTCTGGCCCAGCCGGTGGTCGATGTGATGGCCAAGGTGATCGACGAGCACGGGCAGTCATATGCGCTGTTCGGCGGCGGTCTGCTCGGGTTCGAGATCGGCGCCGGCCTGGCGGCGCGCAAGCACGCCGGCGTGACCATGGAGGTCATCTCCGTGCGGGCCGAGGACGGCAAGCTCGTGGCCGAGCGCCCGATCCTGCAGGACTCGCAGATCTCGGTGTCGCGCTACCAGGGCGACCTCGGGATCATCATCGGCCGGATCAACGCGTTCGAGACGCGCGCGGTCGACGGTGGCTCGGCCGAGGTGGTCGACGTCGATGTCGAGTACTCGCCGTGGTCCAACCAGGCCGAGATGGTGCAGCGCGGCGAGCAGCGCGGCGCGGACGTCGACATCGAGGGCGCCGACATCCTGGTTGCCGGCGGCCGCGGGCTCGGCAAGCCCGAGGGCTTTGAGCTGCTCGAGCAGCTGGCCGGCGCGTTTGGCGGAAACTCGGCGGTGGCGGCCACCCGGGCCGTGGTCGACGCCGGCTGGTATCCCTACGCGGCGCAGATCGGGCAGACCGGCAAGACGGTCTCGCCCAAGCTGTACCTGGCCGCGGGCATCTCGGGGGCGATCCAGCACAAGGTCGGGATGCAGTCCTCGGAGAACATCGTCGCGATCAACAAGGACGCGGGCGCGCCGATTTTCGAGTTCTCCGACCTGGGCGTGGTCGGCGATCTGAACAAGATCGTCCCCAAGCTAATCGACGCCATCAAGGCGAAGAAGGGCTAGCCGGTTTCATGGCGTCGATGAACGGCCGCGTCGCGGTCGCGCCGAGCGAGTTCCCGCCCCCCGTCGACTCCGTGGGCGAGTTCGTCAAGCGCGAGCTCGACCCCGAGGACGATCGGATCGACGTCGGCGTGGTGATCGTCGGCGGAGGCCCGGCCGGGCTGGCGTGCGCGATCCGGCTGCTCCAGCTGCTCGAGGGCGAGCCGGAGCTGATGGAGCGACTGGGCGAGGTCCCGGTGGCGGTCATCGAGAAGGGCAAGGCGTGCGGCGCTCATAATTTGAGCGGGGCCATGATGCGGCCGTCGGGTTTGACGGCATTGCTGCCCGACGTGCCCGAGTCGGAATGGCCGACGTACGGGACGGTGGCCAAGGACAGCGTCTACTGGATGCTCTCGTCCGGGTCGGCGCTGCCGCTCAAGCCGACGCCGCCGCCGTTTCGCAACCACGGCAACCACATGGTCAGCGTGGCCGAGCTGTCACGCTGGCTCGCGTCGCGCGCCGAAGCGGCGGGTGCCTACATCCTCACCGAGACCGCGGCCAATCAGCTGCTGGTCACGGATGGCGTCGTGCGCGGGGTTCGCTCCGGCGACAAGGGCCGCGGCAAGGACGGGCAGGAGCTCGGCAACTTCGAGCCCGGGTCGGATGTGACCGCTAAGGCGACGGTCCTGGCCGACGGTACCTGGGGCCACCTGACCGGCGCCGCGATCCGCGAGTTCGGTCTGGCTCGTAATCGTGAGCCGCAGGTGTGGGCGCTGGGCGTGAAGGAGGTCTGGCAGGTCTCGAAGCCTCTGGACCGCGTCATCCACACGCTGGGCTGGCCACTGCGCTACGGCTCGAAGTGGCACGAGTTCGGGGGATCGTGGATCTACCCGATGGGTGAGGACCGCGTGTCGATCGGGTTTGTGGTCGGGCTCGACTACACCGACGCCACCGTCTCGCCGCACGACTTGCTCCAGCAGTTCAAGACCTCGAAGCTCGTGCGCGGGATCCTGGAGGGCGGCAAGCGCGTGGCCTGGGGGGCCAAGGCGATCCCCGAGGGCGGCTACTGGGCGATGCCCAAGCCCTCGGCGCCCGGGATGGTGATCTGCGGAGACAGCGCCGGCATGGTCAACGTGCCGATCCTGAAGGGCATCCACTACGCGATCCACTCGGGGATCCTGGCCGCCGAGACGATCTTCGCGAAGCTTCGTGAGGGCGGCACGGACTTTTCCGAGTACGACCGGCTCGTCGAGGACTCGCTGATCGGCAAGGAGCTCTACCAGTCGCGCAACATGAAGCAGCCGTTCGCGAAGGGGTTCTTCGTCGGCGGCGCGATCACCAACGCGATGGTGGTGTCGAAGGGGCGGTTCCCGGGCGGTCGCTGGTCCAACCACCGCGACGCCGAATCGCCGATGACGATCGACGGCAAGAGCAGCGAGTATCCGAAGCCGGACGGCAAGTACATCTTCGACAAGCTCTCCTCGGTGTACGTGTCGGGGAACGCCACTCGCGACGACGCGCCTAACCACATCCGCGTACGCAAGAAGGTTCCACGCGAGATCGCCCAGACGTGGGTGTCGATGTGCCCCGCCGGGGTGTACGAGATTCCCGACGACGCGCCCGCCACCGGTCCCGTCGACGTGATCGTCAACTACACCAATTGCGTGCAGTGCGGGGCGATCACCGCCAAGGGCGGACGGCTGACACCGCCCGAGGGTGGCGACGGGCCGTTGTACACGGTCACCTGAGGAGGCTCTGGGGCCGCACGTTCCGAGACTTTTCACCCCGCCAGCTGTTTGGTAATGGTGAATGTCTCGGATGCGATTCCTGATCGCGGCCGGCGCGTGCGCGCTCCTGTGCACGGCCGGGTCGGCGTCGGCGGCGGCGCCCTCGTCCTCGCTCTACCAGTTGCGCTCGTTCGTGTGCCAGAAGGCGCTCGATCCGCCCGCGCGCGCGATCTCCGTCCAGGCCGTGATGCGGCCGGTGACCGGTACGGCCAGGATGCAGATGCGCTTCGTCTTGATGCGAAAGACAGCCTCGGGTTCCGCGTTCACGATGGTGCGGGGGCGGCAGTTGGACAGCTGGATCTCGCCGCAGGACCCGACGCTCGGCCAGAACCCCGGCGACGTGTGGATCCTCAGCCACCCGGTCGTTGACCTCGCGGCGCCGGCCACCTATCGCTTCCGCGTCAACTTCCGCTGGATCGGGGCGCAGGGCCAGCGGCTCGCCACTGCGGTGCAGACGACTGCCGGCTGCTACCAGCCAGAGATGCGCGCCGACCTGCTCGTGCGCTCATTGACCGCGGGAGCGCTGACGGCCGGACAGTCCTCGCAGACCTACACGGCGCTGATCGCCAACCGCGGCCAGACCGGCGCCGGTCCGTTCCAGGTCTCGCTGACGGGCGCCGGCAGCACTTCGCAGACCGTGACCGTGGGCTGGCTCGCCGCGCACTCCACCGCTCGTGAGCAGTTCGTGGCCCCGGCGTGCGCCGCCGGGACAAATCTGATCGTGACGGTGGACCCGACGCACACGGTCGACGAGTCCAACTTCGCCAACAACACGCTGACCACGCCCTGTCCGGCGCCGGCCGCTCCCACGGGATAACGAGACTTCTCGGCGGGCCTTTGGGCGCCGGCTTGCGCCCAGGGGCTCAACTCTTGGCCGCTACACTCGATAACACTATGAAGACCGGTGTACATCCTGAGTACGTCGAGGCCCACGTGCGCTGCACGTGCGGCAACGAGTTCACAACCCGCTCGACCAAGCCCGAAATCCATGTTGAGATCTGCTCCGCCTGCCACCCCTTCTACACGGGCCGGCAGAAGCTGGTCGACACGGGTGGCCGCGTCGAGCGTTTCCAGCGGCGGGTGGCCAAGGGCCGGCGCGCCGCGCGGACCGGCGCGGGCACTTCTTAGCCCGGAGCAGGGACGATGAGCGCCGCGGTCGAGGAGGGGCGCTTGACCGCGACACGCGACGCCCCCGTCGGGGGTCAGGCCGTCCTCGAGGGCGTGATGATGCGCGGCGTCAACTCGTGGGCGCTCGCAGTCCGGAAGCCCGCTCCTTCCGAGGATGCTGGGCTCGGCGAGATCGACGTGCAGGCGTTTCCGTTGGAGTCGTGGGCTCGACGGCGGCGCATCTATCGGTTGCCGGTGATCCGGGGGGTGGTTGCCCTCGTCGAGTCGCTGGCGATCGGGATGCGCGCGCTCGGGCTATCGGCCAACGCCCAGCTCCCCGAGGAGGTGCAGGAGATCTCGAGTGGCGCCTGGATCGGGACGATCACGGTGGCCTCGCTGTTCGCGATCGGTCTCTTCTTCGTGGTGCCGGTCGGCCTGACCAGCCTGATCAAGGATCAGCTCGGCTCCTCGGTGGCCTTCTGGGCCGTGGAGGGCGTGGTGCGCACCTCGATCTTCCTCGGGTATCTGGTGCTGCTCTCGCGCCTGCGCGACCTGCGCCGGGTATTCGAATACCACGGGGCCGAGCACAAGGCGATCTCCTGCTACGAGGCCTCGGACGAGCTGACTCCGTCTCGGGCAGCGCTGTACTCGCGTCTGCATCCTCGGTGCGGCACCAGCTTCCTGCTGGTCGTGATGATCATGGCGATCTTCGTGTTCGCGCCGGTCGGACTGCCCGCCTGGTGGATCCTCGTGCTGACGCGGATCGTGGGCGTGCCGGTGATCGCGGGCCTGTCGTTCGAGGTGATCAAGTGGGCGGGGCGGAACCGCCGGCGGGGCTGGGTCCGCGCGATCATGTACCCGGGCCTGCAGCTTCAGCGGCTGACCACGCGCGAGCCCGACCACGACCAGCTGGCGGTGGCGATCGCCTCGCTGAAGGCGGTGCTGGCCCGCCAGGAGGGTCTGGGCGTCTCGGCCGCGGACCTGGTCGGTCTCGAAGTCGTAGCCTGAGCGGGCCGCGAGGCCGAAGGCCTCGTTGGTGCGGCCCGCGGAATGCGGGCCGCGAGGGCGAAGGCCTTGTCGGTGCGGCCCGCGCAATCAATCACCCGCGACCTAAACTCGGGTCATCGCCGTGATCGATGAACTCGTGTCCCAGATCGATGCCCGCTTCGGCTCGCTTGAGCAGGAGCTGTCCGACCCTGAGGTGATCGGCGACCGCCAGCGGTTCGCCGCGGCCAGCCGTGCCTACCGCGAGCTCGAGCCGGCGGCTCGGCTGGCGGCCGAGTACCGGCGTGCTGTGGACGACCTAGAGGGCGCGCGTGAGCTGCTTTCCGAGGACGGAGACGATGTGGAGCTGCGAGATCTGGTCGAGTCCTCGCGGTCGCGGATGGGCGAGCTCGAGGACGAGATCCGCCTGGCGATGGTCGAGCGCGACCCGAACGACGACAAGAACGTGATCGTGGAGATACGTCCTGGCGCCGGCGGTGATGAGGCCGCGCTGTGGGCGGGCGACCTGTACCGGATGTTCACCCGCTACGCCGAACGCCGGGGGTTTGTGATCGAGCCGCTGTCTCTGGGCGAGGGCACATACACGTTTGCGGTGAAGGGCGACGGCGCCTACTCGGTGTTCAAGTTCGAGGGTGGTACCCACCGCGTGCAGCGCGTCCCGGAGACCGAGTCCCAGGGCCGGATCCACACCTCGACCGCGACCGTGGCGGTGCTGCCCGAGGCCGAGGACGTGGAGGTCGATATCGATCCGGGAGACCTGCAGAT
>Ga0335073_10006497_pt1 | contig 16433 bp, 9 predicted proteins | sample Lox_Sample_22_FD_207093 | JGI IMG/M metagenome (GOLD analysis project Ga0335073, IMG submission 207093) | Soil microbial communities from Loxahatchee National Wildlife Refuge, Florida, United States - Lox_Sample_2.2 | ecosystem: Environmental > Terrestrial > Soil > Wetlands | place: USA: Florida... | reverse complement strand
CGTTGGGAATTCGGCGTTCTATACGAACAGTAGTCTGACTAGCGTCACCATCCCCGATAGTGTTACAAACATTGGGGATTATGCGTTTTACGAATGCACTAGCCTAACCAACGTCACGATCGGCAACGGCGTCACGAGTATCGGAAACTGGGCGTTCGTTTATTGCACTGGCCTGACGAACATCACAATCCCCGACAGCGTCACCACCATCGGACAAGACGCGTTCGATTCCTGCCATGGTCTAGCGAGCGTCATAATCGGGACCAACGTCACGAACATCGCGCCCGCAGCGTTCGCTCAATGCTTCAGCCTGACAAACGTCACGATTCCGGACGGCGTGACCACCATTGGCGACTATATGTTTGGTGACTGCATTGCTCTGCCCAGTGTCACGATTCCCAACAGCGTCACCAAAATAGGGAACTATGCGTTTTGGACGTGCGGCAGCTTAAGTAACGTCACGATAGGCACCAGCGTCAGCACCATCGGAAGTAATGCGTTCGAAACGTGCGTAAGTCTGCCGAACATAACGATCCCCACGAGTGTCACTAACATTGATGACTACGCGTTCGCTAACTGCCCTAATCTGTATGCCATCTATTTCCAAGGGAATGCGCCCGCCGCTGATTCAACTGTCTTTCCGGAGGGCACCGGTAGCTTTAGCCCCGGAGGAATCGCCGCTGCTGTTTATTATCTTCCAAATACCACGGGCTGGTATTCTCCCTTTGGTGGTCTTCCGGCAGTGCTATGGAATCCGTTAATTCAAACCACGAACTCCATCTTTGGTATACAGAACAACCAATTTAGCTTCAACATCACTGGAACAACGAATATCCCCATTGTTGTAGAAGCTTGCCAAAATCTAGCCATCCCAACGTGGAGTCCATTGCTAACCTGCATTCTGACGAACGGTTCCATCTACTTCGGCGATTCACAGTGGACGAATTATCCTGCCCGCTTTTATCGGATCCGCTCGCTATTGGGTTACGAAAATTTCTAACCCGGTTAAAAACCTTCAACGAAACCTTCAACGATTTCTTCAATAACCGGGTAGTAATGGTGTGCGTGGTGTGTACGTGGCTGGTATGCGGCGGATAGCGGGAAAATCCTCTTGAAGCCTTGTAAAATCACCCTTGAAATACCGTTGTAAATCAGGATATTGAGGCTGGTAGTCGGTGAAGACTGCGTTCGATTCCGACCCTCGCCTCCAACCAGTATCTTAATCAGTACGTTCAAGGCACTTCGCAATCTGCACTTGGCTTCGAGCAGCAGATTCCCGACGGGCTGTTTCCCAACTCCATAGCGTTTTGACGCTGATGCCCAGTTCCAGCGCCATTTGCTTCCTCGTTTTCCGCAATTTTAGCCGGTGTTGCTTGAGCTTTTGACCGAGGGTGGCGGTAGCATCTGGTGAAAAAATGGCAACGCACGCCAGCTAAGAATCGCTTTTTCCGCAGGTGCTGGCCAAGGGTTGTAGGCTCCTTTGCGATTGGGAAACTGCGAGTCCATACCGGGGCAACGTCTTTACGGGGGACGCTTACAACGGGGTCGCAAAAAGGCAACATCGCGCACTCGGCTCATGCGGGTCAGTTGTATGAACTTGTGGTTTCATCGTGCTCCCATTGAATCGCTTGCAAGTTACTCCGCTAAAACAATCAGGCAGTCGGAAGCCGCTCAAAACTGGGGGTTAGCAAACAAACCCTGAGCACTTGGGAAACAGACCGAGTGTCTCCAGCTTGGGCCTTCCAACCCCGATTGGTCACATATCTTGGCTACGACCCATTCAACGATCCGACGCTCGGAAGACCCAAAGGCAACGAAACGTCGTGGCGAACGACAGGGATATTGTGCCTGATTTTACAGGGTATTCAATCAGATTGTGTCACTACTTGAACCGCTGGTTTCCACTTGGTTTGTTAGCCATTTTCCCACGGTGCCGAACTGGATCTGGCTGCCGGGGCAATACGAAAATCCGAAGGAAAAATATTCCAGAGAAATATCAGAGATTCCTTGTAGAAAATGTTGCTACCATATGCCCATGATGCCGGCATACACGCCCAGACCGGCGGTAAACAAGACAATGAAGCCGACCAGCCCGGCATACCACCCTTTAAGCCGCCAAGGTTCCGGCAGCGCCCTGCGCGCCAACAGGTATAAAAAGCCCAGGACGATTGGCAGCAGCAGGGCGTTCATCACATTCACACTGACGGCAAGTTTCACCAAATTAACCCCGGAAAGCACAATTCCCGCTCCAATCAGGAGGCTGACCACATAGATACCGTAGAACCACGGCGCTTCAAAGGGATGATACGCCAGCGAATGTTTATACCCGGTAACTTCCCCCAATCCCCACGCCGCCGTAAGCGAAACGACGATGGTCGCCACCAAGGCCGCACCCAACATGCCCAGCGCGAAAATCATCTTGCCCCAAAACGAGCCAAGGAAGGGAATCAAAGCATCTGCAATCTGCTGCACGTTGTCCAACGAAGCATCGGGATTTTTAGCGCCGATGGTGGTGGCCGCAAGAATTAGAATCGCCGCCATGATGACTTGGGTTACAATAGCTCCCATGGCGGTATCCCAGCGGGCCAGTTTGATGCGGGAAATATCCAGCCCTTTGTCCACTATAGCCGATTGTTGATAGAAAATCATCCAAGGCATGATGACCGCCCCCACATTGCCGGCCAGCAGGAATAGATATTGCCGGTCGCCCAGTGGCATGTGTGCCATGCCCTGAAGCATCGCCATTCCGCTGGGATGCGACACAAAGGCAACTGCGACGAAGGCAAGTTCAAACAAGCCTATTAACATCGCTACCAGTTCCACCCGCCGATAGCTGCCGGTGGTTGCCACCGTCACCAGGAAAATCACTGTCAACGAGATGCTAATCCACGGCGAAATGCCAAAAAGCAGTCCTACGCCGGCGATGCCTGAAAATTCGGTCAGCATTGCTCCTACGCAAGACACCAGCAGGGTGCTGACGGATAACCAGGCCCAGCCTTTGCCGAACCGCTCGGCAATCAGTTCTCCGTGCCCTTTGCGCGTCGTCAGCCCCAGCCGAACCGTCAATTCCTGCACTACATAAAGAATGGGCATGAGCAGCAGTTGCAGCAGCAACAAACGATAACCCCATTGGGCGCCACTTTGTGCCGCAACGATGGCGCTGCCGGCGTCGGTATCGGCCAACATCACCACCAAGCCGGGGCCGGTCACGATCATCGCCAATTTCCAGAGGGGAATCGGTGGCAAAGCGAGCGCTTTCGCTTGTGATTTTCCAGTTTCCATGACGGTTTTCATGCTGACCCAGGCTGTTCTCAAAATGAAATTTGCTTGTTCAGGCACAGGCAAAATAGCCATTGTATAGAAATTAAGCTGTCGGTGCATTGCCATTTGTTGTCGGCCGATTGCGCCGTTGCTTTCCCACCAAGGCAGCGAATCCGTTGTTTCGTGGGCGCCATGGCTAACGTCAGCATAGTGGCCGTTCTGGGAATACTGTGACGGCCAATCTTTGAGTCAATGCACCGGCTGGCCATTATAGGTCCAGTTGATGTTCGGTCTTCCGGGATCGACGGCTTTGGTCACGGCATTGGAGCAAATGTAGGCGTATTTGAAATAGGAAGCGTGGCCGTCGGCAAAGTTGAGGTTTGCGCCGGCATTATGACGCGAGGAGATTTGGGCTACCCAGCAATGTGAGCAGCCGACTTCATTGGCCGGATCCGATCCGTAAAAGGGCGTTTCGGAGGCGTGGGCACGAACATCGGAAAGGAATACAAATGCTGATGGATGCCGAACCATCGTCGCGGTAAAATTGGTCCCGTAACCGACGCCGGTTAATCCCGTGTTGCCTTTGTAATTCATGCCATAGTTGAAAACGATGCGGTCGGGATTAGAGGCAAAATCCGAAGGCAGTTCACTGGCGGTCAGGCAATCGAAGATCTTCCTGGCGTTTACGAACCTGGCCGGATCGGCAGCAATCTGCCAGAGTGGTTGTCCTCCGACGTAGATCGGCAACGCGTTGTACCAAACGTTGTCGCCCTGACCAGCGGCGTGAAAAACGGTCAGTGCGCTCCACGAGGGATCGTCCTCATTGTAACCTCCCGGTGCGCCGGGTGTGCCGTTGGCGATTTTTGCCAGGGGGAAGACTTGTCGGTCGTCGTCCAGATACATAGTCATGGCCAATCCCCATTGTCGGGCATTGCTCAGACAGGCTGTATTGCGGGCCTTCTCCTTAGCCGCGGCCAGCGCCGGCAGAAGCATCGCAGCCAGAATGGCAATGATGGCGATGACCACCAGCAATTCGATCAACGTAAATCCACGTTTCGTTTTCATGGCGCGAAGATTCTCGCATAAAGGAATCCGCTCGCGCTTCCGGTCATTTGCGATTTGTTAGCGGCAGATTGCTGTGGAACATTGCAACGCGATTTTCGCTGTATTATGTTCGAACAGGCCACACACGGAGCAATTTCGGGCCAATTTTCCGCAACCCAGCGACAGCGAGGTCGTGCACTGACTGTTATTCTGGCTTGATTGAATTAGGCGGACAAAGATTCAGACGGAGGACCAGCATAATTCCGGTTCGTTCTTTACTTGGTCCATTTATGTGCTAGGACAACGGTTACGATTGGTGGATTTTGAAATAAGTCTGTGAATGAGGTTCTTCTAGGTTTTGCTCGCTGGGTTACCAGACAAGTCTTAATTACGGGCCTTTTTCTGTCGTTCTCGAATTGGATGACGACGCCGGTCACCTCAGTGCCCCCAATATCTCTGGTGAATATATCCTCTGGTTTTTGATGCAACGAATAAACGTATGCTTCGATTTAACAAGCAATACGACATTTGATAGCATGCGATATAGGATAGCTCAATATTGCGAATTTCAGTCACTAGACATTGTTCGGAATGCTATTCAACAATACATCGATCTGCGAATGTCAGGCAACTAATCGTACTGTCCGCTCGAGATTCGATGTTGAAAAATCTGATTTTCAGCTTTGTTCTGTTCCGTGCTACTATTCCTTTTCCCAATTATCCAGCGACACACCGTGACTTTGGTATGTTTCGGATGTGCCCGATGCAACACCCTGGGAAATGGCTAACGAAATGGCTAACAAACCAAGTAGAAACCGGGAGTTTCAATAGTGACACAATCTGGTTGAATACCCAATGGAATCAGGTATAATATCACTATCGTTCGCCCCTAAAAGCGCTCGATTCCGACCTCCGCCTCCAGGTCGCCCGTTCTTGATGCCTAGAATCAGCTTCATTGTGGTCGTGGGACCCGGCGTGTTTTGCCATTTGGGCGCCCAGATCCGGAATTCACCGCTGCAATGCAACAACGCCATCAGATACAACAACCCTTCGTAATAACGCTCGATGCCGTCCGGCGTCGGCGTGTGCCACAGGGCCTCCACGAATTTTTTCGAACGTGGATTCGTGGCCGCGAGACTGGCGTCGGCGTTCACGGCGACCAGTCCTTGCGCATGCCGGTCATCCAATGGTTTGCCGTCGAGGGTGAACTGGCAGCCGTAAACGTCCATGCCCTGGGATTCAAAAAACGCCTGGAGCCGGTCGCTCAATTCCCGTTCGCGAACATCTTTGCCCCACCAGGACCAGTCCACCGACCAGTTGCCCGCGGTGCGGAACGCATCGAACCGGAAGTTGACCGCGCCTTTGTTCCAGCGGTTGCTGACGACGGTGCCATCAAAATTTGCGTAATCGGGAGTCAGGCCGGTGGTCGGGTTGGCCGCGCGCGGGAAAAAATCGCGGCTGGCCGCCGCCGCTGCCATCCAAAAATTACGGTCCGCCGCCGGCCCCCAGCGCGCCCACAATTCGTAAAACGCGGGGAGATGATAGGATGGATCCGTGAAGGCGCCGCGTTCGGTGCTGGGGGAGAAAAGAACCATTTTATGTCTGGCATCAAACAACGGCCCCGCGGTCACGGCAGAAACACGATTGGCGCCACGCCAGGACGAAAACAGTTGCCCGGTAATCGGAGCGCGATGTCGCATGTTGATCAACAACCGGTCGGCCTCAGCTTTGTAATCGTAAATCCCCGTGCTGCTGCCCCAGCGGTTCGCCGCAAAGTAAAGGGCCATGACATAATACGATTCGCCGTCCGGGGCAACGAATTGGCTCATGACTTCGCCGTTCGTCTTTGCCTGCCACGAAAAGAAACCATCGGACGGGTCGGTTGGTGAATCGTGGTACAAGTACGTCTTTGACCAGTTCCAAATCGCGTCGAACTCCGCCTTTTTATTCATCTGCACGGCGATCATCATGCCGTAAGACAAACCTTCGGTGCGCACGTCGTGATGTTTGATGTCGGTGACGTAGGCGAGGGGGCCGTTGGAGTTGGCGCCGGCATAATAAAAAACGGTCTGGGTGGCCGGGTCGCCGTGAAATAATTGCTCAAAGGCTGAATTAATCCTGTCCTGGATTTCCCGCGGTGAATGGCCGTCTTCGGCAAACAAATTGCGATAGTGGCCGGTGGCGAAAGCGCCGGAGCCGTTGACCGCCGTCCTTGAATCAATTGACCGACAGGCCGTGAGCACCAGGGGCAGGGCAAACGCCGCCATCAATCCGGCGAGACAGTTCGTTTTCATGTTTACGGCGCGGATGATACGGCGCGGTGATAACTTTCCGGCGGGCCCAGATAACTGGGTTGCACTCCGCCGAGGTTGACCACGAGTTTTTGCAGTACGACGCCCGGATCCACCATCCAGAATTTCAGCGTGTGATAACCGGTCTTCGACAACGTGAAATTGGTTTTAACCTTGCGAACGCTGTCTTTCACCGTGGTTTCCCAGTCGTGGTTCCCGTCCAGGGCAGTGTAATCAGCGGGCACGGCGGTGACGATCTCGGGCGGCTGATCGTCAAAGGACAACGCATAGCGGAGGCCGCGGCCCTGAACAAAATTCAGCGTCGGGTCAATGATCGCCTGCACTTCCACTTTCCCCGGGTGGAACAAGTACATCTGGTATTTCAGGCAGGGCGAATCCTTGGGAGGCGCCACGCTGGGCGCGGTGACGGGGAAAATGCTCATGGCCGAAAGGGTACGACCCAAATCGGGAATTTCCTCCCACCGGACCGACCCGGCATCAATTTTCTTCGTGTAATGCGCTGCTTCAATCGAGACGAAACCGTCAGTTTCCACATAACCTTGCAGGGATTCTTTTGCCGGTTTCCGTGGATTGAAAACGTCCACCCGCACGGTGACGGATTTGTCGGTGCGGTCTTTTAGCACTCGGTTCTGCGTTCCTGCGTCGTTTGAACCGGCCAAAAGGAAACCTGTGATTTTCACCGAGCCGTGCCGTTCGCCTTTCGGCGCCCTGGCCCAGTCCACGCTCACCCAAAGGCGCTGTTCTTTTTCAATCGTGCCGCGGGTGGCGCTCAACTCAATCCAGGACGCACCGGGTATGGCTGAAAACTCAAACGGCGTCCGGCCCCGATTGAAGATGTCAATGTATCGTGACGGCTGATTGAAATTGTCGAACTGCGGCAAGGCGGGTTCATCCGCAGCGTCCGGCCAGACGTTGGTCGAACCTTCGAGGGCAATGCCCATTTCCGCATTCGTCGGCGTTCCAATTTCGACGACTTGCGGCATGACATTCGTTGGCGGCTGCTGCCAGATGGTATAGCCGATGTGCGTCTGGTCCATCATGTGGTCCCAGCGACCATTCGCCAGGGCATGATTGTAATACGCCGCCAAATCAGCGTCGGCCTGGAACAACGCGCGCGCCCGGGCCGCGTAATCATTGGCGCTGGCGCGGTCCTGGGCGGCGTACAGCCGGTTTTTTGCCGTGTTGATGTAAAGCGCGTTGACCTGTTCGCAGGCCTTGGTCGGATAAAGCACCAGTTCAAAGAAGGCGTCGCGCTCGTTCGGCGGCAGTTTTTGATAAATTTGCTCCGCCTCGGCGGTAAGTGATTGCCAGTCGGCGAGCACCCTGTCCGCTTCCTGGTAGTTCACGAGGCTGAAGGTGTTCGGATCCAGCAGTTCCGGTTTGCGCCGGCCGTTGTACTTCGTATATCGGGAAAGAATGTCGGCGATGGGCGCCGCGTATTCGGGGCCGAACTGGCGTTCGGCCCATAACCGCGTGAATTCGGAGATCTTTTCCTTCGGCCACGGCTCGGGATTCCACGCCAGGCTCAGGAAAAACTCGATGGGCAGTTCGTAACCCTTGAGATGGCCGACGTTCACGATCCAGATTTGGCGGGCGTCGTAATGATACGCCAGATTCATCTGCTCCCAGATTTTGGGGGTCGGATTCGTGTTGAGCCATTTGTAATTGCGCGGCCCGCCGACGTAATCGAAATGATAATAAACTCCGGCGCCGCCGCTGCGGGCCCGGCTTCCCGGCGATGGCAACCGGCGGATATCGCCCCAGTTGTCGTCGCACCACAGCAGCGTGACGTCGTCCGGCACGCGCATGCCTTTCTCGTAGTATTCCTGCACTTCCTTATAGAGCGCCCAATCCTGCGGGACGGCAGCCGCGTTGGTTTGATAAACTTCCCCGATGATTTTCCGCTGGGCCGCCACGATTTCCTCCAGCAGGGAGATGTTGGCGGTTTCGGACATCGGCGTGTCAACCTTGCCGCGCATGGCGATGGTGATGATGTTTTCGAAGTTTTTGTTCCGTGTCAGGCCGTCTTTCCAAAACTGGATGAGTTCGTTTGAATGGGTCAGAAAGTTCCATTCCCCGGCCGTGTGCCCCAGCCGGTTCCATTCCTTGTCCGCCCGCATCATCGGCTCAACGTGGGAAGTGCCCATGACGATGCCGTACTGGTCGGCGAGTTGAGGATTCAACGGATCGTCCTCGTTGAAACAGTTGTCCCACATCGCCGGCCAGAGGTAATTGGCCTTCAGGCGCAACAACAGTTCGAAGACATTCGTGTAAAAGGCGTGGTTGTAATTGCCGAACTTTTCCTTGACCCAGCCGGTGAGATCCGGGGCTTCGTCATTCAAAAAAATGCCTCGATATTTTACTGCGGGCGGCCCTTGCTCGTATTTGCCGGCTTTGACAAAGACGGCGTCGTGATGCGGCACCGGCACGTCCGCCCACCAATACCAGGGCGACACTCCCATCGCCGCCGACAAATCGTAAATGCCGTAGATGGTTCCGCGTTTGTCACTGCCCACGATGACCAGGCCATGGGCGAGGCCGGGCAGGGGATGGGGCACGACCTGGGTGAAATACGATTCCCACTGGTTGGTGATGGCGGAGACATCAATTTTACCGGCCCGGATCAGTTCGTCAATCACCCGGCTTTTCCCGATGGTGCCGATGAGGATCGCATTCGTCCCCGGAGTTTCTTCCGCGCCGACCATGGCCGGGGTGCGGCCGGTGACCCGGTTCACGTCCGCGCACAAATTTTTGGCGGCGATGAGCACGCCGGCATAATCATTGGTATCCACGTAAACGGACGCCGTAGCCTCCTCCTGCGCAATGCAAAAATCCCCGGCATGGCCGGTGTTCTCTACGTATGGCGGTACGACGAGGGCCAGGCCTGGACGGACAAAAACCAGGAGGCAAAGGCAAAGCAGCAGGGCAATTCTACTCTCTCTCAATCCATTCATGGTGTGGTTGGCAGCATACTGTGCCGGGGAATGGAGGAAACGATGAATTTTACCGGCGGCCTCGTTTCTCGTTGCTGTTTCTGTTGAATCGGACATCTTTTATTCTTAGCGATATGAACCTCGTTTCCCGCGCGTGTTTATTATATTCCGCTGCTGGCACGCAGCGCCCCAATTTTTGAATTTGTATGCACCTCGGATTGGGACTGTATCGTCACATGCTCACGCGCGAAAATTTCCAATTCGCGCGCCAGGCCGGCGCCACGCACATCGTGGCCCATCTCGTGGATTATTTTAAAGGCGACGCACACAATCCCCATGACAACCAGCCGACCGGCACGGCACGGGGTTGGGGGCTGGCCGGCGACCCGGACAAGTTATGGAGTGCCGGTGAATTGCGCGACTTGCGCCAGGCGGTTGAAGCCGAAGGCTTGAAACTTGAAGCGATTGAAAACTTCGACCCGGCCCACTGGCACGACGTATTGCTCGACGGCCCCCAAAAGCAGCGGCAGCTCGAAAATGTAAAGAGGATTATCCGTAATCTGGGCGAGGCCGGCATCCCGATTATGGGTTACAACTTCAGCATTGCCGGCGTTTGCGGACGGACGACCGGTCCCTACGCGCGCGGCGGGGCCATGTCCGTAGGCATGGAAGGCCCGCTCAACGAACCGATGCCCAACGGCATGGTCTGGAACATGGTTTATGATCCACACGCGCCCAAAGGTTTTGTGCCGCCAATTACAAACAATGAACTTTGGCAAAGGCTGGAAAGTTTCCTGCGCGAAATTTTGCCTGTTGCCGAGGAAGCGAACGTCAAACTCGCGCTGCATCCTGATGATCCACCAATGCCGACGATGCGTGGCCAGCCCCGCCTGGTTTATCAGCCGCAACTCTATCAAAAGGTGATTGACCTGCATCCCAGCCCGGCGAACGCCTTCGAATTTTGCGTGGGCACGCTGGCCGAGATGAACGAGGGCGACATTTACGATGCGGTGGACACCTACAGCCGGCGGGGCCGGCTGGCTTACGTGCATCTGCGCAACGTCCGCGGCAAGGCGCCGTCCTACCGGGAAACGTTTATTGACGAGGGTGACGTGGATGTTCCGCGAGTTCTGCGGATTTTGAAACGGAACAACTTCGGCGGCGTCATCATACCCGATCACACGCCGCAAATGAGCTGCGCGGCGCCGTGGCACGCGGGCATGGCCTACGCTTTGGGTTACCTCCGTGCCGCCTTGCAAAGTTTGGTTTCCGCATGAAGCCGGAAAACCGACATTCCCGCCGGGATCGTCCAAAACCTCCTTCCCAAAGTGCGGGGACGAAGGAACAGACAAAAGACCGAACTGGAACCCGGTCGCGGGCACCGCATACAAAAGAATCTTCTGGTGAAATTTGCATCGTCAGTTGGTTTCAGATCCCAATCAACTCAAATCCGCTTGGCATATAAGAAGCGTTCTGTTTAATTGCCTTGAGCATTTGGAATTTGTTTGCAGCGATATGCACAATTCCGATGGAGCAAAATTTCATGTGCATTTATGACGAATCACTCAGTCGGCTCCAAGCGCTTCTGGCCAGGTTTTGGAATATGCGTCTGTTTGGCTGCCATCACGCTTTCTGTCTTTGGACGGGCGATCGACTGCGGCTTCGTTTACGACGATGTTTTGTATGTCCAGAACAACCCCGAGGTGCAGCAGGGACTTACCCTGAATGGAATTGGTTGGGCATTTACACATGCCGTATCAAATAACTGGCATCCACTGACGGTCATATCGTACATGGTGGACTATCAGTTTTATCGGCTGAACCCCCACGGCTTTCATTTGACGAATGTGATTTTGCACGCAATCACGGTGGTCTTGCTCTTTCTGGCATTGAAGGAAGTGACCGGAACGCTCTGGCGAAGTGCCTTCGTGGCCGCAATATTCGCAATTCATCCGTTACGAACCGAATCGGTGGTATGGATTTCTGAGCGTAAGGATGTACTGAGCGGTTTGTTTTTTATGTTAACATTGTGGGCATATTTCAGGTATGCGCGCAGACCTTTTTCCCTTGTCCGTTATCTCTGGATAGCATTGCCCTTCACATTGGGTCTGATGTGCAAGCCGATGCTAGTGACTGCTCCATTTCTGCTTTTGTTACTGGATTATTGGCCCTTGAACCGTTTCCAGAACTTGTCCCTTAGCCGCTTTCGCTTTCCAAAACGAATAATACTCGAAAAAATTCCGTTGGTGATACTGTCCATTTGCGCGTGCGTTGCTGCGGTTTTAGCACAAAAGAGCGCCATCGCACCTGAGGCTGTGTTACCTTTTACTCTGCGTATTGGTAATGCATTCGTTTCCTGCATCATTTACCTGTGGCAGATGTTCTACCCTTTTGGCTTGGCGGTATTTTATCCTTTCCCGATTCAATTACCGTTCTGGAAGGCAGTGTTGGCGCTCTTGGCACTGCTAGCCATCACCGTGGGAGCCTTCTCGTTCCGATTGAAACGGCCTTATCTCCTTGTGGGCTGGTTCTGGTATTTAGGGATGTTGGTGCCGGTCATTGGCCTGGTGCAGGTCGGATTGCAGGGGCACGCGGACCGATATACTTATCTCCCTCAAATCGGGCTCTATTTTGCTCTGACCTGGACGGTAGCAGACCTAAGCGCACGTTGGCATAATCGCCATGCGGCACTTGGCGCTATCGCAGTCGGCATCATAGTGTCTCTGAGTCTGGTTACCTTCATCCAGGCTGGCTGTTGGCGCGACAGCGAATCGCTATGGAACCACGCGCTGGCATGCACCCAGAACAATGAAGTTGCAAACGACAACCTTGGCACAGCTCTGCTTGAAAATGGGCAAGCGGACGAAGCGATTGCTCACTTTCGGAAAGCCCTGGAAATACAACCCGATGATGCTTTAACTGCGACCCACCTTGGAATGGCTTTGGCGCAACAAGGACAATCGAGTGAGGCTTTTACCACCTTTCAGAATGCTCTCGCCAAACATCCAAGGGATGCGATAGTCCTTTATGATTATGGGATAGCTCTTCTTCACTATGGCCAATTCGACCAAGCAAGCGAGCAACTCGCACAGGCATTGGAAATTCAATCTGATTATGCACCGAACCTTCACCAGCTTGGCAATACGATGCTACATCGAGGACAAGCAGGCCAAGCGGCTGTCGTTTTCCAGACGATTTTGAAGGTTTATCCAGAAGACCCCGAAGCCCACTACGTTCTTGGTATGATTTCCCTGTTACAAGGGAAGCCGGATCAAGCTGTGGTACACCTTGAAGAAGTCCTAAAGTCACAACCGAATAACCCTCAGGCCCAGGACAACCTTGGACTGGCTCTTCTTCAAACGGGACGGGTGACCGAAGCGCTTACTCATTTTCAGAAGGCTGTGGAACTCCAGCCTAACAACGCCGAAGCGCATAGCAATTTGGCTTGGGTACTGGCAGTCAGCCCCGACGCATCCATCCGCAACGGTGACCGCGCCGTTGCGGAAGCAGAACAAGCGAATCAGCTTGCTGGCGGGAGTAACCCAAAATGTCTAGGAACACTCGCTGCTGCATATGCCGAGACGGGACGTTTCTCCGATGCCATCACGACCGCGCGCCGAGCTTTACAACTGGCCCAGGGCCAAAATACAGCCGCCAGTGCCGCAATCATTGCTGCTCTCGAAGGGCAACTAAAATTGTACGAAGCCAATTCCCCTTATCATGACCCAACCCTTAAAGAACTTTCCACTTCAAAACACCCCTAATACCTTAACCATCAGACAGTAACAATTCCAGACTCTCCCATTGGTGAAGATCCTTGATGTACCGGGGTTGACGCACGAGTATTGTCGGTTTGTTCGAGCTCCGAACTTTATGCTTGACAACATTCCGAAAAGCGTAAAGACTGTGTCAGTAAGCAACCCCAAATCTGTGTTTTGATGACATTCTGTGCATAAAAAACAATGCATAAAATTAATTTGAGCAAATTTCAGGTGGCGACCAACGAAACCGTTCGCGATATCAACAGTCGCATCATGTTGAATCTGGTGCGGCGTCATCAGCCGGTTTCGCGCGCCGATTTAATGCGCTATTCAGGTTTGCAGCGCAGCACCGTGTCGGTGATTGCCGGGCGGCTGATTGCCGACCGGTGGTTAAGGGAAGGAGCCGTTGGCAATCTGCCGCGTGGCCGCAGACCGACCTTTCTTCACCTGAATCCCGAGCGTTGCGGGGTCATTGGCGTTGATGTTCAGCCGGCGAGGACGACTCTGGCCGTGTCCAATATGGAGAGCCAATTCTCGGCGCTCGAATCCATGCCTACCGCCAGAGATCCCTCCGAGTTCGTTGCGCGTTTGAGTCACCGGATTACGGATTTAATCCGGGCGCACCCCAAGAAGTCGTATGAGGGCATTGGAATCAGTTTGCCGGGACGGATTGAGGTGGGCTCGGAACGGCTGATTTTTGCCCCGACATTGGGTTGGAGTGAATTGGATCTTAAAACGCCGATCGAACGGGAAACCGGCCTGCCGGTGAAGCTGGAAAATGCCGCCAATGCCTGTGCACTGGCCGAGCTGTGGTCGGGACAACACATTGACGGGGTGAACAATCTGGTGGCGGTGACCGTTTCGGACGACATCAGCGTGGGCATGATTCTGAACGGCCAGTTGGTGCGCGGTTCAACCGGTGTGGCGGGGGAATTCGGTCACGTGTCCCAAGTGCTGGATGGACCCAAGTGCCGATGCGGCAACAGCGGTTGCTGGGAAATGCTGGCTTCCAATGCCGCCGCGGTGCGGTATTATGCCGAATCCGCCTCGGTTCCCAAGGGGGCGATTGGTTCCAAGAGCGACATGGCCACGGTGCCGTTTGGCGATATTTTACGACTGGTGGAGCAGGGCGATCCCCGGGCCTGCAAGGCGCTGAATCAAATGGCGCACCATTTGGGGATTGGCATTGCCATGCTCGTGACGGGCCTCGCGCCGGACGTATTGATGGTGGTTGGCGAAGTGACGCGGGTCTGGGACAAAGTTGGGCCCATTGTCGGCGAGGCGGTTAAACGCCGTTCGTTTACTCATGCGGTCACCCGGATTGTGCCGGCTGGTTCCGAAGTGCAATCGCGGTTGCGGGGTACGGTGGCCCTGGTTCTTCAAAAACATTTTAGCGCGCCGTCCATCGCGTGAACAACAACACAAAAAAAGATTGTCAATTGCCAAATTTGTTCGCCGTCCGAACTAATGAAACATTGGCTAATGGAAGACCGATGAAGATTAACGGCACTGAACCGTTGCAGCGGGACGACCGAAAGTCGATCGGCTGCTTTGCCAGGCCGGTTGGCCGGCAGGCCGGCAACGGCGAATCGCATGTGGCGCAGAAAGTTGAGCAAAGCATCTCCTACATGTTGCAGCACTTGAACCAGCCGCTGCACGTGGCCACCCTGGCCGCGGCGGTGAATGTTTCCCCATCTCACTATTCGGCTTTGTTCAAGCGTTGGACGGGGTGTCCGCCCATTGATTATTTTATCCATTTGCGCATGCAGCATGCCTGTCAGCTCTTTGACAGCACCTCCTTGAATGTCAAAGAGGTGGCAGCGGCGCTGGGCTACGATGATCCTTTCTATTTCTCCCGAACGTTCAAAGCCGTCAACCAGGTTGCGCCCAGTGAATATCGGGTGATGCCCGAAGCGTTGAAAAACTCAATCCGGAGCGCGGCCCGTTCGGGTGTGACTCCGGGCTTGGAGGGCCATCGGACCCTTCGGGGTGAGAATGGCCAACAGACCAATGGGCGCGGAGTGGTGAGGCCCGGACAGAACGGACAGAAATTTGAACGACCACCGCTTCCAGTATTTGAAACCGCTGGAGGGGGAAAACTGAAGTAAGGAAAGAGTTATCTGGAAAAATTATGAAAAATACCGTATCCTCCATTCAGTGGCGTACGAGTTGTGTTGCCGTGCATAAGCATAGTCCCATGAATCCAATGCGCATCGAAAAACAAAGCTTGACCGACCAGGCCTTTACCTTGATTGAATTGCTGGTGGTGATTGCCATCATCGCCATTCTCGCGGCGATGCTCCTGCCGGCGTTGGCCAGTGCCAAGTTTCGGGCGCAGGTGACCAATTGCACTTCCGATATGCGGCAATGGGGCGTGGTGGCCAACGGCTATAGCGCCGACAACACCCGGGGCACGCTGCCTTCGTTTCCGATGTCGGTTGGATATGCCGGGGGCAATCTCTGGGACGTGGACGCCGCGATGGCCACCAATCTGGTATCTTACGGGTTGACGGTTCCGATGTGGTTTTGTCCGGTCAGGCCCCAGGATTTTCAATCCATCAAGAATGCCAACCCGGGTGTCTCAATTACCAGCCCCTATCAGTTTCCGCAGTTGAACAACCCCCCTGGAAAACAGGGGATTGAATATAATCATATTTATCTCACCATATTTTATTCGGTCTATATTCCGCGACAGTTGGGATTCGGCAACGCGGGCTGGTGGCCGGTAGTGTCCGGCCAGCTTCCTTCGGGCGTGCTTCCGGCGTGGAGGGGTGAAATCGCCAATCAATCCATTCCCGGTTACTCAACCGGAATGCCATGGCCGCTGCATGCCACGGACATGTGGGCGGGAAAAAATCCGATCATGACCGACACGTGCTTTGACGGAAATAAATCCAACGCCGGGGGGATAGCCTGGAACCAGACACAAAGTCCTTCCGGCGGTCATCCTTATGGAAAACAGATCCAAAATATAAATTTGCTCTACGCCGATGGTCACGTGATGCTTCACAATTCCGGTCAATTCATTTGGACGTGGTATGGCGGCAACAACCAGTACGCGAATTATTATTGATCCTTAATGGGAAGGGAAAAGTCGTCCGTGAAAGTCAGCTGCGAGAGGA
>Ga0335073_10006496_pt1 | contig 16433 bp, 15 predicted proteins | sample Lox_Sample_22_FD_207093 | JGI IMG/M metagenome (GOLD analysis project Ga0335073, IMG submission 207093) | Soil microbial communities from Loxahatchee National Wildlife Refuge, Florida, United States - Lox_Sample_2.2 | ecosystem: Environmental > Terrestrial > Soil > Wetlands | place: USA... | reverse complement strand
TTCGTGAATGCTCACACTGCGATGGTTGTCGCGACCGCCGCGGCAATCGCTAGGGCAAACCCCTAAACCCCAACCCCAGGGCGCGCCGGACCGCACCCCTGGGGTACGCCAGCCACCTGAGTAAATGCGCGGGCTCGGACAGATGCCGGAAAGATCCGTGTTATCCGCAGCCCTCCCGCAATGGGGTGAACAGAGGGATCTGCGGCGGCCGGAAGGCGGCGTGGCTGAACACCCAGCACCGGCAGTTTGGCGGGTGACGCGCCGCTTCCGCCGCCGCAGCGCCTGGCCGGGGCCGATGACCACCCCTGCACTGGCCCTAGCTATGGCCAGTGCAGGGACACTCCCCCCAGGGCCTTGAAGAGTGCTCCGACCGGTTCGCCGGAGCTTTCATCTGCTGTCTGGAGATCGTTACGACGCGATCGCGATCCATACGGCGTACTCGCTGTTGGCGCCGAGCGGGATCGGCGTTCCCGGCCCCGCCAACGTTGATCGCCGCGCCCACGGTTCCACTGGTCAGGTTGACCGGGATCAGCGCCGCGCCATTCATGACGTAGGCGGTTTGCCCGTTCGGCGTGATCGCGCCAGCATGCCAGCTGTGATGACGTCCGCAGGTGGCGGCGGATAGCGGTCTTGTCCACCCGGCGGGGTTGCCCCGCCGGGCTTTGGCGCACGCGGGCGGAATCAGGAGTTTTCCCGATGCGGCGGCGCTGCCCGGCGGCTTACGGTCGGCGTGTCAGTTCCGGCGACAGGGAGGACGCGGCGGTGGCCGAGACAGCAGCAGGCAGCAAGACCGGTGGCGCAGGCCAGGGCGGGATCACCGCCTGGCCGGCGCTGGAGATCGCTCGCGCCGTGCGCGAAGCGAGGGTAACGCCGGCGGAGGTGGTCCAGGCGCACCTGGAGCAGATCGGCCGGGTGGAGCCGGAGGTTCACGCGTTCCAGCTGGTGCTGGCCGAGCAGGCGCTGGCTGAGGCGCAGGCACTGGCCGGGCGCCCCGATCTGGGCACGCTTGCGCTCGCCGGGGTGCCGGTGGCGGTCAAGGACAACGTGGACGTGGCCGGCGCTCCCAGCCGGCACGGTTCGGCGGCGACACCGGCCCAGGCCGCGCGGTGCGACGATGAGCTGGTCCGGCGGCTGCGGGCGGCCGGGTGCATAGTGATCGGCAAGACCCAGATGCCGGAGTTCGCGATCTGGCCGTTTACCGAGCCGGCCGCGTTCACGGCCACCCGCAACCCCTGGGATACCAGCCGGACGCCAGGCGGCTCGACCGGCGGCGGTGCCGCCGCGGTTGCGACGGGCATGGCCGCGCTGGCCCTGGGATCGGACGGCGGCGGCTCGATCCGGATACCGGCGGCCTGCTGCGGGGTCGTCGGGCTGAAGCCCGGACCGGGGATCGTCCCGCTGGCCGGCGGCGGCGCACAGCACTGGCACGGCCTGACCGCCTTCGGCCCGCTGGCCCGCACCGTCGGCGATGCCGCCGCCGCACTGGACGTCCTGGCCGGGGCCGACCGCCCCGCCGTCCCGCCATCCCAGTCAGGCTCACTGCGGATCGCCTACTCGACGGCGCCGGCCGCGTTCGGGGCGCGGGTCGCGCCAGCGGTGCGGGCCGCGGTTGCCGCCGCGGCCGGCGCGCTGCGAGAGGCCGGCCACACGCTGGTCCCGGCGCGGCCGCCGATCCCGCCCACACTCGGCCTGCGGTTCTCCAGCCGCTGGCTGGCCGGGATCGCCGAAGACACCCAGGGGCTGCCCGCCAGCGCCATGGAGCAGCGGACCCAGAAGATGGCACGGCGCGGCCAGCGCGTGTCCCGGCGAGTCAAGCCCGCCGCGGCCGACCCGTTCGCGGCCAGCGCCGCAGCATGGATCAGCGGCTTCGACGCCCTCGTGATGCCCACCCTGACCAGGCCCGCCGTCCCGATCGGGACATGGGCGGGCAAAGGCTGGGTGCCGACCATGCTCAGCGTGGGCAACTGGCTGTGCACGACGCCGTGGAACCTGGCCGGGCTGCCCGCCATCTCAGTGCCGTCCACCATCGCCGCAGGCCTCCCGGTCGGCATCCAGATCATCGCCGCACCCGGGGCCGAACCGGTGATCATCGCCCTCGCCGCCCAACTGGAACAGCTGCGGCCCTGGCCGCACCTCGCGCCGATGGCCTCCTGACACCTCCCGCGGCGATCCCGGCCCGCCCAAGCCGCGGCAGCAGCGACGGCGGGCCCCGCCTCACCGCGGCAACCCGCCGCCAGGAACGCTCCCAGGCCGTCCGCCACCCGCCGATCCCCGGCCGCCCCCAGGGCCCGCGCCAGCGGCCGTTCACCACGCCCTGCCAGGAGCACAGACGGTGCAGTGTTGCCGACGAGGTCACGGGTGGTTTGAGTATCCGGATCGGGGGTCAAAGACCGAGGTAGAGACGGACCGCTTCTTCCAGCAGTTCTCGCGGGTGAAGCCTGCCGCGCCGCCGCCGGAGCCGCGGCTTGTCGATGGTGTGCAGGCCGACTTCGCGGTCCAAAGGTATGTGGGTCTGCGGAGGCCCTTCGGTTCGGGTGACAACAGCCACCGTCACGGCGCTCAGGCGGGGGATCAGTACGTTGATCGTCAGCACGATGACCGGATGGTCACCCACTCGTGGCAGGCTCGCGTCCCAGACATCACCTCGCAGCGGGTCCACCGGCTAGTCGCCGTCGGATGCAACCACTCCTGCTGGCAGTGGAGCCGGCTGGCCGTCGTAGAACTCGTCGTAAGCTGTCGCGAGATCCACTTCACGAGCCCGCCTGTGCACCAGCCGCAGCCCTCACGCACCAGCTCAGAAGGGCCTTCAAGGCCAAGCACGGCCTGCCGCCGCCGGCGAACGGGTACAGCACTGGCCCCGCCGGTTCGGCGTCGCGGTCCGGCCGGCCGCCGCTGGGACGCGGTCAGGTCACGCGGCCCGCCGGGCAGGTGCTCCCCGGGGGGTCGCTGGCACTGGGCCGGATCCGCGCGGTCAGGGAGATCTCGATCCCGGCGGTGGGCTCATCGGGTGTGTGGGGCCGACGGTCACGGTCGAAGAGGTTCGTGCTGAGAGCCCCGTATAAGGCACGAGTTCCAGAGGGGGTGAGTGTTGTATCGGTACTTCTGGCGTAACCCCCTCCGGCGGTCCCATGATGCTGGCCGCCGGCAGCTTCCAGGAGGCGATGTAGCCAGCCTGGACAGCCATCGAAGGTTTTGTTAGCAAGAAGGATGTGGCTCATCGCAGGGTGGGTGCTTAGCGGTTCGGTCTGGCACCCGTTACGCCGGGTCGGTACCCGGGATTGGGGAATCAGTGGTGCGGTGACGTCCGTCGGCCAAGGACATCCTGTCAAGGTGGTGCGCGGCGCCGGGCTGCGATCGGCCTCCCTGGCCGCTTCGCCGGGGCGGGTGCCGGGCAGCAGGCATGCCCTCCTCCTGCTCGCCTCGGCCATGCTGCTCGCCATGACCACCTGGTTCTCCGCGACCGCGGTCCTGCCGCAACTGCGCACGGCCTGGGCGCTGACGACGGTCCAGGCAAGCTTCCTCACCATTGCCGTCCAGGTGGGGTTCGCCGTCGGTGCCCTGGTGTCCGCGTTCTTCAATCTGGCCGACATCATTGCCCCCCGCACGCTCATGCTGCTGGGGGCGCTGGGCGCCGCGGTCGTCAACCTGCTGCTGATCGGGGTGCACTCAGCTGGCCCGGCCATTGGCTTGCGGTTCCTCACCGGGGCGTTCCTGGCTGGGGTATATCCGCCGGGGCTGAAGGCGATGTCCACGTGGTTCCGGGCCGGCCGCGGCACCGCTCTGGGCATCATGGTGGGGGCGCTGACCCTGGGCTCGGCAGCACCACAGTTCCTCAACGGCATTGGAGGTGCGCACTGGCATACTGTCATCGTCGCGACTTCGGTACTGACGGTCCTGGGCGGCCTGACAGCCCGGTATCTGGCGCCCGATGGGCCATTCCCGTTCCCGAGGGCGGTCTTTGATCCCCGGCAGACAGCCTCCGTGATGCGCAACCGGGCGGTCCGTCTTGCGGTCCTCGGCTACTTCGGGCACCAGTGGGAGCTATATGCCATGTGGGCTTGGATCTTTGCCTTCAGCCGTGCGGCCTTCACTGTTAATGGCGCTGCCGATGCCACCCGGGACGCTGCCTTCGCCGCGGCCGCCATCATCGGCAGCGGCGCGGTTGGCTGCTGGGTCGGCGGCGTCGTCGGGGACCGGTGGGGCCGTGCCCGGCTGACCCGGCTGGCGATGGCGCTATCGGGCACGTGCTCCGTGCTGATAGGCCCGGTCGCGCGGCTGGGCGTCGCGCCGATGATCGCTCTGGCGGTGTTCTGGGGCTTCTGGGTGGTTGCCGACTCGGCTCAGTTCTCCACCATCGTGACCGAGACCAGCGAGCAGCGCTACGCGGGCACGGCGGTCACTTTGCAGCTGGCGACGGGCTTCACGCTGACCGTGGTGACCATCTGGCTGATACCGGTCGTGCAGCACGTCGTCGGATGGACCTGGGCTTTTACTGTCCTTGCCCCCGGGCCACTGCTCGGCGTCGTGGCCATGACCAGGCTGCTGCATACCCCCGAGGCCAGGCTGATAGCGGCAGCCCCGGGCTCGGCGCTGGGAGAGTCCGCACGGCGCACGCCGGGCTAGATGCGCACAGTGCGCTCTAGACGGCTCATGGGCTACGCAGACCCGGCTGCGCTGCTGTGCGCAGCGCAGCCGCGAATGCCTATCGTGTGGGCGCCTATGCAGCGTCGTCACCTGGTGCGATGCCGTGTTCGCGCAAAACGGCCCGCAGCCTTTCCAGCTCGGCCTTCACCCGGCCCAGTTCCTGGGCCAGCGGCATGCGGCCGGCGGCGGCCTGGGTCCACTCCTTGTCCCGGCCCGCACGGTCAGCCAGCAGTTGCCTCTCCTGGGCGCGCAATGCGGCAGCGGCCTCGAAGTCCTGCCCGTCGATCGCGGCCTCCTTCTCCCGGCGCACCCGAGCAATGTCCTGGTCCAGGTCGTCCGGATCAGGCCGAAGGCCCACCCAGCGTTCGATCGCGGCCAGCCGACGGTCCAGCGAGTCCGCCCCCGTTAGAACGTCGCCGGGCAGCGGGGAACCCGCACGGGTCAGGTCCTCGCCGGGCCGGTCGTGCAGCACCTGGACCACCTGCTCGCGCACCCGGTCCAGGTCGGCGCCCAGCTCCACCAGGACCTGCGCGGCCACGCCCTGGCCCTCCCGGAGCAGGCCGAGCAGGATGTGCTCGGTGCCGATGTAGCTGTGGCCGAGTTCCTTCGTCTCGCGCAGCGAAAGCTCAAGAACCGTCTTGGCCCGCGGCGTGAACGGGATGTGTCCTGACGGCGCCTGCTGGCCCTGGCCGATGATCTCCTCGACCTGCTGACGGACCGCCTCCAGGCTGATCCCAAGACTTTCAAGCGCCTTGGCCGCGACGCCCTGGCCCTCGTGGATCAGGCCGAGCAGGATGTGCTCGGTGCCGATGTAGTTGTGGTTCAGCATCCTGGCTTCTTCTTGGGCCAGGACAACAACCCGGCGTGCCCGGTCGGTAAACCGCTCGAACATGGTCCGCGCCGCCCTTCTGGCCGTCATCCCGGCTGTACCCGATGCCAATACGATAGGACGGATTGGCGAAGATCAGCGGAGCCGCTTTCCGCGGAGATCCCGCGCAGTTCAGACTGAGTGGAGACTGGCTTGGCCCGGCAAGTCCGGCTCAACGATGAGCAGCATGTCCCAGATGACCGCGGTAGCTGCATGCTGCACAGGCTCTTTACCGGATGTCCCCGGATTGTGATGCCCATCCGGTGCGGCTCAGATCAGCCTGGCGCTACCGGGCTGCTCCGGCGATGAACGCGGCCACGATGTAGGTCGCGTGCCTGTCAAGGCTGGTGCGGGCCCGGTCGTAGCGCATGGTGGTGCGCGGGCCGGCGTGGGAGGGTCCAGCCGCCGCCCGTCCGCGGCAAGAACAGCGGCCCTTCGGTCCGTTCGCCCATCGCCAGGTCGATCGCGCGGGCGGTACGCGGCGCGAGCGAGATGGTGACGACCTTGCCGCCCTTGCGGGGGGATCAGCAGGGTCCGGTGGCCGCGCTCCAGCCCTGGGTGCTCGATGTCCGCGCCGGTCGCTTCGGACACCCTCGGGCCGTTGAGCGCGAGCAGCGAGATGAGCGCGTGCTCGGCGGGCGGGCCGAGCCCGGCGGCGGGCGGGCCGAGCCCGGCGGCGACCGGGATCGCGCCGAGTTCGTTGCGGTCCAGCGCGGTGGCGTGCGACTCGTAATCCAGCCGGGGACGGCGGACGTGCGCGGCCGGGGAGTGCTCGAGGAGTTCTTCTTCGACGGCGATGCTGGTGGTCAATTCGGGCCGCTTGTCGCCGGCGATCGCGGCGCCCGCCCCGGCAAGCAGCCGGCTTCCAAGATCATGGGATACTCCGGGTAGCCCTGGCTACGTTTTGTATCCCCGATCTCGTGATCTTGCCTTTGCCGACCCTGTCAGCGTGGCACCAGTGGCAGCCGTGCCCGGTGATGTTCACGGGCGCCGACCGAGACCGCCATCAGCAGCGGGGCCAACCCAAAGCCGGCCCCGGACCAGTGCGAATTAGCCACCAGCATCGACGGCGTACCGGTAGAACCCGGCGATGGTGCACAGCAGCCGGGTGACGGTGACGGTGACGGTGGCGCGGGCGCGGCCCTTGGCCTCAAGCTCGCGGGCGAAGGTCTCGATGCCGGCGCGGCGGACCGCGAACAGGGGAAGCGACCGGATGCGGCACCAGGCGGTGAACTGGCGCAGGTCGAGGGTGCAGGCCTCGCGGGTCAGGCCGCGGTACCCGGCCAGGAACCCGGCGAGTGCGAGCCGTCCGGACTCGGTGAACACTGGCTGGGCGGCGACAACGGCGGTGGAGGGGATCGCGGTGGTCATCGGGGTAACTCCTGCAACAGCCGGGACACGTGAGCTGGGCTTCCACAGGTCCCAGCGATGAACGATGCTCGCAACGCACGCCGACTCCCGAAAACGAGCCACGCCACGATCCGTACAAGGGCACTGCCTCGTCCGCGAGCAGGGCAAGCTCCTGACGCCGGCGGTCTATGGTGATATCGTCCGCAGCCGGTTGTCGGCGCCGTCGGTCACCAGCACGCTGCCAGCGGGGGTCACGGCCACGGCGTACGGGTAGTTGAGCTGAGCGCTGGCGGCGGGGCCGCCGTCGCCCAGGGTGGTGCCGCCGCCGGCCACGGCATAGACGTCGCCCGCGGTCATGGCCTGGCCGTAGAACGTGCCGGTGGTTACCGCCAGCACCCACACGACACCGCTGACCCAGTCGGTGAAGATCACGTTGCCGTACCGGTCCACGGTCGCGCCTTCCAGGTAGTCGAACCTCGCCTTGGCGGCCGGGCCGCCGCTGCCGGAATTCCCGATCCGGCCGCTGCCGGCGATGGTGTAGACGTCCCCTGCGGTCATCTTCTGGCCGTACATCGTGCCGGTCCTGACTGCCAGCAGCCGGACGCGGTAGCTGCCGTCGGAAATGATCAGGTTTCCGGCCGCGTCCGTGGCTACCGCGTCCGGACCGCCGGTCGCCACGGTGTAGATGTAGCCGGCCTTCATCTTCTTGCCGTAGAAGGTGCCCGTGGCGGCGGCGACGACCCGCACTGCCACCTCGTCGGCGATCAGCACGTTGCCGTGATGGTCCACCCCGACCGCGGTCGGGTAGTTCAGCGTTGCCTTGAGCGCGGGCCCGCCGTCCCCGGTGTACCCGTTCCTGCCGGTGCCGGCGATGGTGTACACGTCGCCGGCCGTCATGTTCTGGCCGAAGAAGCGGCCGGACCTTCCGGCGATCAGCCGTACCCGCCAGTTGCACCCGTCGGCCACCACGAGATTGCTGGCGTCGAACGCCAAGGTGGCGGAGTGGGGGATCATGCAGAACCCGGCGTCGCGGGCCGGGACGCCGTCAGCCAGGCTGGTGCCTTCGCCCCCCACCGTGTACAGGTCCCCGCCGGTCAGCCGCATGCCGAAGAACGTGCCCGACCGGGCCGGGATCAGGTCTACCAGGGTGCCCTCGGCGGAGAAGGCGATGTCACCTGACCCGTCCACGCTGATCCCCTCGGGGCCGGTGAACTCGGCACGCAGCGGCGGCCCGCCGTCGCCGGAAGACGATGTCCCGTTGCCGGCCACGGTGTATATGTCGCCAGCGGTCATCTTCCTGCCGTAGAACGTGCCTGGCCTGACCGCCACCGCGCGCACCCGGCCGCCGCCGCCCACCAGCACGTTCCCGGCCGCGTCCAGCGCGACCGTTCCGGCGGACACCTGGGCCCGGACGGCCGGGCCGCCGTCGCCTGAGTACGCGCCCTTGCCGGTCCCGGCGATGGCGTAGATGTGGCCGGTCTTCATCTCCTGGCCGTAGAAGCGCCCCGTCCGGGCCGCCACCACGCGCACCCGCGTGCCGTCGGCGATGAGCAGGTTGCCCGCGCTGTCGGGGATTGCGTTTCCCGCGGAGTCCAGCGACGCCGCCGTCGCAGGGCCGCCGTCGCCGCTGCTGCCGGTCAGCCCGTTGCCGGCCACTGTGTAGATGCGCCCGGCCGTCATCTTCTTGCCGTAGAAGGTGCCGGTGACGGTCGCGATCACCCGCACCGTCGGCCCTTGAGTGATGAAATAGTCCCACTCGCCGCCGTCGGCCAGGACAAGGTTCCCGGCCCGGTCGGGCCGGACCGACTCGATCGAAGGGCCGAGCCAGGCCCTGGTGGCCAGCACGCCATTGCCCGCGGTTCCGCGGGACTGGTCGCCTGCCACTGTGTAGATGTCGCCTGCGGTCATCTTCTGGCCGTAGAACGTGCCTGTGCTGGCCGCCACCACCCGCACCAGCGAACCCAGCGCCGGGTTGCACCCTGTGCATGCCATCGGCTGCCCTGAATCAGCGATCAGCAGGTTCCCGGCCTGGTCAAAGGCCACGTCCGCGGCGTCGGACAGGGTGGCGCGCGTGGCCGGCCCGCCATCGCCATCAGGCCCCCCGTTGCGGGACACGGCAGCGGTACCCGCCACTGTGTACGTGTGCCCGGCGGTCATGTGCCGCCCGTAGAACGTGCCCGTCCTGGCCGCCAGCACCAGCACCTGCGGTCCGGCCGCGATCACCAGGTTCCCCGCCGGATCGAGCGCCGTGCCGCACGCCTGCGACAGCGGGCCGCTGGTGGCGGCACCGCTGCCATCCAGCGGCCCCGCCGCGTTATCCCCGGCCACGGTCGTGAGCTCATCCGTGGCCGCGCTCACCCGGCGCACCATCGAGCCGTCCCCGATGTACAGCCAGCCGCCCGCCGAGTCCACGGCGCATGGACCGATCGCGACCGTGGTCGCCCGGCCGGGGCCGCCGACACCCCCGGCGATGGTGGAGATGATGCCCCCAGGCGCCCAGGCCCGGGCCCCGCCCGCGGGCCCGGCAAAGCCGGCCGCCGCCAGCACCAGGCCCGACACGGCCGCGCCCGCCAGTCCTGCCACGCGCCTGCTCCCCATCGCCATCTCCTTCCCTTGAGCACAATGCTGCCAGGAAGGCCAGTCCGCCCAGAGCCGGAAGCCCCTCAAACTCGCCCGTATTGTCAATTGCTTGTCACCGCCAGGCCCGCGCCCCCGGCGGCCTGCAGGACAGCGCAAGAGCATGCGCGAAGACAACCGCGCTTTCCTCGGCAGGAGAGGACATCTCGGTGGCAGCTGCGCCTGGGCCGTGACACCGGCTCGCTGAACCCCTGCGTTCGGGCCGCCCCTTGGGCGGCGGCGTCCCGCTGGCAGGCGATGACGCAATCAACCGTATCCTTGTTTCGTAACGATGATCCAGCATGTTGTCGTGGCGGCTATCCGGCCACGCAGGGCCGCGGCCGCGGGCTCTGCGCCGCGGCTGAGCCGGTCGCGGCACAACACCGGACCTGTCCCCACGACGGCCGCGGAACGGCTTGGCAGAGGCGGAGGTCGCTGATGGGCACGCTGGTCACCTACCAGCTGCGTGATTCGGTCGCGACGATCACGGTGGACGACGGCACGGTGAACGCGCTGTCCGTGGCGTTGCTCACCGAGATCGGCGCCGCCCTCGACCGGGCCGCGGCCGACCGGGCAGTGGTCGTCCTGACCGGCCGGGAGGGCGTGTTCTCGGCGGGCTTCGACCTGCCGGTGTGCAAAGGCCGGACCTCGACGGCGCCGCCGGCCCACGCCGAAGGGTTGGTGCGGGCGATCTCCAGGGCCGCGTCCAGGTCAGGCGCCTCGATGATGTAGAAGCCCACGACGATCTCCTTGGAGTCGATGAACGGCCCGTCGGTGACGGTGTCGCCGCGCGGCGACGTCCCCATTGCCCTGGGCGTCAGGGCGTATGCCGCCACCATCGCGCCGGAGCCGGTGAGCTCGTCGGAGTGGCTGTCGCAGCTTTCCCGGTCCTCCGGCGTGGAGTCAGGGGCGTGAGCGGAGTCGTGGTGGTAGATCAGGACGGCGTACTGAGCCATGAGAGCTCTCCTTGCCAGGTGGTGTTCCGTGCCTTACGCAGTGCCCGCGGCAAGCCCAGACCTCCGCCGCGAGGACGAGGGCGGTAGGGAGCCGACGAGGAACGGCAGGCGGCCGCGCCCCCGCCTGCACCTGGCGGTCGCAGGCGGTGGCGCCGTCACTGTCGTCGCCGTCACGGCCGCGGCGGCGGTCGCCCTGACTGGTACCACGCTGCGCACCCGCCAGGCGGCCTGCCCAGCCCGGGCGGGAGCACCCCTGGCTTACCTACGACTCCTCTTGACGTTATGTGCGCCGTGCTCAGGCAGGCACGCCAGCCCGGGCGGCAGCTGCCTCCCGGTTGTCGAAGCCGCGGATGTCGTCGATGCGATCGCCCTTGACGGAAAGGACCTGCCAGCGCGCGGCCGTTCCGCCTGCCTCGCGGGCACCCGGCGTGCCGGTGACTTCAAGCCCCACGAGAAGTGTCCCGGCGCCGACGGTCACCTCGGTGACCGCCGCTCGCGCGCCAGCGGCCCGCGCGCCGGCCCACCAGGCGATGACCTGGTCCCGGTTGCGGCAGTCGTCGTCGCCGGGACCCTCTGGCGGACCCCAGCGGGCGTCAGGGTCGAGCAGGTTCCCGATGGCATCAAGGTCGCCGGACTCCAGGGCGGACCTGACCCGCCCGGCGAGCGTCGCTGGCCCTTCCGCGAGGCTGGCGTCATCTGTCATGAGCTCTCTCCTGGCAGCGCGCGGCTGCCCATTCCAGCGTAGCTCGGCGCCGTCGGGCGGCCGGGATCACATCAGGTCAGCGAGTTCGGTGATCGACGATACGGACAGGTCCCACGACTCGGTGGCGATGCCGGCCCCGGGAATCCCGGGCCCCCGCTCCAGCGGCCTGGAGATGAACGCCGTGGCCAGGCCCGCCTTGCGGGCGGCCGCGAGGTCGGCCTCGTGCGCAGCGGCCAGCATGATTTCCCCCGGCTCAAGCCCGAGCATGGCGGCCGGCCGCAGATACGCCTCCATGGCCGGCTTGTAGGCTTTTGTCACGTCCGAGCCGAGGATCAGGTCCCAGGGCAGCCCGCCCGCCTTCGCCATGTCGAGCAGCAGCGAGGTATTCCCGTTCGACAGGGGCCCCACGATGTAATCCCGCTTCAGCGCGGTGATCCCCGGGACGCTGTCGGGCCAGGGCGGGAGGAAGTGCCAGGCGCGGTTGAGTTCGTCGAGGGCCGCGGCGCCGAATCGGCCCGGATCCAGACCGAGTTCCTCGAGCACGCCGTCGAGGTTCTCGCGATGCAGCACGTCCAATGGGACAAAGGGCCGTTCTCCGGTACTGACGCGTCGCATCGCCGGAGTGTACCGTGACCGCCAGGCGTCGGCGATCGCGTCCGCGTCGAGCTGGAGGCGGTGCTCGCCGGCGAATCGGCCGACGGCCGCGGCGACCCCGGTCCGCCAGTCGACCACGGTGCCGAACACGTCGAACAGCACGGCCGTCACGGTCCGGGCGGTAGACACAGGGGTGAATGCCACAGGGTCAGCATTTCATCCCGCGGCTGTACGGGCGCGATCTCCCGCAGGCACGATGACGCTAGGCCTGCGGCCCGCCCGGTCGCCGTCCTGGCAAGATAGCGGCATGGAACCTGTGCTCGGAATCGGCGGGTACTTCATGCGGGCCGCCGACCCGGCGGCCCTCGGCGCGTGGTACCGCGATTGCCTAGGGCTGGACGCCGATGAGAACGGCCTGTGGCATCAGGAGGCCGGGCCGACGGTGTTCGCGACGTTCGAGTCCGAGACCGACTACTTCGGGTCCCGCGGGCAGCAGGCCATGCTCAACTTCCGGGTCCGCGACCTGGAAGCGATGCTGCCTGAGCCTTCGGCAGCGGCGCGTTGGATAATCGGTGGAGCCATGCACGATCGGGGGAGAGCACAATGGCGAAATATCTTGCGATTGCCTCATACACGACTGACGGGCTGCGGGAACTAGCAGCCCACGGCGCTTCCGCGAGAATCGAAGCCTCGAAGAAGCTCTTGGCTGAGGCGGGCGGCTCTGTCGAGAGCTTCTACTACGCGTTCGGGTCCGATGACGTGTACATCGTCTGCGACATGCCGGACAACGTCGCGGCCGCCGGGGCGGCGATTGCCGCCGGAGCCAGCGGCATGGTGGTCACCCGTATGGTGCCGCTGCTCACGGCCGATGAGATCGACGAGGCGGTTTCAAGGAACCTGCGGCTGGCGGGTCCCGGCCGGTAAGCGGCCCAGGGGGTTGTCCAGGGCGGCGTCCGAGCCGTCCCACAGTTCCGCGGCGAGGTCGCCGCGCTTGCCGCGATGAATTTCGCCGCCCTCGTCCGTCTTCACGGGGGCGGCGTCGGCGTCGAAGGAGTGAGCCGTGTCGTGCGTGGTCCGGGAGCCGAACAGCCGCGCTGATGACCGCCACGGCAACGGAAAGGTTTTCATGAAGCTTCTTCTCACGTCCTCAGGCATCAGCAACCCGAGCATCTACGCCGCGCTCGTCGACATGCTGGGCAAGCCGGTCGCCGAGTCCAGCGCCCTCTTCGTGCCCACGGCGATCTACCCCTTCCCCGGCGGTGCAGGCAATGCATTCCGGGCGATCTCAGGGAACGCCAAGAGCCCGTTGTGCGATCTGGGCTGGAAGTCACTCGGAGTACTGGAGCTCACCGCGCTGCCCAGCATCGAAAAAGAAGTGTGGGCCGCTGCGGTCCGGGAGGCGGACGCCCTGCTGGTGTGGGGCGGCGATCCCGTGTACTTGTCCTACTGGGTGAAGCATTCGGGGCTCGGGGAACTCTTGCCGTCCTTGGCGCCCGAGATGGTGTACGTGGGGGTGAGCGCCGGGAGCATCGCGATGGCCGCCCTGTTCGGTGAGACGTATTTCAATCCGCCCACATGCAGCGGGGAACGGCTCTCGTCCGAAGAGATCGTGTTCGCCGGGCCCGAGGGAGACATCACCGCGACCTTGGTCATGGCTGAGGGAGCGGGACTCGTTGATTTCATGATCATTCCGCACGTGGAGTACGACGATCAGCACGACGTGGCGAACGCGGAAAAATGGGCCGGCCGGCTACCGGTGCCGGCGTACGCGATAGACGATGAGACGGCCGTCACAGTGGTCGACGGCGTGGTTGAGGTCGTCTCCGAAGGGCAGTGGAAGCTGTTCAACCCCTGACGCACCGCATTTGCGCGAGCTACCGCGGGCTCACGCCCGCGCCGGAAGCGCCGGGGCGTACAACTCGGCCACGGTGGACGGGCCCTTACTGAAGTCGCCGCCAGCCAGCAGCACTTTGCACCGGTGCGCTGGCAACGGCAACCGGATGCCTTGCCTGAGTCGTCTAAGCAGTCGGGTGATGCGCTGGACGGGCCGATCGCAGCCAGTCGCCAACCTGGCCTGGGCCTGGAAGGCCAGTGCCGCCGGCGCCAGATCTGCGAGAGGCAGTGGCGATGACTGGGGAGCAGTGGCGATGACTGGGAAAGAGCAGAGCACGCGTCGGGTGCGGCACGGCAGGCGCGCCGCCGTGATCGCGGCGGCGGTAGCCGCGGCGATGGTGGCCGTGACCGGGCCAGCCGGCGGCGCGGTCGCGGCACGACGGCCGGCGCCTGCCCCGGCGCGGGCAGCGGCAGGGCTCAGCGGTACCGGGCAGGTGGCTGGGCTGCAAGCCGGGGGCTCCGGCGCCCCGGCCGGCTGGGCGCCCGTGCCGTACGAGCGTGCGCGGCTATCGGTACCGGGAACCTGGCTGGTCGAGAGCCCGCAGGAGCTGTGGTGCTACCCCGCCCAGAGCGGCATGATCTTCGCCGGGATCAGGCCCGGGTTCCCGAAGGGGTATGGCTGCGCGCTGACCGCGAGCCTGGCCTGGATCGTGCCCGCGGGGCAGATACCGAAGGGAATCCGGCACGACAAGCCCACCGCCGTGATCCACGGCATTCCCGTCTACCGGCTGCCGGCCCCCAAGGGCACCGTGCTGTACCTTGTGCCGGAACTGGGGGTGCGGGTCGCGGCCCGCGGCCCGCTGGCCGGTCAAGTGCTCGCCACGCTGACCCGGTCACCGCTGTCGGTGGTGCTCAGGCGCGGCCCGGCGGCCCCGGTGCCAGCCAGCTGGGCCTGGCGGCAATTCGGCGGCGTCCGGTTCGCCGTCCCGCGCTCGTGGAGCCCGCAGAGCGAAGATCAGTGGGCCACCTGCGGAACTGGGCTCGAGACTGGCACGCTGCTGCTTGTCGACGCGACCAAGCCGCCGCTCGCGCTGCCGTGCCCGTTCCGGATTCCCTCCGCCGCCGCTTACCAGGCTCAGCCCGGCCTGACGGTGGTCACGGGGAAATACGCGGCCCAGTCGGTCGGCCAGAAATACGCCAGCTGCCAGCCGCGGAGCAGCGTCAGGATCTGCCTGTCGACGATCACCGGCCAAGGCGGCTTCCTGAGCAGCGTGCTGATCTTCGCAGTCTCCCGGCCGCACCACGCGACGACATTCTTCGTGCTCGGGCTGTCCGGATCCGGAGTCAGCGCGCGGGCGGTCTTCGGCTCGATCACCGCAGCCCGGCACTGAAGCGCCTTCGCTTGCCGGGCGCGGTCAGCGGGGCGCGCGGATCCCGAGTCTTTCCAGGCGGCGGTTGGTGAAGCGGCCCCGCGGGTCGAGGCGTTCGAACAGGGCGCGTGCGTCGCCAAGACGCGGGTACAGCGATTCGAGCTCAGCGGCGCCCAGGTGCGAGACCTTTCCCCAGTGCGGCCGGGCGGCGAACGGCGCCAGTGCCGCCTCGACTTCCCGCACCGCGCCGTCGACGGGGCGGGGGCGGTTGCGCCAGGTGAAGTGGATGGCCAGCGTCTGCCGATCATACGATCCGCTCAGCCACAGGCCGTCGGGGGCGGTCGTGCGGATCTCGGTTACCAGCAGCAGCGGCGTCACCAAGGGAGCCAGGCGCCGGACGGCGTCCAGGGCCGCCGGCCCGTGACGTCGGGCGACGAAGTACTCCGACTGGATCTCATCCCCGTTGCTTGGCGTAACGTCGGCGCGAAAATGCGGGAGCCGCTGCGACCAGGGGCCCGCGGCACCGTGCACCGTGAGGTTGTCGACAGGGGAATCGGCGAGCCGCGCCGGACTCCGATCCCGGCGAGCGCCGGAAAGTTCCTCAGGCACGCCATCGTCCGGTCCCGCCACCCGCCGCTTGACCCAGGCCTGAACCGAGTCGCCGCTCCAGTCGGTGAACAGGCTCACGCTGTAGCCTGCCGACATGACGCCGTCCAGGTCGGCGAGCACGCGGTCCCATGACAGGCCGGCGTACACGTCCTGCCTGACCAGGTAGGACGGTTCGACATCCAGCCTGACGCGTACCACGATGCCGAACGCTCCCAGCCCGACGGCCATCGCGTCGAAACCCGGGTCCGAGCGGTCGGCGTGCCGGAGTTCGCCGTCGGCGTCCACGTAATCGAGGCCAGCGACCGCGGCCGACAGCACTCGGTTGCCGCTTCCCGACCCGTGGGTTCCTGTGGCGATCGCGCCGGCGATGGAAATGTGCGGCAGCGAGGCCAGGTTGCCAAGCGCCCAGCCTCGCTCCTGCAGCCACGCGGCGACGGCCCCGTACGTGGTCCCGGCTCCGGCCGTCACCGTCCGCGCGGTCTCATCGAGCACCGGATCGGGCGCGATGCCTGTCACGGTGACCAGGATGGCCCCGTTGTCGGCGAGATCGTTGAAGGAGTGCCGGGTCCCAAGCGCGCGAACCCGGCCGCCAGCGGCCACGGCACGACGCACGTCCTCGATCGTCCGCGCGGCGATGAGCCGCCGTGCCGTGAACCGGTAGGTGCCCGACCACGTCCCGAACCCAGACGTCGCGAAACCCGGATCTGTCACCGTGTCCTGCGCCCAACGCCCAGCTACGTGCGGCGGCTAGGACGTGGCGTCCGCGGGCGGCAGGTCCTGGACCTGCTGGCGGGTGATCGTGAGGTGGAATCCCTCCGCGTCCACCTCCGCCACAGCCTCCCGCGGGATGAGCACGGTCCTGCGGCCCCACAGGCGCCCCTCGCGCAGGA
>Ga0335073_10006495_pt1 | contig 16433 bp, 12 predicted proteins | sample Lox_Sample_22_FD_207093 | JGI IMG/M metagenome (GOLD analysis project Ga0335073, IMG submission 207093) | Soil microbial communities from Loxahatchee National Wildlife Refuge, Florida, United States - Lox_Sample_2.2 | ecosystem: Environmental > Terrestrial > Soil > Wetlands | place: USA... | reverse complement strand
GGTGGCGCTCGACGTTGCTTCCGAATTCGTCCACTCGGTTCCTCCGTCCCCGGCGCGCGGGCGGTTCGGCGCCGGTCCTCAAATGTAATACCGGACCCGCGTCAAAAACTCATCGCCCTCGCAAAATAAAAAAGGCCAAGCTCTTCGCTTGGCCTTCTTATCATTGCTGGTTGCGGGGGTTGGATTTGAACCAACGACCTCCGGGTTATGAGCCCGACGAGCTACCAGGCTGCTCCACCCCGCACAACCATTCTAGCGAATGAATCGCGCAGGGTCAAACGCGTACGCGCTTCCAATCAAAAAAAGTCTCCGCGGCGTCGCCTCCGCTCCGCGGGCCTAAATCTACCACGAGCTGTACGGCGTCCCTCGCTGCGCCGATACTTTGTCCGAAGCCGAGTGTACGTCCACGATTCCGTACGACGACTGGTCGGGATTATCCACCGTGTTGCCCGTCTCCGTCACCCAATCCGCCTGGCCCGTAATCGGATCCACGGGAATCGTGCGCAAATATCCCGCGTCCTTCAGATCCTCGAGCGAGCTCGGCGCCGCGTCCTTGTCCGCCGTGTAGTGGTCGATCGCGTCGCGCATCGTGGCCAGGTCCTGCGCCAGCACGGATTCTTTCGAGGCTTGCACCGCCGACTGGTAATGGGCCGCGCCGATGGTTGCGAGGATCACGATGATAAACATCACCACCATCAGCTCGAGCAGCGTGAAGCCCCTCTGCTTCCTTCCGATTTGTCCTTCGCGGTTCATGAGCGTTCGCCTCGTCTGAAGGCTCTACCAATCCGAATATTTCGTCCCGTCCAGCGCCGTGGCCGTTGAGGGCGAGTACACGTCGAAGACGTTCTGCCCGCCCCAGGACGTCGCGTCGGGATCGTCCTGCACCGAGCGCAACCCCCAGTCCTTCTTTCCGGTCATGGGGTCCACGGGAATTGCGCGGAGGAAGCGGATCTTGCGGTCTTTTACCTGGTTCATCGTCACGCCGTTGACCAGCGTCTCGAGGTCCGGCGGATAACCTTCCGATCCCGCCGCCGTCTGAATCTGGTTTTTGTCCGCGGCGTCCTTGAAGCGGTCGATCGCGTCGCGCATTTCGCGCAGGTCGTAGCGCAGCAGGCTTTCCTTGCGCTCGCGTATCACCATCCGCGCCAGGGGCACGGCCATCGTCGCCAGCAGCATCAGGATCGAGCAGGAAACCAGCAGCTCCAGCAGCGTCATGCCCAGCGCCGGATGCAGGGCCGCCTTGCGGGGAAACGCCTTTCGAATGCGGGGCCCGCGGGGAAAATCCGCCTTGGTGTGATTTGCCGCCATAACTTCCTACTTCACTTGAACGCTGGCCACTCCCGCCACCATGGGGATGGCCTGCTGCTTGGAATTGTGCGCGTTGACCATCACGATCTGCAGCGGGGAATTGCCCGGCGCCAGCGCCTTCAGCGTGATCCCCAGCAGCGTGCCGCTGCCGTCGATTCCCGGCGTATTCGGCTGGCGCGTCGCGGAAATGATCACCTGCCCCTTCTGCTGGTCGATGCGCTGCACGATCGCGATCTCCTGCGTCCCGCCCGAGAGGAATCCGCCGTTGCGTACCTCTTCCACCTGCACAACCGCGGGGTTGTACTGGATCATCAGCGGAATCGAATACAAATCGGTCACGTTGTTGACCGCCAGCCCCAGCGTCACCGTATCGCCCGGCTTCATCACCGTCGAATCCGGCTGGAACTGCAGTTGCGGTGTGCTCGAGACGGGCTGCGCCTCCGCCGCGGGTGGCGCGGGATTCGCCACTGCCGGAGTTCCCGCCGCCGCAGGCTGCGCGGGCGCGGCTGCTCCCTGCGCCTGCGCGGCTCCTCCAGGAACTTGCAAGCCCGCTCCCGGCCCTCGCGCAGCGCCCGGCCCGGCCGGAGCTTGCGGCTGCGGTGGCGCGGCACCCGCCGCGGGCGCCGGCTGCGGCTCTTCGTCGTCGTGATACACCCGCACGTTCGAATCCGTGCCCGCCGCCAGCGGCCGCAGGTCGTCGGCGGAGATCGTCGGCATGCGGATCACGTGCGGCGTCAGCACGATCAGCACTTCGTTGTCCGTCACCTGGTTGCTGTTGTCCGAGAATAAGTAGCGGAACATCGGAATCTCGCCCAGCCCGGGGATGCCGTTGATGTTTTTCGTCTGGTCGCGCTCGATCAATCCCCCGAGCATGCTCACTTCGCCCTCTTTCAGCCGCACGTCGTGCTCCACTTTCCGCTGGCTGATGATCGGCTGGTTGATCCCGCCGATGCTGCTCGTCCCGGAAATCTGCGACACTTCCACGCTCAGCTTCATGCTCACGTCGCCGTCGGGATGCACGCGCGGCGTCACGTCTATATTCACGCCCACGTCGATGTACTGGAATTGCGTGTTCACCAGCGGGTTCACCACTCCCGCGCCGCTGCCCACGCCCACGCCGACGCCCGCCTGGAAGCTGCCGGTGGCCACCGGCACGCGGTCGCCGATCTTCAGCGTCGCCTTCTGCCCGTCCGTCACGCGAACTTCCGGGTCCTGAATAATGCGCGTCGCGTTGTCCGTCAGGATGGCGTTCGCCGTGGCGCCCGGCAGCGTCAGGCTGTAATCCGCCCAGGAAAGCTGCTTCAAATTGTTCAGCGTGATGGCCCCGGGATTCGTCGTGCTACCCGTCGTGCTGGTGCTCGAACTCGAGCTGCAATTCGTGTTGTTCGGATTGGCCGTCTGCACCGAGCAGCGCGGCGTGAACGTCAGCGCCACGCTCTGTCCCGGCAGGATGCCCAGGTCGCGCAGACGCTGGCGGTTCGCCGTCAGCACCTGCACGTGGATCAGCACTTCGGGCTTGGCCTTGTCTATGTCGCGGATGATTTTCGCCGCCAGCGCCAGCTTGTCGGGCGTCTCGCGGATCACGATCGCGTTCTGCGAGTTCACCTGCGTCACCCGGTGCAGGTCCAGCAGTTGCCGCAGCCCCGTGACGATCTCCGTCAGGTCCTGCGGCGTAATCGTGTTCGACATGTAAAACGTCTGGACCTCTTCATCCTCCAGGTCCTTGCGCTTCTGCGCCGTGTCGGGCGCCACGAATATCACGCTCTGCGTCAGCGGCTTCCAGAATGCTTTGCTCTCTAGCGCAATCGCGTCCAGCGCCTGCTCCAGCGTCACGTTGGGCAGCTCCGCCGTGATCCGCCGCGACGTGAAGTCCGGATCGAACAGCACGCTCAGCCCCGCCAGCTTGCCCACCGTCTCAAACACTACCCGCGCGTCGTTCGTCATTTTCAGGTTGATGGGCTCGCGCGAGAGCGGCTTCAGCTCCGGCGGCGCCGACAACAGGTCCGTTTCCGGCGCCGGCGTCAGATTCTGCCGCGTCCCGGCCTGCTCGGCCTGCTGCGCGGCGATGGCCTGCATCGTGGTGGAGATTTCCTGCCCTGCGGAGGGGTTCGAAGGGTCGATCGCCTGCCCCTTTTCAAATTCGCCCAGCGCCAGCTGCAAATCCCCCGCCCGGAAGGCTTTCTTGCCCTGCTCGACGTGGTATTCGCCCGCCTCGAACCTCATTCGGGTGGCCCGCAGCTTGTATTCGGCGTTGTTCGGGTCGTCCCGGACGGCGTGCTCGTAGTGCACCAGCGCCGTATCGTAATCGTTCAGCGCCTCGGCCTTGCGCCCGGCGTTGTATTCTTCGCTTTGATTGGACTTGGGACACCCCGCCAGAAGGATCGCAGCAAGAGCCAGCCATGTAATCCAAACCGTGCGACGCAAGCAGGTCCTCCGCGGGTGGTCGGGGTAGCCCGAAAAGTGTAGCATTCCGAATAGGATGCGGCAAGGAATCCGGTCCGTTGCCGCCGGCATCCAACATTACTTTCGTTACGCGCGCTTCACTCGGTTGTAAAAAACCGTTTGCCCGCCTCGGAAACCCGCCCCCGTGTGTCACTTGCGGGCACATTCCGCCGCGGCTATCATGGGGTTTGACGTGTCTCAGCCGAAAAAGAGTTCCGACCGCGAAGGTCTCAAAATCGTCGCCCAGAACCGCGCCGCTTCCTACAACTATCATCTTCTCGACAAGCTCGAAGCCGGCATGGTACTCCTCGGCACCGAGGTCAAGGCCTTGCGCGAGGGCAAGGGCACTCTCCGCGAAGCCTATGCCGAAGTCAAACTCGGCGAGGCCTGGCTTTTGAATTCCCATATACCCCAGTACCAGCCCGGAGGGTTCCGCAACCACGACCCTCTGCGCAAACGCAAGCTTCTCCTGAACCGCCGCGAGCTCGACAAGCTGGTGGTCCAGACGCAGCAGAAGGGCATGACCATCGTCCCCTTGAAAATCTATTTCCGGGACGGAATCGCCAAATGCGAACTCGCCTTGGCCAAGGGCAAGAAATTCCACGACCGCCGCGAGGACGTTAAACGCAGGGAAGCCAAACGCGAAGCCGACGAAGCCATGTACCGCTCGCGGCGCCGCTGACGCCCATCTTTTATCGAAAGGGAGCCCCGAAAGGAAATCATGGACATCCGCATCGAGAATCTTCCGTACTCTTCGGTCACCGTTGACGCGCTGGTGACCTTCGTCTTCGAGGAAGACAATAAATGGGCCGACGTCCTCGCCGAAATCGACCGCAACACCCGCGGCAAGCTCGGCCAGCTCGCCTCCGCCGGCGAAATCACCGGCCGCTCGCTCGACCTCACCCTACTCCATTTCCCCGAGGGACTCGCCGCCCAGCGCCTCCTCCTCGTCGGGGCGGGGAAGCGCGACAAATTCTCGGCCAACGACCTGCGCAAAATCAGCGGCACGGCTCTGCGCTACCTCAAGCCCCGCGGCGTCAAAAATTTCGTCTTCCTCACCCGCGATGGCTTCACCGGCCCGGAAGCCGCGCAATCCGCCGCCGAAGGCCTCATCGTCGCCGACTTCGAATCCGACAAGTACAAATCCGAAAAGAAAAATAACCGGGAGATTCAGTCCGTCGGCCTCGCCGGCTTCGATTCCTCCGTCGCTGCGCATCTCGACGCCGCCATTAACCGCGCCCGCGTCATCGCCGATTCCATGAATTTCGCCCGCGACCTCATCAACGAGCCTTCCAACCGCCTCACCCCCCGCATCCTCGCCGCCAAGGCCGAAGCCATGGCCAGAGAATCCGGCCTCGCCATTGACATCCTCGACGAACGCAAAATCGCCGAGCTGAAAATGGGCGCTCTCATCGGCGTCGCCCAGGGCTCCATCGAGCCGCCCCGCGTCATCGTCGTCCGCTACACCCCCGCCAATCCCAGGCCCAACGCTCCCACTCTCGGCCTCGTCGGTAAGGCCGTCACTTTCGATACCGGCGGCATCTCCATCAAGCCCGCCAACAACATGGAAAAAATGAAGTACGACATGGGCGGCGGCGCCACCATGCTCGGCGCCATGCGCGCCATCGCCGCTCTCAAGCCCCCCATCCCCATCATCGCCGTCGTTCCCGCCACGGAAAACATGCCCGGCGGCCGCGCCCAAAAACCCGGCGACGTGCAGGTCTCCATGTCCGGCAAAACCATCGAGGTCATCAATACCGACGCCGAAGGCCGCCTCATCCTCGCCGACGCCCTCACCTACGCCAAAAAACTCGGCGTCACCCACATCATTGACGCCGCCACTCTCACCGGCGCCATCGAAGTCGCTCTCGCCAACGTTCACGTCGGCGCCTTCGGCACGCCCCGCGAATATCTCGATCAGTTCCTCGAGAGCACCCGCGCCGTCGGCGAAAAAATGTGGCCCATGCCCATTGACGACGAATATCAGGAGATGATCAAGAGCCAGATCGCCGACATCAAAAACGTCGGCAGCGGCAAGGGCGGCGGCGCCATCACCGGCGCCTGGTTCATCAAAGAATTCGCCGGCGACACCCCTTGGATCCATCTCGACATCGCCTCCACCACCTGGGTGGACGAAGGCCGCCCCTGGCTCGCCAAAGGCCCCACCGGCATCGCTATCCGCTCCATCGTGGACTTCGCCCAAAAACTCTAGGCCCCGCAGCCCAAAAGTATTCGAGAGGTTTCCAGCAGTTTTGATTTTTGGTGGAAGCCGGGGCCTTCCGGCCTCGGGCGGCGGTTTTGACCTTCGATGAAAGCCGGGGCCTTCGGGCCCCGGACAGCAGTTTTGCCTTTCGGTGGAATCCGAGGCCCTCCGGTCCGGACCGGCGGTTTTGATCTTCGGTGGAAGCCGGGGCCTTCAGGCCCCGGAAACGTTATCGCAAAAAATAAAGGGCTTCAGCCCTGGGAATTTCTCCAGATTCGCGCCGGAACCCGCGAACCTCGGCCTTCGCGCCCTTCTCCTGCCCCGTCCTATTTCCCCGGCCGCGCGCCCGCGATCAAAATGTCCACCAGCCGCTTCGCGCTCTGCTTCCAATCCGGGCTGTCCGCCACGTGCGAAAATCCCACCAGCGCGTGCAGCAAATCCATCGGCGCCACGTCCCCGCGCACCTCGCCGCTCTCCACCGCCCGCTTCACCAGCGCGTTCAGCGCCGCCTGCACCTGCGCGTAACACGACGCAAACCTCTTCTTCGGATCGCCCACCAGCGTATTCAGCGCCGGCGCGATTAGCTGCTTCGCCGCGATTGCCTCCACAAACAGCAGCAGCCACGCCCGCAACGCCTCGCCCGGCGCCATCGTCTCCGCGAATTTCCCGCCGGCCGCCGCCAGCTTCTCCATCTCCGTCCGGTACACGCCCTCCAGCAGGGCATCGCGCGTCGGAAAATGCCGGTAGAGCGTCCCCGGCCCCACCCCCGCGAGCTTCGCCACTTCGTCCATGCTGGTCTCGGCGCCCGAGCGCTGGAACGCCTCCTTCGCCACCTCCAGTATCCGCTCGCGGTTCCGCTGCGCGTCGGCCCGCGGCTTCCGCGCCGCGCGTTTCGCGCCCTTCCGCAGTCCCGCGCTCGGCTTGGTCTTCGTCTTCATAGGCGGCTTCGTTTTCGATGCGCCGGCGCCCCTCCCGGGCGCCCCCTCAAAAAAATCTTGCATCCGGAGACTCCCTCCGGTAATCTACTTATGCGGAGACACTCTCCACTTTATCCCATGCGCCGCCCGCGCGTCAATCGCGCCCGCGGCCGCCCGCCCTTCCGGCGGGCCACTCAAGGAGGCAGCCATTATGCGCGTATTCGTCACCGGGGCCACGGGTTTCATCGGTACCGCCGTTTGCACGGACCTTCTCGCCGCCGGCCACAGGGTTCTCGGCCTGGCCCGCTCCGAAGTCGGCGCCAAATCGCTCACATCGAGGGGCGTCGAAGTCCATCGCGGCTCGCTCGAAGACCTGAAAAGCCTCGAAAGCGGCGCGGCCGCCTGCGACGCCGTCATCCACACCGCCTTCAACCACGACTTCTCGAAGCTCGCCGAAAATTGCGAGGCGGAGCGCCGCGCCATCGAAGCGCTCACCTCGGCGCTCATCGGCTCCCACCGCCCGCTCGTCATCAGCTCGGGCACGGGCCTCGTCGCGCCCGGTCGCCTGGCCACCGAAGACGATCGCCACACGCCGGGCCCCAATTCGTTTCCGCGCGTGAAGACGGAAATCGCCGCCGTCGCCGCGGCCGAGCGCGGCTTGCACGTCATCATCATCCGCCTCCCGCAGGTGCACGACCGCAACAAATTCGGCCTCGTCAGCTATCTGATCGCGCTCGCGCAGCAGAAGGGCGTCTCCGCCTATGTCGGCGACGGCAAGAACCGCTGGCCGGCCGGCCACTTGCTTGATGTCGCGCCGCTCTACCGCCTCGCGCTTGAGAAGGGCCGCGCCCGCGCCCACTATCACGCCGTGGGAGAAGAGGGCGTCGCCGCCCGCGACTTCGCCGAAATCATCGGCCGAAAATTGAATATCCCTGTCGTCAGCATATCGCCCGAGCAGGCCCCCGAACATTTCGGCTGGCTCAGCGCGTTCACCTCGCTCGATCTGCCGGCGTCGTCCGCAAAAACGCAGCAAGAGCTCGGCTGGCGTCCCACCCACGGCGGCATCCTCCCCGATCTCGAAAACGCCCATGTGTTCGAAAACGCACAAGCCGCACCCGCGCGCATCTGACGCGGGATCACCCGTTACGCCGGCCTGCCCTGGCCGCGGTCCAAGGGCGTCCCGCCGGCTCTTTGTCTTTGAAATTCAGCGCCTGCGTGACTCGGGAGCGTGCGCGTTGTTTCTATAAGTAGGGGAGCTTCGCTCGCAGGAAAGGCTTTCGCGATCCTCCCCAAAACCGAAATTTACGAGCCTGCAATAGTCATCTATCATCCAACGTACTCAATAAAAGAACAGTCCTCGGAGGAGAAGAAAACAATGGTCGCCACCTTTGGAGCAACCACGACGACCGAAGAAGTTCTCTACGGCGTCCCCCTTCACGGCAAGCGCTTTCTCGTCACCGGCGTTTCCGCCGGCATCGGCGTCGAGACCGCCCGCGCCCTCGCCGCCCACGGCGCTCACGTAGTCGGCGCCGTCCGCGACCTCAGAAAAGGCCAGGGCGCCACCGAACAAGTCCGCAAAGACGCGGCCGCCGGCGGAGGCAGCTTCGAACTCGTCGAGCTCGGCCTCGCCAATCTCCACAGCGTCCGCGCCTGCGCCGATCGCCTGCTCGCGAAAGCCGAGCCCTTCGACGCCATCATCGCCAACGCCGGCGTCATGGCCACGCCCTTCGGCCACACCGCCGACGGCTTCGAAACCCAGTTCGGCACGAACCACCTCGGCCACTTCGTCCTGGTCAACCGCCTCGCGCGTCTCCTTCGCCCGGGCGCCAGGTTCGTCAGCCTCTCCTCCGGCGGCCATCGCATCGCCGACGTCAACCTCGACGACCCCAATTTCGAAAAGACCCCGTATGATCCCTTCGTGGGATACGGCCGCTCGAAAACCGCGAACATCCTTTTCGCTGTTGCTTTCGACCGCCGCCATCGCGCGCGCGGCGTCCGCGCGGCCGCCGTTCACCCGGGCGTCATCCGCACCGAGCTTGGCCGCCACATGAGCCCCGAACAGTTGAACGGCTTGATGGAACGCACCAACCAGCAGCTCGCCGAGCAGGGCAAGGGCCCGCTCCAGTGGAAGACGGTGGAGCAAGGCGCTGCGACTTCCGTCTGGGCCGCGACCGTCGCTCCCGCCGAGGAAATCGGCGGCCGCTACCTCGCGAATTGCCAGGTCGGCTACGTCGTCCCCGACGATGCCGCCTTCACGCCCGATACCGAGGCCTTCCGCGCCTACGCCGTTGATCCCGCGCGCGCCGAAGCCCTCTGGAAAAAGAGCGAGGAGCTTGTCGGCGAAACTTTTGATGGCTACCAAGCCTGACTTTTCAATCGAAGGGAGCAATTCTATGGCTGCAAAAGAAAATAAGAACTCCGATAGCAGGATCGCCCTCATCACCGGCGGCAGCCGCGGCCTCGGCCGCAACACCGCCGAAAATCTCCTCCGTCGCGGCGTGGATATCCTCTTCACCTACCGCGTGGACAAATCCGAAGCCGAGTCTCTCCTCCGTGCCGCCAAGGCCCTCGGCCGCCGCGCCGCCGCCTTCCAGCTCGATACGGGAGACACGCGCGCCTTCGACCCCTTCGTCACCGAAGTCTGCAAAGTTCTCCGCTCCTGGGGCGCGGGCACGCTCGACTACCTCATCAACAACGCCGGCAATTCGCTCCACGTCCCCTTTGCCGACACCACCGAAGCCCAGTTCGACTCCATCGTCAACGTCCACTTCAAGGGCGTTTTCTTCCTTACCCAAAAACTTCTCCCGCTTCTGAACGACGGCGGCCGCATTCTCAACATCTCCTCCGGCCTCGCCCGCTTCGCCCTTCCCGGCACCTCCGTTTACGGCGCCTCGAAGGGCGCGGTCGAAGTCCTCACCCGCTACCTCGCCAAGGAACTCGCCCCGCGCGGCATCACCGTCAACGTCATCGCCCCCGGCGCCATCGAAACGGATTTCTCCGGCGGCATCGTCCGCGACAATCCCGAAATCAATAAACGCGTCCGCGAAATGACCGCTCTCGGCCGCGCTGGCGTCCCCGACGACATCGGCCCCATGATTGCCTCCTTCCTCTCCGACGACAATCGCTGGGTCAACGCCCAGCGCATCGAAGTCTCCGGCGGCATGATGCTCTAGCTCTTCCTCCGCCGTTCTCGCCGTTCGGGCTCACACGCCGCACCTTGCAGGCTTCCCGGTCCCCGCGCCAGGAAGCCTGCTGGCTCTCGCGCCACATCTTCTTGCCGCGCGCCTGCTTGTCCTCCTCCCGTTTCGCCTTGGCTTTCGTTACGCCGGCGTCCCGCCGCCTCTTTTCGCCTTTGCCATTCGTGGCACGCGCTTCAGCCGGCCAGGTTTTCGAAATCGAATCCTATTCGCCCAACTCACGCCCCATCCTTCAATACTCCGCCATGAAAAAGTCCACGGCCGGCCTGGTTTGACGCGCATGATAAAATAGAAGATGTTATACGCTCTCGCAGCCTTAAACCTCCCGCCGGCACCCCATCTTCGCGCCTGCAACTCCTCGCCTGGCTCTTCTCAGTCCGCCGCTCCGCCGCCGCGCGTCGCCCCCGCTTCAATCGCTACCTCCATCGAATTGATCTCGCTTGTAACCCGCACAAAACAAATCCCAGCCCGCCTCTTCAATCGCTACACTCTTCCCACCCCTCGCCCTTCCGCCCCGCTCTCCTCTTTCTCCTCCCGCCCCCCGCTCGCCCTCCTAACCCCAATCGGCTCTTCTTCCCCCGAAAACCCCCGCCCCTTCGGTATAATCGCCAGATTCGCTGTTCCCAAGGAGAGGCGTGTACAAGACGATCGAAGAACGCTTCCGCAAATCCCTCGGCCGCCACATTCGCGAGCGCTACAAGACCGACGTCCTCGTCGTCACCGAGCGCCCTCCGAAGCTCGCCATGGGCGAAGCCGCTTCGCCCGTCTGCTTCGAGCTGGCCAAGCGCATGAAGAAGCCCCCGCGCGCCCTCGCTCAGGAAATTGCCAACGCCCTCCCTCCGATCGCCGGCATCGCCCGCGTCGAAGTCGCGGGCGGCGGCTACCTCAACGCCTACTTCGATCGCAGCGCGTTTTTCTTGCAGACCGCCGCCGAAGCCGGCAAATCCGCGCGCGCCGCCGCCCCCGGTGCCCCGAAAACCATCGTCGAGCACACGGCCATCAATCCCAACAAAGCCGCGCACATCGGCCACTTGCGCAACGCCGTCTTGGGCGACACGTTCGTTCGTCTGCTGCGCCACGCCGGACGGAGAGTTGAAGTGCAGAACTACATCGACAACACGGGAGTGCAGGTTGCCGACGTCGTCCTCGGCTTCCTTCATCTCGAAAAAAAATCCGTCGAAGACGTCCGCGCGCTCACCCGCGCCCCTAAATTCGATTACCTCTGCTGGGACCTCTACACCCGCGTCACCCAGTGGCTCGCCGAAGACAAATCGCACCTGGAACTCCGCGGCTCGACCCTCAAGGAAATCGAAGAGGGCCGCGGCGCCGCCGCCGATCTCGCCGGCGTCGTCGCCACCGCCATCGTACGCTGCCACCTGAATACCCTCGACCGCCTCTCCATTGATTACGATCTCCTCTCCCAGGAAAGCGAAATCCTCCACCTGAAATTCTGGGACGCCGCCTTCGCGCTGCTCAAAAAGAGCGGCGCCATCCAGTTCTCCACGGCGGGAAAAACCGCCGGTTGCTGGGTCATGGAGCTGCCCTCCGCCCCGAAAGCCGAAGAAGCCGCTGAAGGGAAGATCGAACCTCAGCCCGAGCCGGCGCAGGAATCCGAAGAACCCGCCGAATTGGCCGAAGCCAAAATCATCGTCCGCTCCAACGGCACCGTCACCTACGTCGGCAAAGACATCGCCTACCATCTCTGGAAATTCGGCCTGCTCGACCGCGATTTCCACTACCGCAAATTCCATCGCCATCCCGACGGCCACGAAGCCTGGGTCACCTCCATGGAAGCCAGCGACGCCGGCGCCCCCGAATTCGGCCGCGCCCACGAAGTCTTCAACGTCATCGACTCGCGCCAGGCGTATCCGCAAGAAGTCGTCGCCGCCGGCCTTCGCGCGCTCGGCTACGCGGATCAGGCCGCCCGTCTGAAACACTTCGCCTACAACGTCGTCGCCCTCACGCCCCGCTGCGCCGCCGAATTGGGCTACGAAATTCCGCCCGAAGACGCCAGGCGCCCCTACGTCGAAGTCAGCGGCCGCAAAGGCCAGGGCGTGAAAGCCGACGACCTGATTGACCGCCTCGAAACGAGCGCCCGCGCCGAAGTGGACGCCCGCCACGCCGCCTCGCCCGAAGAAGAGCGCGCCGCCATCGCCCACGCCATCGCCGTCGGCGCCCTCCGCTATTTCCTCCTCCGCTTCACCCGCTCCACGGTCATCGCTTTCGATTTCAAAGACGCGCTTAGCTTCGAAGGCGAGACCGGCCCCTACGTCCAATACGCCGTCGTCCGCGTGAACGGCATCCTGCGCAAAGGCGCCGAGAGCGCCGCGTCCGCCGAGGACGTGCGCAATCTTTCCCGCCTCGCCCACGGCGAAATCAAGCTCGGCGGCCTCCTCGACGCGCCTTCCGGCGACGACCTCTGGGAAGTCATCCTCCTCGCCGGCTCGCTCGACGCTCGCGTCGAAGCCGCCGTCAGCGCGCAGGAGCCCGCCTTCGTCGCGCGTTACGCCTTCGAGCTGGCCCAGGCTTTCAACGTCTTCTACCACCGCCACCACATCCTCTCGGAAGCGGAGGCGGAAAAGCGCGCCGTCCTTCTGCGCATCACCTCGCTCGTCCGCGAAACCCTCGTCGAAGCGCTCGGCCTGCTGGGCATCACGGCGCCGGAGAAAATGTAGAGCCATGCGGAAAATTCACAATTCGTGCGGGAAAATTCTTCGCGCGGCGGACCTTCGTGCCGCCGGTTTGACACTCCCCGGCGCAGCGGATAGCATGAATTTTCCGAGCAAATTCTTCAGAACGGGATACGCGCGTGATTAATACCAGCATGGCCTATTTCGATTGCTTCAGCGGCGCCAGCGGCGACATGATTCTCGGCGCCCTCGTGGACGCCGGCGCCGAACTCGCCGCCATCGAAAAATCCCTGCGCGGCCTGGGCCTCGAAAACTGGGCGATCTCCGCCGAACGGGTCCAGCGCGGCGCCCTTCGTGCCACGCGCGTCCGCGTCGAAACGCAGGAAGACCATCACCACCGCGGCCTCTCGATCATTCTCGGCCGCATCGAAAAGGCCCAGCTCCCGCCGCGCGCCGCCGATCGCGCGAAAAAAATCTTCACCCGCCTCGCCGAAGCCGAGGCCCGCGTCCACGGCGTTCCTCTCGAGCAGGTCCATTTTCACGAGGTCGGCGCCGTCGACTCCATCATTGACATCGTCGGCGCGGCCGTCGGGTTCGAGCTGCTCGGCATTGATGAATTCGCTTGCTCGCCCCTCGACGTCGGCGCCGGCCAGGTGAAAACGGCGCACGGCCTTTTGCCCGTCCCCGCTCCCGCGACGGCGGAGCTTCTGAAAAACGCGCCCACCTTTTCAAGCGGCATCCGCAAAGAGCTGGTCACGCCCACCGGCGCCGCGATCGCCACCACGCTCTCCACGGCCTTCGGCGAAATTCCGCCGATGACTCTGCGCTCCATCGGCTACGGCGCGGGCTCGGCGGACAATCCCGAAAAGCCCAACGTCCTCCGCCTCCTGATCGGCGAGCGCGCCGCGCAAGCCGCGGGCGAAACCTCGGACGCAACCTCAGACGCGCTCGTTACCGTCATCGAGACGAACCTCGACGACATGAGCCCGCAAATCTTCGGCTATCTCACCGAAAAAGCCCTCGCGCTCGGCGCCCTCGACGTCTTCTCGGCGCCCGTGCAAATGAAAAAAGGCCGCCCGGGAATTTTGCTGACCGTTCTGGCGCGCCCGGAAGACGCCACGCGCCTTGCGGACCTCGTCTTCCGCGAAACCACCACCATTGGCGTCCGCATGCACGAGACGCGCCGCCGCTGCCTCGAACGCCAGCAGGTGCGCGTCGCCACGCCTTTTGGCGATGTCCGCATGAAAATCGCCCGTGCCAACGGCATGATCCTGAACGCCACGCCGGAATACGAAGACTGCCGCAGGCTTGCGGCCGAGAAAGACGTCCCGCTGAAGCAAGTGATCGCCGCCGCTGCCTTTGAGTTCCAAAGGCTGCGCGAAAGCGAAAATCAAAAGTCGGACGCGATGAGATCGGGAAAATGACTCAGGAAAAGAAAAAATTCTATCTCACCACCCCCATCTACTATGCGAATTCGCGCCCGCACGTGGGCTCCGCCTATACCACCATCGCCTGCGACGTGATCGCCCGCTACAAGCGCATGTGCGGCTACGACGTCGCCTACGTCACCGGCACCGACGAGCACGGCGTGAATATCGAGCGTGCCGCCGAAAAAGCCGGCGTTACGCCGCAGCAGCTGGTGGATAAAAACGAAAAAATCTTTCGCGAACTCTGGGAGCGCCTCGGCATCACCTACGGCGTCGGAGACGGCCCCCCGCGTCAGAGCGGCTTTGTGCGCACCACCTCGAAGGCGCACGCGAAGGCCGTGCAAATCCTCGTCGAGCGCACGCTCGCGCGCGATCAGAAGCTTCCGGAAAACCAGCGCGCCATCTACAAAGGCAAGTACGAAGGCCGCTACTGCATCTACGACAATCTCTACGTCAGCGACACGCCCGAGCCCATTCCGTGCCCCACCTGCGGCCGCCCCACCGAGCTTGTCTCCGAAGAAAACTATTTCTTTCGGCTCTCGGCTTACAAAGAAAAGCTCGAGGCGCTCTACGCCGAATTCCCGAATTACCTGGTCCCGGATTTCCGCTTCAACGAAGTGAAGAGCTTTGTCGGCGCGGGCCTGAAAGACATCTCGATCAGCCGCAAGACCATCACCTGGGGCATCCCCTGGCCGGGCGATCCGGAGCACGTTTTCTACGTCTGGTACGACGCGCTCACCAGCTACATGACCGGCGTCGGCTTCGGCCGCGAAGGCAAGGAAGGCGATGCCGATCCCGAGTACAAAAAATACTGGCCGGCCGACATTCACGTCATGGGCAAGGAGATCATCCGCTTCCATGCCGTCTACTGGCCGGCCTTCCTGATGGCCGCGGGGCTGCCGGTGCCGAAGCAGATCGTCGCTCACGGCTGGCTGCTCTTCGAACAGGAAAAGATGAGCAAATCAAAGGGCAACGTCGCCTACCCCGAGCCAATCGTGAACGCGCTGGATGAGCTAGCGGGCGTGAAGATCGGTAACGATGCGCTGCGATATTACCTCCTGCGCGAAACCGTGTTCGGGCATGATGGGAATTTTTCTCGGGATGCTCTGGTCACGCGGTACAACGCGGACCTAGCAAATGGACTAGGGAATTTGGCCAGCCGCACCCTTACGATGCTGTCCGAATACTTGCCAGACGGCGTCCCGGCAGCGGCTACGCAACAGCCGGGATTGCAATTGGCGAAGAAGGCGGACAAGGCACGATCTGAAATCCTCGACGCGTACAACCTCTTCGAATTTAGCCGAGCAACAGAAGTAATCTGGTCGATCGTCGGTGAGGTTGATCAGTACTTGTCAGAAAAACGACCTTGGGCGGAGGTTAAGAAGCCCGGGACGAAGGAATTAATCGCGGCGACTCTGTATGCAGCCGCAGAAACGCTCCGGTTTGTCTGTATTCTCGCACACCCAGTTATCCCCGATGCGACGCAAAGGATCTGGGAGCAACTGAGGCAGCCGGGCAAGCTCGCAAACCAGCGAATCGATCAATTGGAATGGGGCGGGCTGAAGTCGGGGACGAAGATTGGAAAGCCGGAAGCGGTCTTTCCGCGCATAGACAAAAAACAAGCACTGGAGAAAATCGAAGCCATGGAAAATGAAATTCGCAATCCCGGCGCAGCGCAAGCGACAAGCACGGCTGCTGCCGCAAGCGCCACGGGTCACGAGTCACAAGTCACAAGTCACGGGAGTCCCGTCACGAGTTACGCCCCCGCGGCCACCACTCACCAATCACCAGTCGCCAATCACATCTCGATAGACGACTTCGCGAAGGTCGAGCTGCGGGTCGGCCTGGTCAAGTCGGCCGAGCGCATCCAAGGGGCCGACAAATTGCTCAAATTGATTGTGGATCTGGGTAGCGAGACCCGGCAGATCCTTTCGGGGATTGCGATGGCCTATGCGCCGGAGGAGCTGGTGGGGAAGAAAGTGGTGGTGGTGGCGAACCTGGCGCCGCGGAAGATGCGCGGGCTCGAGTCGGCGGGAATGATTCTGGCGGCTTCGGACGGCGAATCGGGGAAGCCGATCCTCTGCACTTTCACCGACGAGATCGCACCCGGAGCAAAGGTGAAGTAGAAACCGTGAAAATCGTTGATTCACACGCGCACATCGATTTCGAGCAGTTCGACGAGGACCGCGAAGCGATGCTCGCGCGGGCGCGCGAGGCGGGCGTCCAGAAGCTGCTCGCCATCGGCAGCGCCTCGGGGCCCGAGAAGCCCGACGCGGCGATTCCGTTCGCCGAGCAGCACGACTGGATCT
>Ga0335073_10006493_pt1 | contig 16438 bp, 10 predicted proteins | sample Lox_Sample_22_FD_207093 | JGI IMG/M metagenome (GOLD analysis project Ga0335073, IMG submission 207093) | Soil microbial communities from Loxahatchee National Wildlife Refuge, Florida, United States - Lox_Sample_2.2 | ecosystem: Environmental > Terrestrial > Soil > Wetlands | place: USA... | reverse complement strand
TACTCCGCCACCCCGTCATCGTCATTGCTGCCGATCACGCGGGTGGCGGCGGCCAGCACCTCGGGATGGGCGTTGGCGACCGCGCAGGAGGTGCCGGCCCACAGCATCAGCGGCAGGTCGTTCGGCATGTCCCCGAACGCGACCACCGACGACGCGCCGACCCCGTGTCCGGCGGCCAGCGTCGCCACCGCGGAAGCCTTGCTGACTCCGACGGCCGCCGCCTCGATGAGCCCCTTGGCGTTGGAGTGCGTGACGTTGACCAGCCCGTCGAGCACCGGCGTAACCAGCGCGAGCAGCTCGTCGGGGCTGTACCCCAGATGGCGCCCGAGCAGCTTGGCCGCCGGCCGCCCGAACAAGGCATCGTCGCCGGGCCGGGGGATAGTCGCGTCCACGTCGAACGTGATCGCCTGGAAGACGTCGTCGGCGGCTCGCCCGTCCGGATACTCACAGGCGATCCCGATGCCGGGAACCGCCTCGCGAAGCGCCCAAGCCGCCGAGGCGAGCACGGCAGGCGCGATCAACGAGCCGGCCACGACCGTGTCCGTGCGCATGTCATAGGTGAGCGCCCCGTTGGAGCAGATGGCCGTCCCCCGGTGGCCGAAAGCCGCCGCGATCCCGCCCATCACCCGCGGCGGCCGCCCCGTGACCAGCACGAACCGGGCGCCAGCCTGCTCGACGCGCGCGAACGCCGCGACCGTCCGCGCCGAGATGGTCCCGTCGCCGCGGATGATCGTCCCGTCCAGGTCAGTCGCCACCAGCAGCGGAAACATCGGGATCGCTCGCACAGCCACCCAGCGTAAGCGACCAGCCGCAGCGACCCGGCCCAACCGCCCGGGCCCGACGCCTAGTCCTCGACGCCCTCGACGTCCTCGAGCCGCAGCGCCATCCGCGGGCAGGACCGGACGGCCTCCTGGACGCGGTCGGCCAGCTCAGGGGGCACCTCAGCCTGCAGGATCGTCAGCTCGTCGTTCTCGTCCACGAAGAAGACTTCGGGGACGAGCCCGGCGCACACGGCGTTGGCCTCGCACAGGGTGGTGTCCACGGTGACCCTCATGGGCCGGAGTCTAGCCACAAGCGACAGCCGTGACTACTGGTGCATCATCCCTTGACCCCGCTTGTCGGACCGTCTTACGCTCCGGGCAAGACGCCGGTTCATATATGAAACCCCGGGAGGGCCCCGATGCCCGCGACCGAGTCCGTTCTCAATTCTGACATCGACATGTTCGGCCCGGAGGCGTGCAACGATCCCCGGCCGTTCGACACGATGATCCGTGAAGCCGGACCCGTCGTGTACATCCCGCAGTACGACGTGTGGGCGACCGGCCGGCACGACCCGATCGAGCAGATGATGCGGGACTGGAAGACGTTCAGCTCCGCCAACCCGCCGTTCGCCGAGCCCGGCCGGATGATCCTGCTCAGCGAGGACCCGCCCGACCACCAGCGGATCAGGACGGTCGTCTCCCGTGCCCTGTCCCCGAAGGTGCTCCGGACCATGCAGGACGCCTTCGAGCAGGGCGCCGAAGACACGGTGCGAGCGCTGCTCGACGCCCCAGGCGGGCTCATCGACGGGCACACCGACCTCGCGAAGGCCTACATCCTCACGGTGTTCCCCGACGCGATCGGCCTCGGCGACAAGAACCGCGAGATGCTGGTCCGCTTCGGGCACGCGCAGTTCAACATGTTCGGGCCGAAGAACGAGATCTACCGCGAGTCGATGGCGGCAGCGGCCGAGGTGTTCGAGTGGGTCGCGGTCAACTGCAAGCGGGACGCGGTGCAGCCCGGCGGGATCTGCATGGCGATGTACGAGGCCGCCGACGCCGGTGACATCACGCACGAAGAAGCCGAAATGCTCGTCCAGGTCCTCTACTCCGCCGGCTCGGACACGACGATCTACACCATCGGCAGCGTGCTGCAGGCCCTCGCGGAGAACCCGTCGCAATGGGAGCTCGTCCGGTCCAACCCCGAAGAGTTCGCCCAGCGCGCCTTCGAAGAGGGCATCCGCTACGACAACCCGGCCAGGTTCACCCGCCGCCGGGCGACCACCGAGGTCGACGTGGACGGGGTGACGCTGCCCGCGGAGGCGAAGATCCTGCTGCTGCACATGCCGGCCGGCCGGGACCCGCGCCGCTGGGCAGACCCGGAAACCTACGACATCACCCGCGATGTCGTGAACAAGCACCTCGGCCTCGGGTTCGGCGTGCACGCCTGCGTGGGCGCCCGCGTCGCCCGGCTCGAAGGCGTCTCGCTGCTGACGGCGCTCGCCCGCCACGTCAAGTCCATCGAAAAAGCCGGCGAGCCCACCTACACGGTCAACATGGCAGTACACGGCCACGAGACCATGCCGCTGCGCCTTATTCCCGCATAAGCTCAGTCCCCGCATAAGCTCAGTCCCCGCATGACCTGACCCGGGACCTTCTTCCCTACCCGGGGGAGGCTAACAGCGGCAGCGTTACAGGCATGAGCGCCGCACGAGACCTGACCCCGCTGCCCGACTTGCTGCACGGCGCGCCCGCCGCCGGCCCGGTGCGGACGCGCAAGCCGGTCTACGTCGACCTGCTGCCGCCGTGCAACAACGCCTGCCCCGCCGGGGAGAACATCCAGGCGTGGCTGCAGGCTGTCCGCGACAGGGACTACGAGCAAGCGTGGCGCATTCTCACCAGCGACAACCCGTTCCCCGCGATACACGGCCGCGTCTGCTACCACCCGTGCGAGGACGCCTGCAACCGGCTGCAGCTCGACTCCGCCGTCTCGGTCCACGCCGTCGAGCGGTTCCTTGGCGACATGGCCGCGGAAAACCACTGGTCGTTCGGACAACCTGAAGAGCCAAGCGGGAAGCGGGTCCTCGTGATCGGCGCGGGCCCCAGCGGGCTCTCCGCCGCCTTCCACCTGGCCCGCCGCGGCCACCTGGTCGAAGTCCGCGACGCCGGCGCCGAGCCGGGCGGGATGATGCGCTACGGCATCCCCGCCTACCGGCTCCCGCGGGACGTGCTGGCCGGCGAAATCAAGAGGATCGAAGCCCTCGGCGTCACGTTCACGATGAACCACAAGGTCACCGACCTCGAGGCCGAAAGAGACCACTTCGACGCCGTCTTCGTCGCCGTCGGCGCCCACCTGTCCAAGCACGCCGAGATCCCCGCCCGCGACGCCAGCCGGATCATCGACGCGGTCCCGTTCCTGCGCGAGGTCGCGGCAGGCGGCCAGCCGGTCCTCGGCAGAAAGGTCGCGGTCTACGGCGGCGGCAACACCGCGATGGACGCGGCGCGCACGGCGCGCAGGCTCGGCGCGGACGAGGCGCTGATCGTCTACCGGCGCACCAGGGACAGGATGCCCGCGCACGAGGAAGAGGCCGCGGCCGCCGAGCACGAGGGCGTCACGATCAACTGGCTGCGCACGATCACCGACTTCGCGGGACCCGAGTTCACCGTCGAGGTGATGGAACTCGACGAGACCGGGTACCCGCGACCCACTGGCCGGCTCGAAACGCTGCGGGCCGACACGCTGATCCTGGCCCTCGGCCAGGACGCGGACACCGGGTTCCTGCGCACCGTCCCCGGCGTGGAGTTCAGGAAGGACGGCACCGTCGAGGTGTCGCCGCAGCTGATGACCGGCTGCCCCGGCGTCTTCGCCGGCGGCGACATGGTGCCCGCCGAGCGCACGGTCACCGTCGGCACCGGCCACGGCAAGAAGGCCGCCCGCTCCATCGACGCGTACCTGCGCGGCGCCCTGCCCGGCGCGCTGCCCAAGCACGCCCTTGCCGAATTCCGGCTCTTGCACCCGTGGTACTTCGCCGATGATCCAACCCGTAATGAGTCCGAACGGCCTGTGGCATCTCGTCTCGCAGATTTCGGCGAGGTGGTCAGCGGGCTGACCACGGACGAGGCGGTCTTCGAGGCAGGACGGTGCCTGTCCTGCGGGAACTGCTTCGAATGCGACGGCTGCCTCGGCTCCTGCCCGGAGGACGCGGTGATCAAGCTCGGACCTGGCCACAGGTACCGGTTCGACTACGACCGCTGCACCGGCTGCGGGGTGTGCGCCGCCCAGTGCCCGGTGGCGGCCATCGACATGATCCGGCAGGAGCGGTCATGACCCGGGTCACGATCGACGGCAACGAAGCGGCGGTCTCCGCGGCCTACCGGCTGAACGAGGTGTGCTGCATCTACCCGATCACGCCGTCCTCGATCATGGCCGAACTCGCCGACGAGTGGTCGGCCGCCGGCAAGCCCAATATCTGGGGGAGCGTGCCCACGGTCGTCGAGATGCAAAGCGAGGGCGGCGCCGCCGGCGCCGCGCACGGCGCGCTGCAGACCGGGGCGCTGACCACCACGTTCACCGCGTCGCAGGGCCTGCTGCTGATGATCCCCAACATGTACAAGATCGCGGGGGAGCTGACGCCGGCGGTGTTCCACGTGGCGGCGCGGTCGCTGGCCGCGCAGGGCCTGTCGATCTTCGGCGACCACTCCGACGTGATGGCCGTCCGCTCCACGGGGTTCGCCCTGCTGGCGTCCGCGTCGCCGCAGGAGGCGCACGACCTGGCGGTCGTCGCGCAGGCGGCCACGCTGGCGACGCGGGTGCCGTTCGTGCACTTCTTCGACGGGTTCCGCACTTCCCACGAGCTGAACACCGTTGAGCTGCTCTCCGACGACGACCTGCGCGCGGTCGTTCCCGAGCACCTCGTGCGCGAGCACCGGGCGCGGGCGCTGTCGCCCGACAGGCCGTTCATCCGGGGCACGGCCCAGAACCCTGACACCTATTTCCAGGGACGGGAAACCGTCAACCCCTTCTACGCGCGGGTACCCGGCGCCGTCCAGGCGGCGATGGACGCGCTGGGCGCCCGCGCCAGCCGGCACTACCGGCTGGCTGAATACCACGGTCACCCCGACGCCGACCGGGTGATCATCGTGATGGGCTCGGCGGCGCAGACCGCCGCCGAGACGGCCGCCTACCTCGCCGCGCGCGGCGAGCGGGTCGGCGTGCTCCAGATCCGGCTGTACCGGCCGTTCCCCGTCGAGGCGTTCCTGGCGGCGCTGCCGGACACGGTGCGCAAGGTCGCCGTGCTCGACAGGACGAAAGAGCCTGGCTCGCTGGGCGAGCCGCTGTACCTCGACGTGGTAGCCGCGCTCGCGGAAGGCGTGTGCTCCGGGGCGCGCGCCTGGCTGCCCGTCGTGACCGGCGGCCGCTACGGCCTGGCGTCCAAGGAGTTCACCCCAGGGATGGCCGCCGGGATCTTCGCCGAGCTGGCGCTCGAACGGCCGCGTCCCCGGTTCACGATCGGGATCACCGACGACGTGTCAGGGCTCAGCCTGCCCTACGACCCGGGGCTGGACATCGAACCGCCGCAGACGGTCCGCTCGGTGTTCTTCGGCCTCGGCTCCGACGGCACGGTCGGGGCGAACAAGAACAGCATCAAGATCCTTGGCGAGTCTGGCTTGGAGGCCCAGGGCTACTTCGTCTACGACTCCAAGAAGTCGGGATCCGAGACGGTGTCGCACCTGCGGTTCGGCCCGGCGCCGATCCGCGCGCCGTACCTGATCGGCCACGGCCAGGCGGGCTTCGTCGGCGTGCACCAGGAGAAGCTGATCGGCCGGGACGAGGTGCTCTCCAGGGCGGCGCCAGGCGCGGTCGTCCTGCTGAACACCCCGCGCGCGGCGGGCGCGGTGTGGGACTCGCTGCCCAGGTCCGCGCAGGCGGCGATCGTCGGCAAGAAGCTGTCCCTGTGGGCGATCGACGCCAGCGGCGTGGCACGGGCCGAAGGGCTCGGCGGACGGGTCAACACCGTCTTGCAGACCTGCTTCTTCGCGATCTCCGGCGTGCTGGCGCGCGAGCAGGCGATCGCGGCGATCAAGGAGGCGATCGCGAAGACCTACGGGCGCCGCGGCGCCGACGTCGTGACGCGCAACAACGCCGCGGTGGACGCCGCGCTCGCCGCGCTGCACGAGGTCCCGGTGCCCGGCCTGGTGAGCGCCGCCGCTGACGGCGCCGGCCCCGTCCCCGCGGACGCGCCCGCGTTCGTGCGCACCGTCACGGCCGCGATGATGGCCGGGCACGGCGACGAACTCCCGGTCAGCGCGCTGCCCGTGGACGGCACGTACCCGAGCGGCACGACGAAGTACGAAAAGCGGAACATCTCCGACCTCGTCGCGGTATGGGATCCGGACCTGTGCATCCAGTGCGGCAACTGCTCGTTCGTCTGCCCGCACAGCGTGATCAGGTCCACGTTCTACCCGGCGTCCGCGCTTGACGGCGCGCCCGACGGGTTCGCCTCCGCGCCGCTCGACGCGCGCGGCCTGCCAGACGCGCGTTTCACGCTGCAGGTCTACGGCGAGGACTGCACCGGCTGCGGGCTGTGCGTCGAGGCATGCCCGGTGTCCGCGCCAGGCCCCGGCGACCACAAGGCGATCAACCTCGGGCCGTCGGCGCCGGAGGCGACGCGACGCGACGTGGCGTTCTTCGAGAAGCTGCCGGTCGTGGACCGCTCCCGGGTGGACTTCGGCACGGTGCGCGGCACGCAGTTCCTGCAGCCGCTGTTCGAGTTCTCCCTCGCCTGCGCCGGCTGCGGCGAGACGCCGTACCTGCGGCTGCTGTCGCAGCTGTTCGGCGACCGGCTGATGGTGGCGAACGCGACCGGGTGCTCGTCGATCTACGGCGGGAACCTGCCCACAACGCCGTGGACCCACAACGCGGCCGGGCAGGGCCCGGCCTGGTCGAACTCGCTGTTCGAGGACAACGCCGAGTTCGGCCTCGGATTCCGGCTCGCGGCCGACCAGCACCTGCGGCTGGCGCGCACGCGGCTGGAGTCGCTGCGGGATGTCGTCGGAACCGGGCTCGCCGACGACATCCTCGTGGCGCCACAGCGCCGCGAGTCCGAGTACGCGGCGCAGCGCGTCCGGGTGGGGGAGCTGAAGAACAGGCTGCTCGCGCTAAACCCCAGCGCCGCCGACACAGCCGGGCCAAACCCCACTGCCGACCCATCAGTCTCTTCAGCACCATCCGCCTCAGTGATAGCGGACCTGCTCAGCGTGGCCGATCACCTGGTGCGGCGCAGCGTCTGGATCGTCGGCGGCGACGGCTGGGCCTACGACATCGGGGCGGGCGGCCTCGACCACGTGCTCGCCAGCGGCCGCGACGTCAACGTCCTGGTGCTGGACACCGAGGTGTACTCGAACACCGGCGGGCAGGCGTCCAAGGCGACGCCGCTCGGCGCGGTCGCCAAGTTCGCCGCTGCGGGCAAGCGCGTGCCCAAGAAAGACCTGGCGCTGCAGGCGATCGCCTACGGCAACGTGTACGTCGCCCGCGTGGCGATGGGCGCGGACCCGCAGCAGACGCTGCGCGCGCTGCGCGAGGCCGAGGCGTACGACGGCCCGTCGCTCGTGATCGCCTACAGCCACTGCATCGCGCACGGCATCGAGAAGGACGGCCAGCTGCTCCGCAACGGGATGGACCAGCAGTACCGGGCGGTGGCGACCGGCTACTGGCCGCTGCTGCGGTACGACCCCGAGCTGCGGGCGGCGGGGGAGAACCCGTTCCTGCTCGACTCGCCGCGGCCGCGGCTGCCGCTGTCGGCCTACATGTCGCGGGAACTGCGGTTCCGGGTGCTCGCGAGGACCGACCCGGCGGAGGCCGAGCGGCTCGCCGACCTCGCCCAGGCGGAGATCGTCCAGCGGTGGGCCACGTACGAGGAGATGGCGGCCCGTGGTCCCGAGCGATTCCCCGTCCCCGCCACCAACACCCCGTCCCCGCCATCACCGCCAAATCCCAATAGCACTATAGGCACCACCAAGCAGGAGTGACTCATGGACCTCACGACGAAGTACCTCGGGCTCACTTTGCGCAGTCCGCTCGTCGCCTCGGCCGGCCCGCTGACCGGCACCGTCGCAGGAATCGCGCGGCTGGACGCGGCGGGGGTCGGCGCGGTCGTGCTGCCGTCGCTGTTCGAGGAGCAGTTGCGGGCCGAGGCGGACCGTGACACGCGGCTCGCGCAGGCCTACGCGGACAGCCACCATGAGGCGTTCGGCTATCTGCCCGGTCAGCTGCTCGGCCAGCAAGCCGAGCACGGGCCGCGGCGGTACCTGGACCTGATCGAGCGGGCGGTGGCGCGGACCCGCGTCCCGGTGATCGCGTCGCTGAACGGCATCTCGACGGGCGGCTGGACGGACTACGCGTCGGCGATGGAGCGGGCGGGCGCGGCCGCGATCGAGCTGAACATCTACTACCTGCCAGGCGACCCGCTCACGCCCGCCCGCGACGCCGAGCGCCGCTACACGGAGATCCTCACGACGGTCAAGGCCGTGGTGTCGGTTCCGGTCGCGGTGAAGCTGTCGCCGTACTTCAGCTCGCTTGGCGAGATGGCGGTCGTGCTGGCGCACGCCGGCGCGGACGGCCTGGTCCTGTTCAACAGGTTCCTGCAGACCGACATCGACCCGGAGACGTTCACGGTCAGCGGCGGCTTCCGGCTGTCCACCCCGGCCGAGGCGGCGCTGCCGCGCGCCTGGATCAGCCGCCTGCGCGGGCTGGTGCACTGCTCGCTGGCCGCGTCGACCGGCGTGGAGGACGGTGCGAGCGTCGCCGCCTACCTGCTTGCGGGCGCGGACGCGGTGATGTCCACGTCGGCCTTGCTACGGCACGGGCCCGACCACGCGCGCGTGCTGCTCGACGAGCTGCGGGGCTGGATGGAGCGCAAGGGCTTCGCGTCGCTGGCCGATGTGCGCGGCCTGCTCGCCAAGTCCGCGGAGGGCGAGCCCGCCTACGGACGGGTCGGCTACCTCAGCGCCATCGAGCAGGCCACTCATGCCTACGCCGAGCACGCCCACGCCCACCGCGGCTGATCCTGGCCGCGGCTGATCAGCGTGGCATGACGAAGCGGACCTGACTCGGCGCGCCGGGCAGGCCTGCCTTGGCGGACGTGTACTCGGGGACGCCGACGCAGGTGAAGAGCAGGCCGTCGGCCGGCTCGCCGAGCAGCGCGGGCACCTCGCTGTCCAGGAAGGTCATCCCCGACGCGCCCGCGCCAAGCGCGTAGGCGCCCAGGTGCAGCCTGCCCTCGGCCAGCCCGGCGGCGAGCTGCGCCTCGCGGTACTCGCGGTCGCTCAGCCGCCCGACGTCAGTCGCGGCGATCGCGACGAACGCCGCGTCGCGGCCCAGTGACTGCCCCAGGCATACCCGGCAGACCTCGTCGCGCAGCGCCCCGGCGCGTACCGGGCTGTCCAGGTCGGGCCAGCGGTAGACGCCAGGGGCGGTGTCGGCGACGTCGTGGACCGCGACCCAGTGCGGGACGCTGATCCCGCGCAGGGCGACCCCCATGCGCGTCCGCAGCACGTCGCGGGGCAGGCCGCGGCTGGCGTCCATGCGCCGCTGCGAACCGCGCGCGGCGATCACGGCCTCGACCGGCGGCGACGCCGGCATCGGCACGTACGCCGCGGCGTCGCCGTCCCAGGGCTCCCCGAGCCGCTCGCATTCCGCCGCCCGCTGCGCCGCCGTGACGAGCGGGAACTCCAATGGCGCGGCGTCGGTCTCCCCGGCCGCCGAGTCCCCGCCCGCCGCCAGCGCGGGCGGCAGTTCGCCGAGGCTGACGACCGCCACAGGGAACTCGTGGACGAGGTCCGCACCCGTCAGCGCGGCGGCCGCCGCGTCGGGGAAGCGCGTGTAGAGCCTGGCGGCCAGCCCCGCGGAGTCGGCGAGCGCGAGCAGTTGCGCGAGCATCGTGCCCGCGTCCCAGTACACGTGCCGGTAACCGCGCTCGCGGTACCGCCAGCCGGTCCGCCACGGCACGCCGGTGACGATCACCGCGGGCGCGCCGCCGCCCGGCGCCGGCCCGATCCGCACGAGCGCGTGCTCGAGGGGGTCGTACCAGTGCACGCCCGCGGGCAGGGCCCCGCTGAGCGGGGTGTACCCGCTCACCGGCCGGCGCTCGGGCACCGCCACGTACACCTCAAGCGGAAACCGGGCGCCCGCCGACCCCGCGGCCCGGAACAGGAAACGGCGCCCGCCGGACATCTCGGTCGTCCGGACCACGCCTGCGGACCAGTACAGCAGCCGGGACAGGTGCGCCACGCTCAGCGCCTGCGCCGGGACGTCCGCCATCCCCGCGAGCACGGCAAGCGCCGGCGCGGCCGTTTCCGGAAGGTCCCGCGGCAGCTCGAGCCTGGGCAGCCCTCGCGGGTATCGCTTGTACGGCCAGGGGAGCCTGGACATGTCGTTGACCTGGAGGTCCTGCAGCACCCTGGGGTCGTCGACGGGCGCGGTCCACGCTCGCTCGGGCACGTATGACGTCAGCCGGTGCAGCGCCTGGGTTGCGGTCTCCACCGGTCCACTATCTCCCACGGGCGCCCGTCCGCGCCGCCGATGCGCCGCCCTTTATCACGCCTTCATTGCATACGCCGCGTACGGCCGCGAAGCGATGCCGGTATCCACCCCGCTGTGTAAAATGCCTATGCGCGTCGATCGTGCCTGCGGGTCAGACTGAATTGCCGCGCAGGGCGGGCTTATTTGACGAGTTTTGTTGCATATAGATATTTTCGCGACGTACTCCGCCGAAGTACTGCTCATCGTCCAACAAAAGCCGAGTTCAATGAACTGAGGGCGGGGGGAACAACGAATGAGCAGACGTGGACCGATTATCACGCTGGCGTCCGTGGTCGTGCTGGCCATCGTTTTCCTCTGGGCCAACACGCTCATCCCGAAGCCGGCCAGTTCGTCCGCCGCGGCTGGGGCGACATGGTCGCCGTCGTCCACCGCGTCCCCCGCCCAGCCCGCGCCCGCGTCCACGTCAGCCACCCCAGGCGCGTCGGCGGCGCCGGCGCACGCCCTGTTCACAGGCCGCAGCAGCGGCGACCAGGTGACGGTGGCGATCGCCGTCAACGGCGGCAAGGCCGCGGCCGACCTGAACGCGGGCCAGGCGAGCGAGGTGTCGCTGCAGGGCTCGGTGAACGGCAGCCTGGTCACGCTGACCGGCGCGAATGGCGTCGGCCTCGAGGGGTCGCTGTCCGGACCGAACCTGTTCGGCGTCGTCACGGGATTCCTGGGGCAGAGCTTCCCGTTTTCCGCCGCGCAGACCGCGGTGCAGGCCGTGTACGCCGGCCGCAGCAGCGGCAACCAGGTGACGCTGGCGGTCGAAACCGACGGCGACCGAGCCGTGGCCTATGTCTGCAACGGCAAGAAGATCGAGGCCTGGCTGCAGGGCTCGGTCAAGGGCAATCAGGTGACTCTGAACGGGAAGAACGGCGCGAGCCTGACAGGGACTCTGTCCGGGCTGGCGATGTTCGGCGTGGTCGCGCCCGGCGCCGGGCTGAGCTTCCCGTTCTCGGCGGCGCTATCCCCGCGCCCGGCCGGAGTGTTCCAGGCCAGGATCACCGTCAACGGGCTGGCCACCAGGATTGGCTGGGCGGTGCTGCCCGACGGCACCCAGCAAGGGGTGGCCGTCGCCGGGACGACGAAGACTCCCGCACCGCCACTGAACCTGAGCAATGACAGCTTCACGCTGAACGGCGCCACTTTCACCGCCGCTCCCGTCGCTGGCGACGCCAACGTCGTCAGCCCGTGAGCGGCCACGGCAGCCTTAGGGCGCGACGACCACACGGCGTGCGAAAGGAACCTACGCGATGACGACCCAGCACGCGGACGCGCGCTCCCGCCCGTCCCCTGACCAGTACGCTAGGCCGCTCCTGCTTGCCCTCGCCGCCGGGTGCGCGGTCGCTCTTGTCATCGGGGTGTACGCGAAGGTGCATCACCCCGCCGAGTACGCACTCGACGTGGGCGGCTTCTCGTCGCCGCTGTACGCCAAGGCCTGGCTGACCACCATCGCGGTCGCGTTCGCCGTCGTCCAGGTCGTCACCGGCTGGCTGATCACCCGCGGCGAAGGCGCGCCCTCGGCCGCCTGGATGGCGACGGTGCACCGGTGGGCGGGCAGGATCGCGATCCTGCTCACCGTTCCGGTCATCATCCACTGCGTGTACGCGCTGGGCTTCGGGACGTACTCGGCCCGCGTGATCGTGCACTCCGTGTTCGGCTGCCTCTTCTACGCCGCGTTCGTCGCCAAGATGCTGAGCCTGCTGCGGCGAGACGTGATGCCCCGATGGGTTTTCCCGGTGCTGGGCGGCGTGGTATTCGTATCGCTGATCGTGCTGTGGGCAACCTCGTCACTATGGTTGTTCACGACTAAGGGAACGCACTTCTGACCAGCGCGCCACAGCACGCGGCATCGCTTGCCGACCACGAAGAGGGAAGCGCAACAATGGAAGAGATGACGACGCACATAGGCATCGAGCCCGGCAGCGGACTAGTGGGCCGGTTCGGGGACACGGTCGTGCTGATCCCGCGCGGCGATCCCGCCGCCGGAGCCGACGAGACCGCCAGCGAGCTCATCGGTCTCGCGGCGGCCGTCGCGGCAGACCATCACGCCCCGGCCGCCGCGATCGCGGCCCGCCTGGCAGGCTGGGTGATCGGCCACATGCCCGCGGACGGCACCGCGTTCGGAATGGTGACACCGGTGCCGGACGGCTTCGTCATGTTCTTGCGCGGCGCGGTCTGCTGCACCGTGACGGAGGGCGGATCGACCCGCCAGCTGTCCGGGGAACAGGCGCTGACCTGGGTAGACCAGATCATTCCCAGCACGTTCGACTCGCTGTCGATCGGCGGCGCGGCCGGCCAGCCAGTGCTGGCGGACCCGCTCTCCGACCTGCGCGAGGGCGTGGTGCCCGGACAGGGCTTCGTCCTGACCCGGGTGGCGGGCGGTGGGGTCACGCCGCAGCCGGCCCCGAGCGGCCAGGCAGCGGGCCAGGCAGCGGCCGCGGCCCAAGCGCCGGCCGCGGCCCAGGCGCCGGCCGCCGCATCGCCCGCTGAGCCTCCTGCGGCTGCCCAGCCTCCTGTGGCCGAGCCTCCCGCGTCATCCGCCGAGCCTCCTGCCGCGTCAAAGGCCGAGACCGTCCAGCGGGCGAGTGCGCCGGAGCCACCTCCGCGGCAGCCCGCTCCTCCCGCCCCCACCCTAGATCCGACTCCGGCGGCCGAGCCTCCCAAGCAGCCGAGTCCGCCCGCTCAGGTACCTCAGCCGGCGGGTGCCCCATCCGACAACCCCCTGGTGCCCGAGACCGTGCTCGAGCGGTCGATCCCCGATCAGGGCGGCCGTCCCCGGCAGGTCCGCCCGACCGTGGCGGCGAAGATGCCCGTGGGATCGCTGCGCTCGGCGGAGGGCGGTCCTGTGATCTTCCTCGACCGGGCCTACGTCCTGGGCCGCGAACCCGCCAATGACCCCGCGGTCCAGCGCGGCGACGCGTCGCCGGTGCTGTTGAAGGATCCGGAGAACATGGTCTCCCGCGTGCACGCCTACATCGCGATCGACAAGGGGACCGTGCTGGTCCGCGACGCCTCCTCGGCCCACGGGACCTACATCGGGGCGCCCGGGGCCGAGCAGTGGACGCGCGTCGGCCCCGAGGCGACCCCGCTGCCACCGGGCTGGAGCCTGCGCATCGGCAGGCAAGTGTTCATCTTCGAGGTCACGGGGCCGCCTGATGCCCGGTGAAAGCAGGCTTGGCCAGACCGTCTCCGGTGACGCGGACCCCATACCAGCGACGCTGGTGCTGGCTCCGGACACTCCGGATGAGCGGTCCACCCCGGTCCACGACTGGCTGTTCGTCGGCCGGGAATGCTCCGGCATCGACGACAGGCACCGGCTGCTTCTCGACGATCTGGCGGTCTCGCGCAAGCACCTGGAACTGCGGCTCGACCTTGATCTCGACCAGGCCTGGCTGACTGACCACAGCACGAACGGGACCCGCCTGAACGGCAAGCGGATGGAGCGGTCCGTGCCGGTCAGGATCAAGCCGGGTGACCGGATGCGCATCGGCGTGGTGGAACTGCAGTTCCGCTCCCGCCGTTTCGCCGGCATCGAGGAAACCGGGGCGCTGACCACATCCACCGAGCTCAAGACCATCCGGCACGTGACGGTCGCCGACATGGTCATGGTGGTCGGCGACGTCCTGTCCTTTTCGACGATCGCCGAGGCGGCGGACGACCGGGTGCTGCTTGAGAGCATCGATCGCCTCTTCGCCGTGCTGCGGAAGATTCTCACCAGGCATCACGGCACGCTCAGCAACTACGTGGGCGACGCGTTCTTCGCGACGTGGGAGGCCGGCGAGTCGCCGGAGGGCCAGACGCCGGATGCCGCGAGCGCCGACGCCGCACGGGCAGCGGTGGCCTTCGCGGTGGAGGCCGCGGAGACCGTGCCCCAGGTCGCGGCAGACCTGGAGCTGCGCGACCCCGACGGCGGGCCGCTCCGCATGGGCTGGGGTGTCGCCTTCGGGCCCGCGGCGGTGAGCCTGATGACCGGCCTGCGGGTCACGGTGCTCGGCGACACCACGAACGTGGCCTTCCGGCTGTCCGGCATCGCCGGCCGGGACGGCTGGCCGAACGTGCTGGTGACCGGAGCCGTCCGGCGCGCGACCGCGGCGAGTTTCGCGTTCGACCCGCTGCCGGCGATCCAGGTCAAGGGCCGCCGCAAGCCCGTCGAAGTGCTAGGCGCCAGCAGGCTGTGATTCGCGGCCCGCGTTCTTGAGCGCGTCCCACTCGCCGCGCCGCAGTTGCGCCATCAGCGCCGCGGAGATCTCCGCGCGGTTCTTGACCGCGACGGTGGCAGCGGCGACTACCTCGGGATAGTTACCCAGCACGATGGCGCCCGCCGCCCGGCCGCTAGACACGATGAGCCTGCGATAGGACGGGGACGCGGGATCGGGATCCTCGTCGACGACTACCTGGTCGCCGGGCTCCACAGTGAACTTGCCGATCGAGAACAGGTCGAGACCGACGCCCTTGAGTATGGTCGCCGGGACCTCCGCGGTGAGCTCGGCGTGGCCGCCGAGCGCGTTCACCGCCGCGACCTCGCCCTGCTTGGCCGCGATGGGCCACAGCCCAAGGGTCATCCCGTCGTGCTCGGCCACGTCGCCGGCCGCGTAGACACCAGGGACGGACGTCGCCATCTGGTCGTTGACGACGACACCCCGATTGACCTCGATGCCCGCCTCGCGAGCGAGCTCGGTGTTCGGCCGGATGCCGATCGCCCCGAGGAACATGTCGCAGCGCAGCGAGCGCCCGTCCTTGAGCGTCAGTCCCCGGACCCGGTCGTCCCCGGTCAGCGACTCGGACTCGGCGCGGTAGAGCACCTGCATGCCGATGCGCGCGAAATACGCGTCGACAAGCTCGCTGCAGTGCTCGTCGATCTGCTTGGACAGCAGGCGCGCGCCGCGCTCGAGCACGGTGACCCGCAGGCCGAGTTCGAGGAGCGAGTGCGCGGCCTCGAGCCCGAGCAGGCCACCGCCCGCCACCACCGCGTCGCGGCAGCCGTGCTCCTGGGCGTACGCCCGGACATGCATGGCGTCGGCGGCGCTGCGCATCACGAAGCTGCCCGGCTTGCCATAGCCCTCCACCGGGGGCAGCGTGCTGCTGCTGCCCGTCGCCAGGATCAGCCGGTCGAACGGGAGCGTGTCGCCGGTGGCGAGGATCACCTGCCTGGTCGCCAGGTCGATCCGGCTGGCCCTGGTGTTCAGCCAGGACACGATCTGATGCTCGTCGTACCACTGCTCGGGCAGCAGGTAGAGCCCCTGCATCGCCGACCGGCCGTAGACCAGCCGGGAGATCCCCATCCGGTTGTACAGCACGTGCGGCTCGCCGCCGACCACGTGGATCTCGCACTCGGGATGGCCGCGGCGCACGAAGTCAGCAGCCGTCACCCCCGCGATGCCATTGCCGAGGACCACCACGCTGACGATCGACCGGTCGAAGTCGGCCGCCTGGCTCTGCCGCGGATCGCCAGCCTCGGGCTTGAGCGCAACGGTGACCGGCCCGGACTGGATGCGCGCGACGCACGCCATCCGGGTGTTGTCCGCGAATCCGAGCCGCCGCAGCGTGTTGAGCTCGTCCTCGTCCGGCGGCGTCAGGCAGCCGCCGCCTTCCTTGATGGCGACAGGGTCGGCGCCGCACACGCCCATCCGGCAGCCGGCCTCGATGGGCTGGCTCTCCCGCTCGGCAAGGGCGAGCACGCTCATCCCGATCTCCGCCCGCGCGGGCTTGTCGCTGCCGGTGAAGTGGACCTCGGCGCCGCCCGCGTCCATGGTCTTCTGGGCGACCTTGGCGGCCCGCGGGCTGATCTGGATGACCGGCAGGGCTGGCCGCGTGACGGCCTCTTCCTCGTACTGGCGTCCCTTGATGTAGGTCCTGACGATCCAGAAGAGCGACAAGACGAGCACGATCGCCCGGATCGGCCACCGCAGCCACAGAGCGTGGGTTCCGAAGATCTGGTCGAACGACTCGGCCAGGGTGATGCCGGCGAACCAGTAGAAGATGTTGATGGCGATCGACGCCCAGAAGGCGATGAGCACGGTCGTCGGCACGGACAGGATCGCCTGGAGGGCGTAGAAGAGGCCGACGCTGGCGAGGAAGAACATCGCCAGCCGCA
>Ga0335073_10006492_pt1 | contig 16439 bp, 15 predicted proteins | sample Lox_Sample_22_FD_207093 | JGI IMG/M metagenome (GOLD analysis project Ga0335073, IMG submission 207093) | Soil microbial communities from Loxahatchee National Wildlife Refuge, Florida, United States - Lox_Sample_2.2 | ecosystem: Environmental > Terrestrial > Soil > Wetlands | place: USA... | reverse complement strand
GTGCCAGCGCTTGCGATGTCCTGAGCGTGAGCGTCCCATAGGGGCTGCGGAACAGCACCGTACCGTCGGGCTTGCGCTGAAGCACGGTGGCGATGAAAGTCGCCGCCGTCGAGAGCGTCGACGGAGGATTCAACAGTTCGACTGCCGGCGCCGCCGCCGCAGGCGCGACGCCTTTCAGGGCCGGGTTGCTCGAGCCCGAGATGCCGAACGGTTCGCTCATGGCGGCGCGGCGGGGGCGTTTGCGGACCTTGTCAATTGGTCGAGACGGCGCGCGATCTGTTCAACATCGCTGGCGGCCTGGGTGTTGGGATAGCGCGTCAACAGCGCAACCTGGCGCCGGATCGATTCCTTGACGCGCTCGTCACGCTGCACGACGCCGGCGAGCGGCGGCTCGAGCTTCAGGAACTCGCGGCAGGCACGCAGCAAAGTGCCATAGGTACGTTCGCCTTCGCGCGCGCTCGACGCCATGTTGACGACGATCTGAATGCCTTCGGCCAGATGGTCGAGCGCCGTCACTTTGATATAGGCATAGGCGTCGGTGATCGCCGTCGGCTCATCCGTGGTGACGACAAGACAGGCGCGCGACTGTGCCGTAAGCATTCGCACGGTACGCTCGATGCCGGCGCCAAGGTCCAGGACCACCCAGTCATAGCTCTGTCCCAAGCGACCGAGCTCGGCCCGCATCTCGAGTAGCTTGGCCGCTGCGAGGCTCGCGAGCCCGCCGGAGCCTGACCGGCCGGCGATGATGTCGAACCCGCAGGAGTGGTGGGTCACGGCTTGAGCGAGGCTCGCCTCGCCCGCAACCACGCCGGCGAGATCACGCTTTGGCGTGCATCCAAGCTGCACGTCGACATTGGCGAGGCCGAGATCGCCATCGAACAGCAGCACGCTGCGTCCCATCCGCGCCAGCGCATGCGCCAGCGTGATGGAGAACCAGGTCTTGCCGACGCCGCCCTTTCCGGACGCGACGGCCAAGATGTTGCGCTTGTCCAACGCTCCGCCGGGAACCGGCGCCGGCGCTTGTGCGAGGGTTGCGCTCGTCATTCTCTACCTCGTATTTGCAAGCGAAGGCCGCCGCGTCCGAACCGGTGCTGCCAACAGCAGACGGGCGAGGAAGGCCGGGGTGAAGGGGCATAGCCCGTCGGCGATCGCGGCAGCGATCCCGGCCTCGGCAAAGGCCAGGGAAACCGCATCGGCGGCGGCAAGGGCGCTGACCAGACGGCGCGCGATATCGATGCGCGTCAGAATGATCCGGCCGCAGCCGTGTTCGGCGAAGATTTGTGCCATCTCGACGGCATCAACGCTATCGCTGCCGGCGGGCATGACCAGCACCGGTTCCGCGGCGCTCGCGCAGATCAACGCATTGATCTCCTCGCGGTCCGTTCGGCTGTAGGGATTGATCCCAGCGGTGTCGATGAACAGAGTCTCGTCGGGGTCGCACGCGGAGAGAACCGTGTGCAGGTCTCGTGCGTCTTCGGCGCGCTCGGCCGGCACGCGCAGGATTTTCGCAAACGCGGCAAGCTGATCGGCGGCGCCCGCCCGTGCCGCATCGGTGCTCACGAGCCGAACCCGACCACCGGCACGTACCGCGCGCGCGGCGAGCTTGGCAGCGGTCACCGTCTTGCCGGCGCCCGGTGGCCCGACCAGAAGGAGCCGCGAGCGCTTGTTCTCGGTTCCAACGGGCCGGAAGGGATAGAGGGCCGCAAGCGCGTTCGCCAACGCGACCACAGGCTCATGGGTTGCATAGGGCAGGGCGGCGGTAAGGATCTTCTCGGTGAGATCGGCGGTCAGCCCGTGCCCCGACAAGACGGCGTCGAGCGTGTCGATAACGTCCGCCTCTAGCGGCATCGGCTTCGCCGCCACGTCCTGATCGAGCGCGGCGGTGACGCGGACGGAACCGTCGTCATCCTCTTCGGTTGCGACGATGACGGCCTCGTCGCCGAGATGCAGGCGAACCTGAGCCAGCGCCTCGCTCATGGTCTTGCCGGTGAAGCTCCGCAAGCGCATGCCGGGTCTCCGCTACACCTGACCCAGCGTCTTGAGACGCGCCTTCGGATGAATTTCGTTCTGCGAAATCACCACCGTCGCCGGTCGGAAGCGCTCGATGATCGAGCGTACATAGGGCCGCACCGCCGGGCTTGTGAGCAGCACCGGCGTCTCGCCCTTCATCGCGAGGCGCTCGAAATTCTGTCGTATGCCCTGGATGAACTCCTGGAGCTTGCTGGGCGGCATGCTGAGATGGCGGTCGTCACCTTGCCCGATGATGGATTCCGCGAACGCCTGTTCCCAGTGCGGCGACAACCCCAGGATCGGTATGAAGCCGCCTTCGGCGGTGTTGCTGTCGCTGATCTGGCGCGCAAGCCGCGCGCGGACATGCTCGGTAATCACGGAGACGTTGCGGCTATAGCCGCAAGCCTCGGAAATGCCCTCGAGGATGGTCGGCAGATCGCGGATCGAGATGCGCTCGCCGAGAAGGTTCTGCAATACACGTTGGATACCGCCCATCGAAATCTGGCTGGGCACCATGTCGCTGACCAGCTTCTGGTGGCCCTTGTCCAGCTCGTCGATGAGCTTCTGGGTCTCTGCATAGGACAACAGCTCCGCCATGTTGTCCTTGATCGCCTCGGTGAGATGGGTGGTGATGACCGTCTGAGGCTCGACCACCGTATAGCCACGGAACGTCGCCTCCTCCCGATGGATTTCCGGCACCCACTGCGCCGGCAGGCCGAAAGTCGGCTCGGTCGTCGGGTCACCAGGAAGCGTGATCGGCTCGCCGCGCGGATCCATCACGAGCAGCATGTTGGGACGAAGCTCGCCGCGGCCGACCTCGATCTCCTTGACGCGAACGAGGTAGGCGTTGGCCGAAAGCTGCAAATTGTCCTGGATGCGCACCGAGGGCATGATGAAACCCATTTCGGCCGCAAGCTGCCGGCGAAGGGCGCGCACCTGGTCCGTGAGCCGCGAGCCCTGATCGCCATTGATGAGGCTCAGCAGCCCATAGCCGAGCTCGAGCCTGATCTGGTCGATCTGCAGCGCTGTGCGGATCGGCTCTTCCTTGGGGGCCAAGGCCGCGGTCTGCTCGGCGGCCGCGGCGGCGTCCCGTTCGTCGTGTTGCTGCGTGATCTTCCACGCACCGCCGCCCGTCAGCGCGGCCAAAGCAAGGAACGGCAGCATCGGTACGCCCGGTACCAGCGATAGCGTGAACATCAAAAACGACGCGACCCCCAACGCGGAGGGATAGGCGCTCAGTTGCCCAAAAAGCGCCTTGTCGGTCGACCCCGAGACACCGGCCTTGGAGACGAGCATGCCCGCGGCCGTGGACACGACCAGCGCCGGTATCTGCGAAACGAGACCGTCGCCAACCGTCAGCAGAGTGTAGGTCTGTGTCGCCGCGGTGAAGGTCAGGCCCTTTTGCGCCACACCGATAACGATGCCGGCGATGATGTTGATGAAGCAGATGATGAGACCAGCGACGGCGTCGCCGCGGACGAATTTCGACGCGCCGTCCATGGCGCCGTAGAAGTTGCTCTCGTCCTCGAGGTCGCGCCGACGCTGCCTGGCCTTCGCCTCGTCAATGAGGCCGGCCGACAGATCGGCGTCGATCGCCATCTGCTTGCCCGGCATGCTGTCCAAGCTGAAGCGTGCGGCCACTTCGGCAATGCGGCCCGAGCCCTTGGTGATCACGACAAAATTCACCACCACGAGGATCGTGAACACGATCACGCCGATGACGAAATTGCCGCTCATCACGAAATTGCCGAACGCCTGGATGACGTGGCCGGCGGCGGCCGTGCCCTCGTGGCCGTGGCTCAGGATCAGTCGCGTCGAGGCAAGGTTGAGCGCAAGGCGAAGCATCGTGGACATCAACAACACGGTCGGGAACGACGAGAATTCCAACGGCCTGTTGATGAACAGCGCCACCATCAGCACGAGCACCGACAAGGTCATCGATAACGCCAGGCTGATGTCCAGCAGCCAGGTCGGCATCGGCAGGATAAGGACGGTCAAAATGGCAACGACCGCCAGCGCGAGGGCGATTTCGCCCCGTTGCAGCGTCGCGATGGCTCGTGCGACAAGCTGCCCCGGATTGACGGCGATGGCGCTCGTATCGGACATCGCGGCGCGTGGGCCTCGGTCTTGCTACCCCGACGCTATGCCGAGGCCCGCTCGGGCTCGCCAGGATGCGGCACGGGCAGCCCCTCCTGGCGATATTGCTGCAACTTGTTGCGGAGCGTGCGGATCGAAATGCCGAGGATATTGGCCGCGTGCGTGCGGTTGCCGAGACAATGCTGGAGCGTCGTGAGGATCAGGTCGCGCTCCACGTCGGCGACGGTGCGGCCGACCATGCCATGCGAACCGGGTGACGACGCAGGTGCGGATTCGTCCATCTTCAACGAGGCCAGCATGACGGATTCCGGACCGATTTCGTCGCCGCGCGCCAACAGCACCGCGCGGTGCATCGCGTTTTCGAGCTCGCGCACGTTGCCGCGCCAGGAATGACGCGTCAGCATGTCCCTGGCAGGGGCGGATAGCGGCCGAAGCGGCAGGCCGTTCGCTTCGGAATATTTCTTGAGGAAATGCTCGGCCAGCATCTCGACGTCGCGCGGACGGTCGCGCAGTGCCGGAATCCGCAGGTTCACAACGTTCAGCCGGAAATACAGATCTTCGCGGAATTCGCCCTTGCGGACGGCCTCCTCCAAGTCCCGGTTGGTCGTCGCGATGAGGCGAATATCGATCTTGATCGGCTGTAGCCCGCCGACGCGGTCGATCTCGCGCTCCTGTACCGCGCGCAGCAGCTTGGCCTGAAGCCGCTGATGCATCTCGCTCACTTCGTCGAGTAGGAGCGTGCCGCCCGAGGCCTCTTCGAACTTCCCGATCCGCCGGGCGATGGCGCCGGTGAATGCGCCTTTCTCGTGACCGAACAATTCGCTTTCGAGCAAATTCTCCGGTATCGCCGCGCAATTCACCGAGATGAAATTTTGCCGGGCGCGCCGCGACCGGCGGTGAATGAGGCGAGCCAGGACTTCCTTGCCGGTGCCGCTTTCGCCCGTGATGAGCACGCTCGCCTCGGACGGTGCGACCTGCTCGGCGAGCCGGATAAGGCTCTCCATGGCCGCATCGCGGTAGAGGAGGACGTGACTGTCCTGCGCCACCGCCTGCAGGACGGCGGCGATCATCTCGGCGTCCGGCGGCAACGGCAGATATTCCTTGGCGCCGGCCTTAATCGCGCGGACCGCGGCCGACGCGTCGGCGCCGATGCCGCACGCGACGAGCGGCACGCTGAAGCGCTCCTGCCGCAAGCTTTCGATCATCCGCGCGATGTCGAGCTTCACGTCCATCATCAGAAGGTCGGCGCCCTGTCCCGCGCGCAGCGCGGTCAAGGCCTGCTCGATGCCGTCCACGTGGGCGACCGTCGCGCCCCGCGACAGGGCGATCTTTCCGGCGGCACTGATATAGCCTTCGAGGGGGCCGACAATGAGGAGACGCATGGATATCAACCCTTCGTGATCAGGTACGGTCGGCCTTGACGATTTCGGTCATCGTGACGCCCAGACGTTCGTCCACGACGACGACTTCGCCGCGCGCGACAAGGCGGTTGTTGACATAAATGTCGATCGCTTCGCCGACGCGGCGATCGAGTTCGACCACGGCGCCGCGTCCAAGCTTCAGAAGTTGGCTCACCTGCATCGTCGCGCGACCCAGGACGGCCGAGATCTGAACCGGGATGTCGTAGACCGCCTCGAGATCTCTGGCCGTCTGGGGCTTTGCATCGGCGGGCGGCAATTCGCCGGTGTCGAGCTCGTCGAGCTGAAGGTTCTGTGGATCAGCCATTGGCAGTCTCCTCGGGAGAGGGGCACGCGTCGCGGGAAGCGAGCATACGGGTGAGTGCGGCGTCGATCTCGCCCATCAGTCTGTTGGGGTCGCGTTCCGCGCCGCCGTCGGCCCATTCGATGCGGCCGTCGGTCAGACCCAGCGTGTCGTCGGCGAGCAAGACGATCTTTCCGGCGAATCCGTTCGCCTGGCTCACCGCGGCGATCCGCTCCTGCATCTGATCGAAGACGCCATCATTGACGCGGAGGACGAGCCGCGGCTCGGTAAGGGCCTCGGCCAGGCAGCGGGCGACAAGGGCCTCGAGTTCCGCGAATGCCTCTCTGCGGCACAGCGCCGGTACGGCTTGGCGCAGTATCTCGCGTACGAGGGATACAGCCGCGCGCTCGGTTGCCTGACTTAATTCGCGATGGTCGGCGGCAAGCTGGTCGATTCCCTGCTGTATCGCCCCGAGCGCATCGGCAATCCGCGCATCGGCCGCAAAAGCGGCCTCGGCGAGCGCTTCGTTCCGCCCCTGATTGAATCCGTCCTCGCGTGCGGCATCGAGATCGGCGCGGCTGAATGTGGGTTCGGCCGGGCGGCGCGCCGCGTCGGAGGCGGCATCGGGTTGATCGAACGACACGTCGAACAGGAATTTGCGAGCCTGCCCCATCACTGGCATCCTCAATAGACCAGCTCGTCGTCGCCGCTACCGTCGGAGATGACGATCTCTCCGCGCGCGGCGAGGTCTTTTGCCACCGCGACCAGATAGGCTTGCGATTCCTCGACGTCCTTGAGGCGGACCGGCCCCATGGCCGCGATTTCCTCGCGCAGCAGCTTGCCTGCGCGTTCCGACATTTGCTGCAGGAACAAGTCGCGCAGAGCCTCGGAGGCGCCTTTGAGTGCCGTCGGGATGCGTTCTTTCTCGGCATTGCGCAAAATGGCCTGCAGCGCCGTACCGTCGAGCTTGGCCAGGTCCTCGAACGTGAACATGAGGGCTTTGATGCGATCCGCAGAATCACGGTTGCGCTCCTCGAGCGCGGTGATGAAGCGGGTCTCGGTGTTGCGGTCGAGGCTGTTGAATATCTCGGCGATGAGCTCGTGAGAATCACGGCGGGTGGAACGGGCGAGGCTCGAAAAGAACTCGTTTCTGAGCGTGCGTTCGACGTCGTCGAGCACCTCCTTCTGTACCGCCTCCATGCGCAGCATGCGCATGACGACTTCCATCGCGAAGCTCTCGGGAAGCTGGGTCAGCACGCGACCCGCGTGATCGGGCTTGATCTTCGAGAGCACGACGGCGACGGTTTGCGGATATTCGTTCTTGAGATAATTGGCGAGCACCGATTCATTGACGTTGCCGAGCTTGTCCCACATGGTGCGGCCGGCGGGGCCACGAATTTCTTCCATGATGGTATTGACGCGCTCGGAGCCGAGCACCTTGACCAGCAGTCGCTCCGTACTTTCGTAGGTGCCGACGAGCGAGCCCGTTGCCGAGATCTGCTCGGCGAATTCCATGAACAATCGCTCGATGATGCTTGAGCTGACCGTGCCGAGATTGGCCATGGTCTGCGAGATTTCCTTGATCTCCTCGTCGTCCATGAGCGTGAACAGCTTGCCCATCTGGTCTTCGCCGACGGCCAGGAGAAGGATCGCGGCCTTTTCGGCCCCGGACAGCGTGCGGTAATCGTCGCGAACGCGCATCGATCATTTGCCCTTGTTAGCGCCCGTCCTGGTACATCCAGCTTCGTACGATCGCGAGCGCTTCCTCGGGATGCTTCTCCACGATCTCGCTGACCTTCTTGAGACTTGACGCGGCAACGCGCCCGTCGACCTGGCCGATATCGATCATCTCGCCATCGGGTGTGGCCTGTTGCCCTGCCCGCTGGGTTGTCACGGCGCCGGCATTGCCTCCGCCACCCGCCGGAGCGGGAAGCGCCGCCGTGGCGGCGGGCCCGCCAAGGAGACGCCCCAATTCCCGCGGGCCGCCCGCGGCCGCGCCTTCGAACACGCGGTTCACCAACGGACGAATGACCAGCAGAATCACCAGAACGGCGACGACGGCGAGGATCAGGGTCTCGCCCAGATGCAGGACGTCACCTTTCTCAAAGCCCATGATCATCGCGGGACCAACGGCCGGCGGTTCGTCGACCGGGGCGAAAGGCAGATTTTCCACGTCGACGACATCGCCGCGCTTTTCGTCGTATCCGACGGCCGAGCGGACGAGCGCCGTGATCTGCTTCATTTCGTCGGCGGACCGCGGCGTGTATTTGCGCGTGCCGTCGGCGCCCGTGACGTATGTCCCGTCGACCAGAACCGCGACGGACAGGCGTTTGACCTGACCCGCTTCGCTTACCTGGTTGCGGACGGTCTTGGAGATCTCGTAGTTGATCGTTTCTTCGTCACGAGCGTCCTTGGTCTGTTGCCCGGTTGCAGGCGGCGTTGCGGCCTGAGCGTTCGGCAGATTGTTGGCGACGGAAACGCCTTGCGTCTGTGAGCCTTCGTTGGTGTCGTTGTTATCCGTGACGGTTTGGGTGGAGCGTACGACTTGGCCGTTAGGATCATAGGTCTCGGAGTTGGTCGTCACTCGATCGAAATCCATGTCGACATGCACGTCGACGCGGGCCTGTCCTGGCCCGACCGAGCGCTCGACCAGTTCCTCGAGTCGTCGCCCAAGCCGGTTTTCGTAGTTCGCCTGCATCTCCTCGGCATTGCCGCTGGAGGCCGTGTCGGAATCGCCGCCGCCTCGGGCGAGTAGATTGCCCTCCGTATCGACGATCGATACACGGTCGGGCGTGAGATCGGGCACGGCCGAAGCGACAAGATGCTGAATCGCAGCAACTTGTTGTGATGAGAGGCTTGCGGCGCTGCGCAGTCTCACGACGATTGATGCGCTCGGCTGCTGGCGATCGCGCGTGAAAATCTCACGGCGCGGCAACACTAGGTGGACGCGGGCGGAGCTGATCAGGTCGATCGAGCCGATAGTGCGTTCCAGCTCGCCCTCGAGCGCCCGCACCTGATTGATGTTCTCGACGAAGCTCGACGTGCCGAAGGCATCGCTCTTGTCGAAAATCTCGTAGCCGACCGATCCGCCACGCGGCAGCCCTTCATCGGCCATCAGCATGCGCACGCGTGCGACCTGATCGATCGGCACCATGATCGTGGTGCCGTCGCCCTTCAATTGATAGGGGATGCTTGCGGCTTCGAGCTTCTGAACGATCTGACCGCTGTCTTTGGCGTCAAGATCACTGAAGAGAAGGCCATAGCCCGGTGTCGCGATGCGGGATGTCAGGAAAACGAAGAACCCGACCGACAGGGCCGCGACGATCGCCAGCGTGACGAGACGCACGACACCCAAATTGCGGAAAAATTGCGCCAACCCATTCACGTCTGGGATCCCCGGGGGTTCGACCGCGCGAATGCGCTCCCAAGGACAAAATTATCGGCATCAGGATGAATGCCAGGTTAACCGATCGGCACTTTTTGCCGCCTCGCGGCAGTTCTTGCCGGGTCGGATCTAGGGCGCGCGGCCGGAGCTGCGGTAATCCTGCAGTCGCGTGACACGAAGACCTGGAAGGCCATGGCTGTCGACGAGACGTTGCCACGAGACGAACTCTTCGACCGATAAGGTATAGCGTTTGCACGCTTCTTCGAGCGTGATGAGGCCGCAGCGGACCGCGGCCACAACTTCGGCTTTGCGCCGGATGACCCAGCGTTTGGTATCGGTCGGAGGCAGACCTTCCACCGAAGCGGCGGTCCCGACTTCGTGAAGCCAGTCGCTGCCGTTGTCGCGTACGTTCGGTTGACTCTGTTGGGTCACGGTCGGTGCCCTACTTCGTGGTGCCTCTCTTTCTATCGGTCCAAATTTAAAAAACGCCTAAGCGACCGTGGCCTGAAAATCCGCGCAAATCGTCGAAAATGCGACCATTACGCAGTCTGGATTTGCAGCAGCGACTGGATCATCTGGTCTGCGGTCGTGATGACGCGCGAATTCGCGGAATAGGCGTTCTGGGCAACGATGAGCTGGCTGAACTCCGTTGCGATGTCGACGGTCGAGCTTTCGAGCGACGACGGATCGATCGTGCCCGCCGCGCCCGTGCCGGCTTGCTGCAGAAGCGGTAATCCGGAGGTGTCCGTGGCAACGAAGGTTGTACCGGTGGCGGGCGCCAGCCCGTCCGGGTCCTCGAACGTCGCAATCGGCACGATCGCGATGGCGCGGGTCAGGCCATTGCTGAAATTTCCGGTGACGACGCCATTGGCGCCGATGCTGGCGCTCGAGAACGTGCCGACCTGGACGCCATCCTGAGTGATGCTGGTGACGTTGTAGGTGCTGCCAAGCTGGCTCAGTCCATTGGTGCTGCCATTCGTGCCGATATTGAAGCTCAGCGTCTGCGGCGACGTGGCACCAGTGACTGAGGAATTCCAGGCGATGGACAGGGCATTCGAAGCGTTGAACGTCGTCTGGGCGGTGTTGAGGGACCCGTCGCCATTGAACTGCACGATGTTGTCGCCCGCGGCGATGGTCGGCGTGCCGTCGCCACCGGCGAACGCGGCCGAGACCGACCATTGGTTTGCCGTTCCGTCGGGCGTGAAGGTCAAGGTCAGGTCATGCTCCACCCCCTCGGAGTCGAAGACCGGCACGGTCATCGTTTCGGGATTGGTGGAGTTGGCCGGAAGATTGGCCGCCAAGGTCACGTTCGCCGTAGGGCTCGCGGTATCTGTCAGGCCGTCGACATTCACCGTCTGCAGGCCGCTGATCGTTGTCCCGCTCAGCGTTGGCGCCTGACCGGCGGCGATCGCTGCACTTTGCGCGGCGGTCAGGATCTGGCCCTGAAGATATTGGCCCGCGGAATTGACGAGGTTGCCGTCGGCGTCGACGGTGAAATTGCCGGCACGGGTGTAGGAGGTCGTGCCTCCGGCCGTGACGCCGCCGGCCGACGAATTTACGACGAAGAATCCACCCCCCGAAATCGCCAGGTCGGTCGGTGAGCTGGCAGTCTGGATCGAGCCTTGCTGCGCGATGTTGTAAATGGGCGAGGTTGTGACGCCGCCCGGTGAGTAGTCGCTTGCGCTGCTTTGCGTCACGAGCGCCGCGAAGTTGGTCGTTGTGTCCTTGTACCCGACCGTGTTCGCGTTGGCGATGTTGTCAGAAATGATGCCGAGCGCGTCGCTGTTGGCGTTGAGGCCCGAGACGGCGGCATACAAGGCGCCAAAGAGGCTCATGATCAATCTCCTGGTAGGCTGGAGCTAGTTGCTGGCGGTGTTGTTGGGATTGACGGTGATAAGTTCGCTCATCGGAACGCTGATACCATTGACATCGAAGGTCGGCTGACCGCCGCTGACCGCAACGCTGCTGACAGTGCCGACGGAATTGATCGTGGCGGAGATGTTTCCGTTGGCGGAGGAGGTGGCGACGACCTGCAATGTGTAGTTGCCGCCATTCGGCATCTGCTCCCCGCTGTTGCTCTGGCCATTCCAGACGAAGCTCGAGGTGCCGGCGCTCGTGCTCCCCGTCGTATTGTAAATGTCAGCGCCGTTCGAATCGGTGACGATGAGTTCGGTCTGGGCGGACGCGGAGGGTAGCGTGTAGTCGAAGGTCGCCTGGCCATTCTGAAGCGGTGCCGTCGCGCTGTTGTATTCGATCTGGTCGCCGACCAAGGGGACCGACGAGATTGTCTCGCCGGCGCTTTGGAGTTGGATCAGGGATTGCAGGTTATTGTTCGTATTGATCTGCTGCTCTACCTGGCTGAACTCGACGAGCTGCTGCGTAAACGTGTTGCTATCCATCGGTGACAGCGGATCCTGATTTTGCAGCTGTGTCGTCAACAGCGTCAGGAACGTGTTGAAATTCTGCGTGAAGGAGAGAGCGCTGTTGGCGGTCGTGCTCGAGCTGCCGGTGCTGGTTCCGGTGCTCGTCGGTGCAATGGTCGGAACCGAGCTGGCGGGGGTCGTTGAGCTCACGGTCATGGTCAAACCTCGATGTCGAGCGCGCCCAGGTGGCGGCTGTAGCGGGGAGCGGGAATATCGGCACCAGTCAGGCGGCTGCTTTGTGGCGCCATGGACGGAGCGGTGGACCCGCCCGACGGGGCCTGGGAGAATGCCTGTTGCTCGCCCCGGAGATTGAAGCTCAGGCTGCCGCTGTCGGCCTTGAGGCCGGCGTCGCGTAGCGCCTGCTCCAGTCCTTGGGAATCCTGGCGCAGCAGGTTCAGCGTGTCGGAACGGTCGGCGGAGATGACGGCAGAGATTTTTCCGTCATGATCCACGTCGAGCTTCACTTGAATGGCGCCGAGGCTCGCGGGCTTGAGCTGAATGTTGATCGTATTGACGCCGCCGTCACCGTCGGCCGCTTGCCGGAGGGTGAAGGCCACCTGCTCGAAGATGGGGGGCGGCGCCAGAGTCGGGGCCACGCCGGCAGAGGACGTGCCCATCGCGGTTGGCGCCGGGATTCGGCCATCATTTGCAACGGGTGGGAGCACGGTCGTGTCACTGGGGGATGGCGTGCTCGTCGGGTCGGCCTGGGACGCCGGGTCGGCTGTCGTACCGGCTGACGCGTCGGCATGGGAGGCGTCGTGAAGTTGCGCGATGGTCGCTACGTCGCTTGGGGCGTTCACCTTTGCGGGAGAATTGGCGGTGGTGGAGCCGTCGAGCGTGGGCGCTTCGTTCGACGGCGCCGTATCCCCACCGTCGTCGTCATCAGAATCGGTCGTCGCATTCGAGGCGGCGGTGGCCGGATGTGGACCGCCGGTCAACATGGCGTTGGGCTGCGAGAAATAAGACGGCAACCCGGTAGTGACCCGTCCATCCATCGTGCCACTGCCCGGAAGGGACGAGCCGGCGGCAGCCGCGGCGCCGCTTGCGCCGGGGTGGATATCGGCATCGCCCGCGGTGGACGTACCGTTGGATGCATCGGCGGCATTGTCGCCCGCTTTCGTCAGGAGCGGCTCGATCGCCGTGGACGAACCCTGGACCGGTGTCTTGGATTGAGCCGAAGGCAGCGGCAATTGCAGGGCCGTCAGCAGATTCGCTGCGGAAGATGTGTCGTCGTCGCCCTTTTTCGACACACGACCATTGGCGCTGCTGCCATTCGCGGCGGTACCGCTTGCGCCTCCGGTATTATTTGCGCTCGATGTCGACGATGGCGTGGGTGAAAGCGCAGCCGCATCGCCGAGCAATTGCGCGAAGTCATTTATCGCAACAGTCGTCGGGTCGGGGACCCGCGGCGGCGGCATATGCTTCGGTACGGATGCGACAGCTTGTGCGGTCATTGCGATCTCTTGCTCGGGCCCGTAACAGCAAGCGCCATGCCAATGGGCACGAGATGCGCAACCGCTTGAAATGGCACGGATCGCCGTACATGTGGTGATGGCGTCCGTCTTGAGCCGGCAAACATTGCCGGACCGTGAACGGCAATCTTTGCCTTTGCGGCAAGGTTGTCGCTCTGGCGCATGCGGCAGAATTTGCCGCGCACGGCAAGTTTCGGTCGGCAGAACTTGCCGCGAGAGGATCAGGGACCGATCGTGTCGAACACGTTTTGCCGGGATTTGCGGCGCTTCCGGACACGTCAGGAGGCGGCATGACGCTTGCATCGAAGCCGCGCGGCCCGCGAAGCGGACCGTGTGTCTCTCCTAGAAGGAAGCTACAGAATGTCAAATATCGTTCTCGGTTCCGCAACCCAACAGAACTTGCTTGCGTTGCAGAACATCAATACCCAGTTGAGCAGCACCCAGAACGCATTGGCGACCGGCCTCAAAGTCTCGAGCGCCGTCGACAACGCGGTTCTGTATTTCGAGAGCCAGTCGCTCACGGACCGCGCGAATGACCTCTCGAACCGCAAGGACTCGATCGACCAGGGCATTTCCTCGGTCACCGCGGCCACGCAGGGCATTCAAAGCGCAATTTCGATCCTTCAGCAGATGCAAGGTATCGTGCAGTCTGCGAAGACCGAAACGACGGCCGAACAGGCCGCTGCGGCGACGCAGTTCAACACCCTTGCGGCTCAGCTCAACAACTTGCTCAACGATACGAGTTATCAGGGCCTCAACCTGGTCAATTCGTCGAGTGCGAGCCTCTCGCTGCAGTTCAGCCAGACCTCGTCGTCGTCGTTGACCGTCGCCGGTCAGAATCTTCTGATCAGCAAGTCGATTTCGGTCGGCGCGACGGCCAGCGTTCTTGCAACCGCCCTGGCCGGTGCCACGTTCTCGACCGCGGTCAGCGCAAACACGGCGTCGGTGTTCGACATCGTGTACAACGCTTTGAACAACTCCATCTCGACGTTCCAAGCGGCGGCGGCGACGCTGGGTTCGAACGTGTCGTTCCTGCAGACTCGGTTGTCATTCACCGAGAATTACATCCAAACCCTGCAGGGCGGCTCGAGCAAGCTCACCGTTGCCGACGTCAACACGGAAAGCACCAACCTCGTCACGTTGCAGACGAGGCAGCAGCTCGCGATTCAGTCGCTGTCGATTGCGACCCAGTCCGAGCAGTCCGTGCTGCGCTTGTTTCACTAAATAGAAGACGGTCCGGCGGGCGGCCTCGCGGGGCCGCCCGTCTCTTCGCTTTAACGTCGGGGTAACCACCGCCGACTAAACTTTGCTGACAACGGGAGAGCCGTAGAATGCCGCTCGCCATCAATCTCAGGCCCAAGGAACGCCTCATCGTCAACGGCGTTGTCATCGAGAATTCGGGCCAGCCGACGAAGCTCGTCATCCACAACAATGCGGCGCTTTTGCGCGAGAAGGATATTCTCACGGAAGAGCAGGCCGACACGCCCGCCCGGCGCATCTATTTCACCATCCAATGCCAGTACCTTTTTCCCGGCAAAGAAGAGCTGTTTTTACCGATAATTTATGAGTTTCTTCGACAATTTGCGGAGGCCGCGCCAAGCGCGGCACCGCTCGTACGCGAGGTCGGCGGATTGGTTGATGGCCGCGACTGGTACCGAGCTCTCAAGGCAGCAAAACAGCTCATCGCGCGAGAAGTGGAGATCATGCATGACCGTGCCGGCGAACCCCTACTCCAGAATTCCCGAGCAGGGTAATCCAGCGCGTACGGAGGCATGGGCGCTTCTTGAGGCGGCGAGGGAGCTTCACCGTGTGAAGGAGCTGCCGCTCGAGGAGCGACGCGCGGTGCTGCGGCGCAACTGGCGCCTTTGGACCATCTTCCAGGCGAACCTGCTTGATCCCGGCTGCCAGGTTCCGGCGGAGACGCGCCGAAATCTCCTTGGCCTGGCGAACTTCATCGATCGCCAGACCGCCTCGCTTCTTGCGAACGGCGAGCCCAAAGGTATTGATGTTCTCATCAACATCAATCGACAGATCAGCGAGGGTTTGCTTGACGGGCAGCGCGCTTCGGTTGCCCGCGTGGCGCCACCCGCGGCAGCGGCTGCGATTGGGCAAAGCATTTGAGGCACAGCTATGGCCGCGCCAGGCGAAAGGGAAAAGCCGATTGAGGTAGGGTCCCAGGTTCGTGATGCGGCGGCGAGGGCAGGGGCAGGCGATGTTGACGGGGCGCTGAAGGCGCTCGCTCCACTCTTCGACGCCGGTGAGGCCTCGGTCGCGGCGCGATTTGTGCTGGCGATGACGGCGTGGCGTATGGGCCGCTTGGACTGGTCCCTCGAACTCATCTGTGCCTGTCACGATGTCGCGCCTATGGACGGAACCATTGCGGAGGCGATGGCGTCGCTTCAGGCACAAGTCGGCAACATGGTGGAGAGCATCTATGCCGGCAAACTTGCGACCGCTCTTGGCGGCGAAAGCCCGGTCGCCGAATTCGTGCCAGCCGGCTTTCCGGCTTTCGACGTAGCGTATCAAGCGATTGAAGAACGGCCGCTCTATTCGCGGGCAAAGCTCGAGTTGGCTCAAGGACGGCTCGCCAACGCCGTCGAGAAGGCGCGCCAGCACGTCGCGATCAACTCGGAAGATATCGAGGCGCGTGGATTCTATGCGTCGACCCTGTTGCGGGCGAGCCGGGCGAGCGACACGGTCGATCAGCTAGCTCGGCTCGAGACGGAAGGATGCGACTCAGCTGCGCTTGCAAGCCTTTACGCGCGCGGCCTTGCGGCCGTCGGGGAATTCGATTCTGCGCGGAAATGGCATGCGGAAGCGCAGTCGCTCGCACCATCCAATCCGACGATAGCTTCCGCGGCGCTTGCGGACGGCGTGTGGTTGGAAGAACTCGCCGCGGTCGCGATAAAGGGACGCGCATGGGCCGATCGATTCTGCCCGTTGCCAAAGCAGCGTGCGTGGCGCGAACCCGCAAACCGGGTCGTCATAGCCTATCTCGTGACGAGGTTTGCCGATCCTGCCGATGCCGCGGCGGTCGCTGCTGTGGCGCGGGCGCATGATCGAGACCGAGTGCGGGTCATCGGTTATGGCAGCGGCGCACAGAGTTGGGAAGAGAATGGATTGCTGCGCGGCTGCTTTGATGCTTGGCAGGATGTCGGCACGCTCGACGGTGCCACGCTCGCCCGCTACATCACTCAGGACAATGTCAATCTGGTCATTGACGCGGCCGGCTTCGAGGCGCCGGAGGGTCTGCACGCCCTCGCCCGGGTCACGCGCGCCGTGCGCGTATCATGGCTCGGCAATCCGGCCGGGATCCTCGGTCCAATCTACGATACACGTATTGCCACTTCC
>Ga0335073_10006491_pt1 | contig 16439 bp, 6 predicted proteins | sample Lox_Sample_22_FD_207093 | JGI IMG/M metagenome (GOLD analysis project Ga0335073, IMG submission 207093) | Soil microbial communities from Loxahatchee National Wildlife Refuge, Florida, United States - Lox_Sample_2.2 | ecosystem: Environmental > Terrestrial > Soil > Wetlands | place: USA: Florida... | reverse complement strand
CGAAGCGGCGCCGGCAACTGCTCCCTCGTACTCTGAGCATCCTGACGGCCACGGCTCTCGCGGCGAGCGCTTTTGCTGTTGCTCCTGGCGGCGAGAGAACAGGCGCGATTACGGTGCACGAAGGCACTGACATGGCCCTCGCAGTTTCTCCCGATCACAAAACGATTTTGATCGACCTGCAAGGAATGATCTACGCTCTGCCGGCGAGCGGAGGCCAGGCGAAACAGATTACGTCCGCTGTCTTCGAGGCGTCGCATCCAAGCTGGTCGCCCCAGGGCGGCCTGGTGGCCGTGCAGTCGTACTCGGGCGGCACCTTCCACATCTGGACGATGAAGCCGGACGGCTCGGATCTGCGGCAACTGACCAGCGGCCATGGGGACGACCGTGAGCCGGCGTTCTCGCCCGATGGCAAGACGATCGCCTTTTCGTCGGATCGCGCATTTCGCGGCAGCTACGACATCTGGACCGTGGACCTGGCCACGGGAAAGCTGAAGCAGTGGACCTCGTCGCCGGCCGACGAGTTTGAGCCATCGTGGTCGCCGGACGGCAACGAGATCGCCTTTGTGAGCGGAACCGGGAATGTGGGCCAAACAGTGAAGGCTGTGGATGCGGATGGGCACGAGCGTACGCTGGCCGCCATGAAGCCCACCGAGGGAAGGCTGGAAGCGCCGTCGTGGTCGCCGGACGGTAAGAAGATCTCGTGGACGCAGTTCAGCGGCGAAGGGTTCTTCATGAATGCGAGCCATCTGATGGTCTCGGGTGCGCAGGTGGGGAAGGAAGACGATGTGTTTCCCTTTCCAGCTGCGTGGCTTTCGCCGACCGAGGTTCTTTGCACGGGGAACGGCCATATCTTCCACATGAATCTCGCGACGGGCGCCGAAACGATTGTTCCGTTTACGGCGGAGATCAAGTGGATGCGCCCGCAATATGCGCACAAGACCTATGACTTTGGCTCCACGGCGCCCAAGCCGGTGATGGGGATTCTGGCGCCTGACCTTTCGCCCGACGGAAAGGAGATTGCGTTTGGCGCGCTGAACGACCTGTGGGTGATGAAGATCGGCGCCACGCCCGAGCGAATCACGCACGACTCGTACTTTGAGGAAGGACCGCAGTGGTCGCCTGTTGGCAAGTATCTCGCCTACTCAGCGGACAACGGTGGGGTGATGAACCTCTACGTGCGCGATATGGAGACCGGCGTGGCAAGGCAGGTTTCTCCGTCGCCTGCCTCGGCGCAGTTGTTGCCTGCCTGGTCGCCGGACGGCAAATGGCTCGCCTTCCAGGACCAGACCGGCGTGACGTCGATTGTGAACGTGGCCACGGGAGCGGTGCGCGCGCTCACGCCGCCGCTTTTCGACCCCGGCCGGCCCTCGTGGTCCGCGAATGGGCGCACAATCGCTATCGTTGCCGTAAAGCCTTACACCAGGCGGTTCCGCGAGGGCACCAACCAGATCGCGACGATCGATGTGGCGACGGGGAAGATGAGCTGGTTTCCGCCGGCTCCGTTCGAGTCGATTACAGTGCGCGGCCAGGATGGGCCTGTGTACTCGCCCGACGGCAAAGAGATGGCGTTCATCATGGACGACCTGCTTTACACGATGCCGGTGGATGCGGATGGGCACCCCAGCGGCCCAGCGAAGAAGTTGAGCGACGAGACCGCGGACGCGCCGACCTGGAGCGGGGATTCTGAGAAGATTCTCTTCGAGTCGGACGGCAAGCTGCGGATGATCGCACGCGACGGCGGCGCGGCAATGGCGGTGCCGTTCGATCTGACGTGGAAGAACGAAGCGCCGCACCAGCGGTTGCTGATCCACGCGGGTAGGTTCTGGAAGGGCGAAGGACCCGACGAGCAGACCGACGTCGACATTCTTATTGTCGATAACAAGATCGAAAGCGTGCTGCCGCACGATCCCAAACACGACTATCATGCCGACCGGGTGATCGATGCGACCAGGTACACCGTAATGCCCGGGCTCTGGGAGAATCACGCGCACCCGTCGTGCCTTGGGTCGATTTACTACGGCGACCGCATGGGGCGGCTGTGGCTTGCTTATGGAATCACCGAGCTGCGCGACCTGGCCGATTCGACCTACCGCGCCGAGGAACAGCGAGAGTCGTTCGACTCCGGAGCGCGCATCGGGCCGCGGCTCTTTCCCACGGGCGAAGCGGTGGACGGCGAGCGAGTCTACTACAGCATGATGATCCCGACCACCAGCGAAGACCAATTGCACCGCGAGCTCGAGCGGTTGAAAGCGTTCAACTTCGACCTGGTAAAGCTCTACGTGCGGCTGCCTTATGCGTGGCAGGCGGAGGGAAGCAAGTTCGCGCACGACGAGATGGGCGTGAACACGGCTTCGCATTATCTGTTGCCCGCGGTGCAGTTGGGCAACGACATGATGAGCCACATCAGCGCGACCTCGCGCACGGGCTATGCATACTCGCGCTCGTATACGGGCGTGACCTACGAGGACGTGAACAAGATGCTCGCCGAATCGGGGATGGCCACGACCAGCACCACCTTCAACCAGGCGCTGTACGCGGACGACCCGGAGATGGCGACCAACAGCCGGTCTTGGCTGTTTCCGCCATGGGAGAAGGACCGGCTTGCGAAGGCCGTGGATGCGGCTCTGCACACGGATCAGAAGTACAACCTTTTGCGGTTGGAGCGGGAAGAGACGACGGTCGCCTATGACTTCCGGCACGGCGGCCTGATCCTTGCCGGAACCGATTCGCCGCTGGACATACCGGCGACCTCGCTGCACCTGAACCTGCGTGCGCAGGTGAAGTACGGCTTGCAGCCGTGGCAGGCGTTGGAGACGGCAACCAGCATGGCTGCGCGCGCGTGGCACCTGAGCGCCTACCTCGGAACGCTGGAGCCGGGCAAGGTGGCCGACTTGATCATGGTGTCGGGCGACCCACTGAAGAACATCGACGATGCGGCCAACGTGCAATACGCGATGAAAAACGGCGTGCTGTTGTCGATGAAGCAGATTCTTGGCCCCTTCGCGGGGACAGGTCACTAAGCAGTTCAATTGGGGAGGAAAAAGGATGATCGCGGTGAGAAAGATTGTGGTGTTTTCGGCGTTGCTGCTTGCGGGGCCAATGGCTTTTGGGCAGCTCAAGGTTCAACACATCCAGAGGCCTGGGGCGGCCATCGCAACCGGCGTATGGGTCGGCGACACGTATTACCTGAGCGGGACCATGGCGTCGCCTGTCACGCCGGCCGACCCAGCCAAGGGCACGCCGGCCGTGTATGGCAACACGGAGGCGCAGACGATGAGCGCCCTGACGAAGATACAGGCGTCGCTGAAGGAGCAGGGATTGACGATGGGCGATGTCGTGCTGATGCACGTGTACATGGCCGGCGATCCAGCCAACGGAGGCAAGCTGGATTTTGCCGGAATGATGAAGTCATATAAGCAGTTCTTCGGCACGGCAGAGCAGCCGAACGTGCCGGCCAGGTGCGCGATGCAGGTGGCTGCCCTCGCCGCGCCATGGGGACTGGTGGAGATCGAGGTGACGGCGGTTCGCTCAAGTAAGTGAGAGCAGCGGCCAGGCAAATTCAGACCATCAGGCAAGGCAATGGGCTGTGCCAGAAGCAGATTGCCCCGCTTGGCCAGGCGCCTCGCTCATCCGCATAGGCCACGCGCGGGGCATTTCGCCTACAGTGTCTCCGGTTTCTTTTGCTATGATTTCATCACTCGGAATGTGATTGAAACCGGCCCAACTTCGCGGCGTGACGTCCCGGCCAATGGCCTTCCGGAGCGCGATGCGAATGTGCGCCGCGACCTGCTCAATGCGGTGTTGGAGTCGCGTACCTTCGCAAAATCGACAAAACTGGCGCAGTTCCTGAAGTACATTTGCCTCCAGACCATCGAGGGGCACGCGCGCGAGATCAACGAGCAGCAGATTGGCGTTCACGTGTTTGCGCGGTCGCCGATGTACAGCGCCTCGGACGACAGCATCGTGCGCACGCAGGCGCGGCTATTGCGGCAGAAGCTGGAAGAGTACTTCGAGCACGAGGCGCCGGCCAGTGCGCTGGTCATTACGATCCCCAAAGGCGGCTATGTCCCCATATTCGAGCCGCGCAGAGCAGACCTGCCGGTCGCGTTAACCCAGCCGCCTCTTGCGGGCGCGGGAATGGCCAGCGCGCCTTCGCCGGAATCTGGAGAGAAGACCAAGGAAGAGCCCACTGCCGAACACCGGTCTGGACTGCTGCGTACCATCGCAGTGCTGGCGGCGGCTGCGCTTCTGGCCGCGGTAGTTGTGTATTTATGGGTGTCGAATCACCAGGGCAGAAGCGCCTCCGATGCCCTATGGACAAGAATCTTCGGGGAAGGACGCCCGGTGGTGATCGTTCCCTCCGACGATGCACTGGTTCTGTTTGAGGAGCAGACGCGGCAGGCAGTCCCGCTGAGCGAGTACCTGAGCGGAAGTTATATGGACGCAGCCGATCCCGCCAGGCTTGGAACCGATCCGCTGACCTCGGACTGGTTTACGAACCACCAGTACACCAGCACTGCAGATTTGCAGCTCACTCTGCGGCTCGGAAGGCTGCCGGAGGCGCGTAATGCGTCCGTGGAGACGCGCAATGCACGCGTGCTTCGGATCGACGACCTGAAGGGGCACAACGTGATCCTTATCGGCGGCCTGGGGGCCAATCCATGGGTGGACCTCTTCATGAACCGGCTGGATTTCGAGGTCAATTACGACTGGAAAAACTCGGTGGGATACGTCGTGAACAAGCATCCGGCCCAGGGCGAGGCCGCGATCTATCGCGACGACATTGTGCAAGGCACGCGGCACAACTACGGCGTATTTGCGTTTCTTCCGGGGATTGAAGACGAAGGCGAGGCGCTGCTATTCGAGGGGACGGGGATGGCGGGGACCGAGTCGGCCTCGGATTTTCCCTTCGACCCCGCGGCGTTCACGGCCTTTACGCGTCGGATCGGGGCCACGGCGCACCACATCCCCTATTTCGAGGTGCTGCTGAAAACCACCAGCGTGGGAGGCAACGCTCCCGAGGTGGACGTAGTGACCTGGCACCCGATTCAGCCGTAGGAGATAAAACCGCCGCCAGGGGAACAGCCGATTCTCTGCTTTGAGCGAAGTGACACCCAGAAATGACAGGGATGAGCAGCGCCCGGGAAGCCATGCCGGCGCGGGGCGGACGTGTGCTTTGAGAGAATTGCGGCACTTTGACGGTTGTTTGACGGTGAAATCCGCGCGCAAAACAGTGAAAGTGCTTGGGATATTCAGAAATCGAAGTCCATACTTCCGGAATCGAGGCATCCGCGGATTGTGTGGACCAGACGAAAATTTCTAGAGTCCTCATGCATCGGAGTAGGCACGGCGTGGGCTTCCGGCGCGCTGGCCCAGGCGGCTGAGAGCCAGCCGACCGGTGGGCGGCGCGTGCGCCTGGCCCGCCCGGCAGGCGAAACGGCGGTCGCTGCGGCGGAGGCCGTGCTGGCCCGGCAGCTTGGCAGCCGCTCTGCGGAGTTCGAGCTGCAGGCCATTGAGCCGGAACAGGGGCGCGAAGTCTACGAGGTGAAGGCAAGCGGGGGACGCGTCTCGATCGCGGGCAGCAGCGGGGTGGCAATCTGCCGCGGCGCCTACAGCTACCTGCGCGAGCGGTGCAGCGCGATGATCACCTGGAGCGGCCGCCATCTGGAGCTGCCGGCCCGACTGCCGGACCAGCCGGGCCGGCGCGTAGTTTGCCCCTATAAGTTTGTGCTGTACCTCAATCCCTGCACCTTCGGTTACACCATGGCCTTCTGGGATTGGGCGCGCTGGGAGCGCGAGCTGGACTGGATGGCGCTGCACGGCATCACCATGCCGCTGGCCCTTGAAGGGCAGGAGATCATCTGGCAGCGAGTCTGGCGCTCAATGGGGCTGACCCAGATGGAGATCGACGCGTTCACCACCGGGCCGGCGCACCTGCCCTGGCACCGCATGGGGAACATCAACAACTTCGATGGGCCCCTGCCCGCGAGCTGGATGGAAGACCGAAGCGCGCTGCAGGGCAAGATCCTGGACCGCATGCGCGAGCTGGGCATGACGCCCGTCGCTCCCGGCTTTGCGGGATTCGTGCCTGAAGGCTTCAAACGCCTGTATGCGAACGTGCAGACCTTCACGCTGCTGTGGCTGCCGCATGAATTCAAGACCATTCCGCGCAGCACGCGCACGTTCATCCTTCACCCCGGCGAAAATGCCCTTTACCGGGAGATCGGCAAGAAGTTCATCGAAGCATACAAGGCCGAGTACGGCGAGGTCGAGTATTACCTCGCCGACCCGTTTAACGAGTTGGCGGTTCCCGTGAGCCAGGACCATCGCTGCGAAGACCTGGAGCGGTTCGGGCGCACCGTGTACGAAGGCATCCTGGCCGGCGATCCCAACGGGACCTGGGTGATGCAGAGCTGGCTCTTTGTCTACGACTCCGCGTTCTGGGACAGCGCGTCGGTGGCGGCGCTGCTGCGCGGCGTTCCGGACGACCGCATGCTGATCATCGATTACGCCAACGACCTGACTCCCAAGCTCGAAGGCAAGTACGCGACCGGCCAATGGAAGACGCAAAAGGCTTTCTTCGGCAAGCAATGGATCAACGGCATGGCGCACACGTTCGGCGGAAACAACAACGTGAAAGGCAACCTGGCGCTGATCGCGAGCGAGCCGGCCTCGGTGCTGGAGAGCCCGGATCGCGGCAATCTCGTGGGCTGGGGCATCTGCCCGGAGGGCATCGAGAACAACGAGGTTGTCTATGAGCTGATGACCGACGCGGGCTGGGAAGGCAAGGCGATTGATCTCGGGACATGGATTCCGGCCTACTGCAAGGCGCGTTACGGGGCCTGCCCCGCGGAGATGCAGCAGGCGTGGAAGCTGCTGCTCAAGAGCGCCTACAGTTCGCATGTGTGGATGACTCGGCAGGCCTGGCAAGGCGAGCCGGGCGAAAATCCGCAGGCGGAGTCGGTGAATTCAGGACCAACTTTCGAGGCCGCTACGGAGCTGTTTCTCTCCTGCTCCGACCGGCTGGCAGACAGTGAGCTGTACCGCAACGACCTGATCGAATTTGTTGCCCAGACGGTCGGCGGGCATGTGGACAGCAAGCTGCGCAGCGCCGTTGCCGGTGGCAGCGGCGAGCAGCCGGATGACGCTGTCCGCAGCCGCCGGCAGGCAATCGACTGGCTGCGCCGCATCGACGGCCTGCTGAATCTGCGCCCTGATCGCCGGCTGGAATCGTGGACCGAGTCGGCGCGAACGCTTGCAAAGACGGCCGACGTGGCCGCGTACTACGAAGAGAACGGCCGCCAGTTGATCACCACCTGGGGCTGGCCGGAGCTTACCGACTACGCGGCCCGCGTGTGGTCCGGGCTCGCCCGCGATTACTATGCGGCGCGCTGGTCGGCTTATCTCGAGCACCGCCGGCTCAAGCGGAGCTTCTCGCTCGATATATGGCAGCAGACCTGGTTGTCCTCGCCCTATCGTCCCAGTCAGCCTCGGCATGTAGCTGACCTATTCGCGGAAGCGAGAGACCTGATGCAGGAGTGCCGGCGCGAAGCATAGCGCCAGGGAGACAGTTATGGCCGCACAAACCGAAGTGAGCGCAGTCGCGGCGCAACGCTCCACGCGGCTTGCCTCGATCGACCTGCTGCGGGGAATCACCGTCGCCTTCATGATCATGGTCAACAACAACGGGCAAAACGATCTGGCCTATCGTTGGATGAACCACTCACCCTGGAACGGATTTACTCCCACCGACCTTGTGTTCCCTGTCTTTCTGTTTGTGGTAGGCATCTCGATCGTGCTTTCATGGGGCGCCCATCAGGCCCACCGCACTCCCAGAACAGTTCTGGTAAGCCATATTCTGCGCCGGACGGTTCTGCTGTTTATCTTCGGGCTGATCGTCAATGGATTTCCCTACTTCCATCTGGGCACGCTGCGGATTTACGGAGTCTTGCAGCGCATCGCCATATGTTATCTGCTGGCAAGCCTGCTGCAGCTAATAACTCGCCGGGTTTCCGTCTGGTTTGCTCTGTTCCTGGCTTGTGTTGCAGGCTACTGGGTGCTGATCTGCCTCGTCCCAGTTCCGGGCCACGGGATTCCCGGTAAGAACTTTCCTCTTCTCGATCCGAACATCAATCTCACGGCGTATTTCGACCGGCATATCTTTCCCCACCGCCTCTTTGAGCACACCCGCGATCCGGAAGGCCTGCTCAGCGACATTCCATCTCTCGCGACCACATTGCTCGGGATGCTGGCGGGCCGCTGGCTGACCGCGGCGCGGAGCGCAGCAACGAAGCTGAGCGGGATGCTGGCGAGCGCATTTCTACTAATGGCCGTGGGCCTGCTGTGGTCGCAGAGCTTCCCGATCAACAAGAAGCTTTGGACCAGCTCGTACGTGCTCCACGCGGGCGGATGGAGCCTCCTGATTCTCGCCCTCCTCTACTTCATCGTCGAGATCAAGCAGTGGCGCGGACGATGGATGAGTCCATGGCTGGCCCTCGGCACCAATGCCATCGTGGCTTACGTGCTGTCGGAATTGTTGTCGTCGGCGGTCGCCGATTTTCATGTGAATGCCCTGCAGTCGATACAACAGTTCGTCTACCAGGGCTTCTTTGAGCACCTGGGCACGCCGGCATTCGGTTCATTGATTTACTCGGCGGTCTTCGCGCTGGTCTGCTGGATGCCGGTGTGGCTCTTGTACTGCCGGCACATAGTCATCAAACTTTGAAGTCTCCAGGGGGAAGTTGTAGTTGCGGCGGGCAGGACGCGATGAGTGCGGTGACGATGGAATCGCGTGCGTTGCTCTTTCAAAGTGCGGCCTGGCGGAGCCCCGCGTGAGAATTGGAGCTTCGTCCGAAGATTCTCGATGAAGGAGGCAAACATGATGCAAACGGAGAGGAGGAACCTCATGCGACAGTTCGGCACGGCATTGTGCCTGAGCGGGCTCCTGATGGTCTTTGCGGCGTTTCCTGCGATGGGACAGGACACATCCGCGCAACTGGCGGGAACGATAACCGACTCGAGCGGGGCCGCAGTGCCCGGAGCGCAACTGACGGTCCAGAACGTGGGAACGGGGCTTACGCGCCAAACACAGAGCAGCGCAACAGGCAGCTTTGTAGTTCGCGAGCTTCCGCCTGGAGTTTATACGCTCACCGTGAGCGCGGCGGGATTCACGTCGTTCGTGCAGAAGGGCATTCAGCTTACCGTCGCGCAGAATGCGACCTTGCCCGTTAAGTTGAAGGTTGGCTCGAACACCGAAACGGTGACCGTGACCGGCGGGGCGGAGCTGATCAACTCAACCACGCCCGAACTCAGCCAGGTGATCAGCCAGGGCGAGATCACGGCCATGCCGCTCGACAACCGCGACCCTTCTGCCCTCGTAGCCCTGGCGCCGGGGACCACCAACGAACTCTACTCGCAGGCATCCACGCCCACCAACAGTAACTCGTTTTCCACCGAGTCGGGAGCCTCGGTCGGCGGCCAGCGGCAGGGCAGCGCATGGTATCTGCTCGACGGCGTAGCCAACATGGACACGTTCAGCCTGCTGGCCGCGCCCTTTCCCAATACCGACGCCACGCAGGAGTTTCGCGTGATCACCAACAACTTCGATGCGCAGTACGGCTTTGCGCCCATGGCGGTTGTGAGCATTCAGACGCGCTCGGGCACCAACCAGTTTCACGGCGGCGCATTCGAGTTCATCCGCAACGATGCCCTGAACGCCAAGTACTGGAGCAGCGGCCAGAAAGACGTGCTGCGCCGCAACCAGTTCGGTGGGTTTATCGGCGGACCGATTCTGCGCGACAAGCTGTTTTTCTTCGCCAACTATCAGGCCACGCGCAGGAGCTACAACGCTTCGACCAACACCGTATTCACGCCCACGCAAGCCATGCTGAACGGAGACTTCAGCGCCGTGCCGGCCAGCGATCTGAACGGTCCTCTGGCAGGCGTATTTCACACGGAGAACGGCGTACCGCAGCAGGTCGACCCCAGCATGTTCAGCAAGGGCGCCCTGGCGCTGATGAAGTCGATCCCGCTCGGCCAGAACCCCGCAACCGGCGAAACCAACGTCTCCACGCCGGCCACGACGCAGGATTACAACGAGCTGACAGCGCGCGTGGATTACAACCTCAACAAGAATCAGCGCCTCTTTGCCCGCAGCTTTCTCGATCTCTATAACCAGCCCGGCCACACCACAGTAGGCAACATCCTCTCCGGCGTAACGTCCCTGAATGGAATCTACTTGAACCTGGCGCTCGGACACGTTTGGACCATCAGCCCCACCCTGCTGAACAGCGCCATCCTCTCATGGCAGGAATACGACTTCTCAACGGGGACGCTGGAGTACGATGCCAGCGGAAAGCCCGTCTGTTTGTCGGAGTATATTGCCGTCGAGGATCCCTCGGGCGAGTGTTACATCGGCGGGCTCTCGGCCTTTGATGGCAACAGCCTCTACGGCGGCGGCCTCGGCTTCAGCGCCTTTACCGGCAATCCCAACGACACGCACCGCCGGTACTGGGTGTTCACCGACACTCTGACCAAGACCTGGGGCAAGCATACCTTCATCGCGGGCACCAATCTGATGCACCGCTATGGGTCGGAGTTCTGGGGCGGCGAAGTGAACGCGCAAGCCACATTCAACGGTTCCTACACGGGCTTTCCGCTCTCTGACTTTCTGCTGGGGTACCTGTACTCCCTCAACCAGGGCGCGGGCGAATCTGGCAGCGAGCAGGGATGGATGCAAGGCTACTTCGCGCAGGATCAGGTAAAGCTCAGCCAGCATTTCACGGTCACCGCAGGCTTGCGCTGGGATCCCAATGTGCCGCTCACCGTGGCCAACGGCCGGGCCGCCGCCTTTGTTCCCGGCCAGCAAAGCACGCGCTATCCCAACGCACCCACGGGCCTGGTATTTGTGGGCGATAAGGGTGTTGGGCCGGGCGTAATGCCGACCACCTACGAGTACTGGGAGCCGCGCCTCGGAATCGCATGGCAGGTTCATCCTGACACCGTGGTTCGCGCCGCCTTCGGCGTGTTCACCACTCCCATGGAAGATGCCTTCTATAACCACGTGTGGGATGCCGCGCCCTTCTCACCCGCTTACAGCCTGACGGGAACCGCGACGGCGCCGCTGAGCTTCGACAACCCGTGGAGCGGATTCGCGGCAACGGGCGGAACAAGCCCCCTGCCGCCGTTTGCCTCGCCCTCGCAACTGCCGGCGAGCAACGTATCCTTCACCACCTTCGAACCGGTCTCCCTTCCAGCGGTGTTTGCACTCAATCTCAAGATCGGCATGACGCAGAGCTGGAACGCGTCGCTCGAACAGCAGCTCAGCAAAAGCTGGGCCGTGCACCTGGCGTACGTTGGCGCCGAGTCGTATCACCAGGCAACCACCGTCGACCAGAATCCGGGCCACTACTTCGGATCGCCGAGTAACCCCAACAACGGCGACCGCACAACCTACCCGGACTTTGGAGCGATTATCCAGGTGCAGGACGGGGCAACTTCGCGTTACTCCGCGCTGCAGGCGGGCCTGGAAAAGCGCATGTCGCTGGGCCTGCAGTTCCACTCCAACTTCACCTGGTCCCGCGACACCGACGTGGGCGGATCCGGCGATCCCAGCTTCGAATCCAGCGTGAGCGACCCCTATTCGATCCGGCACGACTACGGACTGTCGAGCCTGAACTACCCGATCATCTTCGTGAACGATTTTCTCTACCAGACGCCGCGGCTCGAGCGCCTGAACCCGGTGCTGAGAAATATTGGCGGAGGATGGGAGTTCTCCGGCACTTACACGGCCATGTCCGGACCGCCATTTACCATGAACGGCGGCGAGGGCAACAACAACTCGTTCTTCAATGAAGGGCAGGACCGCGCGGATTACGTCCCCGGCCAGCCTTTCGGCGTTCGCCAGGGCGGCAAGAGCCACTGGCTCCATGCGTACTTCAACACGGCGGCCTTCACCAACAATGCATATGGCACTCCTGGAGACAGTCAGAAGTTCTTCATCCAGGAGCCTCCCATCCGATCGGCGAATCTTGCCGCACTCAAGGAGATTTCTTTTACCGAGCGGTACAGGCTTCAGCTTCGATTGGAAGCCTTCAACGCCTTTAACACTCCCAGCTATGGGCAGCCTGACTCCAATCCCGGAGACGGCGCCTACGGCCAGATTACGAGCAGCGGCAACATCGAGCCCCGTTTCCTCGAGGCTGGCGCAAAGTTCACCTTCTGATCCGGTCCAACCGTGGCAATTGCATGTGCGGCGTCTTCGGCGAACGGAGACGCCGCCCGCATTCCGGATCGCTTCGTTGATAGCCTGAATCCGATCGAGACTGCGAGCGGAATTCCGGCAGCGAAGTGAACGGAAGAGGTCGTTTGAGGCAGCAGCACGCTGCGCGGGGCGGTATGATCCTCAAGTTTCTGAAAGCCAAGGATTGCTAAGGATCCAGGACAGTAGTTATTCGAGAAGAGAAGTTCGCGCATGGCTGGCGTAAGGCCAGCTCTTAGTGGAAGTCGTGCGACTGCACGTCGATATGGGCGTGAGCCAGCGGCATCAGGCGGGTTGCCTTAACGTGAATCACGTTGTCTTGATTCTGGAGCGGACCTTCGACCAGAAGAAACCTGCTGCGAGTCACAATGAGCCGATCCCGATCGTAGAGACTGGGGGTAACAATGATATTGGCAATGCCGGTTTCATCTTCCATTGAGATAAAGATGAAACCTTTTGCCGTTCCAGGCCTTTGACGCGCAATGATGCACCCGGCCACGCGGACGAACTCTCCATCGCGCCGCGTTCGCAAATCCTCTGCTGACAAGATATGCAAGCGACGGAGCTCGGCGCGGCGGTAGTGCATCGGATGCTTGCCGACGGTCAGGCCGGTTCCTGCATAGTCCGCTGCCAGGCGCTCTTCCACATGCATCTGCTGTAGCGGCAGCGCGTCCGAGTCCTCGTGCAGCGCTTCGCTCGACTGCCGAAGCAGCGGGCCCTCCGGCTTGCCGGCGCGTTCCATCTGCCATAACGCATCACGGCGGTGCCGGATGCCGTCGAGCCGGTTCAATGCTCCGATTTGCGCCAGCCGGGTAAGTTCGTTGCGGTTGAGCGATGGAACCCGCAGGGCCAGATCTTCGGCGGACCGGAATGGCCCGCCAATCCCGCGCGATTCCACTAATGCCTCTGCGGATTGCTTCGTGAGACTCTTTGCGTAGCCCAGCCCGATGCGGAGCGAAAGCGTTCCGTCGCTCTCGTGTTCCACCGTGCAGGGCCAATCCGATGTCTGTACGTCGATGGGCTTTACACGGAGACCATGCCGCTGCGCATCCTTGACCAACACCGCGGGCGAATAAAATCCCATCGGTTGATTGTTCAGTAAGGCGCAGGTAAACGCGGCCAGGTATTTCACTTTGAAATAGGCAGACGCATAGGCGAGCAGCGCGAATGACGCTGCGTGCGACTCGGGAAAGCCATACAGCGCAAACGAGCTGATGTTCTGCACAATGGTGTCTTGCGTTTTTGCGTCAATGCCGTTGGCCGCCATGCCGGCGCGCAGTTTGCTTTCGAGATTCTTCATCCTCTCCCAGGAGCGCCGCATTCCCACCGCGCGACGCAGTTCGTCCGCCTCTGCGCCTGAAAAGTTGGCGACGGTCATCGCCATGCGCAGCAACTGCTCCTGAAAGAGCGGCACGCCCAATGTGCGCCTGAGCACAGGCTCCAGAGAGGGATGCGGATATGTGATCGCCTCTTTGTTCTGCCGCCGGCGCATGTACGGATGCATCATCTGTCCCACGATGGGGCCCGGCCGGATGATCGCAACCTGCACGACAAGGTCATAAAAGCGCGTGGGATTGTTGCGCGGTAGCGAAGCCATCTGTGCACGGCTCTCCACCTGGAACATGCCCACTGTATCCGCCTTTTGCAATGTTCGATAGACCTCGTCGTCCTGCGGCAACTGCGCCAGGTCCACCTTGTCTCCGTAGTGCTCCGGAATCAGTTCGAGGCAGTCTTTCAGCACAGCCATCATCCCCAGGCCCAGCAGATCTACCTTGATCAGCCCCAGATCGGCGCAGTCTTCCTTGTCCCACTGCACCACGGTGCGGCCGGGCATGGATGCTCGCTCCAGCGGCACGATGCGATTCAACTGTCCCTGGCAGATGACCATGCCGCCGGAGTGCTGCCCGAGATGGCGCGGCAGGTCCTGTATCCGCATCGACAGCTCCAGGTACTTGGCGATGCGCGGATGCCGGATGTCGAAGCCGGCATGATGAAAGGAGTGCGCCATCGTATCCGTTTTGCCGCGCCACTCCCACTGACTTACAAGGCTCGACAGGCGTCCCAGTGTATCTTCATCGAAGCCCAGCGCCTTTCCCGTCTCACGTGCCGCCGACTTGCCGCGGTAAGTGATGACGTTGGCGGTCATTGCTGCGCCTAACTCGCCATATCTCTCATAGACATATTGGATCGCCTGTTCGCGCTTCTCTTCCGATGGCAGGTCAAGGTCGATGTCGGGCCATTCGTTGCGGCTCTCGCTCAAAAAGCGCTCGAAGAGTAACTCCATTTCAACCGGATCGACGGCCGTGATCTCAAGGCAGTAACACACAGCCGAGTTGGCCGCGCTGCCCCGGCCCTGCACCAGGATGTTGTTACGTTTGCAGAACTGAATGATGTTCCACACGATGAGAAAGTAGCCGGCAAAACCAAGTTTTGCTATGAGTGCCAGCTCGTGGTCCACCTGTTTCTTAGCACGCTCGTACAAGTTGTGATCGCTCTTGAGGCCATAGCGGCGCTCAACGCCTTCCGCAACCCGTTTGCGAAGAAAACTGTCCATCGTTTCTCCATCGGGCACGGGGTAGCGCGGAAACTCATAGCCCAGATCGTTCAACTCGAAACGAAGCCGCGAGGAAAGTTCGACGGTATTCTCGACAGCTCCAGGAATATCGCGGAAGAGCCCTGCCATCTCCGGTGCGCCGCGCATATATCTTTGGTTGTTGACCGCGAGCAGGCGGCCGGCCTGATCGAGTTGAGCATGGTTGCGTATAGCAGTAAAGAGATCCTGAATCTCGCGATCGTACGCAACCGCATACCGGACGCCGTTTGTCGCGATGACCGGCAGCTCTAAAGTGCGGGCGATGCGGATGGCAGCCTGGTTGCGCCACTCCTCCTCGCGTTCCTGGTGCCGCTGCAGTTCCACATACACGTTCTCGCGGCCGAAGATGCGCGTCAACGCTTCAACTGTTTCGTGGCCTGCAGCCTCGCCTCCATGCAAGAGCGCAGCAGCCAGCGGCCCTTCGTCTCCACCGGTCAGGCAGACCAGCCCTGGCGCATACTGCGACAGATCGTCGAAGCTCGCGGCGCCATCGCCTTTGGTGGTCTCGCGCATCTTGAACTGCGTGATGAGCTGACAAAGGTTCTGATAGCCCTGGCGCGATGCGCAGAGCAGCGGCAGGCGCGCGGGCTCGTCTTTGTGCTGATGCGGGAGCCACACCGCGGGCGTCAGCCGCGCTCCGAAGCTCGACACGGAAACCTCCGCGCCAATATGCGCGCGGATGCGGTTGCGTTGCGCGCTGGTGTGGAAGCGCGCCGCGCCGTAGACGCCGTTGTGATCGAGCAGCGCCATCGCCGGCATCTCCAGCGCAGCCGCGCGCTCGATCAACGCTTCAGGCAGCGAGGCAGCCTGAAGAAAGCTGAACGCGCTTGCGGCATGCAACTCGATGTACCGTTCAGTCATACAGAGCCACCATCTGCCACTGTTCCCGCAGCAGATCGCGAACCAGGCAGCAGCACAGCATTGCGCCGTCCTGCGCGCGCGCCACCAGGTCCCATTGCTCGCATCCCCATAGCGTCGAACTCCACCAGTCGCCGCTCGTCGTCCACGGACCGTAGGCCCGCTCCACGGCATAGCGCCGCTCCCGGAAGATGAATGTCCTGGGGCGTTCGTCGCGCAGCATGACAAATGCAGCTTCCGGTGGCCTCAGTCTCCGCGTGGCCGGGCGCAACGGAGCGGGTGTGCTCTCCATCGCTTTAGAAGCTGGAATACTGAACGGCTCCATGCGGAACCCTTCAGGCCGATGCGTATCCTCAAGAACCGCGCGGCCCGCGTTTTCGTCGCCGACAATGGCGCGAATGCGCGCCAGCGTTACATCCAGCCGCGACGGCTCCGGCAGTTGCGGAGAAAACAATCCAAGTTGTATTTTGCTGGTGCTCCCGGGCTCTGCATCCAGCTCGACCGCCACAATCGCAGCCTGCGGTGGATGCGCTTCGAGATCGAGATGCAGCAGCTTGATCCAGAGCGGGCGGTCGTTGGTTGGCAGTGCCGGTCGCACCGTGCGCACATGCGTTGCGCCGCCCTCAAGCGTGAGCTTCATCATGACAGAAGCCAGCGCGAGCACGCGCGACGCGGCGCGGAGAATCATCTGTTCCAGCATCAGGTTCGCAACGAACATCAGCGCATTGA
>Ga0335073_10006489_pt1 | contig 16440 bp, 19 predicted proteins | sample Lox_Sample_22_FD_207093 | JGI IMG/M metagenome (GOLD analysis project Ga0335073, IMG submission 207093) | Soil microbial communities from Loxahatchee National Wildlife Refuge, Florida, United States - Lox_Sample_2.2 | ecosystem: Environmental > Terrestrial > Soil > Wetlands | place: USA... | reverse complement strand
TCGACCGCTCGAGCCGGCGCACGCTCTCGTCGCGGACCCGGGCCGTCGGCCGGCCCTCCGCGGGGCTCTGCTCGGTTGCGGTCACCCCGCCAGGGTGCCACGAGCTCCTCGTTCCGGCCCAACGACGTCCCTTGGTGCCCGGAGCGCCCACATCGCCAGCGGGACATCGGTAGAATCCTAAATGTCTGATTTGATTGCAGTTCTGGTGACGCGGGGGAGGGGACCATGACCGCGCCGATGCGCATCTGGCTGGCCGCGGTCGCCCTCGTCGCTTTAGGAGTGCTCGCCGTTGCGCTGGCGGTGGGGCTGCGGGCGCCGCGGACGGCCGCGGCCAGCCCCGCATCGTCCCGGCCCGCCTCAGCCCGCCCGAGCGCGCCCGGTCCCCGGCCGAGCACGGCGGCCGTCCCGGCCGCGGCCGGCTACTCCTTCGGCACGCTCGATGACCCGGGCGACGTGACGTTCAACGAGCTGCTCAGCATCAACAACCGCGGCCACATCGGCGGATACTTCGGCTCCGGCGCGGCCGGGCACCCGAACACCGGGTACATCCTGCGGCCCCCGTACGGCCCGGCGAAGTACCAGAAGATCATGTTCCCCGGCTCGGCGCAGACCCGTCTGACCGGCCTGAACAACACCGGCGTCCAGGTCGGGTTCTGGTCCGCGCGCGGCCGCACCGCCGGCTGGTACCTGCAGAATGGCCAGTTCCACTCCGTCGCGTTCCCCGCCGCGGGCGGCGCGGCCGCGCCGGTGAACGAGCTGCTCGGCGTCAACGACCGGGGCGTGGCCGCCGGCTTCTACACCGACGCCAGGGGCGTCGACCACGGCTACACCTACGACATCGCGACGAAGCGGTTCGCCACGGTCGCGGTTCCGGGCGCGGGCAGCGTGGTCGCCGCGGCGATCAACAACGCGGGCCGCGTCGCCGGGTTCTTCACCGACCGGGCCGGCCGGACCGAGGGGTTCGTGCTGACGCCGGGCGGCCGGCTGTCCGTGCTGCGCTTCCCGCACGCCACGGCGACGAGAGCGACCGGCATCAACGACGCCGGCGAGGTCGTGGGGGACTGCCAGCTCGCCGGCGCCGGCGCGGGCACACACGGTTTCACCTGGACCAGCGCCCGCGGGTTCGCCACCGTGGACGGCCCTGGTGCTGCGGTCAGCACGTCGATCAGCGGGGTCAACGACGTCGGCGACCTGGTCGGCTACTACACCGACCGGGCCGGGCACACCGATGGGCTGCTAGCTACGCCGGAGGGCTGATAGCAGCTGAGAAAGCTCTGGTGCCACTGGGATCTTGACGCGCCGCCGCTGGCGTGGCCGGCTTGTTAGTAGACGCGGAACCGGCCGGTCCGCTAAGGATCTGTCCAGGAGAGCGAGCAAGCCATGGCAGCCAACGTGCGCGTCTATCTCCTCGACGGGGGAACGCTCGTCATCGACGGGTACCACCTCTACTGGAACGCTGGCCCGGGCGGCCCGGTCCGCTTCCCCTGCTACAGCGTGCTCATCGAGCACCCGGACGGGCTGTTCCTGTTCGACACCGGCTACGACCTCGAGCACGTGAACAAGGTGCTGCCGTTCGAGCAGCCGCTGCAGACCCCGGAGCAGAGCATCCCCGGCCAGCTCAAGCTCGTCGGCCGCAGCCCGGGCGAGGTGACCCACGTGCTCAACTCGCACTATCACTTCGACCACGTGGGCGGTAACAAGTTCTGCCGCGGCGCCACGGTCCTCACCCACGAGAAGGAGCTCGCGGCCAGCCACAATCATCAGCCGTTCGAGCGGCTCGGCTATTCGGACCTGAGCTTCGACGAGATCGGCCCCCGCTACGAGCTGCTGACCGGCGACACCGAGATCGCCAGCGGGCTGCACGTGTTCGAGACGCCGGGGCACACGGCCGGGCACGTCAGCCTCATGGTCGAGCTCGCCGGGCGGCGGCCGATGCTGTTCACCGGTGACGCCGTCTACACCCGGCAGAGCCTCGAGAAGACGATCATCGCGGGGTTCCACCTTGACCCCACGGCAAGCGTGGCCTCGATGCGGCGGCTGGCCGCGCTGGCCGAAGAACACGACGCCGAGCTGTTCTACTCGCACGACGCCGACTCGTACCGCGACTGGCTGAAGGCGCCCGCGTTCTACAGCTGAGCGTGGTCCCCGCTTCCGGCGCCGACAACTTCTGGCAGCACCACAACGGCAAGCTCGATCGAGCGGAGGGCAGCACATGAAGCGGGTAGCGATCATCGGCACCGGGACCATGGGCCCCGGAATGGCCGCAACCCTGGCCAGGGGCGGCCTGGACGTCGGCTGCTTCGACACCCTCCAGGCGGCCCGGGACCGGGTCCCTGGCGAGGTGGAGACGGCGTTCACGGTGCTCGACCGGATCGGCGGCCCGCAGGCTGCCGAGCGCGGCACGGTCACCGTTCATGACGACCTTGGTTCCGCGGTCGCGGACAGCGACCTGGTGATCGAGGCGGTCCCGGAGAACGCCGAGATCAAGGCGAAGGTGTTCGCGGACCTGGACCGGCTCGCCCCGGCGTCGGCGATCCTGGCCAGCAACACGTCGGGCATCCCGATCACGAAGCTGGGCGAGTCCGTGGCCGACCCGGCCCGGGTGGTGGGCATGCACTGGTCCAACCCGCCGCACGTGATCCCGGTGATCGAGGTGATCGCGGGCGCGCGGACCTCCCCGGAGGTCGTCGAGCTGCTCAGGGACACGATCACCGGCCTCGGCCTGGTCGCGGTGCGGGTGCAGCGCGACGTGCCCGGCTTCGTGGAGAACCGGGTGCTCTACGCGATCATGCGCGAGTGCCTGGCGCTGGTGGACGACGGCGTGATCTCCGCCGAGGAACTCGACACGTGCGTGAAATGGGGAATCGGGTTCAAGCTCGCGGTGATCCCGCCGCTGCAGCTGCTCGACGTGGCGGGCCTGGACATCTACAACGCGGTCGGCAGCTACCTGAACCAGGACCTGAACGCCCGCCGCGACGTGAGCGAGACGATCACCTCGCGGGTTCAGCGCGGTGAGCTCGGCATGAAGACCGGCTCGGGCCTGTTCAGCTACACCCCGGAGCAGGCGCAGAGCCTGCGCCAGGAGCGGGCGGCCCGGCTGGTGGCGGTCCGCAAGGCACTGAGTTGACCTCGCCGACCTTAGGACCGGGCCCGTTCGAGCCGGTCTTCACCCTGGCCGCCGGGCCGGCCGGGGCCACCCCGGCCACCCTGGCCGCGCTCGGCCAGCCGGTGCTCCATCATTACGACCCGGCGTTCCGCGAGCTGTACGCCGGCACGGTCGAGCTGATGCGGACGGCGTTCGGCACCGGGCAGACGCCGGTGATCCTGCACGGCGAGGCCGTGCTCGGCCTCGAGGCCGCCGCCGCGTCGCTGATCGGCCGCGACGACGTGGTGCTGAACCTGGTCTCCGGGGTGTTCGGCAAGGGCTACGGCTGGTGGGCCCGGCGCTACGCGAAGGAGGTCATCGAGGTCGAGGTTCCGTACGACAGCGCCGTGCCGGCCGACGCGGTCGCCGCGGCGCTCGACGAGCGGCCCGACGTGACCGTTGTGGCGGTCGTCCATTGCGAGACGCCGTCGGGGACGATGAACGACCTGGACGCGATCGGCCCGGTGGTTGCGGACCACGGCGCGCTGCTGATCGTGGACGCGGTGTCCTCATTCGGCGGTGTCCCCTGTGACTTTGCGGCGTGGGGCGCCGATCTCGTGGTGGTCGGGCCGCAGAAGTGCCTGGGCGGGCCGCCCGGCCTGTCGCTGCTGCACGTCAGCGACGCGGCCTGGGAGCGCATGAACGCGAACCCGGCGGCGCCGCGGGCGTCGGTGCTGTCGATCCTGGACTGGAAGGACGCCCACGAGCCCGGCCGGCCGTTCCCGTTCACGCCGTCGGTGTCCGACGTCAACGCGCTGCACGCCTGCATGGAGCAATACCTGGTCGAAGGCCCGGCCGCGGTGCAGCGCCGGCACCGCGCCGCCGCCCGGGGGGTCCGGGCCGGTGCAATGGCACTTGGCCTCGAACTTTGGGCGGCGGACCGGTCGATCTGCTCGGACACGGTCACCGCGGTCAAGGTGCCGGCCCCCCTGGATGAGGCCGAGCTCAGGGCCCGCGCCAGGGCGGAGTCCGGGGTGATGCTGTCCGCCGCCGCGGGCGAGCTGACCGGGAAGGTCATCACGATCGGCCACATGGGGCCGGGCGCCTACCCGCTGAGCCCGGTGATCGCGGTGACCGCGCTCGGCCGGGCGCTGCGCGGCTTCGGCGTCAAGGCCGGCATCGGCGCCGCGGTGGAGGCAGCCATCGCGGCGCTCGACGCCGAGGAGTTACCCAGCCAACACCTCCGGGAGTGATCATGACCAGTTTTGCCGGGCGGACCGCGATCGTCACCGGGGCGGCCCAGGGGATCGGGGCCGCGATCGCGGCACGGCTCGCAGCTGACGGCGCCACGGTCGCCGCCGCGGACATCAACGCCGAGGGCGCCGCCGTCGTGGCCGCGAAGCTCGGCGCGCCGGCCTTCGCCATCACCGCGGACGTGGGCGACCCGGACTCGGTCACCGCGCTGCACACCGACGTCGTCGCGCGCACCGGCCAGATCGACATCCTCGTGAACAACGCCGCGATCGTCCCGTTCACCGCGTGGGACGACGTGGACTTCGCCGAGTGGCGCCGCATCATGCGGGTTAACCTCGACGGCGTCTTCCTGATGTGCCGCGCGTCATCGGACGAGATGCGCAAGCGCGGCTACGGCCGCATCGTCAACATCGCCTCGAACACGTTCTTCGCCGGAACGCCGAACATGGCGGCCTATGTGGCTGCCAAGGGCGGCGTGGTCGGCTTCACCCGGGCGCTGGCCACGGAACTCGGTGCCTATGGCATCACGGTCAACGCCGTCAGCCCGGGCCTGACCGCGTCAGAGGGCGTCATGTCCAGTCCGCACGCCGAGGCCTTCGATTTCGTCGGCACCCTGCAGGCGCTGAAGCGGCGCGCCGTGCCCGACGACATCGCACCCGCCGTGGCCTTCCTCGCGTCCGAGGAGGCCGGCTGGGTCACCGGCTCCACCGTCAACGTCGACGGGGGCCACGTCCGCCACTAGCGCGATCGAAGAGGAAAAACGCCATGGCACAGCTTGACCGGGCGGGCCCGCAGGCTCCGGAGGGAATCGCCGCCGAGATCGAAGCGCACTCCATCGACATCATCCCCGAGGACGAGCGGCGCGGCCGCGTCCACCAGCAGTTCACGCTGTGGTTCGCGACCAACGCCAACGTCTTCAACTTCGTGCTCGGCGGGTTCGCGATCCTGTTCGGGCTGAACGTCTTGTGGGCATTAATCGCCCTGGTCGTCGGCACGCTGCTGGGCATGGCCTTCACCGCGCTGCACGCCGTCCAGGGTCCCCGCCTCGGCGTGCCGCAGATGATCCAGAGCCGCGGCCAGTTCGGCTTCTACGGCGCGGTGTTCATCTTCCTGGCCTCGATCCTGCTCGACGTGGGCTACCTGGCCGCGCAGCAGGTGGTCCAGGCGCAGTCGATGCAGGGCCTGGTGACCTCGGTCTCGATCCCGTGGTGGATCATCATCGTGACGATCCCGGCCGTCCTGCTCGCGATCTACGGCTACCACTGGATCCACCGGATCCAGCCGGCGCTGACCGTGCTGTTCGCCGGCGCCCTGGTCGCGGCCGTGATCCTGACCGCGACCAGCGGCGACTCGCTGGCCAAGGGGATGGGCGGCACGCATCTGTCCAGCTTCCCGATCTTCATCGCCGCCGTGGGGCTGTTCTTCATGAACATGCTGAGCTGGGCGGTGTACGTGTCGGACTACTCCCGGTACCTGCCCAAGGACGTCAGCGCGCCTCGTACCTACTGGGCCGTGTTCAGCGGCAACGCGCTGGCCACGTGCCTGTACGGGGGGCTGGGCATCTACATCACCGCGATCTCGCCGGCCGCGTCCGCGGTCGCCTCGATCGGCGCGATCGCGGGCAAGTGGATCCTGCCGATCCTCGCGCTGAGCCTGCTCGGCAGCGACGCGCTGAACGCGTACACCGGCATGCTCGCGGTCGAGAGCGTGCGCAGCACGGTCCAGAAGGTGGTGGCCTCGCGGACCGCCCGGGTGGCCGGGCTGCTCCTGGTCTTCATCATCGCGACCGTGCTGGCCGAGACCGGCTACAAGACGTTCCTCACGTCGTTCGAGAACTTCATCGACGTGCTGCTGTTCTTCTTCGTGCCGTGGAGCGTGATCAACCTGATCGATTTCTACATCGTCAAGAAGGGCCGGTACGACGTCCGGTCGTTCTTCACGCCGCACGGCGCCTACGGCGGCTGGCGGTGGGTCGCGATCCTTCCGTACCTGATCGCGCTCGCCGCGCAGGTGCCGTTCCTGGACCAGACGCTGTACGTCGGGCCGATGGTCAAGGTGCTCGGCGGCGCCGACATCTCGTGGATCGTCGGCTTTGTGGTGGCCGGCGCCGGGTACCTGATCGCGACGCGGGTGGCCGGCGGCGGAGCGGGAGCGCTGGCAACGTCCGGCGAGGTCCAGGGCGCGGCCACGTGACGGCCGGGTAGGGCGGCGCGGTCACCCGGCGAGCAGGCGCTCCACCCGGGCGAGGACCTCCCTGAGTCTTGTCGGGGCCAGCTGAGACCATCACGAGCCATTTATAAGCAGTAAGCCAGTCGCCAGCTGAGGTCGGGCCCGAGGACCGCCGCAGCGTTGGTCGAGGCAATCAGCTGAAATACCCCATGCACCCCAAGCAGGCATTATCTGAGCTAAAACACCAGGCCAATGCGCGACGAGGTTCGTGCCACTAAGCTATCAGCCGCAGTTGGGCTGTCCACGGACTGGCTGTTCCATGGATTTCCCAGAAACCGGAGGTATGGCGTCTTCGTGACAGCTGAGGGTATTGTATGAATCTCCTCGATGCGGCAAGTCCCATCAGCGGATTCCCTGTGCTGGGCGACATTAGCGGGCGCCACGATGTGCAGGACGCCATGCATGAAATACGGGAACTGCTTGATCCTGAAAGGCTTGAGCCGACGGCACTCGTGGCCTGGCTCGAAGGGCTCAGCCAGGAAGAGTTTGCGATAATATGTACACGCTCCGTAGAGAGAGCTTCGCACTTCAAGTGGTTTCTTGGTAGTAGTGCCAATGGTTACGCGGTGTGGCTCCACGAATACAAGCTTGCCCAGCTTCCTGATGCGGCGGGTTCCTTCGCGGCCTCCGTGCACAATCATCGCTACTCATTCGTATCCCAAGTCCTCACTGGGTCGCTCCACGTAAGCAACTTCTCGTTCGACCCAATCAAGCAGTTTCCCGTCCTTTCCGAAACAAGAACCATTCTGGCGCGATCTACATATTTTCTAGGTTCGGAGAGCATCCATCGCGTTGATAGAGCAGCTCCCTCAACTTGCACCATCATTGTTCAGGGTCCTCCGGAGCGTTCGTACAGCAGAGTGTTTGATCTGGCAAAGGGCACTTCTACTGATATGCGCGATCTTCCGTCACGCATTCCTGAGCTGATATCTCTCCTTGTGTCTCATACCGACCGCGGTAGTAAGGGCCGCAACATGGCTGACTCGAAGTAAGATGCAGCTGGTGCTTTTTGAACGATGAATTAGAGCATCATTCGGCTCGGTAGGTTCGCTATAAGGTCTCGAAACCCATTCTTTAGGCGATCGTACTGAGTTTCATCCAAATCCAGGCCAATCTTGCGCAAGGCTCGGATGAGAGCTTTCGGGTCATCGTCCCGCGGGATCTGGAGCCGTACTGTGTATCTTGATGTAAATAGCCGCGCACAGTCTTGAGCTTGTGTTTGATATGACATGGAATCTCGCAAGAATCGGCAAGCGGCAGGAAATTCGAGACCCCAGGATGCTCGGTCGCTGTAACGAGCAATAAACAAGTCGTGGTCGAAGATCTCTATGCGGTCAATAGGCGGATCCGCTAGAAAGCAGAATTCAATCCTGTCTGATTTTCGCCAGCAGCGGTGAGCTCCCACGATGGACATCCAGATATCATCGATCAATTCTGCACGTATGGTCGCGAGATCAGCATCGCTCAGGCCACCTTGGACGTCGTGCTGCGCATGCCTCGCTCGAGTTACGACGGAATCGGATTTGGTGGGATCGGCAACAATAATCCGCACAAAATCGAACCTGGTATCCAAGGAGGCGAACCGGGCCATGTTGTATCGAGCAGTAACGCCTTGAAAGGTGTAGCTGGTAGAGGACATGAAGCTTCTGTTCAGGTCTCGGTTGAAAGCGGGATCCGGAAGATTGCTGGCGGGGTATGAGGTGGCCGGCATATATGCGGCATTCTGATTTCGGATAGTGTCGAGCAGCTCATCCCTGGCTGCCGAAATATTGTCGCGCACCGATTGCTCGACGGTGGTTCGCAGAAGGCTGTAAAACTGCTCCGTCGTGAGAAGCGCCGCGAAAACTGCATATACAGATGTAGCCGCGATCCCTGTCGCGAGTGTCACCCAGAAGGATCTTGCGTCGCCATGCGTGTATGACGCGGCTGCGTACATGGCAATAGCTAGGAGGACTGTGAGGAGAAAGAGGAGCCCGGCTCTGTTGAAGTAAAGCTGTTTGAGAAGGCGGATCCGAGGCAGATCCGTGACTGAGCCCGACATTGATCACCAGCTTCGCCCGGGAGGGCCTTCTCTTACGTAAGCATGCTCTGCCGGCATGGATGCAAATCTTGCAGTTCGCTTGACGTTCTGCTTGCACGCCATCGATCGCCGCATCCGGCCAGGTGCAGGGCGCTGTCACGTGACACCCGCACGAGGCGGCGCGGTCACCCGGCGAGCAGGCGCTCCACCCGGGCGAGGGTCTCCCTGAAGTTGGGCTCAGACGTGGCCGCCCGCGCCTCTTCCGGCGACAGCCAGCGCAGCGGCGCGTCCGGGCTCTCCGGCCTGGCCGCGTCCGGCTTCTCAGTGGCCAGGACGAACCGCAGGTCGGCGTGCTGGTGCGCGGGTTCCGTGGCCGACGCCGGGACGTTCACGACCGCGAGGTGCCTGAGCTGCGCGTCCGGCCAAGGCTGCAGGTCGGCCAGCCCGGTCTCCTCGGCGGCCTCGCGCAGCGCGACCTCGAGCGGGTCGCTCTCGCCGGGATCGCCGTGCCCGCCGACCTGCAGCCAGGCCTGCTGGCGCTTGTGCCAGCGCAGCAGCACCCGCCGCGTGGCCGGGTGCACGATCACCGCGGACCCCGTGACGTGCAGCGGAGTAGAGCGCAGCCACGGGTCCAGCGTGCCGGCGGCGAGCGCGCGGACCTGGTCGAGGTCGGCGGTCTCGGCCTCGCCCTGCGGGCGGTACGGGCCGAGCAGATCCAGCAACGGGTCGTTGGCTGCGGGCATGGCGAGGTATCACTCCGTGGCGTCGGGATGGGACATCAGGCTAGCGCCGACCCCGGTGGCTCCGGAGACTTGATGAGCTTCATGGTCAGGTGCGAGTCGAGCTTGTCGAGGCCGGGCACGTCGCCAAGCTTGGTGGAGACGAAGGTCTCGTAGCTCTCCAGGCTGGCGGTCGCGACCCGGATCACGTAGTCCGGCAGCCCGAACATCCGGCGTACCTCGACGACCTCGTCGAGCGCGGCGATGGCGGCCTCGAAGGCTTCGAACGTCGCCCGGTCCTTGCGGGCGAGGTCGACGTTCACCAGCACCTCGAATCCCCGGCCGATCGCCTGCGGGTTGATGCGTGCGGTATAGCCGAGGATGACGCCGTCTGATTCCAGCCGCTTGACCCGCCGCAGGCACGGCGCAGGTGTGAGGCCGACCCGGTCCGCGAGCTCGACGTTCGACAGGCGCCCATCCCGCTGCAGCTCAGCAATGATCCGGCGGTCAATCGCGTCCATCTAGCAATACTATTGCGGCAGTACGGGCTTACCCCGCCATCTTCACCATCGAATTGCGACCCGATACGCGTAGCGTCTTGCTCGTGAGCACTTTCACGGCGCTTCGGTCCCGGATCCCCGCCGCGGTGATCGCGCCGGAGCCCTTTGCGGAGCGCGCAGCGATCACCCGCGCGGCAGCCGGGATCGGCCTCTATGCCGGGGCCTTCGGCGTCACGTTCGGCGCCGTGGCGGTGCGCGCCGGGCTCAGTGTGACGCAGGCGGTCGCGATGAGCGCGGTCATGTTCACGGGGGCGTCACAGTTCGCTCTCGTGGGTGTCCTCGCCACGGGCGGAACGCTGCTCGCCGGCGTGTCGGCCGCGCTCCTGCTGGGGCTCCGCAACGCGTTCTACGGAATACCGGTCACCCGCATCCTGCGGCCGCGCGGCGAGCGCCGGGCCCTGGCTGCCCAGTTCGTCATCGACGAGACCACCGCGATGGCCGTTGCCCAGCCGGCCCCGCGTGCAGGCCGGTACGCCTTCTGGGCCACCGGGGGAGCGCTCTTTACGCTCTGGGTCCTGGGCACCCTCGCCGGGGCGCTGATCGGTGGCGAGATCAACACCTCGGCGCTCGGGCTCAACGCCGCCGCTCCGGCGATCTTCCTGGCCTTGCTGTGGCCACAGCTCTCGCAAGCGCGGGGTGCCGCCGTGGCGCTCGGGGCGGCGGTGGTGGCGCTTGTCCTGATACCGCTCGTCCCCGCCGGGCTCCCGATCGTCGCCGCCGCAGCGGTCGCCATCCTCGCCGGGCTCCTCCCGGACCGGCGCCACGAGAAAAACCAGGGCCGATGACGACTCTCTGGATCGCGATCATCGTCGCATCACTCGGCTGCTACGGGCTCAAGCTCGCCGGTGTCTCGCTTCCCGCGCCGGTGCTCAACCATCCCCGGGTGCAGCGGATCTCTGGCCTGCTGCCCGTCGCGATGCTCGCCGCTCTCGTCGTCACCGACCTTTTCGGCGCGAACGGGCACTACACCGCCGACTGGCACACGCTCGCCGGCGTCGGCGCCGGGGCGATCGCGCTCCGGTTCGGCCGGTCCCCGCTCATCGTCTTCCTCGTAGCGATCGCCGTCACCGCCCTCACCCAGCTGATCTAGGCATTCAGGGCTGCGTGCCTACGGGCCCGCCGGTGGCAAGGCTTGCTTCGCTTGCCCAGCTCGCCAGGAAGCGGAGAGCCTCTGCGGACTTGCTTGCTGGTTCGACGGTGTAGGCGATGATCGTCAGGCCCGGGTCTCCGGATACTTCTAGCGCTTCACCGGTTACCTCGATGTCGCCTGCGACGGGGTGGCGCAGTTGCTTGGTGGCGGTTGTATGCAGCCGCACGTTGTGGGATGCCCACCAGGTCCGGAACGGCTCGCTGCGGGTGGACAGCTCGCCGATGAGGTCTGTCAGACCGCGGTCGTAGGGGTTGCGGCCAGCTTCGATGCGCAGGGCGGCGACGCAGTCACGGGCTACGGTCTGCCAGTCGGCGTAGAAATCCTGCGCCCGGGGGTCGAGGAACAGGTACCTGCCGAGGTTCGGTGTGCCGGTTGCTGCCATGAGGCCTGGCAGGAGGGCCGCGCCGAGCTGGTTCACGGCAAGGATGTCGAGTCGGCCGTTGCGGGCGTAGGCGGGGACGGCGGTCATGCCGTCAAGAATTCGCTGGACTGTCTGCCGTATGCGCTGCTGGCCCGCAATCCGGCGGCTTCGGGTGTCTCTGCTGGCTGCCCTGGCGAGGTCGAACAGGTGGGCGCGCTCGGCGTCGTCGAGCTGCAGGGCATTGGCAACGGCGTGCAGCACTGACTCGGACACGCCGCTGAGGTTTCCCCGCTCCATCCGGTTGTAGTAGTCGATGCTGACGCCGGCAAGGGTGGCGACTTCCTCGCGCCGCAGGCCCTTGACCCGCCTCGGGGCGCCAAAGGCCGGCAGCCCCGCCTCCTGTGGGGTCAGGCGGGCGCGGCGAGAGGTCAGAAAGTCGCGCACCTCGGTCCGGGTATCCACGCCTTCCAGCGTATGCACGGCGCACTAGGTGCTGGGGTGTACTGCCATTACATGGAACGACCGTGACTCCCACCCCGGCCGCCGACGCGGTTGCATGGAGAACGCAGGCGCCCGGTCGGGTAGGCCGCATCAGCTTCCGCCCAAGATCCACAGTCACATCGCAGGCAGGCTCGATACAAGCATGGTCAACGTTCGAAATCAGCCGAGATCGGCAGTCGCGCCCGCGGCTCACCACGACACCAACCACGGCGCGCAGCGCGCCGCCCAGGCCGTCGCAATGCTGGGTTTCGCCGTCGTGGCACTCGACGCGCAGATCACCAACGTGGCGCTGCCCGCCATTCACCAGCATCTGGGAGGCGGGCTCGCGGGCCTGCAATGGGTGGTCACCGGCTACACGCTGATGTTCTCGGCACTGCTGCTGTTCGGCGGCACCCTCGCCGACCGCGCAGGCAGCAAGAACACCTACCGGTACGGGATGCTGCTGTTCGTCGCCGCGTCCGCGGCGTGCGGCCTGGCGCCGTCGCTGCCGGTGCTTATCGGTGCCCGGCTGGTCCAGGGTGTCGGCGCGGCGCTGGTGACGCCGACCTGCCTGTCGCTGATCCGGGAGGCGTACGACGACGCCGGTGACCGCGCCCGGGCTATCGCGTACTGGGCGCTCGGAGGCTCGGTCGCCGCGGCCGCCGGGCCTCTGCTGGGCGGTGTGCTGGTCGAGGCGACTTGGCGCCTGATCTTCTTCATCAACCTGCCCGTGGGCCTCATCGCGCTCGCGGTTCTGACGCGGGTTGCAGGCTCGCCCCGCAGACCCTCGCGGTTCGACTGGGCCGGGCAGGTCACCGCCGTGCTGGGCCTTGGCGCGCTGACCTATGGGTGCATCGAAGGTGGCAGTGCGGGCTTCACCAGCCCCCGCGTCCTCGCGGCCTTCTTCCTCGCCGCCGCAGGGGCGGTGACCTTCCTCATCACCCAGGCCCGCGGCCGTCATCCGATGATGCCGCTGAGCCTGTTCCGGTCGCCTCCAGTCGCGATCACTCTGACTGTCGCGTTCATCACCATGGCCGGCTTCTACGGCCTGGTGTTCCTGCAGAGCCTGTACTTCCAGGACGTGCGCGGCCACTCAGCCCTGGCGACCGGCCTGCTGTTCCTTCCCATGACGGCGCTGGTAGCGCTGACCAACCCGCTGGTGGCCCGGGTCGCACTCCGCTTCGGCCGCCTGACACCGATCGTCGCAGGCCAGATCAGCACGGCCGGCGGCCTCATCGCCCTGGCCGCGCTGCCAGTGACCGCGCCGGTCGGGCTCGTGGCCGTGCTGATGATCTTTGTCGGCGTTGGCGGCGCTTTCACCGTGCCGCCGATCGCATCCCTCATCCTCGACAACGTGCCCGCCCCCACCGCTGGAACGGCAAGCGGGGTACTCAACACCTTCCGGCAGATGGGCGGCTCGCTGGGCGTGGCCGTCTTCGGCGCCATCGTCAATGCCAGCGCGCACTTCGAGACTGGCCTGCGGGTCACCTTCATCGGTACGGCCATCCTGCTGGCCGCGGCCACCCTGGCAACACTCACCCTGCAAGCGACCTCACGGAGGCATCCCAAATGAAAGCAGCGATCTACGGCGGTCCCCTCGACCTGACCGTCGGTGACAGGCCAGACCCCCACATTCAGGAGCCCACCGACGCGGTCGTGCGCGTCCTGCTCGGCTCCGTGTGCGGCTCCGACCTGTGGTACTACCGCGGCGACAGCCCGCACGCCCTCGGCCCGATCGGCCACGAGTTCATCGGTGTCATCGAGCAAACCGGTGCCGATGTCACCACGCTGCACAAGGGCGACCTGGTGGTGGCCCCCTTCACCTTCTGCGACGGCACCTGCCCCAACTGCCTCGCAGGCTGGCCCAACAACTGCCTGCACGGCGGCTCGTTCGGCAACCACGGCATCGACGGCGGCCAGGGCCACGCGGTCCGGTCCCCGTTCGCCGACGCAACCCTGGTCAGGGTGCCCGACGGTGATTATTCAGACGAGATACTGAAGTCCCTGCTGACCCTGTCCGACGTCATGTGCACCGGTCACCACGCAGCCATCAGCGGCAATGTGCAACCCGGTGGCACCGTCGCGGTAGTGGGTGACGGCGCGGTCGGCCTGTGCGCCGTTCTTGCTTCCAGCCGGCTCGGCGCCGGGCGGATCATCTCGCTGAGCCGTAACCCGGTACGGCAGGAGATCGCCCGTGAGTTCGGCGCGACCGACATCCTCGACACCCGCGGCGACGAGGCAATCGATCAGATCCTGGCCATGACCGACGGCATCGGAGTCGACGCAGCACTCGAATGCGTCGGAACCGGCCAGTCGATGGACACCGCGTTCGGCATCGCGCGCGTCGGATCGATCATCGGCGCCATCGGAGCACCACACGGCGTCCACGTCCCCATCGAGACCGTCATCTTCAAGAACATTGGCCTGCGCGGCGGCGTCGCACCGGTCCGCCGCTACATCCCCGAACTCCTCGACGACGTCCTGACCGGCCGCATCAACCCCGGCCGCGTCTTTGACTACGAGGTCACCCTCGACAACGTCGCCGACGGTTATGAGGCCATGAACGAGCGGCGCGCCACCAAGGCACTCGTCCGGATCGGGACGGCCTGACCATGATCGCGCACGCAACCGCCGCCCAGGTGCAAGAAGCGCTGGCTCGCGCCGAGATCATGGCCCTGGCAACGCTCGACGAAGACGGCGGCAGCTGGACCAGCCCTGTCCTGTTCGAGCACGACGCGGGCCTGCACCTGTACTTCGCCTCGCTTCCCGAGGCTCGCCATGTCCGCAACATCCAGCGCGACCCGCGAGTATCGGCAGCGATCTACAGCTACCCCGGCCCTCCAGGCGGCAATCTCGGCCTACAGATCAAGGGCACAGCCGAACCTGCCGACGACTCGTCCAGCACCCAATCAGACGGCTGGCAGCGTTTCAGGATCACACCGGACGAAGCGTGGCTCTTCGACTCACGCAACGACAGGCAACGCCACCCAATCGACCTGTCTCAGCTAAGACCCAGCCAACGAAGCGAGCCGTGAAGGCCCCGAGCCGTAGCGCAGTCTGGGATACAGCTATGTCTTGAAGGTTCCCCACCGCACCACGACGCGGACCAGGCCATCCTCTGCGAGCTTGCGCATGACGCGCTGCACGGTACCCGGGGCAACGCCGTAGTGCTTGGCAAGCTCGTTGGTGTTTGGCAACTGGTCTCCGCCGTGCCACTCGCCGGAGGCCAGCCGACGCCGAAGATCGCGCTCCACGGTGACACTTGGCCGCTCTTCCGGCCGCCGTGGCTGGTTCACATGATCATCATTACCAGGCTGGTCAGGCAGCAACCACCTAGCCATCGTTAGCAATGTGATTATCTTGAACACTCTGAACGTTCTTGCTAACGTGAACAAAATGGAGACATGCCACTGTGGCGTGATCGAAGCACGCGAGGCGTTGCTCAACGCCAAAGACCCCCGGGTACTGAGCAGGGTCGAACTCGTCCGCGAGGTCTTACGGCTGCGCAAGTACCTCGGGTGGATGATCGTCCTGAACGACGACTGGGCCGATACGGATTACGACGACGAGCTCAGCCAGGTCATGCTCAGCGGCGGCGTCTACATCGCGCCCCTCGACACAGCAAGACTCTGCGACTCCTGCACCGCACTGCTCAACCTCGTGTGGGACGCCGAAAACCAGAAAGACACCTGCGGCACAGCGGCCTCGTAGCGTTCCGAACGCGCGTTACTGCACCAGCCAGCCGCCGTCGACGCCGAGCATGGTCCCGGTGATGAAGCTCGCGTCGTCGCTCAGGAGGAACGCGACAGCGCGCGCGATGTCGGCCGGCTGGCCGATGCGCTTGATCAGGGAGCGGGCGAGGGCAAACTCCCGCCCGCGCTCCGTGGGCGGCCCGGCGAACTCCGTGTCGATGGTGCCGGGGTTGATGCCGTTGACGCGGATATCGTGCCGCGCGAGCTCGAACGCCATTCCCTTGGTGAGCATCTTCACGCCGCCCTTGGAGACGTTGTAATGCACCTGGCAGTGCTCGCCGCTGGCGGTGATGACCTCGCTCTCGACGCTGCCGAGGTTGACGATCGCGCCGCCGCGCTTCGCCGCGACGAGGGCTCTGCTGAACGCCTGGGCGCAGAGGAACTGGCCCTTCACGTTGACGTCCAGGACCAGGTCCCATTCTTCCTCGGGCAGCTCAAGGAACGGCGTCATCGTGACCAGGCCCGCGTTGTTCACGAGGTAGTCCGGGATCCCGTATTCGCTGATGCACGCATCGACCATGGCCTGCGCGTCGGCGGCGGACCGCACGTCGGTGCGCACGAACATGGCCGTGCCGCCGGCGCCGGTTATCTGCGCGACCGTCTCCTGCCCGCCGTCGTCGTCAACGTCGGCCACGACGACCCGGACGCCATTGCTGGCGAGGTGCTGGGAAATGCCACGGCCGATGCCTGATGCGGCTCCGGTCACGATCGCTACACGGTCACTCATCGCTCGGGGATCCCTCCTGCCTTTCCTGCGGCGGCAGCACCAGCTCCCACCGTCGTTCGCCGTCTAGCCAGTGGTCGGTCGGGCGGAGCCCGGCAGCGGCCGC
>Ga0335073_10006488_pt1 | contig 16440 bp, 13 predicted proteins | sample Lox_Sample_22_FD_207093 | JGI IMG/M metagenome (GOLD analysis project Ga0335073, IMG submission 207093) | Soil microbial communities from Loxahatchee National Wildlife Refuge, Florida, United States - Lox_Sample_2.2 | ecosystem: Environmental > Terrestrial > Soil > Wetlands | place: USA... | reverse complement strand
CTTCGTCTTATCGATCCCGAAATGATCGTAATGCGCGGTGTAAAGGACGGCTTCCTGTTCGCGCGCCGGATCGGAACCTTCCACCATGGCGAGCACATTCCGCGAATTGAACGGTTTCACGGAACTCACGATATGTGCTTTCAGGTTTACGTTGAGCGGAATGGGCTGGAAATCGCGGGACTGTGCTTGCTGGAAAAGCTTGTCGAGGTCCAGGCCAGCCATGGCCACAAGCTTGCGCGCGACATCCAGTTGTATCCAGGAGGCGGCCTCGAGTTTCGGCGTGCCGTCGAGTTTCAGGAACGATTTTTCTCCGCCCCAGGAGTTGCGCACCACCGTCCACGGATAGCTGGCCAAATCTTCCCGATGAATGATCAACGTAGCGATGGCACCACGACGAGCGGTCTCCTCGAATTTGTAGGTCCAGCGGCCGTAGTAGGTCAGGGTTTTGCCTTTGAAGAATTGGGGATTGTCGGAAATGGGTTGGTTGACGAACAGCAGCGCCACCTTGCCCTTCAGGTCGTAGCTCTTGTAATCATTCCACTGATATTCCGGCGCGCTGATGCCATAGCCGACAAACACGATGGGCGCATCGATTTCCGCCCATTCGCTCTGTCGTTCATTCGTGGAGACGTAATCCTCAAGAGGCTTGAGCTGCAGGGGCGCGCCAGATTGCGGAACAAAGGAGAAAGTAGTGTCCGGGAGAGTTTTGACGCCAACCATCGGCACGATCTGGAAATAAGTGCCGTTTTCGCCGGCGGGCTTCAAACCGTAGCTCTTGAACTGCGCGGCGATATAATCTGCAGCGAGGTCACTTCCCTTCTGATTCATGCCGCGGCCCTCGAGTTCATCGCTGGCAAGATACTTGACGTGGGCGCGGATTCTTTCCGGATCAACCTTGGGACCGCTGGCGTCACTAGCAAAGGCAGTGATGCAGAAGATAGCGATGACGGAAAGGACCCAAAATTGACGCATGCTCGCTCCTAAAAGAAAGATGGAAGGAAACTGTAGCATGGACAACAGGAGCGTGTGGCAAGCGAAAGCGAAACTCAAAGCCGGCTAGTGGCCGTTTTGAGTGGCAGCAATCAACTGCGCGGAAACGATTAGAAAGCGAAACGGCCGCCGATTACGGGAGCAATGTTGCTGTCGTGGAAATAGGGTACGCCGGGGCCATGAGGAATGGCGATGGCCAGACCGCCGTTCACATTGGAACCGGTGATTCCGGTGAAAAGGTCCAAACGCGGAGTCAGGTGATGGTCCGCATAGAATGAGCCCTCGTTAAGTGTGCCCGCGCAGGAACTGCGCATACCGGCTGCTCCGCCGCAGGTCGATGGCACGCGGAAGTTATTCTGTTGCTGCTGGTACCAGGCCACGGTGAGGTCGGTTTTGCTGGTGAGAGCATATTTCGCTCCGGTCCACCAGATTTGCACTTGCTTGGTAGAATCCAGGTTGTTATCTTCAACGCCGCTCATGATGTAACCGCCTTGGACCGAGGCGCCCACGCCCAACGGATTGGTCGGATTGTTCTGCCAAATGTATTCGTAGCCGGCAAAGAGTTTGAAGCGATTCCACGTATATTTCATCGCGCCCATGATGGCGCTGTTGTCGGTGACGATGCCATAAACGGTATTGGTCGTTGGGATCAGATTTGGCCCAGTGATCTGATTGGTATTGATGCTATTGGTGGTGGACTGGTAGGGCGCAGTGGGGCTCTGCGGCCCGAGCAACGGGTTCAATACGCTGATGGCCTGGTTGTAATGTTGGAAGACCACGTCAAAGGAAAACTTGCCGAACCCGGCGCCGCCATCAAATCCATAGGCGTTGTTATGCGCCGTTTCCGGAGTGCAGTTGGCGGCCGTCCAGGCTGCGGAGCCGGAATAGCACCCACCAGAACCATCGGCGAATTTGTACATCGCGCCGAAATGTACGGGGCCGTAAGCGATGCGATACTTCATGGCGTCGTCCCAGCGGCTGTCCTCAGTGTCGCCGCCGCCGGCCATCGTTCCGTTGTACCCGATGTAGGAAAACGCATAGCCGCCGTTGACCGGATCGTAAAGGAGCATGGCGTCGGTGCCGAGAGAACGTTGACGACCAAACGTCAGCGTGCCGAAACGTTCGGACGATACACCGCCATAAATTTCGTCGTTGAAGGGTTGGCCCGCGCGCGTGCCGTCGATGGTGTAGGAATAGGCTTGTCGAGGAAGGCCGTTGTTGATGGTCATGGTGGCAGAGGCATTGGCCAGCAGGCCGGACTGCGGATTGATGCCGGTGGAAAGATTGAACACGAAGGCCCAGCCGCGGTAAAACTCCTCCTTGCCCCGCACGCCTAGCCCCGTCTGCTGCAGGTTGTTCGGCGCGACAAGGAAGCGGTGTTCGTAGCCATTCCGGTTGATCAAAGAGGCGCCTTCGTAGTTGTAACCGTTTTCTGGTAAGCCATGGCTGACCCAGGTGACGCCGATATCGTACGCACCGTACAAGGTGATACCGTGCCAGGTCAGCGCGCAATCAGTGGTGGCAAACTCGTGGCCGCTGCTGCAAGCGTCCGGGGCGGTCCGCTGCATTGGAATGTCAACGGTGAGTTCCTGGCCAGCGCTCACGCTGATTCCCGTGCGCGTTTCAGCGGCAAGACCTTGTTTCGTCACTCGGATCTCGAAGTGTCCCGGGGGCAGGCCGGCGGCGTGATAGTGCCCGCTGGCGTCGGTTTTAATCCCGCGCGTCTCGCCCGTATCAACGTTCCGGATGGTCACTTCGCCGCCGGGAACGGGCGCGCCCTTCTGATCCGTCACCGTGCCCGACAGGCTCGCGCCTGATTGAGCCCATGCGACGCTCGTCATGCAGAGAAAGATGAAGAGCCCTGCGAAAGTGGCTATACGGTGCACTTGTTCACTCCTTAGCGCTGAGCGATATTTCTCAAAGTCACGCGAATCTATACTAGTCGATACGATAAGTCAAAACGGTTTTACACGTTTGGCGGTTGTGCACAGATAGTAAGAACCAACGCCCAGGTCAGCGCTGTCGGCACTGGATTGCTTTGTAACGATTGTTTAATATGTGAGTACTGAAATGTCTCCGGCGTAAATTCATTACGCCGGACTTGGCCTGGGAAACGGAATGCAGATGAAGCATCTGTACTGTGCTGTCGTGGTATTCCTTCTGGCGGGGACCTGCCGAGCCCAACTGCCGGACTACTATCAAACAATCAACCGGGTCACGTGGATCGTGCCGAACGTCGACGCGATTTTGCCAACATGGATTGCCTTGGGAATGACCGACGTCCACAAGTACGGCGACGTCAAAGGCGTCGGGAAAGATCATGGAAAGCGCTCAACCATCGGCACCCACCAAGCGACCGGACGGCTTGGCAACCTGACGGTCAACTTCCTGCAGCCGGATGAAGCCCAATCGAACTCCTACAGTGATTTTCTAGGACAGCATACAGAGGGCATTTTTGCCGTGGTGCACGAGGTCCCCAGTGAGGACGCGATGAACAAAGAGATTCAGCGTATGGCCAGCCTGGGAGTCAGCGTGCTGCAGCAGGTGACGTTTCACATCGAGGGCACACCGGAGACCTACACTTACTTCGCTACGGAACCACAGGGCAAATACGTCCTTGGCCTAGTGTATTGGCCCGGCGGTGCTCCCAAGCCTCTGGAACGGAAAACCGTCTCGCACATCGCGCCTGTGGTTCGCAATGCGGCTGCGGCAAGGGCTTACTGGCAGAAACTGGGCTTCCCCAGTTTTGAGTTGGAGCACGCCACACCGCGAGAGGATTCCCGCTATCGTGGGCAGCCGCTTTTGCTGGCCTTTGAAGTCGGCTTCCAAAAGATGGGCTCGATTAGTTATGAGTGGATTCAACCGCCAGCCGCTCCCTCCAATATTTATGAAGATTTCCTGAAGCTCCATGGCGAAGGCATCCAGCACATTGGCCTGCCGGTAGACGATCTCGCCAAAGCAACAGCCGCTTACGAAAAAATGGGCTTTGCGGTCCGGCAGGCGGGAGCATGGGGAGACGTGGGCAAACCCAATTCCGGGCAGTACCACTATATGGACACGGACAAAATCGGTGGCGTCAGTGTGGAACTGATCCACGCCTATTAGGGGCCAACTCAGTCTTACCTTCGCTCTATGCGGGACGGCCGAGCAGCTTATACGGCATATACGAGTACGCCTTCACAGTGAAATCGTCGGCCTTCAGGCGAAAAGCAAAGCTCAGCAGGTGCGCCTGCCCGCAGATCAGCAACGCGCTGATGAACTTTTGCTCGCGGATAAAGGGAAGCCAAAAGTGTTCGCGTTGCTCGTGCACATGGATCAACTCTTCCCTGCCAAAACCCCAATGATTCGTATCGAGATCGAGGTTGCCGATGCGATAGTCTTTGCCGGTCTCGGCGGGCATGCCTAGCTTTTTGCGAGCGGCCGCGCTGGGGTCAATGTCCTTGTAGCGATGCGGGCCGAGATTTGCCAATGCGAATTTCTCGGCGAAGGTCGGTCCAAGTCCACTGGCTTCCTCGAAAACAAAATCAACGGAATACTTGCGGTAAAGTTGATCCACGAGTGTTTCGTAATCGGGGTCTTTGATGTTGGCGCTGCCCTGCGCCGCTCCTTGAAGGCGATGCGCGGTGCCCAGCAGAACTACCGTCTTGGTCACAACCAGGCCCCTTTCGAATCCGCAAGCGCGGTTAGGGCTATAGCGGTGAACTGTAACACGAAGTTTGCTGGCCGTTCGGGTCAGCTGAGGTTACACCACAGCTTTTTAGCCAACAGTCCACAGCCAACATTGCGCGGCGGGTTGCCGGTTTCGCTCTTTCTTGTAGCGGCCGGTTGCCCTGAGGTGGCAAGAGATCGGCCGGGCGAGTCCGCCAGCCCTCCTTGTCAGAAGCTGAACCCTATGCTGCCGGCAGGCTAGACCGGTACGCCGATCTCGTTGGGTTCTTGTTCGCGGAGCTTCCTTCGCTGCGCGATTTGCTCGTCGGTAAGACGCGCGTCATAGATCGAACGGTCGTCGATGGAGCGAGAGATCAGGGTGGAGATCGCGGCAATCAGAATCAGCGGCACGATAAAGGAACGATCCCTGCCGGTCAGTTCCATCACCAAAACGACCGCAGAGATTGGACCCTGGGTGGTTGCGGAGACCACAGCTCCTGCGCCGAGCAGCGCGAACAATCCACCAGGCACGCCGGGCCAGAACGCACTCCAAACATGGCCAAGCACCGCGCCAAGCAGAGCGCCGAAGGTGAGCGAGGGAGTGAATAGGCCGCCTGGCACGCCGCTGCGCATGCACAGGATGGTGGCCAGCGGCTTCAAGAGCAGCAACGCGAGCAGCAGTTGCGTTCCGACTTGTCCAGCAAACACCAGTTGTGAAAGGTCCTTGCCATTACCCAGGATTTGCGGAAACCACACAGAGACAACGCCCAAAAGGCCGAGAACCACAGTGGGTGCTATGAATCGCTGCCAGCCGCGAGGCTTGTTCTTGTCGGCCCAACGCACCAGGCGCACATAGAGGATGGAGGCCAGCGCGAAGATCGGCGCTGCCACGATGGCCCACAGGATCACCGACGCCGAAAGCGGGAATGAGGGAATCATGTAGGTAGGCGCGTTCGGCAGCGCTACCCAGGAAACCCCGGTGGCGATGAGCGAAGCGAACAGCGCGGGCAGAACAAAACGCAACGCAAGCTTGCCGCGCATCACCTCCAAAGCAAAAAGCGCGCCGCCCAATGGAACGCCATAGGCCGCTCCCATCCCCGCGCCGGCGCCACAGGCCACCAGCAGTCGCCGCTGCTCATCGGAGAGCGTTTCGGCGTCAGCGAACCAATTCGCAAAAACGGCGCCAGCTTGTTTGGGCGCGCCTTCGCGGCCCATGGACGCGCCCATGCCCACTTCAAAAATGGACAGCACCGCGCTGCCAAGGGTGCGCAGGGCCGGCATGCGTCCAGCATAGAACCAGATGGCCGCGGTGGTATCGATGCCGTTGCCGCTGGAGAGTTGTTTGAGAAGGAATTGCCCAACGCCGGCCAGAATTCCTGCCGCAAGCAGCACAACAAGATGTCGCGACGCGCTGGCCTGACTTGCTGCGTCCAGTATATTTGTGCCCGAGCCGCGCCAGGCCACACGCTGGACAAGTTCCAGCAACCGTGTGAGCCCCGCGGCTGCTAAACCCGTGGTGATGCCGATCAAGAGAATGGCTAACCAAAATCGCGGTGCACCGGGATGTGCCAGTGTGGTGGGAATGGTTGTACTGCTGTGCGTATTGGCGGTCGCCATGCGGCCCTTATGCTAATACATTTTGTTTTGTGGGTTGCGGCAAACCGGGCGCCCAGTTCTCCTACACGCGGACACCTTGCACCACTTGGTAGGAATAGGGATGGAAGATGAGAAGCGGGCGTGTAGAATGGCGAGCCGAGGTGATGGGGTGGGGGAAATGTCACACGAGGGCGAGGAACACGAACGGCGATGCGAGGCAGTGTCGCCGAGTGGGTCAGCAGTGTGCGGGTTCCCGGCGTCGATTCGCTGCGCCTTGTGCAAAAAGTGGTTTTGCGATGCGCACGCCGAAGATGAGCACTGGCACCCTTGTGTGCTTTCCCCGGACTTCGGCTGAGGAAAACTTATGAAAACAGCGTGCTTAGTCGCGGCGTTTTTGTGTGTCGTTGGGGTAGTGGAGGCGCAATCCGTGCCGAAGCGGAGCCTGCTGGCGCTTTCCAAGCGGGATCACACCTTGGCGATTGTGGATGCAACGACACTGAAAGTAGTGGCCCGACTGCCCGTGGGACCCGACCCGCATGAGGTGATTGCGTCAACGGATGGGACTAAGGCCTACGTTTCGATCTACGGATTCGGGAAATATCACACCCTTTCGGTGCTGGATCTGGCGGCCCGGAAAGCGCTGCCCGATATCGACACCGGCGCATTGAATGGGCCCCATGGGCTGGCATTCATAGACAGCAAAGTGTGGTTCACCGCGGAAGGCGCAAAGGCTGTGGGGCGGTTCGATCCGGCGAGTGGCACGATCGACTGGATTATGGGCACCGGGCAGAATCGCACGCACATGCTGTATGTGACCAGCGATGAAAAAAAGATTTATACCACCAACGTCAGTTCGGGTACGGTCAGCATTCTGGAACAAGTGCCACCGCCGCACGGGGCGCCAACGCCGCCAGAGGGCGTGCCTTCGCGGATGGACTGGAATGTCACCGTTATTGCCGTCGGCAAGGGCGATGAAGGTTTTGATGTGTCGCCCGATGGGCGCGAGTTGTGGACCGCGAACGCGCAAGACGGCACGCTGTCGGTGATCGATCTCGCGACGCGAAAGGTCACAGCAACGCTCGATCCAAAATTTTTTGCGTCGAACCGGCTGAAGTTTACGCCGGATGGCCAGCGGGTGGTGATCACCAGTTTGCGCGATGGAGATTTGCTGGTGTACGACGCGGCGTCGCGTAAAGAGTTTAGACGAGTTCACATTGGCAATGGCGCAGCGGGCATTCTGATCGATCCTGATGGGACGCGAGCGTTCGTGGCGTGCACCCCGAATAATTATGTGGCGATGGTCGACCTGAGGACCCTGGAAGTAAGCGGGCACATCGATGTGGGCGGAGAGCCCGACGGATTAGCGTGGGCGGAGACGCGTTAGGAGTGTCTAGGCGCGCGGAAGTAATCACTGGAAGCGGGGCGGAACAGGGCGTAGGCGATCAGTGCGAGCAGCACGGCATGCACGAGAATTCCCTGGCGAAAAAAGAAAATGTTGCCGATCAGATGGGCGGCCATCCACAACACAGCCAGCCAGCGGGCCCAGTTGTGGCCGTAGAGGATGTATAGTCCGGCAATGACGGCGAGCAACTCGACCACAAAAATTTCCAGAAGGTCGATAGGAAATGGACGGAAACTGTGGACTTGCGTGAGGTGGTAGGCGAAGGCCAGTACACCAACGGCAATAAACAGCCAACCCATCATCGTAACTTCGTAAGGACGCTTCATTGCCGCGTGACCCGCATCAGCATTAGGTGAGAGGCCTGCCGATTTCCCAGTGATGGCCAAAGGGATCAACGACACGGCCCATCCGCCAGCGATACGGCTGATCTGCTACCGGCCACACTTCCTTGGCGCCCGCGGCGATGGCGCGTTGGAAGAACGCGTCGGGCTCTTCGACGATTAGAACGAGACGCACGGTGCTGCCGCCGATCGATTCGGGACTGAAATTGAAATGCTCGGGCGATTCATCGGCAAGCCAAAAATCCGACTGGCCAACGCGCATTTGCGCGACAACCGAACCGCCATCGTTCAGGCAGAACAGTTCCTCGGCGCCGAAGGCCGTCTTGTAGAACTCGACGGCTTCGAGCCCGCGACGGACCGAGAGCAGCGGCGCGAGAGAAGTGGGTGCCGGTAATACAACGGGATGCGTGACCACAGCACCCCAGTCGGTTGGATTAACGTCGCGTGCGTGGCGCGAAAACAACCAGTGATGCCCGGCAAAATCTTCGACGCCGTACTGGCGCTCGCCGTACTCCGTCACGTGTAGCTCTTCGATAATCCGCGCTCCAGTGGATTTGCTGCGCTGGCAGTGCGCATCGACATCTTCGACAAAAACCGTCAGACTTTGCGTGTTTTTGCCGACCGCGGCAGGACTGGAGCTGTGCGGCTTGGGACCGTGCACCATGATGAACGCATTGCCGAGAGAAAGTTGCGCACCGCTGACGGGGTCGCCATAGCGGAAGTGCTCGCGGAAGCCGAAAGTTTTGCACAACCAGGTGACAGCCTCCGAAACGTCGGGATACGCGAGATGAGCGAGGAGAATATTGGTGGGCACGGAGCGATTGGAGATCACGGCGTAAGCCTCCCGGGCGCATCAGGGTTTGCGATAGACGGTGCCGTTTTTCATGACGAACGAAACGTGGATGAGGCTCTCGATGTTGTCGAGGGGATTGCCGGGGACAGCGATGATGTCGGCGAAATAGCCGGGCTTGAGGCTGCCAATTTCGCTCTGCCAGCCGAGCAGTTTAGCGCCGTTCAGCAGCCCGGCCTGGAGCGCTTCCAGCGGCTTCATGCCGTACTGCACCATAAGCACGTATTCGCGGGCCTGCGTACCGTGCGGGAAAGGGCCAACATCGGAACCCACGGCAAAGGGTACGCCGGCGGCAAGTTGCTTGCGGAATTGCTCGGCGTGATATTCCAGGAGTTCGTGTTCCTTGGAACCGAGTCCGGGCTTGAGGGGATGCTCGGAGAAATATTCGGAGATGACGAAGGTGGGCACCGCGAAAATCTGTTTTTCCTTCATGATGCGCATGGTTTCGTCGCTGAGTTGATAGGCGTGATCGATGGAAGCAACCCCAGCTTGCGCGGCATAAAGGGTACCGGGCTCACCGGTGGCGTGGACCGCGACGCGTCGGCCAGTGCGCGCGGCTTCTTGTATGGCGGCGGCAAGTTGTGCTTCGGTGTATTGAAACGGCACGGAGAAATGGCCATTGTGAATGGAGTCGGGACCGGTCTCGTAAATCTTAACGAAGTCCGAACCTTCCTTGGCTTGCTGGCGCAGGACCGCGACCAGTTCGTCGGCAGTGTTGGCGTAATCGGCATTGGACAGCACGTGCTGCGCGGGATTAAAGCCGATGGCGTCTTCGTGACCACCAAGGATGTCCACGGCATTGCCGCTGATGCGCAAACGCGGGCCGGGGATTTGACCGCTGTTGATGGCGTCGCGGACGGCGGTGTCGGCCGAGCCGGCGCCTTCCGTGCCCATATCGCGTTCGGCGGTGAAGCCGGCCATCAGATCATCGCGAGCGGCAAGCGTGGCCATGATGGTGCGCTGCGGAACGGACTCCACAACGGTTTGCAGGTCTTCGGCGCCGGGATGCAGGAAAAGATGGATGTGCGCGTCGATGAGGCCGGGGAGAAGCGTCGCGTCGCCGAGATCGAGCACTTGAGCGCCTTGAGGATGCTTGACGGTGGCACCAACTTCGATGATGCGCTCGCCCTGCACCAGAATTTCTCCGGGCGCGACAATTTTGCCCGTGTCGATTTCAAGTAGACGCGCTGCATGAAGCACGATGGGGGTTTGCGTTGGCGCAGTTTGGCAGAAGAGCGAGTTGGAAACCAGAGCAGCCAGCGCACAAAAGCAGAACAGGCGGAACAACCGTGGGCGTTTAATCATGGGCGGAATGATAACGCAAAGTAATCCGTAATCAGTAATCGGTGATCAGAGGTCAGGCTCGCGATTAGGAACCGGAAGCTAGTCCTCACCGACACAACCTTGGAGGGAATATCGACATCGCAGTGGATGATTTTATGGGCAAGCGAGAATGGCACGTAAGAGCCAGGTAAAATGCGGTGCGGAGGAACAATGGTCAGGAAAACCAGGAGAGAGTTTTTGGCAGAAGCGTCGGGAGTGGCTGGAGGTGTCATCGCGCCTACGGCGCTTGTATTTCCTCGTTTGTGTAGTGGGCGGTCTTTAGACCGGCAACAGCCGAGCCAGGTACCAGCGGGAGCGCCTCCGGCGTTCGGCACGGGACCAGCCGTGGGGCCGGAAGTGACCGCGGACACCTTTGCGCAAGGCGAAAAGTTGGTGCGCGTGCAGATGACGGACGAGGAGCTCTCGCAGGCGGCGAGCAGTTGGCGCGGAAATATGGCGGCCCTCTACGAGCGGCGGACGGGGCCGCGAAGGATTGGACTGGACCCGGAGTTGCCGCCGTTTTCGTTGTACCGCAGCGCTATACCCGGAGAAAAAACATTCGAGGGCAAAAACGAATTTGTGCGGAGCAAAAGCGATCCGGACCCACTGCCAATGAACGAAGAAGGCATCGCGTTTGCTCCGGTGACGAAGCTTTCGCGCTGGATTGAGCAGAAAAAGTTGACCTCTGAGCGATTGACTCAGATTTATCTGAAGCGCTTGGAGCAATACAACGGGAAATTACGCTGTGTGATTACGCTGACGCGCGATTTGGCGCTACAACAAGCACGCGAAGCCGATGCGGAGATTGCGGCTGGGCGCTATCGCGGACCGCTGCACGGGATTCCCTGGGGCGCCAAGGATTTGTTAGACACCAAGGGAATCGCCACGACCTATGGCGCGGAGCCTTACCGCAACCGCGTGCCGGATGACGATGCGGCGGTAGTGAAGCGGCTGAACGCCGCGGGAGCAGTGTTGGTCGCAAAGCTGAGCCTGGGTGCGTTGGCGTTGAACGATATCTGGTTTGGTGGGCAGACCATGAATCCGTGGCTGCTGGAAGAAGGAGCCTCGGGATCGAGCGCGGGACCAGGTGCGTCGACGGCGGCAGGTTTGGTGGCGTTCGCGATCGGTAGCGAGACCGGCGGAAGCATCGTGGCTCCAAGTATGCGTTGCGGCGTGACTGGTTTGCGGCCGACCTACGGACGGGTGCCGAGAACCGGAGCGATGACGCTGTGCTGGTCGCTGGACAAGCTGGGGCCAATGGCGCGCAGCGTGGAAGATACGCTGCTGGTGTTGAACGCGATCAGCGGGCCAGATCCGGGAGATTTGTCGAGTGTCCCGTGCACCCTCGATTTCGACGCGAGCGCCAGCGTGAAAGGCCTGCGCGTGGGATATTTTCCGCAATGGATGAAGCAGGCGCCGGCAACCGAAGTGGATCGCCGGGCGCTCGAGACCGTCAAGCAGGTGGGCATGGAGTTGGTCGAAGTGGAAATCCCGGACTGGCCGTACGACTGCTTAAACTTGGTGTTGTTCGCCGAAGGTGCAGCGGCATTCGAAGAGTTGGGGATCAATGGCGGGTTCCGGCAATTGCGCGAGCAAACCTACGATGCGTGGCCAAATATTTTCCGGCAGGCGCGGTTTTTGTCCGCGGTGGATTTTGTGCAGACGGATCGCTTCCGGCGCAAAGTGTGCCAGGAGATGGCTCGGGTGATGAACAGTGTGGACCTGCTGCTGGTGCCGTCGTTGCGGGACGAAATTTTGACCATCACCAACAATACCGGGCATCCTTCGCTGACGCTGCGCGCAGGATTTGTGGAAGTCCCGGAGGCGCGGAGCGATTGGGCGCCGGATCCTTCACGGCCGGTGCCGAGGTTCTCACCCCCGCGTCGCGTGCCACACGGAGTCACGCTGATTGGTCGCTTGTTTGATGAAGGAACCTTGGGACGCGCGGGGATTGCGTTGGAGCAGGCTTTTGGCGTTTGGCAGGAACGGCCGGCAGGATTTTGAGGAAGAAGCGACCAGTTATCATCGATCAGGAAACAGTAATCAGTAATCGGTAACTAGACCCCTGGCGTACATGCTGCGCCCCTACGAAGAAAAGGCTTGGCATGGCGAAGGGGTTTATGCGCTCTATGTCCGCAAGGCCGATGAATCTTGGCTCGACTCGCGTCGACCAACCGACGCTCTTCCAGAATCAATATCTGTAATTTCGATGCGAGTCCGCGAAGTGAGAAATCCCTCTTCACAACCTTCACTCCCGATTCCTGTTTCTCGGTCTCTGATTTCTGGTCTCTGGTCTCTGATCACTCATTCGCGGCTCCAAAGACCGCCGGTTACTGACGACTGATCACTGCCCTTCCAGCGCTTCGGCCATTTCGTGAAGCTTTAGAACTGTGTTCCAGTTGCGACCTGTGGCAGGAGTTTTCAGGGCTTTGTCGAGCGCCGCGGCAGAGAGTTTGGTTTTGCCCATACCGTGCTTGTAATAGATGTAGAGTTCGCAGCCGCGGGCGTGGAGCTCTTCCCCTCGGGTGTCCATTGTGGCCAGGGCGTCGCGGGCCTCCTTGCCGGGGTCGGAAGCGAGAAACGCGACCAGCAGTTTTGCGGGCTCGATACCGTGCCGGCTGGCGAAAGGATTGCGCGCAATGACATGGCGCATTTCGGAGGCAGTGCGAAGGATGACTTCCGGGCGAAAGCCAAAGTTGGATTCGATGGCATCCTGAATACGCTTGGAAAGCACGGCGAGATTTGTTTCGCCACTGCGAAAGACGACGTTGCCGCTTTGCACGTAGGTCTGCGCACACTTCAGCTTCAGTGCGCCGCAAAGAGCCCGCAAAGCCTCCATTTTTATTTTGTTGTGGCCGCCGACGTTTACGCCGCGCAGCATACAGACGATGGCAGGCATGGCCGCGCTAGTATAGCGCGTGAGCGGCTTAGAGGATTGCCCAACCGGCAGTGGACGCGCCTATACTGAGAGGTCGACTGCGCACGCTCCGTTGCAGCGACTCGAGGAGAACCGAATGAAATTGACGTGGAAATTCTCAGGAGTGGCGGTAGCGGTTGTCGCGCTATGCTCGATGCTCGTCATGTTGCACGCACAGGAAAAGGGGAAGGACGAGACCCACGGCATTCAGGTTGCCAACATGGATCGCTCCGTAAAGCCGGGCGACAATTTTTATCTGTACGCTAACGGAGACTGGATCAAACGCACGGAGATTCCACCGGACCGCGCGGGCATCGGCGTGTTCACGAAGCTGGATGAAATCAGCAACAAGAGGACCGCAGACATTATTCAAGAGTCGGCTAAAGCGAACGCAGCGCCGGGCTCGGACAGCCGAAAAATTGCCGACCTGTACAACTCGTATATGGATGAAGCGGGAATTGAAGCGAAGGGTTTAGCGCCGCTGAAGCCGCAACTGGATGCGATTGCGGCGATCAAGGACAAGAAGGAATTGGCGTTTGCGCTGGGGAAAACGCTGCGCGCGGACGTCGATGCGCTGAACAACACCAACTTTCATACGTCGAACCTGTTTGGCTTGTGGGTGGCACCGGGATTCAACGATTCCGAGCATTATGCGGCGTACTTGCTGCAAGGTGGCTTGCAATTGCCGGATCGCGAGTATTACCTGGCAAGCAGCGAGCACATGACCAAATTGCGGGTCGAGTATGGGAAGCATGTCGCGGCCATGCTAAAGCTGGCGGGATTCACCGATGCGGAAGCGCGTGTGAAGCGCATCGTGGAACTGGAACATGCCATCGCAGAAAAACATTTGAGCCTGGCGGAAAATGAAGACGTCCACAAGGCCAACAACCCCTGGAGCGCCGCCGATTTTGCGACGAAGGCACCAGGACTCGACTGGAAAGAATATTTCCGCGGGGCAGGACTGACGCAACAAAGCAGCTTTATCGTGTGGCAGCCGACAGCCTTCACTGGCGAATCGGCACTGGTGGCTTCGGAACCACTCGAAAGCTGGAAAGATTGGATGGCTTATCACGCCATCGAAGCGGGTGCGGGCGTGCTGCCGAAAGCCTTGGCAGGCGAACAGTTTGCATTTTTCGGAACGGCGATGACCGGAGCGCCGCAGCAGCGTCCACGTTGGCAGCGTGGTGTGCGCGTGGTAAATGCGTATCTGGGCGATGATGTGGGAAAGATTTATGCGCAGCGGTATTTTCCGCCGGAAGCGAAAGCACGGGCGCAAGCAATGGTGAAAGAACTGATCGCGGCGTTCCGGAAACGCATCGATGCGCTGACGTGGATGGATCCCAAAACCAAGGCGGAGGCACAGGCCAAGCTGACGACGCTGTATGTGGGCGTGGGCTATCCGGAAACCTGGAAAGACTATTCCGGCTACGAAGTCAAGGGCGACGACCTCTACGGGAACATTTGGCGCGGGCGCATGTTCGCCTACCAGAGCGACGTGGCGCGGTTGGGCAAGCCGGTGAACCGGAAGGAGTGGTCGATGACTCCGCAGACGGTGAACGCAGTGAATTTGCCGCTGCAGAACGCGTTAAATTTTCCCGCGGCGATTCTGCAGCCGCCGTTCTTTGATGCGCAGGCGCCAGACGCCGTGAATTATGGAGCCATTGGAACAGTGATTGGCCACGAAATCAGCCACACGTTTGATACCGAGGGAAGCGCGTTTGATGCCCAGGGACGCGTGCGCAATTGGTGGACCGACGCGGACTTGAAGCATTTCGAAGAAGCCACGGCGCGGCTTGCGGCGCAGTATGACACCTACAAACCGTTCCCGGATCTTTCCGTGAATGGCAAGCAAACGTTGGCCGAAAACATCGCGGATGTGGCGGGCCTTTCGGCAGCGTACGACGGTTACCACGCCGCGCTGGCATCGAAGAAAGCTCCGGAACAAGATGGATTCAACGGCGACCAGCAATTCTTCATCGCTTTCGCCCAGAATTGGGGTTCGAAGGCGCGCGAGGCGGCGGAACGACAGCAAGTGGCCACCGACCCGCACGCGCCGGCGCAGTACCGCGCAGACACGGTGCGAAATATCGACGCGTGGTATCCAGCATTCTCGGTGGAGTCGGGCCAGACGCTGTATTTGGCGCCGGCGGATCGCGTGCGGATTTGGTGACAACAAAAAACCTGATCAGTGATCAGAGGTCAGTGACCGGAGATCGGGAATCGGCGAGCGAGGGTCAATAGGTCGTTTCGGCCGGAGAGAGGAAAACCTCCCGAAACACCTGTCATTTCGAACGGAGCCCGCGAAGAGAGAAATCCCTCTTCGACAGAGTTTTTTGAGGTTGTTTGGTGTGCACGCTGCGTCGCGCGTGATGGATACTCTGATTGCTGGTTACTGATGACTAAATTACCGGTTCCTAATCTCTGATCACTTCTTATTCGCCCGGTCTTTCAGCAAATTCTTCAATTCCGACATGAATTCCTGGACGTCTTTGAAGTCCATATACACGCTGGCAAAACGGACGTACGCCACTTTGTCCAGTTTTTTCAGGCGATGCATGATCATTTCGCCGATTTCGGTGGTGGTCAATTCCCTTTCGGTGGCTTCGTGAACCACGCCCTCAATTTCGTCAACGATCGCTTCCAGTTTCGGCGTGGGTACCGGACGCTTTTCACAAGCCTTGAGTAGACCCTGAAGGATTTTCTGGCGCTCGAAGCGTTCGCGCCGGCCGTCTTTTTTGATGACCATGTAGGGAATTTCGTCGATACGTTCGTAGGTCGTGAAGCGGCGGGAGCATTTCAGGCACTCGCGCCGGCGCCGAATCGTGTCACCAGTACGGCCTTCGCGAGAATCGATTACCTTGTCATCGACGTGCGCACAAAAAGGACACTTCACTCGGGCGATGCTCCTGTATTTAAGAAAGAGAATAGCAGATGGAGGAAGAAAGTGCCCAGCCCAGCGATCAAGTCAGTGTAGCAGCGGCTTTACGCCGCTGTCTTGCAAAGCACCGTCTCCAATTTCCGTCATTTCGAACGAAGTGAGAAATCCCTCTTCGAGCTCGTGAACTTGGCTCTCGATTCCTGATCACTGAAAGCAACTGTTCGCTGCGCTAAGCAGGATTGTGGGGATGTTCCAGAATTTCGCGGTCGATTTCCTGGTCTTCTTCCTCGCGCATACGCCTCAGCTCGCCTAGCGAGAACCCTTCTTTGAAGAGCAGTGGGACGCCGGCGAGGGAACACGAAGCGAATGTGATGAGCCAGAGAACCATGGCCGCAGCTACGGCCGATTCCTGGCTGACGCCATACAAGCGGGTGAACGCGACAATGGAAAGCGCCTGCGAACCGCCACCGACTCCGGGCAATTGTACTGCAGAAC